>JAANMY010001636.1_pt1 | contig 24235 bp, 19 predicted proteins | sample 7279691 | NCBI WGS metagenome assembly JAANMY01 (sample SAMN14094543, study PRJNA606508) | bioreactor metagenome | isolation source: A lab-scale SPAN reactor treating ammonium-rich wastewater day 388 | place: Ireland: Galway | collected 2018-02-07
GAGCCCTCAGCGTCTCCGGCAAACCTTGTGAAGCGGCAGCTCTCTACCAGATCTGCCGCCAGAAAGACCCGGCTCGGGCCTACTCATGGCACTACGAGGCCGGTCCCGGGCAGGGAGAAGCGGCGGCGGTCGCTCTTCCCCAGAGCGGTTGGCTCCTGGTCGATGGCTGTCGCGTGAAAGGCGGAGAGTACTCCCTGTGGAGCCTCTTTGGAGTACTCGCTGTCTTCCGAGGATCGGCGCAGGCTGGCGCGGGGGGTGGCGCAGGCGGTGCGGATTCACTTCCGAGCGGGGGCCACGAAGGTGATCCTGCCGACCACGGAAGTGCCCTGGCTGCTCGAGAGCGAGGAGCAGGCCCGGATGGTGGAGGAGCGGCTGCAGTTCGTGCCCGGGAAGACGCTGCTGTCTTCAGCCCACATCCAGGCAACCTGCAAGATCGGGCAGGTGGTGGACGCCCACGGTCAGGTGCTCGGGCACCCCGATCTGTACGTATTGGACGCGAGCATTTTCCCCGCCTCGGTGGGGGTGAATCCGATGCAGACGATCTACACGGTGGCCTATCTGCTGGCTCGGGAGCTGAAACCCTACGAGCCTCCGAGGTACCAGCCCCACGGCGCGGTGGAATTGTAGGCGGTGACCTGCTTGGTCTCCAGGTAGTTCTCCAGCCCCCAGCGCCCGAGCTCGCGCCCTACCCCGCTCTCTTTCATGCCGCCCCATGGGGCCTCGGTAAAGGTGGGCTGGGAGCAGTTGATCCAGACGATGCCAGCCTCGAGAGCCCGGGCCACGCGCTGGCAGCGATCCTGGTCGGCCGACATCACGGCCGCGGCCAGGCCGTAGGGCGAGTCGTTGGCCCGCTCCACCGCTTCCTCCTCGGTGCGGAAGGTGGCCACGCACAGCACCGGGCCGAAGATCTCCTCGCGCCAGGCGGTGGAGCTCTCGGGCAGGTCGGCCAGGATGGTCGGCTGGTAGAAGTATCCCCGCGGGAAATCCGAGGGGCGAGCGGCCCCGGTCAGGGCTCGACCACCGTCTTGCAGGGCCTGGGCCACGAAGCTCTCCACCCGCTGGCGCTGGGGAGCGCTCACCAGGGGACCGAGCTTGACGCCCGGCTCCAGGCCGTTGCCGATCTTGATGCGCTCCGACTCGGCCACCAGGCGCTCGAGTAAAGGCCCGGCCAGCTTCTCGTGCACGAAGAGGCGGGAGGTTGCGCTGCACACCTGGCCCTGGTTCCAGAAGATGCCAAACAAGATCCACTCGACGGCGGCCTCGAGATCAGCGTCCTCGAATACCACGAAAGGCGACTTTCCGCCCAACTCCAGGCTGACCGTCTTGATGGCCTGGGCCCCGGCCTGCATCACGCTGCGTCCCGTGGGCACGCTGCCGGTAAAGGCCACCTTGCGAAGCCGGGGGTGGTTGGCGATGGGGGCCCCGGCGTCCTTGCCAAAACCGGTGACCACGTTGAGCACTCCCGGGGGCAGGCCGGCCTCGGCCGCGATACCGGCCAGCTCGAGAGCGGTCAGCGAGGTCAGCTCGGAGGGCTTGAGCACCGAGGCGCAGCCGGCCGCCAGGGCGGGGGCGACCTTCCAGGCGGCCATCAAAAGCGGGTAGTTCCAGGGGATGATCAGCCCGCTCGGCCCCACCGGCTCGTGGTAGACGCGGCTGGTGAATCGCTCGTCGGGCACGGTAACGACCTCGCCCTGGCGCTCGTCGAGCTCGCGCGCCAGGCCGGCGTAGTAATCGAAGCAGCCGGCTGCATCGCCCACGTCCCACTCGGCCTCAGGCAGGGGCTTGCCGTTGTCTCGAACCTCCAGCACCGCCAGGTCCCTTTGCTTCTCCCGAATGAGCGAGGCGATGCGGGCCAGAATTTCGGCTCGGAAGCCCCCCGTGGTCTTTCCCCAGTTCTTCTGGGCCTGCACGGCGGCGGAAACGGCCGCCTCCACGTCCTCGTAAGTGGCCGCGGCCACCTCGGCCAGCGGCTCCTCCGTGGCCGGATCCACGGCGGGAAACTTTCCGCCCCGGACGGGGTCCACCCACTCGCCGGCGATGAAGAGCTTTCCAAAAGCAGTCTCCCCGAGCATGGCTAGAACGCCTCCGTGCTGACGGTTTCGATGGACACCTCGAAGTGGCGCCTGGTCACCTCGGCCAGAAAGGCGTCCGGGTCGAAGCACTCCTCCGGGGCCCATACCCCGGGAAGGAGCTGTCTGTCCAGCATCTGCTGCACGCCGATGGACAAGAACATGGAGGTGGCCGCGTCGGCATAAGGCTCGTAGGCCGGATGGGGGCGCCCGATGACGCGGGCGGTGACCCGGGTGGCGCGCCCCTGGCGCTGGCCCACCCCGACCGCGAAGTGGATCTCGTGACTCTCGTAGGCGGGGGGAGGGGTGCGCTGGCGCTGGCGCTCCATCACCGCCTGCAACACGTCGAGCGGTTTTACCGTGCCTCCCGGCACGCTCACCGGGGTGTCGTAGTCGCCAAAGCCTGCCCGGGCCAGAGCCACGTAGGCCTGGTGGTCCTGGATGGGCAGGGAGAGCCGCCAGGTGAACTCGCGGATCCCCTTCTCGGCGATCCCCCTGGCGAATGGGATGGTCAGGGGCTCGGAGTGCTGGGTGAAAATGAAGGTGGTGCGGCCGAACGGCTCGGGCAGGTCCAGAGTCTCCACCCCGCCCCGGGCCGGGACCTCACGCAGCTCGCCGTCCAGGAACTGCATGCTGGGGTTGGAGTATTCCGACAAGATGGTGGACAGGCTGTAGGCGGGCACCAGCACCGGGCTCTCCGGACCGATGCGAACGCCCGTCCAGTAGAGGTTGATCTTCTCGATCGAGTCCAGACGGTCGGCCACCGCCCGGCAGATCACGTTGGAGAGGCCCGGGTCGGCGCCCAGGCCCACCACGGCCGCCACCCCGGCGGCCTCGAAGGCCTGGTGCATGGCCTTCTGCTTGACGGTGTAAACGCCCATGCCTCCGTAGTCGGTGTAGGCCTTCCCCGCCTCGAGGCACGCCTGGAAGATGGCCATCTGGTAGCCGGCGAAGGTAGGCACGGCGTTGACACAGAGGTCGCAATCTTGCAGGGCGGCCAGCAGGGCCGAGCGGTCCGAGACGTCCAGCACCCGGGTGCTCAACCGCTGGTGGGCCGGCAGGCGGGAGAGCCGCTCTTCACTGGAGTCAGCTGCGATGATCTCGTGAGTGCTGGTGTCGAGCATGTCGCGGATACTGCCCGAGCCCATCAGCCCGGCTCCGCCGATGAAAAGAACGCGCATCAGGAATAGAACTCACTTTCTGGGTAGGGATACCACCAGTCGTGCACCTTGGGGGTGGCGTCCACCACCACCATCTTGGTGCGCCGAAAGGTGTTCAGGCCTTCGCGGCCCAGGGCTCGGCCTACCCCGGAATGCTTCCAGCCTCCGAAGGGCAGGGCGTCATTATCGATGAGAGGATTGTTGACCCAGGCCATGCCCGACTCGATGCCTTCCACGAAGGCCATGGCCTCGGCGAGATCGGTGGTGAAGAGCGAGGCCCCCAGCCCGAACTCGGAGCGGTTGGCCAGCTTGACGGCCTCGTCAAAGGAGTCCACCGCGCAGATCGAGGCCACCGGGCCGAAGACTTCCTCGTGGAAGATCGGCATGTCGGGCGTGACCCCGGTCAGAACCGTGGGCTCGTAAAACCAGCCGACCTCGCGTCCGGGCGGAATGCGCCCCCCCGTCTCCAGACGCGCCCCGCGGGCCACGGCGTCGTCCACCAGGCGGATCACCTTGGCCCGGGCCGCCTCCGAGACCAGGGGACCGAGCTCGGAGCGCTCCAGACCCGGCCCGATGCGCAACTTGCGAGCCCCCTCCACCAACCCGGCAACGAAGCGATCGTGCACGGCCCGGTGCACGAAGATGCGCTCGGCCGAGGTGCAGATCTGGCCCGAGAGGTGGAAGGCAGCCGTTACCGAGCCGGCGATGGCCACCTCCAGAGGGGCCTTGTCGGAGACGATCAGCGCGTCCGAGCCGCCCGCCTCGAGCAAACAGGGCTTGAAACGCTCGGCGCAGGCGATGCCCACGGCCCGAGCGGCGGCCACCGAGCCGGTGAAGGCCACCACGTGGGTGCGCTCGGACTCGACCAGGGCCCGCCCCACCGCCGGCCCACCGGCCAGGGCCGAGAGCACGCCCGGGGGTAGCACCTCGCCCAGCAGCTCGCAAAACGCCCAGGTGCAGAGCGTGGTGGCCTCGGCCGGCTTGGCGATGGCCACGTTGCCGGCCGCCAGCGAGGCGGCCAGGGTCCAGGACAAGAGCAGGATGGGGAAGTTGAAGGGCACGATGTGCACGCTCACCCCGTACGGGAAGGCTTGCGAATACTGAAATGAGCCCGGCTGGATGGGCCCGGCCACCTTGCCGATCTCGTCGCGCGAGAGCTCTGCACAGTAGCGGAAGATGGAGGCCACGTTAGCCAGCTCGCCCATGGCCTCGGGGAACGGCTTGCCCATCTCGCGGGTCATCAGCTCAGCGACCCGGCGCCGGTCCCCTTTCTCGATGGCGTCGGCCAGGCGGTGGAGCACGTTGGCCCGGCTCTTGGCATCCATCTGAGCCCAGGCCGGCCGGGCCTGCTCGGCCGCCTGCAGGGCCAGCTCGATCTCCCCGGAGGTGGCCTCGGCGATCACTCCCACTTCCTCGAGCGTGGCCGGATCGAGCACCGGGCGGGGGGGTCCGGCGGCTTTTACCAGCCTGCCCCCCAGGTACTGAAGAGCGCTCATGCGATGAAGTAGACCTTGCGCACGGTCTCGTGCACCAGACACGTGCCTTTCCAATCTTTTGGGAAGAAGGCGGCCGTGTCGGGCTCGATCTCGATCACCTCGCCGGTGGCGTCGTGGGTGTAGGTGCAGCGCCCGCTCAGGAAGTGGCAGAACTCGTCTCTGGTCACATGACAGTGCCACTTGCCCGGAGTGCAGATCCAGATGCCGCTCTCGGCCCCGCCGTCGCCGTCGCGTGACAGCAGGATGCCGCTGGTGCGCGACTCGCCCTCGAGCATGGTGGGGATAATCCCCCAGTCTTTCTCGGCCGGCACCGTGGCCGCGTCGCGCAGCACCGGCGTCTTCTCGGCCGGGGCGCCGGGAAAGCAGACGTAGACGAAGTGCACCGTCTCGTGGACCTGGATCTCGCCTTTCCAGCCGGTCTTGAAGTGCACCACCGTGCCCGGCTCGACCTCGATGGTCTCGCCCTCGCGCGTGCAGGTGGCGCGCCCTTCGAGGAAGTGGCACAGCTGATCACAGCTCTCCAGGGTCATCGGCCAGCGCGAGGGCTCGGAGCGGATGATCCCCAGCTGGGGCCAGTCGTTGGGGCCAACCGGGATGGGCGCCACTTTGAGGGTGGAGTCCACCTCCAGCAACTCTTGATCGACCCGGGCCACGCCGCGCACGTGGGGGGCGCTGGACTTGAGCATGATGGCCATGTTAGAGCAGCCTCACAATCGCTTCGGCGGCCCGGGCCGGCCCCGGGCTTGCCTGCATCTGGGCCGAGCTGCGCTTGAGCCGCGCGGCCATCTCCTGATCGGTCAAAAGGGTGTCGAGAGCCAGTGCGAGCTCCTCGAAGGTCCAGTTGGCCCGGTGCATCTTGAGGCCGTGGCCGGTCTCGTGCACCCGGGTGGCGTTGTCGTGGCCGTCCCAGACGTAGGGCATGATCAGGGCCGGCTTACCGAAGTAGAGGCACTCGGTGAAGGTGTTGTTGCCGCCGTGGTGGATCACCGCGTCCACCAGGGGAATGACCGAGGGCTGCGGGAACCACTTGTCCAGGTGGACGTTGGGGGGCACTTCGGCGTAGCTCTCAAGGTAGCCGCCCACGTTGACCAGGGCCCGCACGGGCAACTCGCCCAGAGCGGCCACCAGGCGCTGCAGCGTCGGCACATCGCCGCAGCCGAGCGAGCCAAAGCTGACGTAGACCACGGGCTTGTCCTGGTTGGCCTGGAAGGTCGGAAGCTGGTAGGGGGCGTCCTGCCGCACGCACCCTTCCAGGTATTGGAAACGCTGCGGGTCGAGGGGCTGGCGGCGGCGGAACTTGACCGGCTCGGGATAGAGCAGCAAGTTCAAGTGGGGCGAAGCCTCGAAGAACTGTCCCAGAGGATAGGGCGTCTCGCCCTGCTCGGCCAGAAAGGCGTTGAAGCGCTGGTGGGTGGGGCCGATCACCTGGTTGAAGCGCTCTTCGAAAGCTCTGAAGCAAGCTTTGTCGTCTTGCCCGCAACCCGACAGATGCGGGGGGATGTCGGGATCGGGGATCTCGTTCTCGCTGCAAGAGATGATGCGCACCCAGGGCTTGCCGTACTGCTTGATGGCGGGAAACAAGATGACGTTGTCCACGCACACCACGTCGGGCTTGAGTCGGCCGAGCACCTCGGGTAGCGACTTCTGAGCCCACACCGCCGTCTCCACAATGGCGTCCCAGCAGTCCTTCACGTAGTTGTCGATCTGCTCGTAGGGAGACTTGTTGAAGTTGGGGATGTGGCCGTCGATAAAGCTCTGCCAGTAGCTGGCTGCCTCCTCGGGCGGCATGGGCGCGGACATGGGCACCTGGTGCTCCTCGAATCCGTAGCCGGAGTAAGTGCCGGCCAGGTCGGGGGCGGTCAGAAACACCGCCCGGTGGCCCAGCTTCTCGCAGGCCTGGGCAATGCCCACGGAGTTGAGGGCGGGGCCGTAGGCGGCCTCGGGGAAGAAGGCGATCGTCTTGGGGGGCATGGCCGAGCCTTCCCGGCCATGCCGGGAAAACCCTAGTGGGTGGGTACCGGTCCGAGGATGATCAGGAAGTTGGGAGCCCCCGAGGCCAGCGGGGTAACGGCCTTGACGGAATAGCGCTGCACCGAGCCTCCAACTTTATTGTTGGTGGACCCGTTCGTGACCTGGCCGGTTGTCCGGGCCTGTCCGGCTGAAAACGGACCTGTCGAGGGAGGATTCCAGCTGATGGCTTGCGGCGCATTGCCAGCGGGCAGGTCAGCCTCATTGACGGACAGACTGATGGAAGACCCCGTCGCAGCTCCGCCCGGAGCAGGGCCGGATAAGCTGTAAACGTTGGGACTGTTCGAGGTCCCCTGGCTGGCCGTGCCTGCCGGACCGGGGAGCTGGTTCTGCCAGCCGGCCGGGAACCCCTTGGCCGGGTAAACGATCACCCCGGTTATCTTGTCCTTCTGCTCAGGGCCGCTCTTCACCAGCCACTGAAATTGAGGAACCCAGCTGCCGAGCTGGCTCACCTGGGAGGTCCAGGTGTAGATGTGCGACTGATTGGCGAAGCTCTGGGGCACCCACTTCCACCACAGCTTGGCCACGGGAAGGTAACCGAGCGAGCCGCTCCCATCCGGATCCACACAGAAAGTCGCAGCGTACATCTGGCTCAAGGAGCTATCCGTCCTGGGAACCTGTACCCACCAGAACGAGTTGGAGTTTTCCAGTCGCAGGCCCTGGATGACTTCCGATTGGGTGGCGCTGGTCACTTGCTGGGAGGCGCCGAGCATGAAAGGTTTGCGGGCCTGGCCACCCTGCTCGAGAAGGCCCAGGTCGTTGGGCTGAGGCAAGAGGCTGGGAGGCACCGTGTAACCGGTCATCCAGGCCATCACGTCCCAGGGCTGGTCGCCTCGAAGGCCCAACCAGCAGTCGGTATCTCGCTCATCGGGCTGATCCACGCCGCCACTGACCAGGGTCATTTTGGGATAATGCGTCCAGCGATTGATCACGCCAGCCTTCTTTGGAAGGTAGGTATTGCCCAGGTAGTAATACTCCTCGCCGGGATATTGATCTTGCGTGGAAGGGACCTGCTCGGTCAGGGCGTTGTAGAGCACGAAGCGCTGATCGGTCCAGGTCTGCAGCACCAGCGGCACTGGCCCGCTGACCGTCGTGCCCGAGGAGGCTGCGGGAATCTCCACCTGGCCGGTATTGCGAACAAACAGCATGCTCGTGTTCTCGGCCATCGTGTAGGTGCCGCCAGGAGTATTCTGTCGCAACAGATTGCACTGAAAACCCGGCATTGGCTGATAGGTCACGAAGGCGCCGGACCGGAGCCAGACCGGCAACTGCTGCACGCTGGCCCAACTGCCGTTGGAGGTGTTGCGATCGGTGTTGACCCAGCCGTTGAACATGGTGGTCAATTGGGCCGGGGTAAGAGTCTTCAAAGCCTGGATGGTGGCGCTGACCAGATCCTGAGACGAATTGGCATCCAGTTGCAGGGGTGGCGACCCTCCCGGGTTGTTGGCATTCAAGTTGGTATCGTCGAGCCGGTTCCACTGGACGGTCTGGTTGGCGTTCTCCGATGGGGAGGCCCAGCCGTGGCAAAAGCGCCAGAAGAGCCCGGTGTCGTAGGTCTTATCCAGGACGGTGAAGAGGAAGGGATTGAAGGTCCAGGAGACATTCTCGGTCAGACCCAGATGGTCGGTGTAGCCGCTCGGGCTGCGGCCGTTGGGAAGGTTGGGCAAGAAAAAAAAGGCGTTGTCGGTGGGGTCGTTGGAGGCCAGGTAGACCGGAGTATTCGGATCATAGGCGCTGGCGGTGGGTGAGGGGCCGACGCTTGACCTCGAGCCGTGGTTGACGGTCCCCGGCCGGGCCGTGACCGGCATCGGATCGGGGTGGACCGTGCTCTTGGGGTCGTCGAGGTAATACTCCTTGAGGTGGCCGTAGGCGTAGTCGGTGGTCGCCAGGACCGGAACCATCGAATAAACGACCTCGCTGAGCCGCCTCGACCCGCTGCCGATCTTGATGGATTGACCCCGGGTCAGGCTGCGCAGGTTGTACACGACCTCATTTTGCGTCACCGTACCTTGATCGATGACCGGGTTGCTCACCAGAGTTCCGTCCGGGTTGAGCGCGCTGGCCGGCCCTTCGGGAAAGGTGATGCTGGTCAGGAAGGAATCGACCGAGAGGGGGGCGATGAGGGGGGCGGTCCCGGTCGTCGTGCCGGGACTCAGGGGGGTGTTGGGCGAAACGTTCGGACGCCGGGTCACCTCGGCCTCCAGGGTCTCGATGCGGTGACGCAGGCCCTGGAAGGTGGAGAAGTTGGTCGTCTCCAGCTCGATCAAGGTCTCTCCTTCCACCAGGGCCAGGGGCTGAATCAGGGTCCGATCGACCTGATCGCGATGGCTAACAAGATAGTCCGAGGCCAGGCCCTCCACAGCCGGGACGGGCAGCGCCACCATCACCGGGAGGGCGAACTGTTGTCCCGCCGGCCCAAAATCAAGCGCCGGGCCCCAGGGCTCAAAGCCTGGCTCGGCCAGGTCCGCCCCGGGAGCGATGGTGAGCAAAATCTCCTCCTGGAGGGCTCCCGGCGGTACCGTCACGGATGCTCCCGCGTAGGGCCCGCCGCTGACAGCCACGGTGCCCCCGTCCGGGCCGACGCGACCCGACGCGAGAAGAAGCACGGGGGCCTGAGCCGCGGTAGCGGATTGACCTGCTCCGCAACCATGCAGTGTGACCGTGAAGAACAAGAGCACCAGAAGTCTGACCATGAATTCTCTCCATTGCGTTCGGATCGTCGGCAGAGGTTTGTGACGCAGTGACTACAAACCTCTGCCGACTGACAGAGCCTGGTTCTTTTCGCCCGGGGTTGCTCCTGACCAGGCTCGCGGCCCTGGCGGGTGCACTCACTCGATGGCGCCCCGCTCCTGCAGCAGAGTTGCCACCTGACGCCAGCCCCCCCGCCGCCCCTGCAGCACCAGCCCCAGCGGGGTAGCTCCGCTGGCGTTGCGGGCGTTCAGCTCGGCCCCGGCGTTGACCAGCAGGTAGGTGCGCTCGTAGCCCCCGGCCATCACCGCCAGGTGGAGCGAGGTATTCTGCTCGGCATCGGTGGTGTGTAGCACGAGATCGACGTGCTCTTCCAGCATCGCTTTGAGGCGCTTGATGTCGGTCGCCTGCAGGGCCTGGAGGATGGCGGCCTCGTCCGGCGGCCCCTCAGGCTCGGGGGGAGGGGCCGGGGGCAGGGTCACGGTCAACACGGGATTCTTGCGCGGGGCCAAAAATCCCAGCACCGCCTTGCTCCAGAGATCGAGCCGCCACATCAAGCCGCGTCGCAGCTTGCGAAAGGTGGGGAAGTGGGTTTCCTCGACCGTGGCTGCGTCGGCAACCTTGAGAAGATGCGGACGGTGGATGCGGATGTAGGCCTCGAGCTCTGCCACCGGAACTCCCGAAAGCCCACCGCGCAGCACTCCCTGGCGCAGCATCTCCTTCACCTCGTTGACGGGCACCCTGAGCCTCGTGGCCACCTGGCGCAAGGTCATGGTGGCAATGACCACTTGCTCTTTCTTGGTTTTGGCGTCGGGCAGGGTGACGGTGAGCTTGGAGACCATGCCGTTGCGGGCGGGTGCCGATTGGCCCAGAAGCGGCTTGCTCGGCTTTTTCGCGGCCGGCGTAATCGCCTCTTTGCGGCTCAGCTCCTTGCTGACCAGCCCGACCCTTCTCACGGCCGGACGCTCTTCCAGGGCCGCGGAGCATACCCGCAAGGCCCGGCTCTGCACGTGCGCATGTGCCTTCAGTATAGCACTCGAGGGCCCGCTTGTCCCACCCCGCCCAACTTTCGAGTCGCACACGCTCATGAGAGTCGCTCACAACCCTGGAAGGATATTCACGAACCAGGAGCATCGCTGAAAACCACCTGACAAGTCGAGCAGGCAGCTCTTCTCGGCTGGCTCCTGGCTGGTGAGTCCGAGGAAGCCCGCAGAGGAGGAAGAATAGCCGCCTTCATGGCTCGGCCCGGCACCTACAAAACCCTGCGCAGTCAGCTGGTACTGGCCATCGTGCCGTTGCTGCTCGTGTTCATGGTGTTCAACTTCGTGATCATCGTACGCCACGAAGAGGACATCCTGCGCCACGAGACCGAGAAGCGCGCTCTATCGCTGGCCGACGCGCTGGCCTTTCTGGCCGGCGAGCAAATGCGTACCTTCAGTTTTTTCCAGCTGGAGAAGGACGTCGAGCAGTTCATGCGGCTCGAGGACGTGGCCTATGTGATGATCCTGGGCAAGGATGGCGAAGTGATCGCTCATTCCGAGCCTTCCGAGCGGGGCAAGCGAGAGATGGACCCGGACACCCGCTCGGCGGTCGCGGCCGAGGGCCAGCGGGTGCAGTTCACCGTGTATCGAGGGCTGCCGGTGCTTGACGCCTCAGCCCCGGTGATGGTGGATCGACGCCAGGGCACCGTGCGGGTGGGCCTGCGGCTGGACAGCCTCAATCGAGCCCTGGACCGTTCTCGGCGCTACCTCTCGGGCCTGACCCTGCTCTTGCTCTCTGGCTCGGTGCTGTTCATGGGCGTGATCACCCGCCGTTTCACCGAGCCGCTGCTGCGCCTTGCGCTGGTCGCTCGCGATCTGGCCCGGGGCAAGCTGACCGCCCGCGCCTCCTCTCGCCGGCGCGATGAAGTGGGCCTGCTGGGTCGCTCGCTCAACTTGATGGCCGAGCAGCTGCAGGACCGCATCTTGCTCGAGAAAGCGGCCCGCGAGAGGCTCCAATACCGCGTCAAGACGCTGCTCGACTTCACCGAGCGAGTCATGGAGGGCGATCTCACCGGGCAGGCCCCGGTGGGCGAGGATGACGAGATGGGCCAGCTGGCCATGGGGGTCAATGAGACGGTGCGTCACCTTCGCATCCTGCTCGAGGAAGAGCGATCGATGCGACGCGACCTCGAGGTCTCGCGTCAGGAGCTGCAAAGGGTCAATGAAAAGCTCAAGGAGCTCGACAAGCTCAAGTCCGAATTTCTCAACACCGTCAGCCACGAGTTGCGCACGCCCCTCACCTCCATCAAGGCCTTCGCCGAGATCCTGCTCGACAACCGGGGCGAGGACATCGACACCCAGATGGAGTTCCTGGAGATCATCAACAAGGAGTCCGATCGGCTCACCCGCTTGATCAACAATCTGCTCGACCTCTCGCGCATCGAGGCCGGTCGCATGCAGTGGGACATGGAGCCGGTGGACATTTACGAGGTGATCAACGCCGCCGCCAACTCGCTTCGGGGAGCGGCCGACAAGAAGGGGCTGGTGTTCGAGGTGCTGGCCGAGACCAAGCTACCCATGACCGGCGACCGGGACAAGCTGATCCAGGTGCTGACCAACCTGATCGGCAATGCCATCAAGTTTACACCGCCGGGAGGACGGGTGCGCCTGCTGGCCAGCCGCACGCCTTCCAACCAGGTGGAGGTCGTGGTAGAAGACAGCGGCATCGGGATAGCCCCCGAGCACCACCAGCGCATTTTCGAGAAGTTCGGCCAGGTGGACAGCTCCGAGACCCGCGAGATCAAAGGGACGGGCCTGGGCCTGCCCATCGCGCGCAGCATCGTGGAAGCCCACCAGGGCACCCTGACGGTGGACAGCCAGCTTGGGCGCGGCAGCCGCTTCATCGTGCGCTTGCCGCTGGAGGACGATGCTCCTCTGCCGGTGCTGACCCTGCCCCGCCATCGCCTGGCCGATTGGGGACTGGGCCGTCGGGTGCTGGTGGTGGACGATGAGGTCAACATTCGCCGCTTCCTGCGTCACGTGCTCGAGCTGGAGGGCTACCAGGTGTTGGAGGCGCGTACCGGAGACGAGGCCATCACCCTGGCCGGGCAGGACAAGCCCGACCTGATCTGCCTTGACGTCATGCTGCCCGATGTCAACGGCATGGAGGTGCTCAGCCGGCTCAAGCAAGATCCCGCCACCCGGGACATCCCGGTGATGATCATCTCCATCGTGGAGGACGAGGCCAAGCTGTTCCGGCTCGGCGCGGCCGACTTTCTGGCCAAGCCGGTGGACAAGGACAAGCTGCTCGAGCGCATCATCCGCTTGATGGCCTGGTCCAACCGCCAGGAGAACGAGATCTTGCTGGTGGATGACGACGCCGACATCTTGCTGGCCCTGAACACCATCTTCCTCAACCGGGGCTACCGGGTGCGCACCGCCCAGAACGGCGAGGAGGCCTTGCAGTCGGTGCGCGAGCACCCCCCCGACCTGATCTTGCTGGATCTCAAGATGCCCGGCGTCTCAGGCCACGACGTGATGCGCGAGCTCAAGCAGAATCCTGAGACGGCAAATATCCCGATCGTGGTGCTGACAGCCGCTCCTCGAGACGACCGAACCGTGGCTCTGGGCATGGGGGCCAATACCATCTTGACCAAGCCCTTCTCGGAAGGGGAGTTGGCCAGCCTGGTGCGCAGTCTCCTGACCGAAACCGCTCTCTCGCCAGGGGGAGATGAGTCGGCCACCGAAAGCTGAGGACCTATGGGCAAGACCATCCTGGTAGCTGACGACGAGCCCTTCGTGCTGCGCTCTTTGGAGTTCATCCTCAAGAAGGAGGGCTACCGCGTGCTGACGGCCGTGGATGGTCTTGAGGCGCTGGAGAAGGCGCTGGCCGACCGACCCGACCTGTTGCTGCTCGACATCCAGATGCCTCGAATGGACGGTAACTCGGTCTGTCGCCAGCTGCGCGACCACCCCGAGCGCAAGGACGTCTACATCGTGATGATCACCGCCAAGGGCCAGGAAGCCGATCGCCTCAACAGCCTCGAAAGCGGGGCCAACGAATACATTACCAAGCCGTTCTCACCTCGCAAGGTGATCACGCGCGTCAAGGAGATTTTGGGAGAATGACCCTGTTCGAAAACCTGTTTGAAAGCCTCAAGTCGCTGCTGGGCGGCAACAAAGATGACGTGATGAGCATGGAGGAAAAGCGCTCCTCGTATCGCCTTCCGTGCCACATCAACGTGCAGTGCAAGGCCGAGGGAGCGGCCTTCCACGCGCTGTCCACCGACATCGGCAGTACCGGCATGCGCCTGGAAGCTTCCGAGCGCGAGAAGATCAAAAAGTCCGCCAAGCTGGTCATCACCATCTCCGACAAGAAGACAGGCGCGCTGGGTCCTCCCATCCCGGCCGAGGTGATGTGGCGCCGGCGCATCGGCGAGACCGGGAGGGTGTACCTGGGCGTCCACTTTGCCTGCCGGCCCGAGAGCCTCAAGTCGACCTGGGTGGGGCCCTACCTGGAGAAGCTGGGCTATCACGAGAAGGCCAAGGCGGCCGAGCGCCGACGCTTCATTCGCCTGGGCTCGGGGCTGCCGGTGGAGATCACCGCCACCAGAGACAGGTCTCGCATCGGCTCGGGTCGACTGATCGACCTTTCCGGCGGGGGGGCCAAGGCCCAGCTCAACGGTCACTGCGCGTCCGGCATCGAGGTGGTGATGAAAATCGGTCCCCTGGAGAGCCTGCCTGCCATCGAAGTGCCGGGCAGCGTGGTCATTTGCCGCGAGGACCGGGAGAAAGAGGACATGTTCGTTGTCCGCACGCGCTTTGCCAGCCTCGAGCCCGCGGTCCACAAAGCCCTGAAGAAGTATCTGAGCACCCTTCAGAAGCGCAACTCGACCCTCTAAACTCCCTCGCGCAGACTGTGCGATGAATTCGCAACAGGTTGAGCTTCGTCGCATCGCCCGTGCCACAACACTTTGGGAGCGGTTCGAAACAAGTTTCTCACCGCACGGTCCATGCGACGAAGTTTAGCTCAACGGCAAGGGAGCTTCCTGGAGCCGCTGGGCGACCCAATCAAGCCCCATGCCGCGGGAGGCCTTGACCAGCACGGTGTCGCCCGGCGAGAGGCGGGGGCGCAACAACTCCCAGGCCTGCTCGCGGTCGCTGGCCCAGTGCACCTCACCCGAGCCGCCTCGGGCCGCCTCGGCCAGGGCCCGGCTCTCTTCCCCCACCGCCACAAGCACGTCCAGCTGTTGGCGTCGGGCCGCCTCGCCCACGCGGCGGTGCAGCTCGGGGGCAAACGAGCCCAGCTCCAACATGTCGCCCAGCACGGCCAGGCGCCGACCGGTCGCCGAGCCCAGCACCTCCAGAGCTCCCTCCATCGCCGCTGGAGAGGCGTTATAGCTGTCGTTGAGCAGCACCAAGCCGGCCGGGAGCTGGCGCACCTCCATGCGCAGCTCGGCACCGCGGAAGGCGGCGATGGCCGGGGCTGCATCCTCGGGAGTGACCCCGAAAATGGCCGCCACCGCCAGAACCCCCATCAGGTTGCTGAGGTTGTGCCGGCCGGGAGCAGGGAACTCAAGCTCCGAACGCCGTCCCAGGCACTCTACCTCCAGTCGCCAGCCCAGCACGCCCAGCGACTCGAGCCGCACGGGCCGCACGTCCGCAGGGCCCTCCACCGCGAAACTCAAAACTTCGCAACGGGTGCGGCTCTTGAGCCTTTCAAAGAACTCACACTCGGCGGGAAGCACAGCCGTCGAGCCCGGCCCGAGCTCTTCGAGCAGCTCGCCCTTGGCGTCGCAGATGGCCTCACGCGACCCGAGCAGCTCGATGTGAGCCTCCCCGATGCTGCTGATCAGAGCCGCCCGGGTATCGGCCAGGCGAGCCAGCTGGCGAATCTGGCCAGCCCCGCGCATGGCCATCTCCACCACCGCCACCTGGTGGGAGGGCAAAAGCTCCAGTAGAGTGCGAGGCACGCCCACCTCGTTGTTGTAATTCCTGGCCGTCTTGTGCACCTCAAAGCGCGAGCCCAGCACGGCGGCACACAGCTCCTTGGTGGTGGTCTTGCCGGCCGACCCGGTCACGGCCACCACCGGGATAGCCAGACGGCGCCGGTGAAAGCGAGCCAGGTCCTGGTAGGCGGTCAGCGTATCGGCGACCTGCACGGCGGGCCGGCGCGCGGGCTCGCCCGGACGGGCCCACAGCGTGGCCGCTGCCCCGGATGCAAAGGCCTTCTCCACGAAGTCGTGGCCGTCGAAGTCAGGTCCCACCAGGGGCACGAACAGATTGCCCGGCAAAAGGCTTCGGGTATCGGTGGAGATGCCCGTCAGCTCGAGTCCAGAGAAGGGCGTCAGGTCGCCGCCGGTAGCCCGCGCGACCAGGTCGAGCGACCACCGGATCATCGGCGCAGCGCCTCGCGAGCCACCTCTGCGTCGTCAAAAGCGAGCACCTGGCTGCCCACAATCTGGTAGTTCTCGTGGCCCTTGCCGGCGATGACCACCACGTCGCCGGAACGAGCCTGGTCGATGGCCAGAGCGATGGCCCGGGCTCGATCGCTCTCCAGGGTGTAGCTCTTGCCCACCAGTCCGCCCTCGATGTCGGCCAGGATGGCCAGCGGATCCTCCGATCGCGGGTTGTCGCTGGTCACAATCACGACGTCGGCCAGCGCTCCGGCCAATCGGCCCATCTGGGGGCGCTTGCCGCGATCGCGGTCGCCTCCGCAGCCAAACACCACCAGCACGCGTCCCTGAGTCACCCGGCGGGCTGATTCGAGCAGGTTCTTGAGCCCATCGGGGGTGTGGGCGTAATCCACTACGACCCGGAAGTCCTGACCCTGACGGATCTCCTGGAAACGCCCCGGCACGCTGTCCACCGACTCCAGCGCGGCCACTGCCGCCCCGGGCCCGATGCCCAGCCCCCAGGCGATGCCCAGGGCGGCCAGGGCGTTGGCCACATTGAACAGGCCGCCCAGCCCCAGTTGCACCGGATGGCTCTGGCCCGAAGGATCGGTGAACCGGAAGAAGACCCCGGCCTCGCGGGGCTCGATCTCGTTGGCCCGCAACATAGCCTCCGGGCCGCGCCCATAGGTCAGCTTCTGGCCGCGGAAGCCCTCCAGCATCGAGGCTCCGGCGGGATCGTCGAGATTGACCACGGCCGTCGGCTCATGGCGCCGGCCGGCCACCTGGTGCTCGGTGAACAGGCGCCGCTTGGCAGCCTGGTAGCTCTCCATGGTGGCGTGGTAGTCGAGGTGATCCTGAGTCAGGTTGGTGAACACGGCCACATCGAAGGGAATTCGGTGCACCCGCTCGGCCTGCAGGCCGATAGAGCTGACCTCCATCACCACGGCGTCCTGACCGGCCGCCACCATCTCGGAAAAGAGCCGGTACAGGGTGAGGCTGTCGGGAGTTGTGTTGGCCAGGGTGCGCCGCTCGCGCCCCACCCGGGCCTCGATGGTGCCGATCAGTCCCGGATCATAGCCGCCGCCTCGCAACACGGCCTCGGTCAGGAAGGTCGTGGTGGACTTGCCGTTGGTGCCGGTGATGCCCACCGTGGTCAGGCGATCGGTCGGATGGCCGGTGAACAGCGCGGCCAGATGGGCCAGAGCAAGCTGCGAGCTGGGCACCACCAGTTGGGGCACGGAGAGCTCGGGAAGCACTCGCTCCACCACAAGTCCGGCAGCTCCACGCGCCACCGCGTCGGGGGCGAACTGATGGCCATCGGTTCGGGCCCCGGGCAGGCAGACGAAGAGCGAGCCGGGGTTCGCTTCGCGCGACGAGGAGGTCAGGCCGCTGAACTCGGCGGCCCCGCCCCCGTGCAACCGGGCCTGGGGGAGGACAGATTGGACGGCGGCGAGGGTGCAGGGCATGAAGGGTGGTTCGCTTTGAATAAAATTCACTCCTTCTTGGAGCTCAGCTGAACCGGCCAGAGGATCTGCTCGGCCTCAAATCCTGACGGTCCCGAGATAGCGGCTGACAAGATCGTGGAAGCCCACCATCGCAAAGCCTATTTTCACCCCTCCGGGGGTCATTGCAAGATAGAAATCCCCCATTCGCCCTTCCTGATCCAGAACCTCGCGGGCCTCCTCCAGCAACAGCGCCAGCTCCTCGGCCTGGGGACGGCCAGCGGTGGCGAAGCGCACCTCGATGTCGATCCGGTCGTCCGAGACGACATCTGCCTCCCAGGAAGCGCTCTCGACCAGCTCGGCGGCTCGCTCGAACCGCTCCGTGCCAAGCTTCTCCCGCACTCGCTGGGTATCCGTCCGGTTGACCCAGTCCAGCACCTTCAAAAGCGAGCCGCTGCGGTTGAGAATGACCCCAAAAGCGTCCTTGTCCTGAGCGAGCTGCGAGTACGCCTGCCAGAGCGGGCCCTGAAGCGGGGTCTTCTCCTTGCCCAGCAGGCGATCAATCTGGTAACGGGCTTGATCGGGCGTGGAGCAGTTGAGAAACGTGCCCTTCACCCTGGCCAGCACCAGGCGCGCCCCCGGACTCTGCCAGCCGTCGCGCAGCACGATCTCCTCGCCCTGGTGCAGGCGCTTCTCATAGGGCTTACCCTCGGGGCCGGCCGTCAGGGCGTTGTAGATCAGCGTTTGAAAGCCTCGCCACCCGGCCAGGGTGATGGCCACGTTGGAGAGGAGCCGGCCGTCCGGGCCCACCGAATCCACCCGCACCCACTGCAAGGGCAGGGCCGCCAGCAGCATCTCTTCCTGGCTGCGCAAGCTCAGAAACGAAGAGAGGACGCTGGCCAGCGAGGGGGCTCCCTTCTGAGCCTGGGCACCATTGATGGCGGTGGCCAGCATCTGGCGAAAGCCGTTGTCTGCGGAACGGGCCCGCACCACGAAGATGGCCAGGCTATCCGAGCGACCGAAGGTCGAGGGATCAGGCAGGATCTCCTGGGCCCGGCCCGGCAACAGCAGGCCCAGCACCAGCACGAGTTTCAAAAAGCTCTTCACAACCGTATTCTACACGATCAGGGAGCGAGCAGAAAGCTGTAGCGGGCTCAAACCCACTCGGGCTCTCAGGGCTGAAGGACATGCAGGGGCCTCGACGGACAGGGGTGCCAGCATCCCGGCCGGCCTCGACGGAATCAAACCTTTTGTGCGCACCGAATCCTCAAACCAACAGGTTCCGACTGGTCGGGTCGCCCTGGCCAGAACTTGAAGCGCAAGGTCAACGCGATGAGAGCTAAAACCGGCTCACTGGACAAAGGTTGCGCAAAAGTTCATCTTTCCCTGGCCGAGAGGGGCTACGATGCTCCCGCCATGATGATTCGACCACTCGCCAATCAGCCCATCGCCCTTCCGACCCGCAGCGCCCGCACGACCGCAGAGGCTGCGTCCGACCGGCTCGAGTCGGCTCCCCTGCCCGATCACGTCCCCGGCGAGGTGCTCGTCAAGCTTAAGAGCGGCTCGGGGTTGTCTGACTTCGCCTCTGACTATGGCGCCAGCGTAGCCGAGCGGTTCAAGCTTGGCCCGACCCTGCAGGAGGGCGCGGAGCAGTGGCTGCGTCTGTCCCTGCCCCGCAAAACCAGCGTCGAGCAGGCCCTGAGCCAGATGAGTCAGGACGGCCGGGTGGCCCGGGTTGAGCCCAACTTCACCTATGAGCTGGCCGCGGCCCCCAACGACCTGCACCCCGACCTGTGGGGACTGCACAACCAGGGACAGACCGGCGGCACCGCCGGCGCCGACATCTCCGCCCCGGAGGCCTGGGCCACGGTGCGCGGCTCCAACCAGGCGGACGCTCCGGTCATCGCCGTCATCGACACCGGGATGGACATGAGCCACCCCGACCTGGTCAACAACCTGTGGACCAACCCGGGCGAGATCCCGGGCAACGGCATCGACGACGACGGGAACGGCGTGGTGGACGACGTGCACGGCTACGACGCCTACAACCAGCACGGCAACCCGGTGGACGAGCACTTCCACGGCACCCACGTATCCGGCACCATCGGAGCCGAGGGCAACAACAATCAGGGCGTGGTCGGGGTAAACTGGCAGGCCCGCCTGATGCCCATCAAGATCTTCGCCGGCTCCTCCCCCACCACCAACGCCGCCACCATCCTGCGGGGCGTGGCTTACGCCACCCAGATGGGGGCCCGCATCACCTCCAACTCGTGGGGCGGAGGCGCCTACTCGCAGGCCCTCTTCGACGCCTTCGCCAGCTCGCCGGCCCTGCACATCGCCGGCGCAGGCAACAACGGCACCGACAACGACCAGCGTCCGTTCTACCCCAGCTCCTATGACATGCCCAACATGGTGGCCGTGGCGGCCACCGACCACAACGACCAGAAGGCCCGCTTCTCGTGTTACGGTGCCCAGACCGTGCACCTGGCCGCGCCCGGTGTCAGCATTCTCTCGACTGTTCCCAACAACGGCTACGCGGCCTACAACGGCACCTCCATGGCCACCCCCCACGTGAGCGGGGTGGCCGGCCTCATCGCCACCGCCTACCCCCAGGCCAGCAACGAAGACATCAAGCAGCGCCTGTTGCTCAGCACCGATCCGGTGGAGGCCATGCAGGGCCGCAGCACCACCGGGGGACGGCTCAACGCCGCCCGGGCAGTGGAGAACGATCAGGTGGCCCCGGCCGCGCCCAACGACCTGCGAGCGGTGGAGTCGACTCCTGTCAGCGTGACCATGCAATGGACCGCCACCGGAGACGACTCCTGGTGCGGCCAGGCCGCCGCCTACAGGCTGCGGGTCAGCGACCAGCCCATCGAGGATCTGCAGGCGGCCCGGCTGATCGCCACCGCCCGCCCCTCGACCACGGGCACGCTGGAGCGAGCCAGCATCGCGGTCGAGCCAGCGGCCGAGGCACGCACCCTGCACGTGGCCCTGGAGGTGCTCGACAACGTGGGCAATGCCTCCCAGGTGCGCTTCGCCCAGGTCGAGGTGCCGGCCGCGCCGCCGCCACCCGAGCCGCCCAACCCTTAAGGGCAGGACGGAGTTGCAGACTCGCCCACGAAGGACACGTTGAGATCCTGCAGGCCAGGTACCGGGCCCACGAGCACAATCTGGTCAAGGTTCTCTCTAATGTGCTCGCACTTTTGTCTTGCCCATTGGCACAATCTAACGAACGCGCCGGAACTGCGTTCCAGCGCGTTGTAAAGTGCAAGACCAAAGGCCTTGCACTTTAGAGCTCCGCGCCAGCGCCCTGTCGAGTGCAAGACCTGATCTCAAAACGGCCAGAGGCGACGCAGGACGTGCAGTCCCACCCCCAGCTTGACGGCCAGCTCGCGCTCGCGCAGCGCGGCGAAGCTGGCCGGCTGGTAATTCTGAGGCCGACCGGCCACCAGGTCGTCAGCCAGCGTCTCCAGTCTCCGGGCCGAGAAGGCGGGCTCCAGGGCTTCGACCAGCTCAGCGGGCAGGGCCGAGCGACCGAAGGCCGCCCCCAGCAAGGCGCCCGCGATGGCTCCATTGGAGTCGGCGTCTCCTCCGCGCAAAATGACCGCCTGCAACCCCTCTAGAAAGGAAGGCGGACGGCTCCATAGCGAGGCCAGGGCCAGCGGCACCGAGTGCAGCACGTAGCCGCTGGTGCCGAGGCGCTCGGCCCGCAGCTCGGGGGAGGCCTGAAAGCTCGTCAGCTTCCAGGACTGATCGAGGGCCTCGCGCAGGCGAGGATCGAGCTCGGGCAGTCGCTCGGAGAGGGATGGCCAGTCAGCCTCGCGTCCGGCGCACAGCAGGGCGACCGCTTCGGCCACCACCAGCGCCCCATCCACGGCCCGCGGGTCGGTGTGGGTCACGCGACTGAGCGCGCGCGCGAGCTCGGGGCGACGGTCCGGCCAGAGGCCCACCGGCGCTGCTCGCATGGCCGCGCCGTTGCCGGCCGAAGCCACCCCGCCCGAGCCCCCGAAGGTCCAGCGCAGAGCCGAGCGAGCGGTGGCCATGCCGATTCCGGGCGGCAGCCACCAGAACCAGCCCACCAGACGCCGCCCGAAGGCCCGTGCGGCCTGCTCGGGATCGCCGCCCGACTCGAGCAGGGCTTCCCCCATGAGAACCGATAACTCGGTGTCATCGGAGACGTAGCCGGTTCGACCCAGGAACCGAAACCTGGCCAGTTGGCCGAAGCGGCGCCTGATGTGGGCCGGGGTCAACCCTTCCAGTGGAAAGCCCAGCGCGTCTCCCAGAGCCAGCCCGACCAGACATCCCCGGGCCCGTTCTCGAGCATCCATGCGACAGGAATTCCCGGGCCATGCGAGTATTGCCTCCGGTGCAGTTCAGCCTGATCATCCCCACCCGCAACCGCTGCCAGAGCCTGATGCTGGTCTTGCGCGAGCTCGAGCTCCAGCGCTTTGCTCGCGAGCGCTTTGAGGTCGTCGTGGTGGACGACGGCTCCACCGACGGCACCAGCGAGGCGCTCGGATGCATGCAGCTCAGCTATCCGCTCAGGTCCCTGCGCCAGGAAGGGCGGGGCACGTCGGCTGCCCGCAACCACGCCATCCAGAACGCCCGAGGGGGCTGGTGCCTGTTCCTTGATGACGATGTGCTGGCCTCGCCCGATCTCCTCACCCTGCACGCCGACGCCCACCGTGGCCAGGTGCGCCAGGTCGTGCGAGGACCCGTGATCAACGTGCCCGTCCCGCCCGAGCGGAGCCCTTCCCAGCTCTGGCGCCACTACTCCATGAACTACTTTTGCACCAGCAACGCTTCCGTGCGACGCGAGCACCTGTTCGAGGCAGGGCTCTTCGACGAGAGCTTGGAACGGCTCGAAGACGCCGATCTGGGCCTGCGGCTCAAGCGCATGGGCGTGAAGCGCACCTTCCTATCCGAGGCCTACGTCCACCATCTCAAGCCCCCGGTGCCTCACTCCCAGGCGGTGGCCACCCGGCGCGCCGATGGCCGCTCGGCCGCCCGGCTGCTGCGCCGCTATCCCAGTTTTCGCATGTTGCTGCGCAGCGGGCTGCACCCGGTGAACTATGCGCGCAGCGAGCTTCTCAGCCTTCCCTGGCTGGACCGGGTTCCCGGCCTGAAAGCCCTGGTGGAGGCCCAGCGCCTCGACCGCGAGTATCTGCGAGCCGGGCGCGAGGAGCTTCGCCGATGATCGAGGTCTCCGTGGTGCTGTGCAGCTACAACCGTGTCGCCAGCCTGGAGAAAGTGCTGTCGTCGCTGACCGACCAGACGCTGCCGGCCGACCAGTTCGAGGTGGTTGTGGTAGACGACGGCTCCACCGACGGCACCTCCGAGCGTGTCCAGTCGCTGGATCTGCCCTACCGGCTTGTGCTTCGCACCCAGGCCAACCAGGGGCTGGCGGGGGCCCGCAACACCGGCATCATGGCCGCCTCCGGTTGGGTGGTGCTGTTCATCGACGACGACGTGCTGGCCGACCGGCGCCTGCTGGCCGAGCACCTGCGCTCGCACTTCAAGCATCCAAAAGCTGTGGTCAACGGTTGGGTCAACCATGTCGCGACTGCGGTTCGCCCCCAGAAGCGGCGCTTTACGATGGCCGACATCTCCACCTCCTTCTTCTGGACCTCCAACGTGTCCGTCAAGCGCGAGCATCTGCTGGCGGCCGGCCTGTTCGACGAGGATTTCAAGGAATACGGCTGGGAGGATCAAGAGCTGGGGCTGCGCCTGATGGCCCTCGGCCTCAAGGCCCGTAACAACTATAAGGCCGTGGGCTACCACGTCAAACGCCCCCTGGAGAGCACCGACGTCAAAGCAATGTTGCGTCAGGCCGAGGCCAAGGCTCGAACTGCTCTGCTGTACATCAAGAAGCATCCCCGTCTTCGCTCGCGGTTTGCCACCGGAATCCACCCTCCTCGGCTGGTGGTTTACCGGATGAGCACGCTTGGGGGGCTGCTGGAGAAGTTCTGCCGCTCCCAGCTCAAGCTCGATCGCGGTGACGCGGCCGCCAGCCCCCTCAATCCGCTCCAGAAATGGTGTGCCAGAGAGCTGGCTACCATCCATTATTTCCGAACCCTCTCGCGGGGTTGACCTGCCCACCCGCTCGTCCTCGGGCCGGGCTCCTCCACCGGTGAGGCAAGCCCCTTTACCCTGGCGAATGTGCCCGCACCTTGGTCTGGCACATGAGCACAATCTGACGAACGCGCCGGAACTGCGTTCCAGCGCGTTGTAAAGTGCAAGAACAAAGGCCTTGCACTTGAGCACAATCTGTTGGGCGTCGCCCAGCCAGAAAACTGTGTCAAGGGGGTTTCCGGCCGCGCTCCTGGAGCCTCATTCCGGGACCGCGCCCTTGAGAAATCGGGCCTCGTCAGGCACTTTCTGCACCAGCGCCACCCGGGCCTTGGAGGGGGAAGCGTGTTTCTCGCTCCACAATTCGTTGCCCTCATTGTCGATGATGCGGGCCACCCAGGCAAAGGGCTCCTCACGGAGATAGCCCTTCAGAAGCCTGCGCTCGCCATCTTTGTTCTCTTCCCAGATGTAGCATCCGTCCATGGTGGGGCGAGATTCTCGGCTGCCCCACAGGGTTCCCCCCGATGCCGGGAGAAGGTTCCTCTCGTGAGCTTCACCGCCATCGTCCTGGCCGGGGGCCGGTCCAGCCGCGGCGACCATTCCCCGCTAACTCTGCTGGCGGGCAAGCCGCTTCTCAGCCACGTGCTCAAGAACTCCCGGCTACTTTGCCCCAACCAGCTGGTGGTGGGCGACAATCTGGCCATCGGACAGTGGTTGCAAAAGTCGCTCAGCGAGCACCCCCGCGTGAACTGGGTACGTGACTCGCTGCCCGGTTACGGTCCATTGGGAGGGCTCTACACCGGTCTGTGGTCGGCTCCAACCAACTGGGCCGTCTGCACGCCCGGCTACTATCCCCACGTCAAGCAAGCCTTCATGGGACTGCTCTTCGATCTGCGCGAGGGCTACG
>JAANMY010001639.1_pt1 | contig 24177 bp, 20 predicted proteins | sample 7279691 | NCBI WGS metagenome assembly JAANMY01 (sample SAMN14094543, study PRJNA606508) | bioreactor metagenome | isolation source: A lab-scale SPAN reactor treating ammonium-rich wastewater day 388 | place: Ireland: Galway | collected 2018-02-07
CGAGCCCTACCCGAGCCCTACCCGAGCCCTACCCGAGCCCTACCCGAGCCCTACCCGAGCCCCTACCCGAGCCCCTACCCCAGTCCCCGCGTGAGCCGCCGTTCCAGCCCGCGGAATCCCAGCGCGATCAGCCCGGCGACGGCCATGTAGATCAGCGCCAGCAGGATCAGCGGTTCGTAGATGATGAAGGTGTCCTGGCGCACGCGGCTGGCGACGGCATAGATGTCGATGACGGTAATCGTCGCCACCAGCGGTGTCGCCTTGAGTTGCAGCACCGTCTCGCCGCCCAGGGTCGGCAGGGCGCGGGCCAGCGCCTGGGGCAGCCAGATGCGCCGGAACACCGCCGGGCGCGAGAAACCATAGGCCCGCGCCGCCTCGAGCTGGCCGCGCGGCACCGAGGCGAAGGCGCCGCGCATCACCTCGCCCTCATAGCCTGCATAGCTGAGCGACAGCGCCAGCAGCGCATAGGGCCAGGCCTGGCGCAGATAGGGCCAGAGCTCGGATTGCCGGATCGCCGGGAATTGCGGGAACAGGCTGCCCAGCCCGTAATAGATCAGCCAGATCTGCAGCAAGAGCGGCGTGCCGCGGATCAGCGTGCAGAACAGCCGCGCCGGGGCGGCCAGCCAGCGGGGCCCCGCCGCCTGCGCCAACCCGAGGGGCAGCGCCAGCGCAAAGCCGATCGCCACCGACAGCCCCAGCAGCCACAGCGTGCGCCACAGCCCCTGCACGCCGAGGCCCGCATAGCGTGGAATCCAGTCCCAGCGCAGGCTGAGCGCCGCCCAGAGCGCCAGCCCCAGCGCCAGCGCGACCAGCCCCAGCCGGTGCGGCTGCCAGAAGCCCCGGCTCATGCCCGCGCCCCCGCCTGTCCGCGCCGGTAGCGCGCCTCGATCCAGCCGAACAGGCGGCCCGAGATCAGCGTCATCGCCAGATAGATCGCCCCTGCCGCCAGAAAGAAGGTGAAATAGGCCCGGGTCGAGCCCGCCGCCTGCCGGGTTTCCAGCGTCAGTTCGGAAAAGCCGACGATCGCCAGCAGCGCCGTGTCCTTGGTGGCGATCAGCCAGAGGTTGGACAGGCCGGGCAGCGCCAGCGGCAGCATCGCCGGGATCGTCACCCGGCGAAAGGTCTGCGCCCGGCTCATGCCGAAGGCGCGCGCCGCCTCGAGCTGGCCGCGCGGCACTGCCTGCAGGGCGCCGCGCAGCACCTCGGTGGCATAGGCGCCCTGCACCACGCCCAGAACGCCGATCCCGGCGACCAGACCGGAGATTTCCACCGGGCGCTGGCCCAGCAGGCGCAGGAACTGGTTCAACAGGTCGGTGCCCGCGTAATACAGCAGCAGGATCAGGATCAGTTCGGGCACCGCGCGGACCACGGTGGTATAGACCGCCAGCAGATCGCGCGTGACCGGCCCGCCGCCCAGCTTGCCCAGGGCGCCCGCGGTGCCGATCATCAGCCCCAGCGCAAAAGCCCCCAGCGCGATGACCAGCGAATTGACCGCGCCGCGCAGCAGGTTGCCGCCCCAGCCCGGCGGCTCGAGCGCCAGCAGCGCGGCCGAGGCCTCGAGCCCCGGCCACAGCGACGTCAGCCAGTCGGGCAAGACCTATTGGCCATAGATCGAGGTGGCGAAATAGCGCGCCGTGATCGCGTCATAGGTGCCGTTTTCGAGGATCGCGGCGATCCCGGCGTTGAACTGCTCGCGCAGCGCGTCCTCGCCCTGCCGCAGCCCGACCCCGACGCCCGAGCCGAGGATCGCCTCGTCCATGGCCACCACGCCCTTGAGCTCGCAGCAGGCGCCTGCCTCGGAATTGAGGAAATCGTCCATCGCCAGGCTGTCGGCCTGGGTGGCGTCGATGCGCCCGGCGGCGAGATCCTGGTTGGCCTCGTCCTGCGTCTGATAGGCGCGCAATTCGGTCTGGCCCTCGAAATAGGTCTGGGCATAGGTCTGGTGGATCGTCGAGACCTGCACGCCGAGGATATGCCCGGCCAGCCCCTCGGGCGTGGCGTCCATCTCGATGTCGCGCTGGCCGACCACCACGGTGGGGGTGTTGTAATAAGGGTCCGAGAAGGCGATGGTCTGCATCCGGTCCGCGGTAATGGTCATCGAGGCCATGATGGCGTCGATGCGTCCCGAGACCAGCGAGGGAATGATGCCGTCCCAGGCGGTCGGGGTGATCTCGCAGTCCAGCGTCGCGGCCTCGCAGACGGCGTTGATGATGTCGATTTCCCAGCCGATCCAGTTGCCGGCCGCATCGGGGGCGGCAAAGGGCGGATAGGGTTCGGCGGCGATGCCCACGCGCACCGGGTCGGCAAAGGCGGCGCCGGTCATCAAAGCCAGCGCCGAGGCGGTCAGCAGAATGGTTTTCATCGGTCTCTCCTGTTGATCGGGCGCTGTGGCCGCGCCCTGTGTTTGTCCTTGTAGAAGGCCAAAGCCTGAGCAATTATGCAAGCGTATAATAACCTTGGCCGAGATCCCCATGCATTACGGCGCCGAAGACCGCACGAAACCCCTGGCCCGCGTGTTGATGCGGGCCCCCGGCCCGGCGATGGCCGCCGCCAATCCCGCCGCCTGGCATTACGGCCCGGCATTCGACCCCGCGCGCGCCGAGGCGCAACATGCCGCGCTGGCCGGTATCGTCGCCGCTTCGGGCGCGGAAATCCACTGGATTCCGTCGGCGCCGGACGGGTTGTCGGATGCGGTCTTTGTGCAAGACCCGTCATTCGTGACGCGGGCGGGCGCGGTGGTGCTGAACATGGGCAAGGCGCTGCGCCGCGATGAACCGGCGCTGCATGTCGCGGCCTATGCGGCGCTGGGCGTGCCGGTGATCGGCCGCCTGCAGGGGGATGCCACGGTGGAATCGGGCGATTGCGTCTGGATCGACACGCAAACGCTGGCGATCGGCCGCGGCGCGCGCTCCAATCAGGCGGGGATAGACGCGGTGACGGCGATTCTGGCGCCGCATGGCATCCGCGTGCAGGCCTATGACCTGCCCTGGTGGACCGGGCCCGAGGCCTGCCTGCATCTGATGTCGCTGATCTCGCCGCTGGGGCCGAAGATGGCGTTGCTCCATGCGCCGCTGCTGCCCTATGCGCTGTGGGCCGATCTGGTGGCGCGGGGCTGGACGCTGCTGCACGCCCCCGCCGAGGAATTCGCCGCCTCGAACGGGCTGAGCCTGAATGTGCTGATGCTGGCGCCGCAGGATGTGGTGATGGTCGACGGGTTCCCGCGCACAAGGGCGATGATGGAGGCGCATGGCTGCCGGGTGCAGGTGTTCGAGGGCGACGCGCTGTGCATCGCCTGCGAGGGCGGGCCGACCTGCCTGACCCGGCCGGTGCTGCGGGCATGAGCGCGCGCCGCCCCTTCGTGCGCGCCGGCGAGGAAACCCGCCGCGCCGCGCTGATCGAGGCGACGCTCGATCTGATCGCCGAGGGCGGGCCGCAGGCGGCGACGGTGCGCGCCATCGCCCTGCGCGCCGGGGTCACGCCCGGGCTGATCCGGCATTATTTCGACACCAAGGAGGATCTGGTCGCCGCCGCGCATGAAACGCTGATGACCGGCCTGACCGAGGCCAGCGCCGCCCGGCTCGACGATCTGCCCGACGATCCGCTGGCGCGGCTGGCCGGGTTCGTCGCCAATGCGGTCTCGCCCCCTGTCACCGATCCGCGCGCCGTGGCGCTCTGGGCGGCCTCCATGCAACTGGTGCCGCGCGATGCGGTGATGCGCGCGGCGCATGAGGCGACCTATCTGGCCTTCCGCGACCGGCTGCAGGCGATGATCGGCGCGGCGCTGGCGGCGGCGGGCCGCAGCACCGAGGACATTCGCGCGCTGGCCATCGCCGGGAATGCGCTGCTCGACGGGCTGTGGATCGAGGCGGGCGCCCTGCCCGACCATTTCCGCGACGGCGAGCTGAAATCCATTGCCATCAAGGCGTTCTCGCGCCTTCTTGACCTGAACCTGCCCGAGGATTGACATGAGATACGCCGCCGTCACCGACCAGCTTGCCGGGCTCGGCTCGGACAAATGGGTGCTGAACGCCGCCGCGCAACGCCGCCAGCGCGAGGGGCATCCGGTCATCAACCTGACCATCGGCGAACCCGATGTGCCGACGCCGCAGGCGCTGATCGACGCCGCCTGCACGGCGATGCAATCGGGGCGCACCGGCTATTCCAACGGCCGGGGGGAAAGCTCGATTCTGGATGCCTTGTCCGCGCGTTACACGACACGGCTGAACCGCCCGATGGGGCATGACCGCTTCCTGTGCCTGCCGGGCACGCAGACCTCGCTCTATCTGGTGTTCCGCACCCTGTGCGAACCGGGCTGCGAGGTGATCCTGGGCGACCCGATGTATGCGACCTATGAGGGGATCGTGCGTGCCTCGGGCGCGGTGCCGGTGCCGGTGACGCTGCGGCCAGACATGAAGTTTCGCCTGCAAGCCGCTGATGTAGCAGAAAAGATCACCCCGGCAACCCGGGTGATCTTTGTCAATACCCCGCATAATCCGACCGGGGCGATCCTGCAACCCGAGGATCTGCGCGCGCTGGGCGAACTGGCGCGCGAGCACGATCTGTGGATCGTCTCGGATGAGGTCTACGGCGATCTGACGCATGGCGGGCGGCCCTTCACCTCGGCGCTGGCCGACCCGGATTTCGAGGACCGCACCGTTGTCACCGCCTCGATCTCGAAAAGCCACGCCGCGCCCGGGTTCCGCTCGGGCTGGGCGGTCGGCCCGGCGGATTTCACCCACCGCGCCCTGCCGCTGTCCGAGACCATGCTGTTCGGCTCGCAGCCGTTCATCGCCGACATGACCGCGCAGGCCGTGGCCTCGCCGCCGGTGCTGGCGCAGGCGATGGCGGCGCGGATGGCCAACCGGGCGCGGATCATCCATGCCGCGCTCGACGGTGTGGCGGGGCTGCGCGTGCACCGGCCCGAGGCCGGGATGTTCGCCCTGATCGACATCCGCGCGCTGTCGTCCGATTCGCGCGCCTTCGCCCTCGATGTGCTGGAAAAAGCCGATGTGGCGATGATGCCCGGCGCCTCGTTCGGCGCGGCGCTGGAGGGCTGGCTGCGCGTGGCGCTGAACGCCTCGGACGCCGACACGCACGAGGCCTGCGCGCGCATCCTCGCCTATGCCCAGCAGAAAGCCGCATGAACACCGTCGCGCAAACCCTTGTGGACTGGCTGAAAATCGAGGGTGTCGAGGTGATCTTCGGCATCCCCGGCGTGCATACGATCGAGCTGTATCGCGCCCTGGCCGGGTCTGGCATCCGCCACGTCACCCCGCGCCATGAGGCCGGAGCCGGGTTTATGGCCGATGGCTATGCCCGGGTGTCCGGGCGGTTCGGCGTGGCGCTGGTCATCACCGGGCCGGGGCTGACCAATATCCTGACGCCGATGGCGCAGGCCCGGGCGGATTCGGTGCCGCTGCTGGTGATTTCCGGCGTCAATCGGCGCGACACGCTGGGCAAGGGGCTGGGCTATCTGCACGAATTGCCCGACCAGCGCGCGGTGACGCGCAGCCTCGGCCCGGCGCTGCATCTGGACGATCCGCATGCGCTGCCCGGGCTGCTGGCGCAGGCTGGGCGGGCCCTGACCACCGGGCGCGGCGGGCCGGTGCATCTGGAGATCCCGCTCGATCTGATGGCGGCGCCCGCCCCGGCCGCCGCGGCGCTGGCGCATCCGGTCGCGGCCCTGCCCGACCCGGCCAAGGCGCGCGCCCGGCTGCGGCAGGCGCGGCGGCCGGTGATCCTGGCGGGTGGCGGCTGCAAGCGCGCCGGGGCCGCACTGCAGGCCTTTGCCGAGGCGCTGGGCGCGCCGGTGATCCTGACCGCCAATGCTCGCGGGCTGCTGCACAGCCATCCGCTGGCGGTTCCGGCCTCGCCCAGTCTGGAGCCGGTCCGCGCCCTGATCCGCGGCGCCGATCAACTGGTGGTGGTCGGCACCGAACTGGGGCCGACCGATTATGATATGTACGGGCTCGGCGGCCTGCCGGAACTGTCGGGAATGATCCGCATCGACATCGACGGCGCGCAACTGGCCCGGCATTTCGCGGCGCTGACCCTGCAGGCGGATGCGGCGGCGATCCTGCCCCGGCTGCACCCGCCCGCCCCGGCACCCGACGGCGCCGCGCGCGCCGCCGCCACCCGGCAGGCGGCCTTCGCGGCGCTGGAGCCCGATTATCAGGCCGAGGTGCGGCTGCTGCAGGCGCTGCGCGACGCGGTGCCGGGGGCGATCATGGTCGGCGATTCGACGCAGATCGCCTATGCCGGAAACCTCTGTTACAGCCACGACCGCCCCGGCGGCTGGTTCAACGCCGCCACCGGCTATGGCGCGCTGGGCTATGCCACGGGCGCGGCGGTGGGCGCGGCGCTGGCAGCCCCGGGCAGCCGGGTGATCTGCCTGACCGGCGACGGCGGGCTGATGTTCCACCCCGGCGAATTGCGCAGCGCCTTTGACGAGGATCTGGATATCGCCTTCGTGGTGTTCAACAACGACGGCTATGGCGAGATCGCCCGGGCGATGCAGGCGGCGGGAACCGAGGTGATCGGCTGCACCCCCTCGGCGCCCGACATGGCCGCCCTGGCGCAGGCGATGGGGCTGCCCTATGCACGGGCGACCGATGCCGATCTGCCCGCGCTGGTCGCCGGTGGACAAGGCCCGCGGCTGATCGAGGTCAGGCGCAAGAATGTGCGGGATTACTAGGGCTTATCGGCCATTCGTATTGACTGACATTCAAAGGCCTGACAGCCCGCAGACCTGCCCGCCCCGCCTATGGAAAACGCCCCGGACAGCCAGTCCGGGGCGTTTCAATGTCTGACATCCAAAGGCCGGTCAGCCCGCCGAGGTGGCGCTTTGCGGCTTGGCGTCGGCGAAGATCATCAGTGGCCGCGCGCCCGATGTCACCGCCTCTTCGTTGACCACCACCTCTTCGGCGTTGGTCATGCCCGGCAGTTCGAACATCGTGTCGAGGAGAATATCCTCCATGATCGAGCGCAGCCCGCGCGCGCCGGTCTTGCGCACGATGGCCCGGCGGGCGATGGCGCGCAGCGCGTCGGGGGTGAAGCTGAGGTCAACGCCCTCGATCTCGAACAGCCGCTGGTATTGCTTGACCAGCGCGTTCTTGGGCTCGGTCAGGATGGTCACCAGTGCGTCCTCGTCGAGGTCGGTCAGCGTGGCGATCACCGGCAGACGGCCGACGAATTCCGGGATCAGGCCGAATTTCAGCAGATCCTCGGGTTCGAGCTGCTGCAAGGCCTCGCCGACGGTGCGCTTGCTCTCATCCTTGACATCGGCGCCGAAACCGATCGCCGTGCCCTTGTTGCGCATGGAGATGATCTTCTCCAGCCCGGCAAAGGCGCCGCCGCAGATGAACAGGATGTTGGTCGTATCCACCTGCAGGAATTCCTGCTGCGGATGCTTGCGCCCGCCCTGCGGCGGCACGCTGGCAACCGTGCCCTCCATCAGCTTCAGCAGGGCCTGCTGCACCCCCTCGCCCGAGACGTCGCGGGTGATCGAGGGATTGTCCGACTTGCGGGTGATCTTGTCCACCTCGTCGATATAGACGATGCCGCGCTGCGCGCGTTCGACATTGTATTCCGACGATTGCAGCAGCTTGAGGATGATGTTTTCCACATCCTCGCCGACATAGCCGGCCTCGGTCAGGGTGGTCGCATCGGCCATGGTGAAGGGCACATCGAGGATGCGCGCCAGCGTCTGCGCCAGCAGGGTCTTGCCGCAGCCGGTCGGGCCGATCAGCAGGATGTTCGACTTGGACAGCTCGATCTCGCCGTTCTTGCCGCTCTTGCCGGAGAAACCCAGCCGTTTGTAGTGGTTATGCACTGCCACCGACAGCACGCGCTTGGCGCGTTCCTGACCGATGACGTAATCGTCGAGCACCTTGCAGATATCGCGCGGAGTGGGCACGCCATCGGTTGTCTTGAAACCGGAGCCCTTGGTCTCTTCGCGGATGATATCCATGCAGAGTTCGACGCATTCATCACAGATGAACACGGTCGGGCCCGCGATCAGCTTGCGCACCTCGTGCTGGCTTTTGCCGCAAAAGGAACAATACAGCGTGTTCTTGCTGTCATTGCCGGAGGAATGAGCCATTCAACACCTCGTGCTCGTATTCGGTTCGGGCCTTCTGACGGGCTTTTGCGTCAAGGTTAGGCCAGCCAGCGGGCGGGAACAATGCCAAAGTGAACCACCGCCCGCTGCGCAAGATCACGACGCGGCGACAGGCTTGTCGCGGGATTCGAGGATCTCGTCGATCAGACCCCAATCCTTGGCGGCCTCGGGCGTCATGAAATTGTCGCGCTCCAGCGCCGCTTCGACCTTTTTCAGGGTCTGGCCGCAATGTTTGACATAGATCTGGTTCAGCCGTTCCTTGAGGTCCAGAATCTCGCGCGCATGGATCGAGATGTCGGTGGCCTGGCCCTGGAACCCGCCCGAGGGCTGGTGCACCATGATCCGGCTGTTGGGCAGCGAGAAGCGCATGCCCTTTTCGCCCGCCGCCAGCAGCAGCGACCCCATCGAGGCCGCCTGCCCGATCACCAGCGTCGAGACCTTGGGCTTGATGTATTGCATCGTGTCATAGATCGACAGGCCCGACGTCACCACGCCGCCCGGCGAATTGATGTACATCGAGATTTCCTTGGAGGGATTCTCGGCCTCGAGATGCAGAAGCTGGGCGACGATCAGCGTCGCCATGTTGTCATGCACCGGGCCGGTGACAAAGATCACGCGTTCCTTGAGCAGGCGCGAGAAGATGTCATAGGCCCGTTCGCCGCGGCTGGTCTGTTCGACGACCATCGGAACGAGGTTCATGTAGGTTTCAATGGGATCGCGCATTGCTCGGGCCTCGCTGCTGTCGGATGGTGCCACGGTAGGGCTGAATTCTTGCCCAAGACTTAGCCTTACGAACACACCCCCGCAAGGGCACCTCCCGGGGCTTTTTTCGTCGCGGGCCGATGGCGGGCTTCGCCATCCGGCCCATGGACATTTTCGCCCGGAACCTGTCGGATGGGCGCCAACCCGGCCGCGGCCCTCGGGCAGCGGCGCAGGCAACGAGGACATCATGCATCGCCAACCCCCGGTCGATCTGTCTGCGCCCGTCTCTGACGAAGTCCGTCGCACCACCTGTTACATGTGCGCCTGCCGTTGCGGCATCAATGTGCATCTCAAGGGCGGCGACGTCGCCTATATCGAGGGAAACCGCGACCATCCGGTTAACAAGGGGGTGCTGTGCGCCAAGGGTTCGGCGGGGATCATGCAGCACCTGTCGCCCGCCCGGCTGCGCAAGCCGCTGAAGCGGGTGGGGCCGCGCGGTTCCGGGCAATTCGAGGAAATCGGCTGGGACGAGGCGCTGGAACTGGCGGTGTCGTGGTTGAAACCCCTGCGCGAGACGGCGCCGGAAAAGCTGGCGTTCTTTACCGGGCGCGACCAGTCGCAAAGCTTTACCGGCTGGTGGGCGCAGAGTTTCGGCACGCCGAATTATGCCGCGCATGGCGGGTTTTGCAGCGTCAACATGGCGGCGGCGGGCATCTATACGATGGGGGGCGCCTTCTGGGAATTCGGCCAGCCGGACTGGGAGCGCACCAAGCTGTTCCTGCTGTTCGGCGTCGCCGAGGATCACGATTCGAATCCGATCAAGATGGGGCTGGGCAAGCTGAAGGCGCGCGGCGCCCGGGTGATCGCCGTCAATCCGGTGCGCACCGGCTATGGCGCCATTGCCGACGACTGGCTGGCGATCACGCCGGGCACCGACGGGCTGTTGATCCTGGCTTTGGTGCATGAATTGTTCCGGCTGAACCGGATCGACCTCGACTATCTGATCCGCTACACGAACGCGCCCTTTCTGGTGAACGGCACGCCGGGGCCGGAACAGGGCCTGTTCCTGCGCGACGGCGCCGGGGTGCCGCTGGTGCTGGACCGGCGCACCGGCCAGCCCACCTGCTGGAATGCCGAGGGGGTCGCGCCCGATCCGGCGGGCGAATGGCAGGGCCACAAGACCGTGCTGCGGCTGATGGCCGAACGGTATCTCGACCCCGCGCACGCCCCTGAGGCTGTCGCCGACCGCTGCGGTATTCCCGCTGATCGCATCCGTGCCGTCGCCGCCGAGCTGGCGCGGGTGGCCTTTGACGAGGAAATCATCCTGCACCGCCCCTGGACCGATTTCCGCGGCCAGCGGCACGAAACCATGGTGGGCCGTCCGGTCGCCTTTCACGCCATGCGCGGCATCAGCGCGCATTCGAACGGCTTTCAGACCTGCCGCGCGCTGCATCTGCTGCAGATCCTGCTGGGCAGCGTGGAAACGCCCGGCGGCTACCGGTTCAAGCCGCCCTATCCCAAACCGCCCGAGGCGCATCCGCGCCCGCATGCCGGTGTCACCCCGGGCCAGCCGCTGGACGGGCCGCATCTGGGCTATCCGCTGGGCCCCGAGCATCTGCTGATCCACGACGACGGCAGCGCCAAACGCATCGACAAGGCCTTTACCTGGGAAAACCCGCTGTCGGCGCACGGGATGATGCATATGGTCATCTCGAACGCCCATGCCGGCGATCCCTACCGGATCGACACGCTGTTTCTCTATATGGCGAACATGGCGTGGAATTCGTCGATGAACAGCACGCAGGTCATGCGGATGCTCACCGACCAGGACGCGAACGGCGATTACGTCATCCCGCGCATCCTCTACAGCGACGCCTATTCGTCCGAGATGGTCGCCTATGCCGATCTGGTGCTGCCCGATACCACCTATCTGGAGCGCCACGATTGCATCAGCCTGCTGGACCGGCCGATCTGCGAGCCCGACGCGCTGGCCGATGCGATCCGCTGGCCGGTGGTGGAACCGGACCGCGACGTGCGCGGCTTTCAATCGGTGCTGCTGGACCTTGGCGTGCGGCTGGGTCTGCCGGGGATGGTGCAACCCGACGGCAGCGCCCGCTACCGCGATTATGCCGATTACATGGTCAACCACGAACGCCGCCCCGGGGTCGGCCCGCTGGCGGGCTGGCGTGGCGACGGCACCGGCGCCGGGCGCGGCGCACCCAACCCGGCGCAGATCGACCGCTATATCGAGAACGGCGGCTTTTTCAGCGCGCATATCCCCGAGGGGGCGCAGTTCTTCAAGCCCTGGAACAAGGCCTATCAGGACTGGGCCGTGGCGCGCGGGCTGATCGACAAACCGGCGCCCTATCTGTTCAACCTCTATCTCGAACCCTTGCGCAAATTCCAGCTCGCCGCCGAGGGGCATGGCCCCCGCCAGCCGCCCGATGCCCTGCGCGCGCGCATCAGGGCGACGCTCGACCCGCTGCCGGTCTGGTATCCGCCGTTCGAGGAAACCCGGATCGACCCGGCGGAATTCCCGCTGCACGCGCTGACCCAGCGCCCGGCGGCGATGTATCATTCCTGGGGCAGCCAGAACGCCTGGCTGCGGCAGATACACGGCGTCAACCCGCTCTATGTGCCGCGCAAGCTGTGGGAACAGCATGGGTTTACCGAGGGCGACTGGGCCTGGCTCAGCTCGGCGCAGGGCCGCATCAAGGTGCCGGTGGCGCGGATGGACGCGCTGAACGAGCACACGGTCTGGACGTGGAACGCCATCGGCAAGCGCCGCGGCGCCTGGGCGCTCGACCCGAAGGCGCCCGAGGCCGAGACCGGCTTTCTGCTGAACCCGCTGATCGGCGAATTGCTGCCCGAACGCGGCGACGGGCTGCGCTGGTCCAACAGCGACCCGGTCACGGGACAGGCCGCCTGGTTCGACCTGCGGGTGCGGCTGGAAAAGGCGCCGCCTGGCGGCCCGTCGCTGCCCGCCCATCCGGCGCAGGCCTCGCCGGTTCCCGCCGCCCCCGCCAGCCTCGCCCGCCAGACCAAACGCGCCGCCGCGCACCGCCAGTCCGTCGGCGCGGCGCCTGTGCCCAGGGGCCGGACATGAGCGCCCGCCCCGCCCCCGCCGGAGAGACCGCATGACCACCCTGCCCCCGCCCGCCGCGAAAAAGCTCGGCCTGGTGATCGACCTCGACACCTGCGTCGGCTGTCATGCCTGCGTCGTCGCCTGCAAGGGCTGGAACACCGAAGCCCCGGGCGCACCGTTGTCGGATTCCGACCCCTACGGCGCCGAACCCTCGGGCAGCTTCCTCAACCGCGTGCACAGCTACGAGGTGACGCCCGACAGCGGCTGCGCCCCGACGCTGGTGCATTTCCCCAAATCCTGCCTGCATTGCGAGGATGCGCCCTGCGTCACCGTCTGCCCCACCGGCGCCAGCTATAAACGGGTCGAGGACGGCATCGTGCTGGTGAATGAGGAGGCCTGCATCGGCTGCGGGCTCTGCGCCTGGGCCTGCCCCTACGGCGCGCGCGAACTTGATGCGCTGGCCGGGGTGATGAAAAAATGCACACTCTGCGTCGACCGGATCTATAACGACACCCTGCCCGAGGCCGACCGCATCCCGGCCTGCGTGCGCACCTGCCCGACCGGCGCACGCCATTTCGGCGATCTGGGCGATCCGGGCAGCGCCGTGTCGCAACTGGTCGCGGCGCGGGGCGGCTTTGATCTGATGCCCGAGCTGGGCACAAGGCCGGTCAACAAATACCTGCCGCCCCGGGCGCGCGATACGCTGCCCGCCGCCCCGGCGCCGGGCGACCCCTCGACCGAGGGGCTGGGCGGGTTCCTGGGCTGGATCGACCGGGCGCTGGGGCGGATCTGATGCATCCCGCGCCGTCGATCATCGCCTTCACCGTGCTGTCGGGCCTGGGCTTTGGCCTGCTGATCTGGCTCAGCCTCGCGCCAGAGCCGCCGCGCGGCCTCGCCGCGTTCCTCTGGTTCGGCCTCGGCTATGGGCTGGCGCTGGCCGGGCTCGCCGCCTCGGCCTTTCACCTCGGCCGCCCCGAGCGCGCGCTCAGGGCCTTCAGCCAATGGCGCAGCAGTTGGCTCTCGCGCGAGGCGGTGCTGGCGGCGGCGACGCTGGCGGTGCTGGCCCCGCATGCCGCCGCGCTGGTGTTCTGGTCACGGCCGCTGCCGCTGCTGGGCGCGCTCGGCGCCGGGCTGGGCGGGCTGACGGTGCTGGCGACGGCGATGATCTATGCCCAGCTCAGGACCGTGCCGCGCTGGAACCACTGGACAACGCCGGCCGTGTTCCTGCTGGCGGCGCTGGGCGGCGGCGCGCTGCTGGCCGCCCGGGGCGGCGCGGCGCAGATGCTGCTGGCCTGGCTGGCGCTGGCGCTGGCGCTGCACTGGGGGCTGGGCGACCGGCAATTCGCCCGCCGCGGCAGCACGCTGGCCAGCGCCACCGGCCTCGGGGCCGCGGGCACCCCGCGCCCGTTCGAACCACCGCATACCGGGCCCAATTACCTGCTGAGGGAAATGGCCTATGTCGTGGCACGCCGCCACGCCCGCCGGTTGCGCGCCCTCGCGCTGATCCTCGCCTGCCTTGCCCCGGTGCTGCTGCTCTGGGCGCTGCCCGGCTGGCCCGGGCTGATCCTCGCCGCCCTCAGCCACGGCACCGGCATGCTGGCCGCCCGCTGGCTGTTCTTTGCCGAGGCCGAACACGTCATGGCGCTCTATTACGGCCGACACTGATCCGTCTTTGCTCGGCAAATATCCTCGGGGGGCGGGGCGTTCAGGCCCCGGCGGGGGGCAGACAGCCCCCCGGGCGGGCCGAGGGGGCTCGATGCCCCCTTGGCCCGCCCCTCCCCGCCGCCGCCAGGCTCAGCGCCCTTCGAATTTCGCCGCCCGCTTTTCCAGAAACGCCATGACCCCCTCGCGGAAATCGCGGGTCGCGCCCATCTCGCCCTGCAGCCGCGCCTCGGTATCGAGCTGGGTATCCAGATCGCTGGTCAGGCTGGCGCGCAGCGCCTGTTTGATGGCGCCGTAGGCCAGCGTCGGGCCGTTGGCCAGTTGCGCCGCCCGCGCCCGCCATTCGGCGGCAAAGCTCTCGTCGGGGACCGAGGCCCAGATCAGCCCCATCGCCGCCGCCTCGTCGGCCGTGACCTTGTCGGCGAACAGCGCCTGCCCCATGGCCCGGGCGAACCCCACCAGCCGCGGCAGCCAATAGGTGCCGCCCGCGTCGGGGATCAGGCCGATCCGGGCAAAGGCCTGCAGGAACACCGCCGATTTCGCGGCGATCACCACATCCGCCGCCAGCGCCAGATTGGCCCCCGCCCCCGCCGCCGCGCCGTTGACCGCCGCGATCACCGGCACCGGGCATTCATAGATCGCCCGCAGCATCGGCTCGTATTCCTCGCGCAGCACCCGCGCCAGATCCAGCTCGTTGATCGAGGCGCCGTCGCCCAGATCCTGCCCCGAGCAGAAGGCCCGCCCCTCGCCGGTCAGCACCAGCACCCGCATGCGCGCGCCCAGATCGCGCACCGCCACGGTGATCTCGGCCCGCATCTGGGCGTTCAGCGCGTTCATCAGCGTCGGGCGGTTCAGCGCGATGATGCCGATCCCGGCCTCTTCGGTCACGGCTAGGGTCTTGTAGATCATGGGGCCTCTCCCTCGGCGATTTGCCGCAGACTAGCGCCCCCGGGCCCCCGGCGCAAAGCCGCAACCTTGCGTCACTCGTCGAGGAGTTGCTTCAGCCGCGCTTCCTCGGCGGCGCTCAGCGCGGCGGTGGCCGGGCGGCGGCGGCGGATCGTCGTGGCGGCGATCCCCAGCCCCAGCAGCAGCAGCGCCGGGCCGGAAATCCACAGGATCAGGTTCGATCCGGTGGCGCGCGGGTTCAGCAGCACGAATTCGCCGAACCGGTCCACCATGAACTGCACCACCTCGTCGTTGCTGTCGCCCGCCACCAGCCGCTCGCGCACCATCAGCCGGATGTCGCGGGCGATGTCGGCATTGGAATCGTCCACCGATTCGTTGCGGCAGACCACGCAGCGCAGCCCGGCGGTGATTTCGCGCGCCCGCGATTCCAGCGCCGGATCGGCGAGGATCTCGTCGGGCTGCACGGCCAGGAGCGGCGTGGCCATCAGCATCAGCGCCAGCAGGATCGCCCGCATCATCGCCCTCACTCGGCCGGGGTGGGGCTGGCGGCGGGCGCCTTGCGCGCCCCCGCCGCAACCCGGTAGCGCCGGTCGGTCAGCGACACCAGCCCCCCCAGCGCCATGATCAGCGCCCCGGCCCAGAGCCAGAAGGCGAAGGGTTTGACATAGGTGCGCAGCGCCCAGCCGCCGTTGTCCTGCGGATCACCGAGCGCGACATAAAGATCGCGGGTCAGCGAATAATCGATCGCCGCCTCGGTCGTCGGCATGCCCGCCGCCGGATAGACCCGCTTTTCGGGGGTCAGCAGCGCCACCAGCCGCTCGCCGTCGCGCACCTCGACCTGCGCGGTGGTCGAGATGTAATTCGGCCCCTGCACCCGCTCGACACCCAGGAGGGTGATCGTATAGCCGCGATGCTCGAAGCTCTCGCCGATGCGAGCGACGCGGATATCCTCGCTCGCCCAGCCCAGCACCGCCGAGACCGCGAAGATCGTGATCCCCAGCCCGGCATGGGCCAGCGCCTTGCCCCAGTCGGCGCGCGGCAGCCGGGCCATGCGCCGCAGCCGGTCGCCCAGGCCCTGCCGCCCGCTGCGCAGCCACAGGTCGGCCAGCGCCCCGCCGACCAGCCAGACCCCCAGCGCCAGACCGACCGGCGCCAGCGCCGAACGGCCGGTCTGCAGGGCAAAGGCCAGCGCCCCCAGCGCCACCGCCAGCGCCGCCACCCCGGCGAGGCTGCGCGCCGCCCGGCCCAGGGCGCCGCGTTTCCACGGCAGCACCGCGCCCAGCGGCAGCGCCAGCGCCAGCGCCACCATGAACGGCGTGAAGGCCGCGTCAAAGAACGGCGCGCCGACCGACAGCACCCGGCCAAAGGCCAGTTCCGACACCAGCGGCCACATCGTGCCGACGAACACCACAAAGGCGGCCACGGCGAGCAGCACGTTGTTGAGCACCAGCGCCGATTCGCGGCTGACCAGGCCAAAGACGCCCTTGGCCTCCAAAGCGGCGCCGCGCAGCGCGAACAGCGTCAGCGCCCCGCCGACAAAGACCGCGAAGATGATCAGGATGAACACGCCGCGTTCCGGGTCCGAGGCAAAGGCATGCACCGAGGTGATGACGCCCGAGCGCACGATGAAGGTGCCCATCAGCGAAAAGCCGAAGGCGAGGATCGCCAGCAGGATCGTCCAGGCCTTCAGCGTCTCGCGCTTTTCCACGACGATCGCGGAATGCAGCAGCGCGGTGGCAAAGAGCCAGGGCATGAACGAGGCATTCTCGACCGGGTCCCAGAACCAGAACCCGCCCCAGCCCAGCTCGTAATAGGCCCACCACGACCCCAGCGCGATGCCGATGGTCAAGCAGATCCAGGCGGCCAGCGTCCAGGGCCGCACCCAGCGGCCCCAGGCGGCATCGACCTTGCCCTCGATCAGCGCGGCCACGGCAAAGGAAAACGCCATGCTCAGGCCGACATAGCCGAGATACAGGAACGGCGGATGGAAGGCGAGGCCGGGGTCTTGCAGCAGGGGGTTCAGGTCATGCCCGTCGAAGGGCGGAAAACCGGTGCGCAGGAACGGGTTCGAGGTGAAGATGGTAAAGGCCAGAAAGGCCGCGCCGATCGCCCCCTGCACGCCCAGCACCCGCGCCTGCAGCGTCGCCGGCAGGTTGCCGCCGAACCAGGCGGCGCAGGCGCCGAACAGCGCCAGAATCAGCACCCACAGCAGCAGCGATCCCTCGTGATTGCCCCAGACGCCGCTGATCTTGTAGAGCAAGGGCTTGAGCGTGTGCGAATTGTCCACCACCAGCACGACCGAGAAATCCGAGGTCACGAAGGCCCAGGTCAGCGCGGCAAAGGACAGGGCGATCAGCACGAATTGCCCGCCCGCCATCGGGCCCGCGGCGGCCATCCAGTCGGCCCAGCCGCGCTGCGCACCGACCAGGGGAACCACGCTCTGCAGGATCGACAGGGCGAAGGCGAGGATGAGGGCGTAATGTCCGAGTTCAACGATCATCCCCCTGCTATAGCGCGCAGCCGCCCGGGCGCAAAGCCCGAAGGTGCCGCGCGGCTGCGACACCGGCGCGCGGGGGCGTTAGCGGTCAGGCACCGGATCGGGCGCCGGGGCGCGCCGCCGCGCCGCCGGGGCCGCCGGGGCCGCCGCGCAGCCCAGTTCGCGCCCGGGGATCAGCCGGGCCAGCAGCGCCCGCCCGGCCTGAAACCGCGCGTCCTGGCCGCCGATCACCAGCGACGGGTCGGCCCCGTCGAATTCCATCTGCATCGGCACATAGCCCGCCGCGCCGACCAGCGGCCCCGCGGCGCCCGCGCACAGCTCCAGCCAGACCAGCGGCGCGGTGGCCCGTTCCAGCGGCGGCTGGGCGGCGATGAAATTGCCGGTCGAATAGATCACCGGCACCGCCCCGGTGGCCCCCGCCAGCATCTCCCAGGGCTGCGGCACATGCGGATGCGTGCCGATCACCGCCATCGCCCCGGCCGCGACCAGCTCGCGCGCCAGCCGCTGCTGCGCCGCGTCGGGCTCCAGCCGGTATTCCTGCCCCCAATGCGGCAGCACCAGCACCCCGGCGCCCGCCGCCGCCTCGGCGCGCACCAGCGCCAGCAGCCCGGCCCGGTCGTCATAGCAGCGCGGCACCTGCCCGCGCGGATCGGCGATCCCGTTGGTCGAAAAGGTGCAGGCGATCAGGCTCAGCGGCCCCGCCGCGCTGCGCAGCCGCAGCGGCTGCCAGCGCCCCTCGCCGCCCTGCACCGCGCCGACATGCTGCAACCCGCCCGCCTCCAGCGCCGCCAGCGTCGCATCCAGCCCCGCCGCCCCGCGGTCGAGGCTGTGGTTGTTCGCCGTCGTCACCACATCCACCCCGGCCGCGCGCAGCGCGTCGATCAGCACCGGATGATAATTGAACGCCGGATAGTCGGTATAGACCGCGTCGTCGAACACCGGCCCCGGATCGGCCAGGCGCCGCCCGCCCCGCGCGAAACCGGCCGCCACCGGCCCCTCGAGGTTGACCACCGCCAGATCGGCGGCGCGCAGATAGGGTTCGGCCGCGCCCCAGAGGCTGGAGAACCCCCGCGCATAGCCGCGCCAGGCCAGCGCCTGATGCACCAGCACATCGCCGGCCAGCGCCATCGTCACCCGCGCCGCACCGGCACAGGCATTGACCGGCGGCACCGCTGCGCAGACCTGCGCCTCCGCCACCCCCGCCGCGACGATCATCAGACAGGCCAGACCCCGCATCCCGCGCCCCTTCTTTGCTCTGTCAAATATCCACGGGGTTTCCAAAGGGGGGCGTGCCCCCCTTTGGCGAGGGAGCGCGAGGGGCGAGCAGCCCCTCGCTTCCCCGCCCGCCCAGCCCTCAGACCCGGTGCAGATAGAGATCGAAATCCACATCCGGGATGGTCCGCGCCACCCGCGCATATTCCGCCGCCTTCACCGCGGTGAAGGTGCGGTGCATCTCCTCGCCCAGAGCCTCCTTCAGAAAGGCCGAGCCCGTCGCCGCCTCGATCGCCGAACGCCAGTCGCGCGGAATATCCGCGCCCGCCCCGGCGTCATAGCCGTTGCCGGTGGTCTCGGGCCCGGGATCGATCCGCCGCTCCAGCCCGTGCCGGATACCCGCCAGCACCGTCGCCGCCACCAGATAGGGGTTGGCATCCACGCCCGCGGGCCGGTGCTCGATCCGCCGCGCCCGCAGGTCGCCCACCGGGATGCGCAGCGCCACCGAGCGGTTGTTCACCCCCCATGAGGGCGAAACCGGCGCATAGGATTGATTGGCGAAGCGGCGCCAGGAATTGGCATGCGGCGCAAAAACCAGCATCGATTCGCCCATGGTCCGGATCAGCCCGCCCAGGGCATGGCGGATCGCATCGCTCCAGCCCGCGCCCGGGGCCTCGGCAAAGACATTGCGGCCCTCGCGGTCGCGCAGGCTGACATGCAGATGCATGCCCGACCCGGCGTAATCGGCGATCGGCTTGGCCATGAAGCAGGCCACCACCCCGTGCCTGCGCGCCTGCGCCCGCACGATGCGTTTCAGCCGCACCAGATCGTCGGCGGCGGTCAGCACATCATCGCGGTAGCGCAGCGTCAGTTCATACTGCCCCGGCGCGTATTCGGAAATCAGCGTTTCCGCGGTGATCCCGGCCTTGTCGGCCCCGGCATAGATATCGTCGAACAGCGGCTGCATGCCGATCAACTGATCGACCGAATACACCTCGGTCTTGTTGGAAAAGCGCCCGTCCAGCACGTCGCGCGCGGGCTGCACCCGGCCCTGCGCGTCGCGCTCGGGCGCCAGCAGGAAGAATTCCAGCTCGAAGGCCGCCGAGGGGAACAGCCCCATCGCCGCCAGCGCCTCTTTCTGGCGCGCCAGCGCGTGGCGCGGATCGGACAGCATCGGCGTGCCGTCGAGGTGGTATTGGCCCAGGAACATCTCGGCCCGCGCCGGATCGGTGCCCTGCAGCGCCTTCAGCGTGCCCGGCACCGGCCAGGCGCGCAGATCGCCGTCGCCCGCGTCCCAGATCAGCCCGGTCTCGTGCACATCCTCGCCGAGGATATCGAGGCCCAGGATCGAGATCGGCAGATGCCGCCCGCCCTCGAACACGCTCATCAGCTCGTGGCGGCGGATGATCTTGCCGCGGCCGATGCCGTTGGAATCGTGCAGCAGGATGTCGATCGCCTGCACCTCGGGATGGGCGGTCAGAAAGGCTTCGGCCTCGGCCGGGGTGGCGCCCGAGGGGCAGGTGTCGGTCATCGTGTCAACTCGGTCAGGATTTCGTCAAAGGCAGCGATCAGCCGGTCGATCTGGCGCTTTTTCGTCAGCGGCGAGACCAGCATCATGTTGTGGAACGGCGCGATCAGGCAGCCGCGGTTCAAAAGGCCCAGATGCAGCGCCGCCTCGACCTGCGGCTGATGCGCCGCGGCCGCCTCGGTGCCGTTCTTCAGGGGCCCCGGCGCGCAGATGAATTCGACCCGCGCGCCCACCCGCACCACATGCCAGGGCAGCGCCTGCCGGGCAATCGCCGCGCCCAGCCCCGCCGCCAGCCGCGCCGCGCCGCGCTCCATATGGTCATAGGCCGCCTCGGTCATCACCTCGGCCAGCGTCGCCTCCAGCGCGGCGAATTGCAGCGGGTTGCCCGACAGGGTGGTGCCCATCCCCGAATGGCCCGAGGGACGCGCGGCGTCATAGGCGGCGAAACGCTCGGCCACCGCCCCGGTCATGCCCCAGACCGCCGTGGCCAGCCCGCCGGCGACGCATTTGCCGACGACATAGAGATCAGGCTCCAGCCCCGCCCCCCGCGCATAGCCGCCCAAGCCCGACGACAGCGTATGCGTCTCGTCAAGGATCAGCAGCGTGCCATAGGCCCGGGTCAGGGCGCGCAGGGTGTCGTGAAAGCCGGGCTCGGGCAGCACCATGCAGGAATTGGTCAGCACCGGCTCGGTCAGCACCGCCGCCACCTCGCCACCCGCCAGCGCCGCCTCCAGCGCGGCGAGGTCGTTGAACTCGATGCAGACCGCCTCGGCAGCGATGTCGAACACCTGCCCGACCAGCCCCTGCCGCGCCACGGTCTGCCCGTCCTGCAGCGCCACCATCGTATCCTGCAGCGTGCCATGATAGGCGCCGTTGAACACCAGCACCTTGCGCCGCCCGGTCACCGCACGCGCCACCCGCAGCGCATTGCGGTTGGCATCGGTGGCGGTGGTGGCGAGCTGCCAGACCAGCGGCCCGAACATCGCCTGCAGCAGCAGACCCGCCCTGAGCGCCGCCTCGGACGGCAGCATATAGGTCAGCCCGCGCCGCGCCTGGCGCCGGATCGCCCGCGCCACCGGCGCCGGGGAATGGCCGAACATCGACCCGGTATCGCCCAGACAGAAATCGTCGATGCCGAAACCGTCGGCATCGGTCAGCCGGGCCTTTTCGGCCTGGCTCACCACCAGCGGAAACGGCGAGGGCCAGTCGCGCATCCAGTGCATCGGCACCCCGGCCAGCCAGGCCCGCGCGCCCCGATCGAGCAGCGCGCGCGTCCTCGGCCGCGCCTTGGCAAAGCGCCGCGATTCGCGCGCCTGAAAGGCCGCGAGGCGCCTGGGGTCGAGACCGGCAGGGCGGGTTTGGGGATCGGCAGGCATCGGCATCTCCGGGGTTCAGAATTTGATCATATTCCGCCGCTGCGCGCTTGCCAATGCCCCGCGCGCCGGATCGACCGCAAAGCCCCGCCGCCGCCCCGGGAGGGTTTTCCACCCTCCCGGACCCTCCCGGAGGATATTTGCGGCGCAAAGTTGGGGCGCGGACAATTTGATTAAAATTGTCGGCTCCTGCTGCGGCCCTGCGGTTGCAACTTTGCGCGGCAGATATCCTCAGGGGGGTGAATTTGCGGCACGCAAAGAGGGGGGCGCGAGCGCCCCCCTTGTCGCCCTCTCTTCGTGCGCCGTCCGGTCAGCGCGCCGCCAGATAGCGCCCGACAAAGGCATTGGCATAGCCGGTCGCCCCGGCCTGGAACGCCTCGTAGCTCTCCAGCACCCGCGCCGCATCGGCGCTGGCGGCGCGCTGTTCTTCCAGCACCTCGTCCCAGGCGGTTTTCATCGCCGCGACCACCTCGGCGGGAAATTCGAGGAACTCGACCCCGGCTTCGGCCAGCGAGGCCATCGCGGTGACGTTGTAATAGTCGAACTGGCCCAGCGTCTCCATCGAGGCCTGCATCGCCGCCGCCTCGACGATGGCTTTCAGATCGTCGGGCAGCCCGGCCCAGACCTCGGTATTGACCACTACCTGCAGCGCCGCGCAGGGTTCGGCAAAGGCCGGGGTATAGCACAGGTTGGTGATGCGCTGCAGGCCGAAGGCCTGATCGAGCAGCGGGCCGACCCATTCGGCGGCGTCGATGGCGCCCGATTGCAGCGCGGTGAAGATCTCGGTCGCGGGCATCAGCACCGCATTGACCCCCAGCTTGCGCATCATCTCGCCGCCCAGACCGGCGATCCGCATGTTCAGCCCCTGCAGATCGGCCAGCGATTCGATGCGGTTCTTGAACCAGCCGCCCGCCTGGGTGCCGGAATTGCCCGAATAGAACGGCTTGAGGTTACGCTCGGCATAGATTTCGTCCCAGATCTGCTGGCCGCCGCCCCATTTCAGCCAGGCGTAATGCTCGTTCGCGGTCAGGCCGAAGGGCACGCCGGTGAACCAATGCGCCGCCGCGGTTTTCGAGGCGGCGTAATAGGGCGTGCCATGGCCGATCGGCGCATTGCCCGCCTGCACCGCATCCTCGACGGCGAAGGGCGGCACCAGCTCCCCGGCGCCGTAGACGGTGATGACGATGCGGCCGCCCGACAGGGCCTCGACCAGCTCGGCAAAGCGGGTGGCATTGGTGCCGACCCCCGGCGCCGGTTTGGGAAAGGACGAGGGCATGTCCCATTCGATCCGCTCCTGCGCCAGGGCAGGAGCGGCGAGCGTGCCGGCCGCGGCGAGCCCGGCGCCGCTTTTCAGGAACATTCTGCGTTTCATGAAGGGTCCTCCTCAGTTGAACATCAGCCCCGGCAGCCATGTGGCCAGCCCGGGAAACAGGAACACCAGCGCCAGCGCCAGAATCTGGATGCCGACAAAAGGCACCACGCCGCGGTAGATGTCCACCGTGCTGATGCCCGGCGGCGCGACCGAGCGGAAATAGAACAGCGCAAAGCCGAAGGGCGGGGTCAGGAAGGATGTCTGCAGGTTCATCGCCATCAGCACCGCGAACCAGACCGGCGAGATGTCGCCCGCCAGCACCGCCGGGCCCAGCAGCGGCACGACGATATAGATGATCTCGACCGCCTCGAGGATGAATCCCAGCAGGAACACGATCACCATCACCGCCAGCAGCGCGCCCCACTCGCCGCCGGGGAATTCGCGCATCAGATGCTCGACCGCGCGTTCGCCGCCAAAGCCGCGGAACACCAGCGACAGCATCGAGGCGGCGATGACGATGCCGAACACCATGCCGGAAATCTTGATCGTCTCGACCATCGCGCCGTGCAGCATCCGCGCGCCCATCAGCCGCCCCAGCGCCACCAGCACCCCCAGCGCCATCAGCGCCGCCGCCGCAACCGCCGCCATCCCGGCCAGGCTGTCGATCCCGGCGCGCCCGAACCCGGCCACCCGCAGCGCGACGAGGGCAAAGGCGGCCAGCCCGGCCACGGCGATCACCCCCCGCTCCCAGCGGCGCGGCGAGGCGGCGAAGGCCGCCATCAGCCCGGCACCGACCGCGCCCAGCCCCGCCGCCTCGGTCGCGGTGGCGATCCCGCCGAGGATCGAGCCCAGCACGGCGAGGATCAGCAGCACCGGCGGCAGGAAGGTGAACAGCACCTCGCCCGCCGAAACCGGCTGGCGCACGCCCTGCCGCTGCGCCCGGCCCGGCCGCAGCGTGATGAGCAGCCACAGCGCATAAAGCCCGACCAGCAGCAGCCCCGGCACCATGGCCCCGGCGAACAGATCGGCCACCGAAACCGGCTCGGGCGCGAAATTGCCGCGCCGTTGCTGCGCTTCCAGATAGGTGTTGCCAATCTGGTCGCCCAGCAGCACCAGCAGGATCGACGGCGGGATGATCTGGCCCAGCGTGCCCGAGGCGCAGATCAGCCCTGCCGCCTGCCGCTTTGGCACGCCCGATTCCAACATCGGGGTCAGCGCGATCAGCACCAGCATCACCACCGTGGCGCCGATGATCCCGGTCGAGGCGGCGATGATCGTGCTGAACGCCAGCACCGACAGCGCCATGCCCAGCGGCGAGCCGCCCAGCAGCCGCGCCAGTACCCGCAGCATCCGCTCGGCCAGTTGCGCGCGCTCCAGAAACACCCCCATCAGCACGAACAAAGGCACCGCCATCAGCAGGGTATTGGCCATCACCCCCTGCACGCGGGCCGGGAAATTGGCCAGAAAGGCCAGATTGAACAGATCGAATTGCGCGCCGATCACCGCCAGCGCCAGCGGCACCCCGGCAATCGCCAGCATCGCCGGAATGCCCGACAGGATCCCGGCGAACAGCGCCAGAAACAGGCCGATCAGCAGGATCTCCTGACCGCTCATGCGCCGGGCCCCCGCAGCACCGCGGCGAGGCCCTGCACGATCATCAGCACCGCCGCCAGCGGCAGCGCCGTCTTGACCAGCCAGGCGCCGCCCAGCCCGCCGGGATTGGTCGATCCCTCGCGGATCGACCAGGAAAAGGCGATCTCGCCCCAGCCCGCCCAGACGAT
>JAANMY010001643.1_pt1 | contig 24131 bp, 29 predicted proteins | sample 7279691 | NCBI WGS metagenome assembly JAANMY01 (sample SAMN14094543, study PRJNA606508) | bioreactor metagenome | isolation source: A lab-scale SPAN reactor treating ammonium-rich wastewater day 388 | place: Ireland: Galway | collected 2018-02-07
TTTTAGTTAAATATTTGAATTTCAATACCTTAAATATACTAATTTTTCTGCTTTTTTGTATCATAAATTTATTTATTCTTATCCCGAACTCACGTTAAAATATGTTGAGAAGTGTGGTATCTAAATGGTGTCATTTTAGTTTAATTATGCAAATAATTAGCTTTTCTTTACCAATAATAAAATCATTATCATGTTTTTGCTTGATGATTTTGGATTTATATATTATTAATAAATCACTTAAAAATGATAAAAGAAGATTTGCTGCTATTATTTGGAGCTGAAGAAAGGTGTTATGATGCGGATGATATTATTTTTTCGGAGGGAGACCTGCCTATGTTCTTTTACCTGATTATCAAAGGAAAAGTAAAGCTAAACAATTATAATGATCTCGGAAAAGAGTTTATTCAGGCTATTGCTACTTCCGGACAGAGCATCGGATTATCATCATTATTTACCGATATGATTTATCCTAAAAATGCCGTTGCCATCGAAAAATGCGAAATACTTCGATTGTCTAAAACTGCTTTTGTAACTTTACTTGAACAGCATCCTGAATACTATTCTAAAATTATCCATTGTCTTTCGGAGCATATTCACTACAAATTTATGATGATGCAGAGTATGGCGTTTCATAATCCTTCACAGAAATTACTTACTCTGATGAACTATCTGAAATATGAATGCAGCGAACATGAGCCATTTTCTTTACAGATTCCATTAACAAGACAACAGCTGGCTTCTCTTACAGGATTAAGTGTTGAAACCGTAATAAGAGTTATTAAAAATCTTGAAAAACAGGGTGTTGTGAAAATTCAAAACAGAAAAATTTTTTACTGATAAGACACTACTGAATTTAAATTTGTTTTTTGGGTTTGTATACACTATCAGTTCTTTTATTTTCTGCTTCATCTTCTTCAATATCGCATCTGCAGGAAAGATTTGTCATTACAAAAATGCATAATCCGATTGTGGCTATTGTTTTTCTCATGTATCTATTTTAGGATCAGTAATTTATTGATTTCACATTTGAAGCATCCCAAAATAAATTCTGTAAAATATTGCTGTGCTTCCAGCGGTTGGGTTTTGGGATGGAGTTCCAGCTTTCTTGACAAAATAATCTCTCCTTTATAAGCAATAGAATAATGCGAGAAAATCTTAAAAGCAGAGTTTCTGATAGGATTTGCGTAACCTGTAACAGCAATAGACCAATCTGTATCAAATAACTGTGCGACTCCTAACGCCATTTGATCTGCGATAGTATCAGAAACACAGTCACAAAGGTTTGCTTCTTCTTCGTTTACATTGAGCAGTTTTACTTTCTCATCAAGAGTGTAAGTGGTAATTCCTCCTTTATAAAAGAGACTGGCATTAGGCATTTGTGAAAATGCAAGCTGAAAAAGACCCGATGTAACGCTTTCTGCAATAGAAATTGTTTCGTTGCTGGTAATCAGCGATTCGCTGATGTAATTGAGTAGTTTTTGTTGGAATTCCATATCGTAATATTTAAGGTGGTTGGTATTATGGTGGTGTTATAAAAATCAGTAATATATTTTTCTGTCTTTTATTTTGATATATCCTTCACTTTCCATTTTTTTGATAGTTCGGATGATTGTTTCTACTCTCAATCCTGTAAGGTCGGCAATTTGTTGTCTGGTCATAAGAATCTGGAAGGAATGATGATCGTTACAATCTGCATAACTTTTCAGATAATCAAACAGACCAATGATTCTCGCATAAGGATTCTGAGAAGCCATACTCTGCATCATTATCATTTTATAATATAAACGATGGGACAGACAGGCATTCATATCTAGTGAAATCTGAGGGTTTTCTTTGACCAGATTGATGAAATTTTTTCTAGGAAGACGAATAACTATTGATGGCTTTAATGCTGAGGCGTTCATGGGATATGTTTTATCCATAAAAAGTAACGGATCACCAAAACTTTGGTCTTTTCCTAGGATATTATGTATAAATTCTTTTCCGTCTTCATTGTAATTGTTTAGTTTGATCGCTCCCTCTGCAATCTGATAATAATATGAAGGAAAATCCCCTTCAGAAAATATGATTTCCTTTTCCTCATACTTTCTTACTTCTGCACTGTAGGCTCCCAGAAGCTGTTCGTCAATTTTCATGCAACTGATTGTTTTCATGGCTTATAGTTTATTAATACAATATTTTACCATTTTCGATGATAAGCTCACCGTTGCGTTCTAGTTTTTTTACCGTACGGATAACAGTTTCCACACACATTCCTGTAAGATTTGCCATCTGCTGTCTCGTTAATGGTATTTGAAACGAAAACTTGGTGTCCTCATTTTCAAAACTTTTCAGATAATTCATCAAAGTAATGAGTTGGATTTTCGGATTTTGTACACACATATTTTGTGCCATAATCAGTTTAAAATAAAGCTTTTGTGATAAAGATTTGTTAATTTCGAAAGAAAGTTTAGGATGGTTTTTAACAAGTTCTATAAATTTTTCTTTTTTTAAGCTTAAAACCTCACAATCTGTAAGTGCAACAGCGTTCATAGGATAGCAGCGATTCATGAATAATAATGTTTCACCGAAACAATCTCCTTCTTCCAAAAGGTTTTGTATGCTCTCTTTTCCAGATTCATCATAGTTGTTTGTTTTTACTGAACCATAAATGATCTGATAAAAATACTTGGGTTTTTCTCCTTCTGTAAATATGATTTCTGAGGGTTGGTAATTCCTTCTTACAGCTCCTGCAGATTCTAAAAATTTTTGATTGATAAGCATGATTTCTCTTAATTTAGAATATAAAGTATTGATAATCTTGACTTAAAGATATTGTAAAATCGTTATTCTATAATCAGGAATAAACTGATACAACAGTAATTATTTTACTTTATCCTCAGTATTAATTATTTTATATAATAAAAAATCTATTACTCAAAGAGTATATATCTTCAATTGTTAAAGCAGTTTATCTTACAGCTTTCATGGTATCAGATTTTATCTGTACAGTATCGTCGGGAATTGTTGTAAGTTTAGAGGTGTCGGCTGATTGATATAGTGATGTAGTGTCTACTGATATACTATCGTTAGAACTAACAGGAATTTCTGTGTCTTTAGACTTGCAACTCACAGATATAACAAATAATCCTAGAATTAAGGTTAAATTTTTCATACTAATTATTTTGGTTGGTGATTTTAGATATTTTTCGAACTGTATCAAATAATATTTCACGAAGTTATGGCTTAGTGAAATATTATCTTATGATTTCAATCATAAACTTGTTTTAGTAAAATAAGTTGTTTTGTAAATGTTATTTCACGCTGACTGAGCATCAAAATAAATATATTTTTATAGAATCAATATTTTTGGTTAGGTTTTTGAAGCGTCAAAATTATCTAGAAGTAACACTTTCTATTAACACCAAATTATTATTATATGTCAACAGAAAATTTAAACCGTACCGATGCGGTAAAAAAAATCAAAGAATTATCTGAAAAAGCAAAATTCTGCATGTTTTGTACAGAATTGGAAAAACTTCCTATCAATACAAGACCTATGTCTTTGCAGGAAACTGATGATGACGGAAATCTATGGTTTATAAGCAGTGATGCAAGCAACAAAAATTTTCAGATCAAAGATGACAATAGAGTTCAGCTTATTTTTATGAATAATTCTGATTCAGAGTATCTTTCAGTTTTTGGTGAAGCTACCATTTATAAAGACAGAGCAACCATTGAAGATAAATGGTCATCAATGGCAAATGCATGGTTTGACGGCAAGGATGACCCTAATGTTTCTATTATCAGAGTAACTCCAAAAGATACTTACTATTGGGATACGAAAGCAGGAAAACTGGTAAGCTTAATTACTTTTGCTGCAACAGCCATCACCGGAAAAGAGACAGATAACTCAGATGGTGTTGAAGGTAAGGCTGAGATATGATTGATATGAATTCCTTTCTTTAAATCTTAAAAACAAAAGTCATGATGTATGATAATGAGCCACTTCCTATAATACAGGAAACCAATTCTATAACTACGGGCAGCAATATTTCGATGATTACTCAGGTAATTAATTTTAATGGAGATAAATCTTTTATTCTCAATTCTTTGCAGAGAATAAAAAACAATACATTGTGCGATATTAAAAGAAAGCTTATAGAAACATTCATCACTGAATATACCGTTAACTTTACAGGTTATACCGAAAATGACAGTTACAATGTAAATTTAGACAGCAAGAAGGTTTCATCATCATACGCAAAAAAATCTTATGAAAAGGTTTTAAGAGAACAGGAATATCTACATAGAATAATCACTACACTAAATCCTGAATAGGCTTTGGTGTAGTGAATTTATATATTTTAATCTGCGATAAAATTCTTTTTTGCAAGCTCCTTTCTCACTCTGCTGAGACTTTCGGGAGTTATTCCTAAATATGATGCAATCATCCATTGCGGCACCCGCATCATCAGATCAGGATACATTTTGATAAATTTAAGATAGCGCTCTTCAGCTGTTTCGCCAAGAAGAGAATTAATCCTGTCCTGAAGGCTTTTTACGTGCTTCTGAATAATGAGATCATTTCTTTCGATACTGTTGGGAAACTCTTCCAGAAGTTTGTTGAAAAAATCATGCTGCAAAAACAAGACTTCAGAATCTTCTACTGCTTCAATATAATATTTTGATTTTTCATTAAAATATAAACTGCTTCTGTCACCGATAAGCCAGTTTTCCGGGGCAAACTGTATAATGTGCTCTTTTCCGTTTTTGTCGATGGAGTACATTCTCAACAGTCCTTTTTCAACAAAAAAAGTATTTCTGCATACTTCTCCATGTTGCAGCAGAAATTCATTTTTGCTGATTTTTCTTGTTTCATACTGCAGGGTACAGAGATTCATTTTTTCTGCAGGAACTTCAAAAACTGTAGCCAAGTAATTCTGGATATTTTTCATGCGGTGAATTGGCTTAAGGAAATATTATTGTGTGAAGCATGATTGATCACTACCCCATCTTCAATTACTAAAAACTGCGGACTCTCATGACGGACTTCCAAATCTTCAGCAATTGTATTTGAAATTGGTCGGAAAGCCAATAAATCAAGATAATATAAATTATTAATAATATCAGAATTTCCGGATTCTTTGATCTCTTTTTCAAAATTTCTCAATACGGTTTTGCTGATAAAGCAACTGGTAGAATGTTTAAAAATTCCTATTCTGGAAGTATGAGAATTTTGTATTGCTGCTTTCAGGTCTTCTTCAGATTCTATAGTATTCCAATGAAGTTTTTCTTCATTACTATCATTATTTCCGCCAAATATTTTATCAAAAAAACTCATACATTAAATTGTTTTAAATGATGATCAAGATGTTTGTATTCTAAAAAGCCCCAGTCTTTTTCTCTCATTTTGCCGAACAGCTCATGCTTTTCAGGCAACTGATGATTCCTGTACCTATCATTATATTCCTCAAGTCTTATCAGGAGATTTCTTTGGGTTTGTAAAAAATCACATTCAAAATTAACAATAACTTTTTTAAAAGTAGGCATATTTCTGGGAATTCCGTTATTGAAAAGGGAGATTTCATATTTTGTCAAAATTCCTGCGGTGCGAAAAAGTAAGCCAATAGACGGAAGTTCAATCTTCTGTAAGGCAATCTGAAGAATTTTATCACAATGCAGAAGCATCTGAGAAACATTCATTTTTCCCCATTTTTTATGAGAGTTTTCAGAAAGCTGCTGTATTCTTTCGATTATTTCTGTGAAGTCTTTTTCGTTATGTAAACTTTTATAACGCATTTTGCAAAAAAGCATTTATTTAACTTGAATTTTGGATAATTTTAGTAAGCAATGCCAATACCAAAACTGCGTTATCGTCTTTTTTGGACAATTAGAAGCTTTTATTGATGAATTAAAAGCTGACGTTTTCGCTGGTCAAAAAGACTTCTTACAATGATAAATGTTTTCATAAATGCCGATTTGTCCGAAAAAAAAATATGGACAAATTTTTGAGATAGTTTTTGTAAATTTAATTATAATTTCTATCTTTTCTTTATGAAAAAAGCCCTGATTATCGTCGATGTGCAAAATGACTTCTGTGAAGGAGGCGCACTTGCCGTACCCGAAGCCAATAACATTATTCCATATATTAATCTTCTAATGGAAGAAAATGAATATGACCAGATTATTCTCACTCAGGATTGGCATCCCGCTCACCACAAAAGTTTTGCAAGCAACAACAACAGGAAAGTTGGCGAAAGTATCATTCTGAATGGCATTCCACAGTTTATGTGGCCGGATCATTGCGTGGAAGGAACTTTCGGAGCAGAATTTCATCAGGATCTGAACCGTGATAAAGTAACCCATATTGTGCAGAAAGGTAAAAACCCCGAAATCGACAGTTACAGCGGCTTTCAGGATAACAACCATTTTATGAAAACCGGACTGGATGATTTTTTAAAATATCACGAAATTCAGTTGGTTGAAATTGTAGGTCTGGCAATGGATTATTGCGTGAAGTTTACCGCACTGGATGCTGTAGCTAACGGATATATCACCTGTCTTCATTTTAACGGAACAAAAGCGGTAAATGTAAAGCCTGAAAATGGCAGAGATGCTGTTTATGAGATGATTCAGAAAGGCGTTACTGTTTTGGGATAGTGGATGTAATGGATAGTGTTTTCAGAAAAAGCAGCGATAAATATATCATTGAAGAAATAGCTTCTGTGTTGGATCGTCATTCTATAGTTTATAGAACAGTTGATAACGAAAAAGATTTTGACCCAAGTTTTTCAACGAATCAATTAAGAGTAGTGTACCAGATCTTGATTGCAGATGATGATTTTATGATCGCAAATAAGGCACTTTCGGATTATTATGCTAATGAAATAGATATTCCTGAAGATTATTACCTTTTTGAATATTCAGACGATGAACTCAAAGACATTATTTTTAAGAAAGATGAATGGAATGAGTTTGATTATGAAGCAGCAAAAAGAATTTTAAAGCAAAGGGGCGAAAATATTTCCGATGAAGAAATAGATGCGATTGATGAAAAACGTTTAAATTCTTTAAGGAATGATTATGAAAATCCCAAAGAAGTTAAAAACTATATCACTTTGGGTTATATTTTTGCAATAATAGGATGTATTCTTTCGTTGGTTTGGGGAATGTTGATTTTTGTAAGCTTTGCGATTGCAATTGCTATTATCAAACTAAAAAAACAGCTTCCGAATGGAGAGCGAATCTATTATTTTAATGAAAAAGACAGAAAACATGGTCAAAGAATCTTATGGCTAAGTATTATATTTACTATTTTCTGGATGACAATCTTTGTAATAAAAAATTAAAAAAGAGACTTTAAAAAGTCTCTTTTTTTTATAACATTTTTAAGTTATTTACTTCCAGTTCTGTTAAAATTCTCCAGTGTCCTCTCTTGATATTTTTCTTGGTAAGACCTGCAAACATTACTCTGTCCAGAGCCTCAACTTCATATCCTAATCTCTGGAAAATTCTTCTGATCACCCGGTTCCAGCCGATATGAATTTCAATACCTACTTCATTTTTCGGCTTCCCTTCAATGAAAGAAATTTGATCTACCACAGCTACCCCTTCATCCAGTCGAATTCCTTCAGCGATAAGCTTCATATCTTCATGAGTCAGTTTTTTATCCAAAGTCACATGATAGATTTTCTTAGCATCAAACGAAGGATGTGTAAGCTTTTTTGTCATGTGTCCGTCGTTGGTAAGCAAAATCACACCCGTTGTAGAACGATCCAGTCTGCCGACAGGGAAAAGTCTGTAAGGTGATGCATTTGCAACCAGATCCATTACAGTTTTTCTTGCTTTATCATCTTTGGTGGTAGAAATATATCCTTTTGGTTTATTTAAAAGTACATAAACAGGTTTTTCGGGAGTGATGTTTTGCCCGTCAAAAACAACTTTATCGGTTTTCTGAACCTGATATCCCATTTCTGTTACTACCTTTCCGTTTACTTCCACCAATCCCTGCGTAATAAGCTCATCGGCTTCTCTCCTGCTGCATATTCCGGAATTGGCAATATATTTATTCAGACGGATTGTATCCTTATGAACGTCTTTTTCTACTTTTTTAAATCTTCTTTTCTGCACAAAAGATCTGGCTTTGTCGCCGTCTTTTTCGTCAGACGATCCTGGTCTTCTGCCATATTTCAGGCTTCCTCTTTCGTATTTGTCTCTGGTATCGAAGTTTTTGCCGCCACCTCTTTTAGGACTGAAAGATTTTTTCTCCTCACCGGGATTGGTAATATAAGGCTCTTTTTCAATTTTAGAATATTTCTTTTCCATTCTGGCTTCGTAACTTGTGTCACTGCTTCTTCTGGAATCAGAATTTCGCTCTCCGGCTTTAGGGAAAGTTTTTTTAAAAGGTTTTGATCCGGAATTTCCAGATTTGGAAGCGCGAGAACCATCAGAATTATTTCTTGTTGAACTTCTTGGTCTTTTTGGTTTTCCTGAATTGTTGTCTCTGCTCATGCTAAATATTTCTGCAAAGATAGTATATTTAATAACGAGTTAAAAATTAAGAATCATAACTTTGTAATGCTTTAATAATACCCATAAAAATAATCAGATCATGATTACCTTATTAGATAACAGTTTTTCTCAGATCAATCAGTTTATTGCAGAAAAATCTTTCAGCAAAATTTTCATTCTGGTTGATGAGAATACCCATGAATACTGCCTTCCTCTCTTTCTGGGAAATCTGAAAACAGAAATCAGCTTTGAAATTCTTGAAATTGAAGCGGGTGAAGAAATGAAAAACATCCAGACAGCCAATCAGCTCTGGGAAATTCTTACAGAAATGCAGGCCGACAGAAAAGCTTTGCTCATCAATCTTGGTGGCGGTGTCATTACCGATCTTGGCGGCTTTGTTGCTTCTACCTATAAAAGAGGCATTCAGTTCATCAATATTCCTACTACTCTGCTTTCGATGTGTGATGCATCAATTGGCGGAAAAACTGGGATTGATCTGATGAATTACAAAAACATGGTGGGAACATTTGCTTTTCCCGAAAAAATTTATGTTTATCCTAAATTTCTGGAAACTCTTCCCCATAAAGAATTAATAAGCGGTTTTGCCGAGATGCTGAAGCACGGTCTTATCGCAGACAAAAAGCATTGGGAAGATCTGATAAAGATTCAGCATCCGGATGCGGCATCTATTGAAGCTTTTATTGCGCAATCAATGGAAATAAAACAGGAAATTGTGAATGCAGACTGTTTTGAAAAAAATATAAGAAAAACTTTAAACTTTGGTCATACTATTGGTCATGCTATTGAAAGCCTCTGTCTTGCAGATGAAAAACCGATATTGCATGGTGAAGCTGTAGCTTTGGGAATGATTTGCGAGACGTATCTTTCTTTTCTGGAAGGTTTAATAGATAAAGAAACAGCAGATTTAGTTATTGAAAATATCCAGCGTTACTTCTGCTCAATAGATATAAGCGGTTTTGATGATATGCAGATTTTCGGTCTGCTTTTGAATGATAAGAAAAATTCAGACTTAGTAATTAATTTTTCATTGCTTTCAGATATTGGCTCCAGTGTATACGATTACAAGTGCAGCGATGAAAATATCAAAAAATCACTTCATTTTTACAGAGAATTAAGCGGTTTTTAGTCATTTCTGAGTCATTTAATTTCGGAAAGTATTGAAATTATTATTTTTAGCATAATATTTTAACGAAATTATTTTTCTGAAAATCAATATTTTAAAAAATTACCATTCTTTCTAAGGGTGGTAATTTTGTGTTTTATTATGTTAAATGATTTTTTGGCAAACAATTTGAAAGATACCACCCGTCCAACAAAGAAAAGTTGGCGGTAAAATTTAAAATTAGAATTAGTAATATTAAAATTTAAGTTATGAAAAAATTAATTTTAGGAATCGCAGTGTTGTCAACATCTTTAGCATTTGCTCAGACGACTACGACAACTACCACTACCACAAGGACAATGTCTTCAGACGTTAGATTCGGTATCAAAGGTGGAATGAACGTTTCTTCATTGTCTAAAGACGGTGCTTTGGAAGATCAGGGTTCTAAAATAGGTTTCAATGCCGGTGTATTTGCCAACATTCCTATAGCAGAATCTTTCAGCATTCAGCCAGAGGTTTTATACAGCCAGTATGGTGATAAGTATGACCAGGTTGTATTAGGAAACCGTTATTCAAGAGCAAGACATTTAGATTATATTGCAGTTCCGGTAATGTTCCAGTATAATCTGGTGCCAAACTTCTACTTAGAAGCAGGTCCTGAGTTCGGATTCTTAGTAAGCGCAAAAAACAAATTTAAAAATGAAACTGATAATAATGTGATTACTGAGTCTGGAAACTACAAAGATAGTCTGAACGGGTTCAACGTAGGAATCGGTTTGGGAGCAGGATATTATTTCACAGATAACATCGGGATCACTGCAAGATATGTTGCTGGTGTTACCGATATTGCCAAAGATAGACCGGCAAATTCTGACGCCATCAGAAACAATGTATTTCAAGTTGGTTTAGCATACAAATTTTAATCAATAATAAATCTTATTTCAGTAGAAAGGTCAGGTTTCGTAATGAAGCCTGACCTTTTAATTTTTCAATGAGTTTCTATGGAATTTTACTAAATTGCGCCGATTTAAAAAATTAAATAATAAACTATGAAAAAAATTTTGTTGGGACTTGCTATTGTTACATCTTCTCTGTCATTCGCTCAGGATAAAACTGAATCTTCAGCTTCAGCAACACGATTCGGACTGAAAGCGGGACTGAATTTGTCTTCAATCAATACGGATGGATTTAAAGGAAAAGCAGGAATCTATGGTGGTATTTTTGCAAATATTCCATTGGGAACTTCTGTAAGTGTACAACCTGAAGTCTTGTACAATAATGCAGGTGCAAAAGTCGAAGGCATGTCAGACGTAAAATTAAATCTTGATTATATTTCTGTTCCTATTATGATTCAGTATAATATCATGCCGGAATTGTATCTCGAAGCCGGACCACAGTTTAGTGCTGCCATCAATAAAGAGGTGAAAACGGATGCTGGTTCAGCAGATGTTAAAGATCTTTTTAGAAATTTTGATTTTGGTGTTGGGCTTGGTGCAGGATATTACTTCACAAATAATATAGGGATTACTGCAAGATATGCTGCAGGACTTATAGATATATCCCATAATAACCCGAATGAATTTATCAGAAGCCAGGTTTTTCAGTTTGGTCTTGCGTGTAAATTCTAAATTTAGAATTTTTTCAATGAAAAAGGTCAGGTTTCGTAATGAAGCCTGACCTTCTAATTTTATTAAATGTTTTAAAAGAATTTCTTTAGGCAGAGTTTCTGCTTGCATTAATGTTACCAAACAAAGAACGGGTAACCAGTTTTTTGTACGCTTCAATATTTCCTTCGCCTTTTTGAATTTTCATTAATGCATATTGCTGAATACTCAAAAGCGGAAGCACTATTTTTTCGCGGATTTTTACAGATTTTCTTGAAAGCGGATCTTCCTGCTGAAGGATTTTGAAACCCGTAAGCTCCAGCATAATCTCTTTTGACAGTTGAAATTCTTCAAATAAAATTTGCCAAAAGTCGCCAAATTTAGGATTGTCTTTAATGTAATAGGTCAGCGGAAAATAAGACTTATTCATACTCATCATTGAGTTTAAAACTAATGTTTTGAAAAAATCTGATCCTCTGTATAAATTCTTTATCTCATCAAATCTTCCCTGTTCTTTCAGTTGCTGCATCGCAAATCCAAAACCGAAAAAACCGGGAACATTCTGCTTAAGCTGAGACCATGATCCCACAAATGGGATTGCTCTTAAATCTTCAAATTTAAGCTCATTTCCGCCGCCACGTTTTGAAGGACGGCTGCCAATATTGGTTTTTCCGTAATATTCCAGCGTACTCATTTCCTGAAGATATGGAACAAACATCGGATGCGCCTTTAAGTCTGAATATTTCTTATAACTGATTTCTGCAAGCTCAATAATCAGCTTTCTTTCATGTTCGGTTAAATCTTTTTTTGAATTTTTAAACACATCATTTTCTATTCCCGCAGTCAGAAGCTGTTCAAAATTATACTTAGCCTGCTCTTTATTTCCAAAAATACTTGTGATGGTCTGTCCCTGAATAGTAAGTTCAATTTTATTATTAGCTATCGTTTTTCCCTGTGATGCATAAAAATCGTGAGTTTTGCCTCCGCCTCTTGCCGGAGGACCGCCTCTACCGTCAAAAAACACCACTTTTATTCCGTTTTCTTCTGATATTTTTGTGAGGATTTCTTTGGCTTTATAAATTTCCCAGTTGGCTTTGAGGTAGCCTCCATCTTTTGTGCCGTCTGAAAAACCAAGCATGATGGTCTGCTGATTTCCTCTTCTGTGGAGATGTTTTTTATAGACAGGATTTTGATACAGATCCCGCATCACATTTTCTGCATTCGCAAGACCTTCCATCGTTTCAAAAAGAGGAACGATATCCATATTGATTTCGTCATCCTGATAGCCTGAGATTTTGAAAAAAGCATACACATTCATTACATCTTTCACCGCATCAGAATTGGAAATAATATAGCGGTTCATCCCTCTGATTCCGTTGAAATCCTGAATTTGTCTGATTTGCTGAACATTGATCAATGTATCTCTTACAATATCTTCAAAATCATCGGCTGCAGCTTTTCCAGAATGTTCTATTAGTTTGTTATATTTTTCAGAATAATCTGCATCAATATTTCCAAACAGTTTTGCAAATACCCCATCAATTACCTGCTGATGAATTCTGCTGTCCTGCCGGATGTCTAATGTTGCAAAATGAGTCCCGAAAATTTTCACGCGGTCTTTAAAATTGATAAGCACTTTCAGAAAGAGCGAATTGTGTTCTTTCACTAAAATTTCTTCGGCTTCATTCAGGTGCTTAAGAATATTTTCAGTGCTCAGTTTTTCATTTCGGAAAATTGCGGAATACAATTCGGCGCTCAGTTTTCCCAGAACTTCTGAAACTCCTCTGAAACTCAGTCTTCTTCGTACGTCTTTCAAATTAGCATAATAGGATTTTAAAATCGCTGAACGTAATTCTTCAGAAACTCTTTTGGTGACTTCTGCTGTCACAAAAGGATTGCCGTCCCGGTCTCCTCCCGGCCAAAAGCCAAGCTGGATGATATCTTCGTGGAGATGATCGTGACTGTTGCCAAATGTTTTTTTGATTTTATCAAACAACTCACCGATAGAATCATAATAGACATATCTTAAATAATGAATGATGCTTAACGCTTCATCAATCGGAGTAGGTTTTTCTTTATTAACAAAAGGAGTTTTGCCAAGTTGCTGCAACAGCATATCTATATTGGTGATTGAATCTGAACTGATTGCGTGTCTCAAATCATGAATGATGCGTTGCACGGAACTGGGATAAAACTGTGTGGGATGGGCTGTAAATACAATTTTTACAGTAAAATCTTTTAGTTTTTCTCTTACCTTTTCAAGCTTATGATCGTGATAAGCTCTTTCATAAAGATTGGTTATGGTTCCGTTATCGCTTTCGGAGTGCAATCCGGGAAATGCAGCATCTTCAATACTGTCAAATAAAACTACCTGTCTTTCAATATACTGTATGATTTTAAAAAGAAGTTCCAATTTCTGATCTTCAGTCTGTAAATCGGTATGACTTGTGAAAAACTCTTCTACGATTTCTACCGGAGTTTTTCCTTTCTGATAGCCGTCTCTGCTTTCTTCACAGAGAAAAGGCAGAAGCATGCCGATATTGGTCATTTTATCATACGGCAGACTCATAAATAATGAATTATAAATCTGGAATTTATTTTCCACAATCTGCCTGAATTTTTCTTCTCGTTGGTCGTATATCATAGTAACAAATTTAGGGATTTTTTGAACTTTCGGGGGTGAATCATACCATTAAATATTATTTTTTTATCAAAATTTTAAAATCTTAAATGAAATATTGATATTTTTACGTTGGTATAACTGACAGCAAAATTGTTTGAATTTAATTAGCTGCTACTTCATAATTTAAATGTCCTGAAATGAAAAATATTTTTCTTGTTCTCATATCAGTTTTTATTTTCACAGCGTGTGGCGAAGAATGTTATAATGCTCCTCTTCCTGTCGTATTTGAGGTAGTGAACTCGAATAATGAGAATTTAATCTCCAATGGTAATCTGGGCAACTTTTATATTGAGGAAGAAAATAAAGGTAAAATAGAATTGACAAAAACGTCAGACAATAAAATTGTGCTTGAAAATGTAGGCGCATATAACGGAACAAAAAATTATACATTTTATTCAGCAGTAAGAGTTTTTAATTTTTCCATAGAGTCTTCGGAGTTTAAAGGCGGTTGTAATGGTTTTCAGATCAACAAATTATCTTTTACGGGAATTGGAATAGATGTTACTGACGAAAATGGATACTACAAAATTATACTACAATAGTTTTTCAATAATAAGTGATAATTAACTTTGTTAATTCTTACTTAATGTTTATTTTAGTTTTTCGAAATCCAAATATTTTAAGTTATGATAAAAACTTTCTTTGCAGGTTTAATGATCATCACAAGCATAAAATCTTTTGCGCAATATAAAAAAGTTTATCCTTATAATGAATATCAGACTAACTGGGCAATGGTAAAAACCATGTCCGGAACTTACGGATTTATTGATAAGGATAACAAGCAGGTTGTAGCTCCTGTTTATTCTAAAATTGACAAATTTGGAAAATTACATAAAGATTTAGCTTTGGTAAAATCAATTTCAGATACGTATGGCATGATTGACATTCAAGGAAAATTGGTTGTACCGGCCATTTACAAAAGAATACGAAAATTTGACGAACTTAAAAAAGGTTACGCTCTGGTAGAATCTATCAACAATTATTATGGTCTCATCAATGAAAATGGTAAAGAAGCAATTCCTGCAAATTACAGTATGGAAGAATTAAAGAGCAGACTAAACGATCTTTAAAATGTATCGGTTGAAATGACAACATATAAATCACAAAATGCCTGATAGTTTTAATCAAATTCATTCATTAAAAATTTAAAGCTTTAGAGAGGTAGTTATTTTATATGTATTCGTAAATTTGGTGTAAAATAAATAAGAACAATGCTAAATTTCGAGTTTAAAAATCCAACAAAAATACTTTTCGGGAAAGGTGAAATGACCAAAATTTCAAAAGAAATTCCACAAGATGCCAGAATTTTAATGATTTATGGAGGCGGAAGTATTAAAAACAATGGTATTTACGACCAGGTAAAAGATGCTTTGAAAGACCATGATATGCATGAGTTTGGAGGGGTTCCGGCTAATCCGGAATACGAAGTCCTGGTTAAGGCTTTACGGTATATTAAAGAAAACAATATCAACTATCTGCTTGCTGTAGGAGGTGGATCGGTTATAGACGGGGTTAAATTTCTATCTGCTGCTGCTAATTATGATGGTGAACCATGGGAAATTCTTACAAAACCCGTACGAACAATGGAGGGTAAAGGAATGCCTTTCGGAACCGTTCTTACATTACCTGCAACCGGATCTGAAATGAATTCCGGATATGTGATTTCAAGAAGAGAAACCAATGAAAAACTTTCTTCAGGAGGTCCTGGTCTGTTTCCGCAGTTTTCTGTTCTGGATCCGGAAGTAGTTCGTTCGATTCCTAAAAATCAGATTGCTAACGGAATTGCAGATGCTTATACTCATGTTCTGGAACAGTACATGACCAGCCCTTCTTCTGCTGATTTACAGGAAAGAATTGCCGAAAGTATTTTAATCAGCTTACAGAATGCAGCTCCTAAAGTTATGGATGATGATTTTGACTATGATGCGGCTGCTAATTTTATGTGGTGCTGCACAATGGCACTCAACGGATTAATTCAGAAAGGAGTGGTCACAGACTGGGCGGTTCATGCAATGGGACACGAGCTTACAGCACATTACGGAATTGATCATGCACGAACACTTGCTGTAATTGCCCCTTCACACTACCGTTATAATTTTGAAGCTAAAAAAGGTAAACTGGCACAGTATGCAGAAAGAGTCTGGGGAATTTCTGAAGGAAATACTGAAGAAAAAGCAGAAAAAGCTATTGCCAAGCTTGAGGAGTTTTTTCATAGTCTTGATATACACACTAAACTTTCAGATTATACAAAAGATTTTGAAGGAACAGCAGAAAAGATTGAAAAAGCGTTTACAGAAAGAAACTGGGTTGGTTTAGGTGAAAATAAAAATCTTACTCCAAAGGATGTTTATAAAATTGTAGAAATGAGTTATTAATTTTAAAATTTCTATAAAATTTGAATGATTGAGGTCAGAGCAAGTTGAATTTTATTAATAAATTCACTTATTGACCTCAAATTTTTATTTAAAAATAATTTTTCTTCAATCATTCGTTCAAAAATCCTTGATTTCATTATATATATTTCAAATTTATTTATATTTTAGCATATTATAAAATTTGTGAAAATGAAAAAACACCTACTTTTATTTGCCTTTTCCGCATTGGCGTTGACTTCGTGTGAAGATGACTATCAAGCTTATGAACTTGATATGCTGAAGGGTGAATGGAAAACTGTAAAAACTGAAGTTGTCTCCGGAGCAGATAATAAAACGGTAATTTCAACAATTGTTCCTACGGGCTGTGAGACAAAAAACACGTTAGAGTTCAGAACAGATTATTATACATCTTATAATGCTTTTACAGGATCAGGTGCCAATTGCAGTAATGTAAAGACAGAAGGAACCTATTCATACAGTAACGAAGAAAAAATTCTTGTCACCAAATTTGCGAATGATTCTGAAAGACCATTTAAAGTCATTATTCTAAGCAGTTCGGAACTACAGCTCATGACCTTGACTGATAATATAGATCAGGACGGTGACACGAAGATAGATTACACTTATATAACTTACAAAAGATAACCAATGCTCCCGAAATTATCGGGAGTTTTTATTACATTAATACTCTTATACTACTAAAATGAAGAAGATTTTTTCTGTTGTACTTTTATTGATTTTTATTTTAAATTTTTCTCAGGAGAAAAAACCAATTTTCTGGGATGAAATTCAAAATTTTAAAAAGCTTGATCAGGAGATTGTTCCACCGGATAATTCTATTTTGCTTTTAGGAAGTTCATCTTTTACTAAATGGCAGGATGTTTCGGATTATTTTCCCGGCAAAGTTATTATCAACCGTGGTTTTGGAGGTTCCAGACTGACTGATCTTAATTATTATGCTGAAGATCTTCTACAGCCTTATGAGCCAAAACAGATCATTATCTACTGCGGAGAAAACGATTTTGCAGATGATGCCCAGCTAAAATCTGATGTCGTGGTAGAAAGATTTAAAACTCTATATGCTAAAATAAGAGAAAAGTTTCCGAATATTCAGGTAGATTATATTTCGATAAAATATTCTCCGAGCAGAGAGCACCTTTGGAAGCAAATGAAAGAAGCTAATATGAAAATAGCCAGATTGATGAAGAAAGAAAAAAATGCTGATTTTATTGATATTACTAAAGTAATGAATGACTCCAACGGGAAGGTGCGTGAAGATTTGTTTGTAGAAGACAGATTGCACATGACTCCTGAAGGCTATCGACTCTGGACTTCTATAATGAAACCGTATATGAAATAATGACGATCATAAATTGAATTTTCTTCGTTAAGAAGATAATGAATACATGAATACAAAATCCCGAATGAATCGGGATTTTTTTATTTCTTTCGCTTTGATTTTGAAATAGCCTTTTGCTGTGCTCTGTTGGCTCCGAATTTTTTAGGAGCTTTTCTTTTTGAAGGACCGCCCCAGTTTTCTTTCTTGTTTTTGTCTTTTTTCTCGTGAAATGCTCCACCACCTTCAGATAATTTAACCTGATTAGGATTTTTCATGATCACGTTTTCTTCTTCAGATGCGATCTTTTTAGGATTAATCTTCACTTCTTCAGGGAACGGAATATATTTGAGTTCCTTATCCATCAAAAGTTCAATGTCTAAAGCTAGAGATTCTTCTTTTTTAGTAACAAAAATGACCGCTTTACCATCTTTATCAGCTCTACCCGTTCTACCGATTCTGTGAATATACTGCTCCGGAACTTCGGGAGTTTCAAAATTGATAACATGAGTAATATCTGAAATATCCAGACCTCTTGCCATTACATCAGTTGTAATCAGACCTCTTATTTCCTCATTCTCAAAACGTTTCATCGCTTTCAAACGGTAGTTCTGAGATTTATTGGAGTGAATGACATCAAACTGATCAGGAAACAGCTCATCAATTTTAGTAAAAAGAAGATCAGCATGCTTTTTATTATTGGCAAATACCAATACTTTAGACATATCTTCGTTCGCTTTCAGCAAATGCTCAAGTAAATTGATTTTTGTATTGAAATTTTCAACTTTATATGCAGTCTGCTCAATTTTTTCAAGTGGTGTTCCTGATTTTGCCAACGAAATTTCTACAGGACTTGCAAAATATTCATCCAGCATATCATCAACAGCTTCTGTCATCGTTGCCGAGAAAAGAATATTCTGTCTTTTCTCTTTCATCATTTCAAAAATATGGGTGAGCTGTGGTCTGAAACCAAGATTCAGCATTTCGTCAAACTCATCAATGACTAATTTTGTTACCTCACGCAGAGAGATTGCATTGTCTATTGCGAGATCCATCACTCTTCCGGGTGTTCCTACAAGAATATCACAGCCATTATCAAACAGCAGTTTCTGTGTATTGATGTTTTTGCCTCCGTAAATACCAATCACTCTTGCTGTAATATTTTCGGTGAGTTTTTCCAGAATTTCTGTAACCTGAACGACCAATTCTCTGGTAGGAACTAAAACCAGAACCGTAGGATTTCCAGTTTTATTGTACTTCCATGTTTTGAGAATCGGCAAAAGATACGCTAAAGTTTTTCCGGTTCCCGTTTGGGCAATTCCCATTACATCCCTTCCTGAAAGAATAGGTTTCAGACTTTTTTCCTGAATAGGCGTGGGTTCAAAAAGATTGAGATCTGCCAATACATCAAGAATTTTTTCCGGTAAGTCGAAATCTGCAAAAGTGATTTTTTCCATTTTGCAAAGATAGGCAATTTTATAATGGGTGTAAGATGTTAAAAGATGGAAACTTTTTAAACATCATAAAAGCAAAAATTTAATATTACGTATAAAACTAAATTTGCTGGTAGTTTAATTTCAGATGTTTAAATAAATTTACTTTCTCAAAATTCGCAGCAATAAAATAACCATGAGTATAATTGAAAAGCAAAAGCCTAAAACAGCCACCAAAGACATCTCTCCTATCCTCGGACCTTGTTCAGATACAAAAACAATAGCAGTCGCAATAATATTCGCTCCTAAGATCATTGTAAATATTAAATTGATAATACTTGACTTAATGAGCTGGTTAGTTTTTTCAATATTTTTTATTTCGCTGGAAATAGTAAACTGATCGTCGTCAAGTTTTTGTAAAACAGATCTCAGTTCTTTGGGAATATCATCTATATTATCGGTAAAATTCTGAATTTTTTCAAGACTTTTTTTAAAAACCTTTTCAGGACTTATTTTTTTAGTGAAAATTTTTCTGGCATAAGGATTCAGGCTTTTCACCACATCCAAATCCGGATTGATTGTTCTTCCTACACCTTCAATAAGACCAATTCCCTTAAAAAGAAGATAGAAATAATCCGGCATATACAATCGGTTTTCCTTTAGTACATCTTTCATTTTATTCATGATAACCTGTGGATTAATATCTTTCAGTGAGGTACTGTGAACAAAATTGAGTACTTCTTCCACATCATTCTCAAACCTTCTGTCGTTGGGAATCTCATAACTTACAGCCATTTTCTTTAGATAACGGACTATTTTCTTCGGATTTTTAGCCACAAAACTGATAATCAGATTTTCAAGGATTTCTTTATCATTAGGCTGGATTTTTCCAACTGCGCCAAAATCAATAAAAACAACTTTTCCGTCTTTTTTAACCAGAATATTTCCTGCATGAGGATCTGCATGAAAGAATCCATAATCTAAAATCTGTGAGACAAACAACTGCAAACCGGTTTCGGAAACGGTGACAGGATCAATCCCGTGTTTTTGAAGTGATGCGGTATCTGTAACTTTTATTCCGTCGATGAATTCTATACACAAGACGTTGTTATTACAGAACTCATCATAAATTTTCGGAACGTAGGTTTCTTTATTGTTTTTAAAATTAAGCGCAAACTGATGGATGTTATTACGCTCATTTACAAGGGAAATCTCTTCCAGTAAAGATTTTTCAAAAGTTGAAACTGCCTGTTTGAGATTTAGCTTAGAACCAATTTCAGAATAGGTAGAAATCAGCTTTACCAGATCTTTAATCAAAAGCAGATCATCTTCAATAACAGGAAGAATATCAGGTTTTTTAATTTTTAAAATCACTTCTTCACCAGTCAGCAAAAATCCTTTGTATACTTGCGCAATAGAAGCGGTTGCAATCGGATTAGGATTAATTTCCTTAAAATATTCTTTTACAGAAATATTAAATTCATTTTCTAGAATTTCCTCAACATTCATATTTACCACTTCTACCCTGTCCTGAAGCTTCTGCAGTTCCTGAATCATTTCCGGCGGAAGCAAGTCTTCCCGATTGCTGAAAGATTGTCCAAGCTTGACGAAAGTAGGACCCAATTCTTCCAAAGCAAGACGAATCCGTTCATAAACCGTCCCTTTAGAAACGATTTCATCAGGATCATGAAGCTTTTCTTCAGACTTTTTGTTCCCATTCATTCTGGAAATCAAATCTTTAAAACCGTATTTGCTTAAAACGGAAATCAGTTTTGCAGATCTTTTGAGTTTTCGTTGCTGCTTATCAAACATAATTTTGAAAATAGTCATGCAATTTAAGTCAAAAATTGTTCCTTGTGGAGGATTTGGTTTAAAAAGATGAACTTAGTAGAAATTTACTTATTGTTCGTACACAATTATTTTGATAAAATTTTAAAGTTGTAAATAGACTTTTTAAATTTAATTTTTATATTTGATACTGTTAATTTTAAAAACACAAAGTTATGCCAGTACAGTATTCGTTAAGCGAAAAAGGAAATCCTTCCGATCAGACAGCCCCAAAGAAATTTTATGCCAACGCAAAATCAAGCGGAGAAGTTACCTTCCGAAGCCTGAGCAAAGAAATTGCAGGAGCTTCTACAACGGTAAGTGACACCGATGTTTTAGCCGTACTGAATGATCTTACTAAAGCTCTTGCCAAACATCTTTCAGAGGGAAGAATTGTCCGATTTGGAGATTTCGGCTCATTCAGTATTACGCTAAGCAGCGAAGGCGCAGAGACTGCGGAAAAATTCAACTCATCTATGATTAAGGGTGCAAAAATAGCCTTTAGACCGGGAGTTGATCTTAAGGAAATGCTTGCTGTAATGAAGTTTGAAAAAGCTAAGTAAGCAAAAATTAAAAGCAGGCGTGCTTTTTAAAAATGCACGCCTGCTTTTTTAAAAAGCTCTCGTGGATTTTGGTAAATCGTCGGGAGCTTTTGGTTAAATCCTTTAGAGGATTTTGGGGAATGGTTTAGATCTTTTCAAAAATCCTTTTTTAATTATTGAAGATTAATACTTTGAAGGATATATTTTGTTTCAAATCCGTGAATGGTATTATCAGTTTCTTTAATTTCTAAAGGATAATATTTCTCTAAAATACTTTTCTCAAACATAACAGGATGATACAAACACTGTATTTGGTCTGTCACCCACATTTCTCTTTTGTAAATAACATTGTCTGCAAAATCCATAAAATACTCATCATTGCTTTTTTCATCTTCTTTGTACTCATAAACAACTTTGTAACATAGATAACCGTTGATTTTTTTTGCTTCTTTTTTGTTTTCAACGATAGTAAGAATCACATGACTTGAGAAAGACTGCAAGTTATCTTCAAAATTGTATGAGTGAACTTGTGTTGAATCTTCAATGTAGATTAATTTCATTGCTTCTGCTGAGGCGTTACTCCATTCCTCAATTTCTTTTTCTCTGCCTGAATATTCTTCATCTTTCTGAAAAGACTTTGTAAGATTTTGTTTTAGTTTTTCTCCGGTAAGATGTAGTGATTTCTCAAACATTTTTCTGTCCGTAATTTTGGAGATCTCTCTGAATACTACTTTTCCTTTTACAGGCTTTAAAGGTTTATAGGATTGAGCGTGTATGCCCAATCCTATAAGGAATAAAAAAGTTAGTATGATTTTTTTTCTCATTTTATTACGCTTTTCCATAAACTTTTTCTCTTTCGCTATGAAGCCACTCATTTAAAGATAAATGGCTTGGTTGAAACTCTATACCTGTACAACCAGATTCTTCTATTTCTTCTTTGAGTTTTTCCGATACATAATACCCCAATCCACCCGAAACATATTTTAGAGCAAAAAAATCTTCGTCAACAATATCTTTTATAGCTACTTCTTCAATAGTAACTACTTCAAGTTTATCTTTTGCTTTTTCTATGAACAAATTGAATTCATCATAATCACTAATTTCAAGTTCAATATTTTTAATAGAATAAGTTTGATTAAAATCATCATCTTTTTTTTCGTAGATGATTTTACTTTGCTTGAAATTTATAAATTCCTGATTGAGTTCATACATATTCAAAATCCAATAATTAGAAAAAATTTCGTTTTTCTTTAATATATTAATATTAAAAAATTGCATTCCCCTTTTTCTGCTTTTTTCTAATATTAATTTTAATTTGTTGCTAACAACTAATTTTGATGAAATAGGACCTCCATCCATAATTAAATCGTTAAGTTTTGAATTGCTAAAAAGTTCAATATCTAATAAGAATGGTTCAAAATCTATTTCTTTATTACAGACATTTCCTATGAATTCAGGAATTTCCCAATAGAGTTTTCCTATTGAAGGAATTTTAAGTTTGTAATCTTTTATATAATTATTATTACCTCTAATTTTTGAACTTAGACTAAAATTTATCTTAAAATATTTCATCATTAAAAAACTAAATCGTTTAGATGTGAATTAGGATTGTTTATAATCGCTTGTTTAGCTTGATTAATAATTTCTAAAACCTTATTATAGCATTGGTCAGGAGTCGCATTTGGATTTGCTTGTCTAAATTGCTCTAATTTATTAAAAATTCTGTTATTATACATATTGTGATTAGGTTGATTTCTCCATGATGCAACAGCAATACCATTTAAAGCTTCGTTAAGATGAAATGCATTTGATGATTTAGCTGCCTTTTGAACCACAGAATGAATTTGTACATTATATGCCCAAGGTATAATATGATGAGCTTGTTTTGTAGCATCAGTTAATTTCAAAACTTTTCTTAGTTGACTGGAATATCCAAATTTAATCAATCCATCATTACCAACAACCCACTTTAGCACTTGTCTAGAACCAATGTCAGATGCTACATTATTAACAACCTTTACTCCTAATTTTGATCCTGTTGTAAACCAGCCGGCAAAAGGTATAGCACCTGCCGCACTTAATGATGCATTTACACCATCGCCATTTAAAGCATATATTGTTGCGTTCGTTAAATCACAAACTTCTCCAATAACAGGTACTAGTCCTCCTAAGTCCAACAATAACTGTATAGTTTCTCGTGATGCCTCCCAAAAACATTTTGCTTTAGACCACTCAGGATAATATTTTCTATTGAATTGATAGTTTGCAGCAATTAATCTTGATTTTTCTAGGGTTAAAGCTTGAGGGACAACTATGATTGACGGGCAGCAAGAGCTTAATACACTTTGCATTTGAGCATCGGACATCGTTTCAATATCCGCAAACGATGCAAATGCAACGAATGCTTCATTAGTTTCTTTTACAAATTCTTCCTCGTACAATGAAGCATCAATTTCTCTATTAATATCAATAAAGTTTTGCATCTCGGAAGGGGTAAGCAATGCAAGCTTATCTCGGTATGCGTTATCGTAATTATTGATAAACCAATTTTGAAACTGTTGAATTGTAGTAGTTGAATTTTGCGAATAAAACTGTACTGCCCAGGAAGTAAAGTTCGCATTTTGCTGTGTAGGATTTTCAAATAAATTCTTGATCAGATGTACAATTCTTTGATCGTAATAATTGGGAGTTCCTTGAAAATAATAATTAGTAGCA
>JAANMY010001644.1_pt1 | contig 24124 bp, 19 predicted proteins | sample 7279691 | NCBI WGS metagenome assembly JAANMY01 (sample SAMN14094543, study PRJNA606508) | bioreactor metagenome | isolation source: A lab-scale SPAN reactor treating ammonium-rich wastewater day 388 | place: Ireland: Galway | collected 2018-02-07
GAACAGGTTGGTGGTGACGATGATGTCGAACTGCTCCGGCTTCATCACCAGCTGCATGCAGGTGTTGTCCACGATCATCTCGTTGCACTCGATGTCGGGGTACTGCGTCGCCACTTCGCGCGCGGTCTTGAGGAACAGGCCGGACGTGGACTTCAGGATGTTGGCCTTGTGCACCACCGTGACCTTCTTGCGGCCGGTCTTGCGAGCCAGGTCAAAGGCGTAGCGGACGATGCGCTCGGAGCCCTTGCGGGTGACCTTCTGGGTCAGCACCGCGGTCTCGCCATCCTCGGAAACGCTCTGGCCCTCGCCGATGTAGGCGCCTTCGGTGTTCTCGCGCACGGTGATCAGGTCGACGCCGCCGCTGAAGCGCGACTTGGTGTTCGGGAAGCACTTGGCCGGTCGCACGTTGGCGTACAGGTCGAAGCGCTTGCGCAGCTCGACGTTGATCGAGGAGAACCCGCCGCCCACCGGGGTGGTCAGGGGCGACTTCAGCGCGATCTTGTTCTTGCGGATCGAATCCATGGTCGCCGCCGGCAGCAGGTCACCGTGCTTCTCCAGCGCGACCATGCCGGCGTCCGCGTACTCGTACGAAAGGCCCAGCTGCATCGCGTCCAGCACGTGCAGGGTGGCGTCCATGATTTCCGGGCCGATGCCGTCGCCGCGGATGACCGTGATCGTTGTCATTTTCCAGTTTCCAGACAGGCCGTCACCGCGCGCCGCGCGATGCCGGGGGTGGGGGCAGATAGCCCGCGATTATCGCAGATGCCGTGCGACGGCGTATGTCCGCCGACCTTCAACCATGGTCGTGGGTGGAAGGCGCCTCGGCCTCGCCCTGCTCCAGCCGGTCCAGGAAATCCACGGCGCGGCGCAGGTGCGGGATGACGATGGAGCCGCCCACCACCAGCCCGACCGAGAACGCCTCGAACATCTCCTCGCGGGTGACACCGGCATCCTTGCACTGGGCCACGTGGTAGCTGATGCAGTCATCGCAGCGCAGCACCATCGAGGCGGTCAGCCCCATCAGTTCCTTGGTCTTCACGTCCAGCGCGCCGGGCTGGTAGGTCTGGGTGTCGAGCGCGAAGAACCGCCGCACCACCTGGTTGGGTTCGTCCAGGATGCGCTTGTTCATGCGCTGGCGGAATTCGGTGAACTGCTTCACCCGGTCGTCGGCGCCGCTCATGCGGGCTTGCCCTCGAGCAGCGGCTCCAGCTTGCCCTCGCGGTGCAGCGCCATCATGTCGTCGTAGCCGCCGACGTGGACGTCGCCGACGAAGATCTGCGGCACGCTGGTGCGCCTGGTCAGGGCGACCATCTTTTCCCGTTCGGCCGGGTCGGTGTCGATGCGGACCTCGGTCCACTCGCGGCCCTTGCTCTTGAGGAAGTTCTTGGCCATCACGCAGTACGGGCAGACCGCCGTGCTGTAGATGGTGATGGCGGGGGTCTCTGCAACGCTCATGGGGTCTCCTGAACCTGTGGGCTGGATTCTGGTCGAATATGGGGTCGCCGCGCTGGATTTCCAGCCGCTCAAGCCCCATTCACGCCCCGCCCCCGCCCAGCCCGCATCCTGTCCGCATGACTCTTTTCCCGCGCCGCCTGCCCACCGCCCTGCTCGCCTGCCTGCTGGCCACCGGCACCGCCGCGGCCATCGCCCAGGACCGCGGCCTGCCGGACATCGGCTCCTCGGCCGGCAGCATGCTCTCGCCCGCCCGCCAGGCCGAATACGGCGCGATGGTGCTGGCGCAGCTGCGCCACGCCGGCTACGTGCTGGACGACCCGCTGCTGGACGGCTGGCTGATGGATGTCGGCCAGCGCCTGTCCGGCGCCAGCGACCGGCCACAACAAAGCTTCACCTTCTTCATGCTGCGCGACCGCCAGATCAACGCCTTCGCCACTCTGGGCGGCTATATCGGCATGAACGCGGGCCTGGTGCTGGCGGCCGACCGCGAGGACCAGGTGGCGGGCGTGCTGGCGCACGAGATCTCCCACGTCACCCAGCAGCACGTGCTGCGCGGCGCCGAGAAGGCCCAGCGCGAGAGCCTGCCGATCCTGCTGGCCACGCTGGGGGCGATCGTGGCCGCCCAGCAGGCAGGCGGCACCTCCAGCGGCGACGCCACTTCGGCGGCGCTGATGACCGGCCTGGGCGTGCTGCAGCAGCGCCAGATCAACTACACCCGCGACAACGAGGCCGAGGCCGACCGCATCGGCATCCGCACGCTGGCCCATGCCGGCTACGACCCGGAGGCGATGGCGGACTTCTTCCAGACGCTGCAGTCGGTGGTGCGGATGAACCAGGGCGACGAACGCGGCGCCGTGCCCGGCTACCTGCAGACCCACCCGCTGACCCTGACGCGCATCAGCGAGGCGCGCGAACGCGCCGCCAAGCTGGAGCCCACGCTGGCCAACACCGCCGCCGCCGGCCCCAGCAACAACCCGCTGCTGCCGCCGGGGCTGCGCATCGCCACCGGCGCGCGCAGCCGCCAGGGCCAGGGCAGCACCGGCGACTTCGACTGGGCGCGCGAGCGCCTGCGCGTGCTCAGCGCGCCAACGCCGGCGCAGGCGATCCGCGAATACCAGCAGATGCGCGCCAAGGCGCCGCTGGATGAGGCGCGCCGCTACGGACTGGCATTCGCCCACCAGCAGGCCGGGCAGCATGCGCAGGCCCTGCAGGAACTGGGCCCGCTGGCGCAGGCGCGGCCGGACAACCTGTGGGTGCAGATTGCGCTGGGCGAATCCGAGGCCCGGACCGGCCACGCCCAGGACGCCGACCGCCGCTTCGAGGCGCTGCTGGCGCGGATGCCCACCCACCGCGCGCTGGCGCTGGGGTATGCGCGGCTGCTGGGCGAGCGCAATACCCGCGAAGCCGGTATCCGTGCGGTTGCCGTGCTGCGTCCCCTCCTGGGCGGCGCCGGCGACGACCTGCCGTTCCAGCAGGCCTATGCGCGCGCCAACGAGATCGCCGGCGAACCGGTGCGCGCCGGCGAGGCCTGGGCCGAGGCGGCCTACCTGTCCGGCCGCCCGGAGCAGGCGCTGGTGCAGCTGAACAACCTCAAGAAGCGCGACGACCTCGACTACTACGCCCGCGCCCGCATCGACGCGCGCATCGCCGCGATCACCCCGACCGTGCTGGAACTGCGCCGGCAGGGCGTCCACGACGAGGAGGTGCGCGGCGGACGGCTGGGCTTCGGGGTCCGTACCGGCAGGTGACAGGGTCACGAAACTGTCACCAAACCGTCGTGTAATGATGGCGTGCGCCCCACCGCGGCGCGACCATCGGACGACATGCAAAAGCACATCCTGATCGTCGAAGACGAGCCCGCGATCCGCGACATGCTGGCCTATGCGCTGCGCAAGGGCGATTACGCGCCGCTGCTGGCCGCCGACGCCCGCGAGGCCCAGGAGCGCATCGCCGAACGGGTGCCGGACCTGATCCTGCTGGACTGGATGCTGCCCGGCACCAGCGGCCTGGAACTGGCCCGGCGCTGGCGGCGCGAAGCGCTGACCCGCGACATCCCGATCATCATGCTGACCGCACGCGGCGAGGAAAACGACCGCGTCGGCGGGCTGGAAGCGGGCGTCGACGACTACGTGGTCAAGCCGTTCTCCGCACGCGAGCTGCTGGCCCGCATCCGCGCGGTGCTGCGGCGGTCGCGCGACGACGACGACGACGGCAGCGTGCAGGTCGGCGCGTTGCGCATCGATGGCGCCGCGCATCGGGTGTTCGCCGACTTGGACGGCACCTCGCACCCGATCCAGATGGGACCCACCGAATACCGGCTGCTGCACTTCTTCATGACCCACGCCGAGCGCGTGTATTCGCGCACCCAGCTGCTGGACCACGTCTGGGGGGGCAGCGTGTACGTGGAAGAGCGCACCGTCGACGTGCACATCCGCCGCCTGCGCAAGACCCTGGAGCCGCACCAGCTGGATGCGATGGTGCAGACCGTGCGCGGCGCCGGCTATCGGTTCTCCGCGGCGGTCTGAACCCCGCTTCGTCCGGACGCGGGCGAAGCCGCGGCGCAGATCGCACCGTGCCGCCCACCCTCCCCCGGCAAGCAGGCCCGGGAGCAAACACGGATACTTGCCTGATGTCGCCCGAAGCCCGCCAAGCCTGGTTCCGCACGCTGGGACAACTCGCCCTGGTGCTGCTCGCCGGACTGGCCCTGGGCCTGCTGCTGGGCCAGCCCTGGCCGGCGCTGGCGGTCACCGCGCTGGGCGTGGTGGCCTGGCATTACTGGCGGCTGCACCGGGTGCTGCGGCGGCTGGCGGCGCGCCAGCGGCCGGCGCCCGGCGCCGACGGCGGCGCCTGGAACGCGCTGGACGCCCTGCTGTTCCGCGGCCAGACCGAGATGCGCGCGCGCAAGCGGCGGCTGCTTGAGATGCTGCGCGCCTACCGCGCGGTGGCCGCGGCGCTGCCTGACGCGGTGGTGCTGGTGGAACGCAACAGCCAGCGCGTACTGTGGTTCAACGAGGCCGCAACGCCGCTGCTGGGCCTGCGCTACCCGCAACACCACAACGCGCCGGTGGCGGACGCGCTGCAGCCGCTGCCGATGGCGCAATGGCTGGCCGCGGGGCGCAATGCCGAACCGATGGAGGACGTGGCCTCGCCGGTCGACCCCGGCCGCCGCCTGAGCCTGCGCCTGATTCCCTATTCCGACGAGCTGTGGCTGCTGCTTGCGCGTGACGTCAGCAAGCTGCTGCGCCTGGAACACATGCGCCGCGACTTCGTCGCCAACGTCTCGCATGAGCTGCGCACCCCGCTGACGGTGATCCACGGCTACCTGGAGATGCTGGACGCCGACGACAACCCGGAATGGGCGTCGCTGCTGGCGGAAATGCGCCGGCAGTCGCAGCGCATGACCCGGCTGGTCGAGGACCTGCTGACGCTGTCGCGGCTGGAAGCGCGCGACCAGCTGCCGGAAGAGCACGTGGCGATGGCGCCGATGCTGGCCAACCTGCGCCGCGAAGCCGAAGCACTGAGCAGTGGTCGCCACCGCGTGCAGGTCGAGGACCTGGCACAGGTGGACCTGCGCGGCGCGGCGAAGGAACTGCACAGCGCCTTCGGCAACCTGGTCAGCAACGCGGTGCGCTACACCCCCGACGGCGGCGATATCACCATCCGCCTGAGCCGCGATGCCGGTGGCGGAGCGGTGCTGGCGGTGCGCGATTCCGGCTACGGCATCCCGGCCGCGCACCTGCCGCGCCTGACCGAACGCTTCTACCGCGTCTCCACCAGCCGCTCGCGCGAATCCGGCGGCACCGGCCTCGGCCTTGCCATCGTCAAGCACGTGCTGGGCCTGCACGAAGCGCAGCTGCGCATCGAAAGCGAAGTGGGCGCCGGCAGCACCTTCTCCTGTCATTTCGGCCCCGCGCGCGTGCTCGACCGCGGCCTCGACCACGACTCTTTGGCATCCTTCCCGACATGACCGCCGATTCCAGCCCGCCATCGCTGCACGACCCCTCGCTGTATGCCAACCGCGAACTGGGGCAACTGGATTTCAATTTCCGCGTGCTGGCGCAGGCGCAGGATCCATCGGTGCCGCTGCTGGAACGCCTGCGCTATCTCTGCATCTCCTGCACCAACCTCGACGAGTTCTTCGAGATCCGCGGCGGCGCGGTGCGCCACGCGGTCGAGCTGAACCTGCCGGCGGGCACCGACGGCCTGGCGCCGGCGGTGCTGCTGGAGCGCATCCACGAACGCGCGGCGGCGCTGGTGGACACGCAGTACCGCTGCTTCTACGAGGAGCTGCGGCCGGCGCTCGCCGAACAGGGTATCCGCCTGCTCCAACGCGAGCAGTGGACGGCGGAGCAGGCCGGCTGGCTGCGCGCGCATTTCCAGGAAGAGATCATGCCGGTGCTGTCGCCGCTCGGCCTCGACCCGGCGCACCCCTTCCCCAAGATCCTCAACAAGTCACTCAACGTGGTGGTGCAGCTGGAAGGCCGCGATGCCTTCGGCCGCGAAGGCCACCTCGCCATCGTGCGCGCGCCGCGTTCGCTGCCGCGGATCATCCGCCTGCCCGACGCCGACGGCGACGGCGACGCCTTCCACGACTTCGTGTTCCTGAGCGAGGTGCTGTCCGCGTTCGTGCACGAGCTGTTCCCGGGCATGAAGGTCAAGGGCGCGCACCAGTTCCGGGTGACCCGGAATTCTGAGCTGATCGTCGACGAAGACGACATGGACAACCTCGCGCTGGCGTTGCGCGACGAACTGCTGGGCCGCGGCTACCTGCGCGCGGTGCGGCTGGAGATCGACGAGCGCTGCCCGCAGCCGGTGGTGGACAGCCTGCTGGCGAACTTCGACCTGTCGGAAAGCGCGGTCTACAAGATCAATGGCCCGGTCAACCTCAACCGGGTGGTGCAGGTCTACGACATGGTGCAGCGACCGGACCTGAAGTTCCGGCCGTTCCAGTCGCGCGTGCCGCGCGACATGGACGCGATGTTCGAACTGATCCGCCAGGGCGACGTGCTGCTGCACCATCCCTACGACGGCTTCACCCCGGTACTGGAGCTGATCCGCCAGGCCGCCGAGGATCCGGACGTGCTGGCGATCAAGCAGACGCTGTACCGCACCGGCCGGGAATCGCCGATCGTCGAGCACCTGATCCAGGCCGCGCGCAACGGCAAGGACGTGACCGTGGTGGTGGAACTGCGCGCGCGCTTCGACGAGGAGGCGAACCTGCGCCTGGCCGACCGCCTGCAGGATGCCGGCGTGCAGGTGGTGTACGGCGTGGTCGGCTACAAGACCCACGCCAAGATGCTGCTGATCGTGCGCCGGGAGGGCAGCATGCTGCGCCGCTACGTGCACCTGGGCACCGGCAACTACCACAGCGGCACCGCGCGGGCGTACACCGACTTCGGCCTACTGACCGCGCATCCGGAAATCGGCAACGACGTGCACCTGATCTTCCAGCAGCTGTCCGGCCTGGCCGCGCCGCTGAGCCTGTCGCGCCTGCTGCAGTCGCCGTTCACCCTGCACCCCGGAGTGCTGTCGCGGATCGCGCGCGAGGCCGCGCATGCGCGCGCCGGCCGGCCGGGCCGGATCGTCGCCAAGATGAACGCGCTCAACGAACCGGAAGTGGTGCGCGCGCTCTACGAAGCGTCGCAGGCGGGGGTGGAGATCGACCTGATCGTGCGTGGCGCCTGCGCGGTGCGGCCGGGCATCGCCGGGATTTCCGAGAGCATCCGCGTGCGTTCGGTGGTGGGCCGTTTCCTCGAACACCACCGGATCTGGTGGTTCGGCAACAACGATGCGCCGGAGCTGTTCTGCTCCTCAGCCGACTGGCTGGAGCGCAACCTGCTGCGGCGGGTGGAGACCGCCTTCCCGCTGCTGGACCCCGGCGTCGCCGCGCGGGTGCAGCGCGAAGGCCTGCTGAACTACCTGGCCGACAACCAGAACGCATGGGAACTGCGCAGCGATGGCTGCTACGAGCGCCGCCTGCCGGCGCCCGGCGAGGAGCCATTCTCGGCGCAGCTGACCCTGCTGGCCGCGCTGGACGCCTGACGGCGGCCACGCAGGCGATAATGACGCATGCGCCTTCCTACCCTTCCTACCGCATGAGCCCGCTTCCGCCACGCGCCCCCGCCCCGCTGCGCGACGGCGACCTGGTGGCAGCGGTGGACCTCGGGTCCAACAGCTTCCATATCGTGGTGGCGCAACGCGTGCTGGGCCAGTTGCGGGTGGTCGACCGCCTGCGCGAGACCGTGCGCATGGGCGAAGGCCTGAACGCGCTGGGCGGGCTGTCGCCGGAGGTGCGCGACCGCGCGCTGGCCTGCCTGGCGCGGTTCGGCCAGCGCATCGCCGAAATCCCGCCGCGGCAGGTGCGCGCGGTGGCCACCCATACCGTGCGCCAGCTGCGCGCGCCGGAATCGTTCCTGGCTCCTGCCGAGGCGGCGCTGGGCCATGCCATCGACGTGATCTCCGGCCGCGAGGAAGCACGCCTGGTCTATCTCGGCGTGGCCCACGAGCAGCCGCCGCAGGAAGGCCAGAAGCGGCTGGTCATCGACATCGGCGGCGGCTCCACCGAATGCATCATCGGCGAGGGCTTCACCCCGCTGGAGCGCGAGAGCCTGCAGGTCGGCTGCGTGGCCAGCACGCGCCGCTTCTTCGAAGGCAACAAACTCACCCGCAAGCGCTGGAACGCGGCGTTCACGGAAGTGTCGGCGCAGCTGCAGCAGTTCGCCGCGCCCTATCGCCGGCTGGGCTGGGACGAAGCCATCGGCACCTCCGGCACCCATAAGGCGATCGGTGGCATCTGCGCGGCGATGAAGCTGACCAAGGGCGCGATCACCTCTGACGCGCTGGTACAGATCCGCGACCGCATCCTGCAGGCCGGCAGGATCGAGGACATCGACCTGCCCGACCTGTCCGACGACCGCCGCCCGGTGATCGCCGGCGGCGTGCTGGTGCTGGAGGCGGTGTTTGCCGCGCTGCGGCTGGAACGGCTGCAGGTGAGCAAGGCCGCGCTGCGCGAAGGCGTGCTTTACGACCTGCTGGGGCGCGGCGGTGCCGACGACCCGCGCGACGTGTCTGTGGCCGCGCTGATGCAGCGCTACGGCGTGGATACCACCCAGGCGATGCGGGTGGAGGCCACCGCGCTGGGCCTGTTCGAACAGGTCGCGGGCGACTGGGGACTGAGCGCCGACGACCGCGCGATGCTCGCCCGCGCCGCCCGCCTGCATGAACTCGGGCTGGCGATCGCCCACAGCGGCTACCACACCCACGGCGCCTATGTGCTGCAGAACTCCGACATCGCCGGGTTCTCGCAGCAGGGACAGCGCTTCCTCGCCGCGCTGGTGCGCACGCACCGGCGCAGCGTGCCCAAGTCGGCGTTCGAGATGATTCCCGACCGCCTGCTGGCAAACGCACGCCGCACCGCCGCGCTGCTGCGGCTGGCGGTGCTGCTGCACCGCTCGCGCGGCAGCGAGCAGCCGCAGGGCCTGCAGCTGCAGGCCGCCGCCGACCGCCTGCTGCTGCAGCTGGACCGGCGCTGGCTGCTGGGCCGCCCGCTGCTGCGGGCCGACCTGGAAGCGGAACCCGAGGACATGCTGGGGCTGGGCATCAACCTGAAGCTCGCGCTCGACTGAGCCGCGGCCGGGCGCCGCTGCGCTGGCGCAGGCACCAAAACAAAGGGCCGGCACATGGCCGGCCCTTCGCATTCCCTCGCGGGAACCGCTTACTTCGTTTCCACGAACGCCTTGCGCGGCAGCTTGCCCGGGCGCATCGCGGTGTTATAGACGAACGAAGCGACGATCGCCGAGGCCTGCTTCAGGTCGTTGGCCACCGCGTGGTCCTGCACGTCCAGATGGGTGTGGTGGACGTGGCTGAAGTAGTCCAGCTGGTCCTGCACGAACTGGAAGCCGGGGATGCCCACCGCGTCGAAGCTGACGTGGTCGGTGCTGCCGGTGTTGCGCTGGGTGACGATGGTGGCGCCCACGTCGTTCCACGGCTTCAGCCATTCCTCGAAGATCGGCGCCACGGCGAGGTTTTCCTGCGCGTAGATGCCGCGGATCTTGCCGCTGCCGTTGTCGAGGTTGAAGTAGGCGGAGATCCTGCCGTGGTCGGCGGTGCGGATCAGCTTGCCCTTGCTCTGGCGGAAGAACGCCGGCAGCGCCTTCTCGGCCGGATCCTTCGGCTCCTCGAACTTGCCGAAGTGCTTGCCCACGTACGACTGCGAGCCGATCAGGCCCTGCTCCTCGCCGGTCCACAGGGCGACGCGGATGGTGCGGTTGGGCTTGGCGCCGACCGCCTTGAGGATGCGCATGGCCTCCATCATCACCGCCACGCCGGCGCCGTTGTCGTTGGCGCCCGAGCCGGTGTGCCAGGAATCCAGGTGCGCACCCAGCATCACCACTTCGTTCTTCTGCGGGCCGGTGCCGGGGATTTCCGCAATGGTGTTGTAGCCCGGCTGGTTGGCCTCGTCAGTGAAACGCGCGTCCACATTGAGGCGCAGCTTCACCGCTTCCTTGCGCTCCAGCGCGCGCATCACCGTGTTGTAGTGCTCGGCCATCATCACCAGCGCCGGCACGCCGACCGACTCGCCGGCCTTGCGCGAGCCGCCGCCCATGACGCGGACGATGCCGTCGTTCCAGCTGCTGATCGACACCGTGGCGGCCACGCCCTCGTCGATCAGGTACTGGTTGATCAGCGGTGCCAGTTCCATGCGCGCGCGGAAACGCGCCATCATTTCCGGATCGCTGTTGCGCTCCTGCGGCAGCGGGTAGGACAGCAGTTCTTCCAGGCTGTCGTGGTCGTGGCGGCTGAAGTCCGACTTCTCGTTCGGCTTGTACGGGCGCAATGCGTCGGTGAAAACGATCTTGCCCTTCAGCTTGCCCTTCCACTTCTCCAGGTCGGCCTTGGACTCGATCTTGGCGAAGATCGCCTCGCCTTCGACCGCGCCGTTGGTGCCGGGCGTCCACGCCTTGGGCAGCGCGTGCAGCGGCATCGCGCGCGGGGACAGCATCTCCATGCTGGCATCGGTGAACACCCAGCCGCGGCCGATGTCCTCCACCGCCTCGTCGTGCACGTTCGCCAGGCCCCACTCGGTGAACTGCGAGCGCGTCCACTGGTTGGCCTTCGCCATCGACGGCGAATTGGTCAGGCGCGGCCCGATCACATCGGTCAGGTGGTTCAGGGTCGCCATCACCTGCGAACGCTGGAAGGCTTCTTGGCGGATCTGCGAGGTCACGTCCAGGTCCACTTTTTCCTGCGCCTGCGCGCAGCCCAACCCGGCCACCAGCAAGGCGGCCGTCAACATCAATCGCTTCATCGTCATCCCCGGGGAACTGCGGCAAAGACCCGAGTCTAGCCAGCCCCCCGGCACCAGCACCCGGGCCTTTGGTCATGCCCGCCGCCGGCACCGTGACGGGGCGCACGTTAAGAGCGCCCCGCCACAGCCACGTCCGTGCTCAGCGCAACCCGCCCTCCTCGCGGCCGGACAGCTGGTACCAGTCCACCCGCCGGGTCGCCACCATGATCGCCGCCAGGATCGCGAACAGCAGCCCCGCGCCCAGTGCCAGCGCGTTGTCTTCCGACAGCAGCAGCCCGTACAGGGCCGCGTACAGCGCGCCCAGCATCACCGCGAAACCCAGCCCGCGTGCGCGACTGCGCAGCACCGCCGACAGGTAGAAGCCGATCAGGCCGACGCAGGCGGCGGCCGCCAGCAGGTAGGACAGGCCGAAGTCCAGATGCTCGCTCAGGCTCAGCAGCAGCAGGAAGAAGATCGCGATGGCCATGCCCACCAGCAGGTACTGGATGGGATGCACGCGCACCCGCTTGATCAGCTCGAACATGAAGAAGCCGACGAAGGTCAGCAGCACGAACAGCAGGCCGTATTTGCTGGCCCGGTCCGCCTGCACGTACGGGTTGACCGGGTCGATCAGCGCCACGCTGACCGCATCACCCGGCGGCGCCCACGGCATCACACCAGCCAGCGCCGGGCGCGCGCCGCCGTCGCCCGGTTCCGGCGCCAGCACCGGCGACTGCAGGTAGCGCCGCTGCGCATTGCTCGCCACCGCGGCGATCTGCCAGCGCGCGCGGAAGCCGCGCGCATCGATGTCGTGCTGGGGCGAGCGTCCCTCGAACTTCGGGCTGCCCCAGCGCGAACGCAGGCGCAGGTCGTTGGCCTCGCCCAGCGGCAGCATGGCGAACGATTCGGTGCCGCGCAGCGACAGGTCCGCGCGTACCGACAGCCGCAGCCGGCTGCCCGCCGCTGGGGCCGGCAACCGCGCATGCACACCGGGACCGTCGGCATGGCCGAGGCCCTGCGCCACCGCCACCACCGCGCCATCCACGCTGATCCGCGGCGTGCCGTGCAGTCCGCCGACATCGGCGATCCCCAGGCTCAGCCACGGCTGGCCGATGCGGCGCTGCACGCCCTCGGCCTCGGCCGGCACCACTGCATCGAAGCGCGCCAGCGCCTGGCCGTCCCACTGGTACACGCGCACCTCGTGCAGGCCGCGCCGGCGCACGTCCGGCTTGAGTTCGCCGTCGACCGACAGGCTGGCGGGGAAGAAGGTCCACTGCCCGCTGCGGCGACGCAGGCTGCGGCGCTCGTTGCCATTCTCGTCGCTGGTCACCTCGACCACGCGCTCCTCGTAGGGCACCACCAGCACCGGCCCGGCAATGGTCTGGCGCGCGCCGAAGCTGGCGCCGATGTCGCGCACCGCCTGCTCGCGGTAGACCTGACGCTCGTGGATGGTGCCGCGGATCAGCTGCAGCGGGATGAGGATGGCGAGGGTCAGCAGCACCACCATCCCGGCCTTGAATGCCAGTCGCATCGTCTTGCTCCATCGGAAGATGGCGACAGCCTGGTGCGGCGGTTCGAGGCGACGATGGCGCGCCGATGAGGCGGGCGTGAAGCGCGCCTAGGCGACAGGGAACACGACCACGGCGACGGCGCCACCGCCTTCGCGATTGGCCAGGCTGACCGTGCCGCCGTGCAGCTTGGCGATTTCGGCGACGAAGTTGAGGCCGAGTCCGTTGCCGCGGGCGCCGCCATCCGGGCGCGGCAGCGAGTAAAAGCGCTCGAACACCCGCTCCAGGGCGAAGTCGGGGATACCGGGACCGCGATCGCCCACCTCGATATGCAGGCCATCGGGCTGCGCCTGCAGGCGCACCTCCACCACGGCGCCGGCCGGGGAAAAATCGATGGCGTTGTCGACCAGGTTGGCCAGCAGCTGCCGCAGCAGGAATACATCGCCACTGATCACCGGCAGTTGCTCGTCCACCTGCAGGCACACCTGCACGCCGCGCGCCTGCGAGCGCGCTGCCGCGTCGTCGAGCGCATCGCCCGCCAGCGCGGCCAGGTCCACTGGCAGCGGCGCGTCCAGGCCTTCGCGGTGCTCCAGCGCGGCCAGCGCCAGCAGCCGGTCCACCATCGCCGCCATGCGCCGGCCTTGGGCATCGATGCTGGCGACGAAGCGGGCGCGGTCGGCCTCCGGCAGCGGCCCTTCCAGCAGTTCGGCCGCGCCGCGGATCGCCGCCAGCGGGCTCTTCAGTTCGTGGGTCAACGCGTGCACGTAGCGCTCGACGTACTGCTTGCCTTCCAGCTGCCGGCGCATGCTTTCGAGCGCGCGGCCGAGGTCGGCGAATTCACCTGCAGCATCGGGAAGCGTCCCCCGCTCCCCACGCGCCACCGCGTCGGCATAACGGCGCAGCGCAGCCAGCTGGCGCGACAGCCACCACGCCGCCAGCCCGCCCACCAGCAGCGCGCTGCCCAACAAGACCCAGCCCCAGCGCAGGATGGTGTTCTGGCTGCGCTCGATGAACGGCTGGATGCTGCGGTTCGGCTTGGACACGGTAAGCACGCCGGCGATCCCGCCGGCCGCATCGCGGATCGGCGCGGCCACGTACATCACTGTGCTGGCTTCGTCGTCCGGGTCCTCGCGGGTGGAGCGCGCGCCGTACTGCCCGCGCAGGGTGCGGTAAACGTCGTTCCAGCGCGAGTTGTCGCGGCCCACCTCGCGCCCGGCGGAATCGAACACCACGATCCCGCGGGCGTCGGTGATGGTCACCCGGTAGCTGGCGCGGCGCTTGGCCTGCCCCCAGATCTCGGCGTCCAGCTCGCGCCCGGTCATCGCCCGCACCCGCATCGCGAAGCGGCCGTCGGCGATGCGGCCAGCCAGCATGTCGTCGCTGGCCAGCTCCGCCAGCACGTTGGCGGTGTCGGCCAGGGTGTCCTCCATCGCCTGGCGCACGCCGGGCTTGACCTGCTGCAGGAACACGTTGACCAGCAGCAGCGCCGCCAGCGCGACGATCAGGAAGTAACCCAGCAGCACGCGCAGCGCGATCTTCACCGGCGTTCAGTCCACCTCGATGGAATAGCCCAGCCCGCGATGGGTGCGGATCGGGTCGCGCGCCGGGTCCAGCGCGCGCAGCTTGGCGCGCAGGGTCTTCACGTGGGTATCGACTGTACGCTCGCCGGATTCCAGCGCGTCCGCCCACACCCGGTCCAGCAGCTGCGCACGGGCGAGGATGGCGCCGGGGCGGCGCAGCAGCTCGGCCAGCAGCGCGTGCTCGTAGCGGGTCAGCTCCAGCCAGTGGCCGGCGTAGCGGATGCGGTGGGCCTCGCTGTCGATCTCGAACCGGCCGCGCAGGCGCACCTGCCCGCCTTCGTGCCGGCGCAGGCGCGCGCGCACCCGCGCCACCAGCTCGCGCGGCGAGAAGGGCTTGGCCATGTAGTCGTCGGCGCCCAGCTCCAGTCCCAGCACGCGGTCGATCTCGTCGCTGCGCGCGGTCAGGAAGATCACCGGCAGCGCGTGGTGTTCGCGCAGCCGGCGGCAGACCTCGAAGCCGCTGGCATCGGGCAGGCCGACGTCGAGGATGACCAGGTCGACCCCGCCACGCGCCAGCCGCGGCAGCACCTGCCCGCCCAGCAGCACGTGTTCGGCGGCGAAGCCTTCGGCGCGCAGCGCGTACAGCACGGTCTCGGCGATGGCGGCCTCGTCTTCGGCCAACAGGATCGTGGTGGGCATGGCGGCATCGTAACCGGCCAGATACAGCGGTTTGGGTGGCGAATGTGAAGTCGGGCGACAATGCGCGCATGAACTATCGCCACGCCTTCCATGCCGGCAACCATGCCGACGTCCTCAAGCACGTCGTGCTGCTGGCCCTGTGCGAGGCGCTGACCGCCAAGCCGTCGCCCTGCTTCGCGCTCGATACCCACGCAGGCCGCGGGCTGTACAAGCTCGACGGCGAGGCCGCGCAGGCCACCGGCGAGGCGCAGGACGGGATCGCCCGGCTGCAGGCCGAAGCGCCGCGCGACCCTGCCATCCAGCGCTACCTGGCGGCGGTGCGTGCCTGCCGCACCCAGCACGGCAGCGCGGCCTATCCGGGCTCGCCCTGGTTGCTGGGGCACGCGCTGCGCGAGGCCGACCGCATCGCCGCCTGTGAACTGCATCCGGAAGAAGCCGCAGTGCTGAAGCAGCATTTCGCCGCCGATCCGCGCATCGCCGTGCATGCCCGCGACGGCTACGCGGCGCTCAAGGCGCTGCTGCCGCCGAAGCACGGCGCACAGAGATTCGCCCGCGGGCTGGTGCTGATCGACCCCCCGTTCGAGGCGCAGCTTGGCGAGTTCGACAGCGCGCTGGCGGCTCTGGCCGAAGGCCTGGCGCGCTGGCCGCAGGGCATGTTCGCGCTGTGGTATCCGATCAAGCAGGGCCGCGCATTGCACCCGTTCCGGCGCGCCGCCGCGAGGCTGCCGGCGAAGTCCGCGCTGCTGCTGGAACTACTGGTGCGCCCGGACGACTCGCCGCTGCGGATGAACGGCAGCGGCATGCTGATCCTCAATGCACCGTGGCAATTCGACGCCGCCATGCGCCCCACCCTCGACGCCCTGCGCCGGGCACTCGGCGAACCCGGCGCCAGCGCGCGGGTGGAGTGGCTGCGCGAAGCGGCATAAAGGAAGCAGCAGCGGGGCGGCACGGTCCTCCCCGCCCGTGGAAGGGCCATCCTGACCCCGCTTTTCGCTTGCGCGTGCGAGACTTTCGCCCTGCCCCTCGACCCGGTCGGCCCATGGCTTCCAGCTTCTTCGCCCTCTTCGACGACATCGCCACCCTGCTCGACGACATCTCGGTGATGGCCAAAGTCGCCACCAAGAAGACCGCCGGCGTGCTGGGCGACGACCTTGCGCTGAACGCGCAGCAGGTCACAGGCATCCGCGCCGAGCGCGAGCTGCCGGTGGTGTGGGCGGTGGCAAAGGGCTCGCTGGTCAACAAGGCGATCCTGGTGCCGGCAGCGCTGGCGATCGCGGCGCTGGAGGCCTGGCTGAAGTCGCGCGGCATCGCCATCCCGCTGATCCTGCCGCTGCTGATGCTGGGCGGCGCCTATCTCTGCTACGAAGGCGTGGAGAAGCTGGCGCACAAACTCCTGCACCGGGGCGAAGAGGCCGAACACCACGAGATGCTGGTGCAGGCGGTGGCCGACGAATCCATGGACATGGTCGCCTTCGAGCGCGACAAGATCCGCGGCGCGATCCGCACCGACTTCATCCTGTCCGCCGAGATCATCGTGATCACCCTTGGCACCGTGGCCACCCAGCCGTTCCTCAGGCAGCTGGGCGTGCTGGTGGTGATCGCGCTGGTCATGACCGCCGGGGTCTACGGACTGGTCGGCGGCATCGTCAAACTGGATGACCTGGGCCTGCGCCTGAATCGCGCCGGCGCCGGGCGCACCAGCGCGGCGCTGGGCCGGGCGATGCTGGCATTCGCGCCGAAGCTGATGCGGTTCCTGTCGGTGGCGGGCACCGCGGCAATGTTCCTGGTCGGCGGCGGCATCCTGGTGCACGGCATCCCGCTGCTGCACCACTGGGCGCAGGCCGCGCACGCGCTGCCGCCGGGCTGGCTGTGGGAAAACCTGTTCAACGCCGCCGTCGGCGTGGTGGCCGGCGCGCTGGTGCTGGGGGTCGTCAACGCCTACACCCGCCTGCGCGGCCCGGGGCGTTCAAAAGCGGGCTGAACCGCCGCCAGATACGCGCCGTTCATTTTTTTAACGTCGTCCACGCCAAGATGCCCGAATGGCCGCCCGCAACCGCATGCCCCCGTGGCACGAACATGTCCGCCTCGCCAATGGGCGCGACATCCTGATCCGCCCGATCCGGCCGGAAGACGCGGGGCCGATGCAGGCCGCGTTCACCCTGCTGGAGCCTGACGAGATCCGCCAGCGCTTCCTGCATCCGATGAAAGAGCTGAGTGCGCAGCAGGCCGAGCGGCTGACCCGCCCGGATCCGCGCCGCGACTTCGCCCTGGTCGCCGCCGAGCCGCTGCCGCCGGGCGAGGCGCTGGTCGGCGCGGTGGCGCGCATCTCAATCGACGACAACGGCAGCGACGCCGAGTTCGCCATCCTGGTCAGCCACTACGTCAACGGCATGGGGTTGGGCCGCCACCTGATGCGCCGGCTGGTGCGCTGGGCCAAGGGCCGCAAGGTGCGGCGGGTGTACGGCGACGTGCTGGAAAGCAACCTGCCGATGCAGGCGCTGGCCACCTCGCTGGGCTTCCGCCAGGAACCCACCGGCGAACCCGGGCTGGTGCGGGTGGTGCTGGACATTCCGCCTCCGAAACCGAAGATCGCCCCGCCGCCGATGCCGCTGCCGGCCGGCTGAGCGCGCACCGTCCTCGGCGGGCCGCCACGTTCGACCCGGTAGAATCGGCTTCCAATCCCATCGACAACGCGCTGGCGCATGGCGTCCGGCGCGGGCGCGTTTTCCATGCCTGATCTGCTGCTGCAAGCCCCCGTCCCCATGCCGCGCCCCGGCCAGCAACGCGCCTGGTGGCGCGCCCCCGCTTCCGGCACTGCCCTGGCCGCCGCCGCGCTGGCTGCGGCCCAGCGCGCCGATGGCCCGCTGCTGCTGGTGGCGCGCGACAACCACGCCGCGCACCAGCTGGAAGCCGACCTGCGCACGCTCACCGGCGGCGATCCCGCACTGCCGGTGCTGGGCTTCCCGGACTGGGAGACGCTGCCGTTCGACCGCTTCAGCCCGCACCCGGAAATCGTCAGCCAGCGCCTGGCCACGCTGGCGCGGCTGCCCGAGCTCAAGCGCGGCCTGGTGATCGTGCCGGCGGCCACCCTGATGCAGCGGCTGGCCCCGCGCGGGCATGTGCTGGGCAACCGCTTCAGCGTGCGGCTGGGCCAGCGCATGGACATGGACGCGGAGAAGCGCCGGCTGGAATCGGCCGGCTACCGCAACGTGCCGCAGGTTTTCGACCCCGGCGATTTCGCGGTGCGCGGCGGCCTGCTGGACGTGTACCCGATGGGCGCCGACGCGCCGTTCCGGGTGGAGCTGCTGGACGACGAGATCGACAGCATCCGCGCCTTCGACCCGGAGTCGCAGCGATCGCTGGACAGGATCGACGCGATCGAGCTGCTGCCCGGCCGCGAAGTGCCGATGGACGATGCCCATGTGCAGCGCGCGCTGGAAGCGCTGCGCGAACGCTTCGACATCGACACCCGGCGCAGCGCGCTGGTGCAGGACCTCAAGGCCGGGCTGGCGCCGGCCGGCGTGGAGTACTACCTGCCGCTGTTCTTCGCCGCGCAGCGCGGCGGCGCCGGCAGCACCGAAACCCTGTTCGACTACCTCGGCACGAACGCGCTGCCGCTGGTCTGCGACGGCGCGCTGGAAGCCGCCGAGCACGCCTGGAAGCAGATCGGCGAGCGTTTCGAGCAGTTGCGCCACGACATCGAACGCCCGCTGCTGCCGCCGGCCGAGCTGTGGCTGTCGCCGGATGCGCTGCGGGAAACCCTGAACCGCTTCGAGCGCATCGAAGTCTGCGGCGCCGAGCACCCGCGCCATGGCGATGCGCAGCCGCTGCCGGTGCAGCCGGCGCCGGCGCTGCCGTTGACCGTGAAGGACCAGCCTGCGGGGCAGGCACTGCGTGATTTCCTGTCGAACTATCCCGGCCGCGTGCTGGTGGCCGCGGATTCCGCCGGCCGCCGCGAGGCGCTGCTGGAAGTGCTGCAGGCGGCAGGGTTGAAACCGGTGGTGAGTGAAAACTGGCCGGCCTTCGCCGCCAGCGACACCCGCTTCGCCATCACCGTCGCCCCGTTCGACGACGGCTTCGCGCTCGACGCCCCGCAAACGGCCGTCCTGACCGAACGCCAGCTGTTCCCCGAGCGCGCCGCGCAGCCGCGCCGCCGCAAGCGCGCGGGACGCGAACCGGAAGCGATCATCCGCGACCTCGGCGAACTCACCCTGGGGGCGCCGATCGTCCACGAGGATCACGGCGTCGGCCGCTACCGCGGGCTGGTGGCGATGGACGTCGGCGGCATGCCCGGCGAATTCCTCGACATCGAATACGCCAAGGGCGACCGCCTGTACGTGCCGGTGGCGCAGCTGGACCGCATCAGCCGCTATTCCGGCGCCAACCCCGACACCGCGCCGCTGCACAACCTCGGCGGCGAGCAGTGGGCGAAGGCGAAGAAGAAGGCCGCCGACAAGGTCCGTGACGTCGCCGCCGAGCTGCTGGAGATCCAGGCCAAGCGCCATGCACGGCAGGGCCTGGCGATCGACGTGGACCGGGCGATGTACGAACCGTTCGCCGCCACGTTCCCGTTCGAGGAAACCCCCGACCAGCACGCCGCCATCGAAGCGGTGCTGCGCGATCTTGCCTCCTCGCAGCCGATGGACCGTGTGGTCTGCGGCGACGTCGGCTTCGGCAAGACCGAAGTCGCGGTGCGCGCCGCGTTCGCCGCCGCCAGCAGCGGCAAGCAGGTGGCGGTGCTGGTGCCGACCACCCTGCTGGCCGAGCAGCACTACCGCAACTTCCGCGACCGCTTCGCCGACTGGCCGCTGAAGGTGGAAGTACTGTCGCGCTTCAAGTCGAAGAAGGAAATCGAAGCCGAGCTTGCAAAGCTTGCCGAGGGGAAACTCGACGTGATCGTCGGCACCCACCGCCTGCTGCAGCCGGACGTGAAGTTCAGCGACCTCGGCCTGGTCATCGTCGACGAGGAACAGCGCTTCGGCGTGCGCCAGAAGGAGGCGCTGAAGAAGCTGCGCGCCAACGTGCACCTGCTCACCCTGACCGCCACGCCCATTCCGCGCACCCTGAACATGGCGATGAGCGGACTGCGCGACCTGTCGATCATCGCCACCCCGCCGGCCAACCGGCTGGCGGTGCAGACCTTCGTCCACGTCTGGGACGACGCGCTCCTGCGCGAGGCCTTCCAGCGCGAACTGGCCCGCGGCGGCCAGGTGTATTTCCTGCACAACGACGTCGAGAGCATCGGCCGCATGCACGACGAGCTGCAGGCGCTGGTGCCGGACGCGCGCATCGGGATTGCGCATGGGCAGATGCACGAGCGCGAGCTGGAGCGGGTGATGCTGGACTTCCACAAGCAGCGCACCAACGTGCTGCTGTGCTCGACCATCATCGAATCCGGCATCGACATCCCCAATGCCAACACCATCCTGATCAACCGCGCCGACAAGTTCGGCCTGGCCCAGCTGCACCAGCTGCGCGGCCGCGTGGGCCGCAGCCACCATCGCGCCTACGCCTACCTCCTCGTGCCGGACGGGCGCAGCATCACCCCGGATGCGAAGAAGCGGCTGGAGGCGATCAGCTCGATGGACGAACTGGGTGCCGGCTTCACCCTGGCCACCCACGACCTGGAAATCCGCGGCGCCGGCGAACTGCTGGGCGAAGACCAGAGCGGTCAGATGGCGGAAGTGGGCTTCAGCCTCTACACCGAGCTGCTGGAGCGCGCGGTCAAGTCGATCAAGCAGGGCAGGATCCCCGACGTGGACGACACCGACCGCTTCGGCGCCGACGTGGACCTGCACGTGCCGGCGCTGATCCCGGACGACTACCTGCCCGACCCGCACGCACGCCTGACCCTGTACAAGCGCATCAGTGCCGCCCGCGATGGCAATGCGCTGCGCGAGCTGCAGGTGGAGATGATCGACCGCTTCGGCCTGCTGCCGGATGCCACCAAGCACCTGTTCGCCACCGCCGAGCTGAAACTGGATGCAACGCGGCTCGGCATCCGCAAGCTCGACCTGGGCGGCAGCGGCGGGCGCATGCAGTTCGTCGAAAAACCCGCGGTCGATCCGATGGCGGTGATCCGGCTGATCCAGGGCCAGCCCAAGCACTACCGCATGGATGGCCCGGACAAGCTGCGCATCACCCTGGAGCTGCCGGACGCGGCCACGCGCTTCAGCGCCGCGCGTGGTCTGCTGACGACGCTGCAACCGGGATAGCACGCCATCAACGCAAGCAGAGCGGGCAAAGCGGGACGCCCCCGGCGATGGACCGTGCGCACGACCTATGATGTGCGGATGCGCCGACGCCTTTTCGCCCCCCTCGCCGTACTGGCCTGCATGTTGCTGGCCGCCTGCGCCAGCCGCCTGCCCGTCGCCGCCGACACGGCCACGTTCATCGTGGTGCGCCACGCGGAGAAGGTCGACGCCAGCCACGACCCCGACCTGAGCGCGGCCGGCCACGCCCGCGCACGCGCACTGGCGGAACGGCTCGGCGAGCTGCCGCTCGCGGCGGCCTACGCCACCGAATTCAAGCGCACCGGCCAGACCCTTTCGCCCACCGCGCAGGCACGCGGGCTGGCGATCACGGCCTATGCCGCCGGCGAACCGGCTGCCGCCCTTGCCGCCCGCCTGCGCGCCGCGCACCCGCGCGGCACGGTGCTGGTAGCCGGCCACAGCAATACCGTGCCCGCAATCGTCGCCGCGCTTTGCGGCTGCGCCGTCGCCCCGATGCCGGACCACGAATACGACCGCCTAAGCACCATCCGCATCGACGCCGACGGCCAGCCGCGCCTGCTGGTGGAACGCTACGGCGCAGCCACTCCCGCCCCGGCCGCCACGCCGTGAGCAGCGCAGCCCCGCAATGGGCGGGCGATGCCGAGGCGCTTCGGGAACTGCAGGCAAGCCTGGCTGGCCAGGTGGAGCTGCGCGACCGCTTCGCACAGCCGTTGCGCAGCATCGCCGGTTTCGAGGTCGGCAGCGAGGACGAGGGTGCCACCGTGCGCGCAGTCGCGGTGCTGATGGATGCAGACACCCTGGCGGTGCTCGACCGGCAGACCGCCCGCAGGCCCGCCTCGATGCCGGCACTTCCCGGCCTGCGCAGCTTCCGCGAGTTGCCCGCACTGCTGGACGTGCTGGCCATGCTGCGGCACGCCCCGGACCTGGCGTTCGTCCGCGGCCACGGCTCCGCCCACCCGCAGCGGTTCGGCATCGCGGCACATTTCGGCGTGGCCTCCGGCGTGCCCAGCATCGGCGTCGCCACCAGCACGCTCACCGGCGAAGCGCGAATGGCGCTGCACGAAATGCGCGGCGCGTTCACCCCGCTGCGTGACGGCCGCCAGCAGATCGGCTGGCTGCTGCGCAGCCGGCCGGACTGCGAGCCGCTGGTGGTCTCGCCAGGCCATCGGGTGGCGATGGCGGCGGCCCCGGAACTGGTGATGCGCTTCGCCACCGGCAATCGGCTGCCGGAACCGCTGCGGCTGGCCGGCACTCAAGCCTCACCGATGGCATGAAGCGCGACCACGACTGAACCGGTGGCGGCTCCAGGCACGCCGCCTCCACCATGGAAGTGCTATATCCCGCACTGACTCCACCACCGCGAGCCCGCCATGCGCCGTATCGCCAGCCTCCTTGCCATCGCCCTGCTCGCCGGCTGCGTCGGCGCAGCGCCCACCCCCCAGCCGCCTGCCGGCAAGGACAGCCCCATGCATGACCACGCCCCGCAGACCGTGACCTTGGGCGTGGGCGAACGCGCCACCCTTCTGGATGGCAGCCAGCTGACCTACCTGCAGCTGGTCAACGACTCGCGCTGCCCCCCGGACGTGCGCTGCGTCTGGGCCGGCGATGCTGAAATCCGCCTGCGCTGGCAACCCAAGGCCGGCAGCGCCAGCGAGCTGTCGCTGCATACCAGCCCGCTGCCCAACCGCGGCCAGACCGAGGCCACCGTGGGCGGCCTGCGCATCGCCCTGCAGTCGCTGGAGCGGGGCATCGCGCCCAAGGCCACGCTGCACGTCACCGCCGCCACGCCCTGAGGCTCACGCGTCGAGCGGACTGCGCACCCCGCGCCCACCACGGTTCAGCACGTGCGTGTAGATCTGGGTGGTGGCCACATCCTTGTGCCCCAACAGCTCCTGGATAGTGCGGATGTCGTAGCCGGTTTCCAGCAGGTGGGTTGCGAACGAGTGGCGCAAAGTGTGCGCGCTGAGCAGCTTCTCGATTCCCGCCTGCGCACGCGCCTGCTTCAAGGCACGCGCCAGCACCGCATCATCGACATGGTGGCGATGGATGGCGCCGGTGCGCGGGTCCACCGAGCGCCGGTCGGCCGCGAACACGAACTGCCAGCCGAACTCGCGTCCGGCCTGCGGATACTTGCGTGACAGCGCATCGGGCAACGGCGTCTCACCGAATCCTTCGGCGATATCCTGCCGGTGCAGCAGCCGCGCCCGTTCGATCTCCCGCCGAAGCGGCCCTTCCAGCGCGCGCGGCAGCATGGTGCGCCGATCCTTGCCGCCCTTGCCGTTGCGAATCAGGATCTCGTTGCGGGCGAAATCCACGTCCTTGACCCGCAGCCGCAGGCACTCCATCAGCCGCATCCCGGTGCCATACAAGAGGCTGGCCATCAGCCAGGTGCGCCCCTCCATCATCGACAACAGCCGCCGCACCTCCTCCACCGACAGCACCACCGGCAACCGCCGCGGCCGCTTGGCCCGCAGCACCGACGCCATCCACGGCAGATCCACCCGCAGTACCTCGCGATAGAGGAACAGCAGCGCCGACAGCGCCTGGTTCTGGGTACTGGCCGCCACGTTACGCTCCGTCGCCAGCCCGCTGAGGAACGCCTCCACCTCCGCGCCCCCCAACTCACGGGGGTGACGGCGCCCGTTCGCCAAAATGAACTGACGGATCCACCCCAGATACGCTTGCTCCGTGCGCAAACTGTAGTGTCTTGCGCGGATTCTGCAGCGAACCACTTCCATCAGGCGGGCTTTGCCCTCCCCTACCGGCCCCGGTGCTACACCCCGTTTTTCAGGTATCTGCCCCATTACGCCCCCGGATCCGCCGCATAACCACGATGGTTCAGCATTCGCCGCACCTCCGCATAGCGGTTAAAGGATTGTTTTTTGGTAGGAAATCGCCTTGACCGCCCTCTCCCGACCACGCAACATCCGGTCCCATACCCCGCTTTTGGGGTCTACTCAGGTGTTAGGCGTCATTCGGAGACAATTCGGCATGCCAATCGTTTATGTGCGGCTTCTCGGGGAAGGAACTGAGGTGTGGCGGCCGGTCGAGAGCGAACCCGCCGGGCCTGAGACCTATCGTCTGGGCGCTGCGGTTGCACCGGATGAGCATTGGGAGTTCGCGCCTGGATCGCTCGTCAGGTGCACATCCCGCACGTTCGCATCGGGCGAGTCCGGGTTAGCAGCTGTCAGCGCTCATGTCGCCTAACAGTTCGTCCAAGCCGACGCCGCTTCGCGGCGCGGCTTAACTCAGGTGTTAGGCCTCATGCCTTACATTCAGGCGATCTCTTCAGACCCTTGGGCGCTCGCAGCCCTTGCGCTGCTCATCCCGGGCTTGCTTATTGCTGTTCTGCGGCGCCCCAAGAGTCCCGTATCTCGCAAGCACACCATCTGGGTGCTTTGGGCGATCTGCTTCGGGCTTCTC
>JAANMY010001645.1_pt1 | contig 24072 bp, 20 predicted proteins | sample 7279691 | NCBI WGS metagenome assembly JAANMY01 (sample SAMN14094543, study PRJNA606508) | bioreactor metagenome | isolation source: A lab-scale SPAN reactor treating ammonium-rich wastewater day 388 | place: Ireland: Galway | collected 2018-02-07
AACCCGGAATCGCCCGCACCCCGAGCCGTTCCGCGAGCGGTTCCACGTGGAACCACCCGCGTCTCAGCCCCTCAGCAACGCCTCGACCGCCGCGATCGCGCGCGCCACTTCCGGGCGCTCAGCGGATGGATCCGAGCCCGCGAGCCCCGATAGCGGCGCGTCTTGGCACGACCGGGCGCAGCCAGCATATCCTCTAGCAGACTCTCGCCGGAGTGGCGGAACTGGCAGACGCGACGGATTCAAAATCCGTTCCGGGTGAAACCGGGTGTGGGTTCGATTCCCTCCTCCGGCATTAGGACTCGCAGGACGGCGGCTCAAGCAGAGCCACAAACCGGGCTGGCGCTCCCGGAGGCGGGCATTCGACACACACCAGCGCCTGACTTGGCCCCTGGCGCAGGCCAAGCAGGCGTGCGGTTGTTCGCGAGCAATGAACTAACGCCCTCCCGGCCATTCCCAGGGCCTGCCCGGCTCGTATCCGATCAGTTCGTACAACTCCTTCCGCGACTGCATGTCTTCGAGGAGGTGCTCGAACGACCCTCTCCGCTTGAAGTCCGCGAGGGCCCTCGTGGCGGCGCCCATCGCGATGCGAAGGAGCGTGACGGGATAGATGACACACGAGTAGCCCATCGCGGCGAAGCGATCGAGGGGGATCATGGGGGTCTTGCCGAACTCGGTCATGTTCGCGAGCAGATAGGGCGTGCCCGGCACCCGCCCCCCACTGCCATGCCCCATGGCGGCGGCGAACCGGGCGAACTCATCTTCGCTCGCCAGGCCTTCGGGGAAGATCATCGCGGCGCCTGCGGCGGCGTAGGCCCTGGCGCGCTCGACCGCGGCATCGAAGCCCTCGATCCCCTTGGCGTCGGTGCGTGCACAGACGATGAACGCGGGGTCGGAGGACGCCTTAGCAGCCCGTGCGGCCCACTCGACCTTCTCGATCATGTGGTCGGCGGGGACGAGGGCCTTGCCGTCGAGGTGCCCGCACCGCTTGGGGAACTGCTGGTCTTCGAGGTGCAGTCCGGCCGCGCCGGCTCGCGCGTACTCGATGACGGTTCTTCGGACCATCTCCGCCTCCCCGAAGCCGGTGTCCGCGTCGGCAAGGACGGGGAGCCCGGAGGCCTCCGCGGCCTCGCGCACGGCCCGTGCGAAGTGCTCGAGCGTGAGCAGGCCCACATCCGGAACTCCGGTCGAGACGCTGAGCGCCGCGCCGGAGATGTAGCAGGCCTGGAAGCCTGCGCGGGCGATGGCTCGTGCCGTCAGCGCATTGAACGCCCCCGGGATCGGCACGCACGCTCGGTCCATCGCTTCTCGGAGTCTCGTCGCATTGCTCATGGCCCGAGATCGTAGGTAGACTCTCGCCATGCTCGGAAGACTCGCTGGGTTTGCGTGCGCGTTCCCCATCGGTTTCAACAGCGGGATGCCCCCACCGGCGCCCAAGGAGGTCATCTCGCGGATCGATCCGGACTACGTCCGCGGCGCGATCGAGCGGCTGGCCGGGTTCGGGACGCGGCACTCGCTCTCCGACCAGGACCACCCGACGCGGGGGATCGGCGCCGCCAGGGCGTGGCTCCTGGAGGAGTTCAAGGGCCACAACCTCGGCGGGTTCATGCGGGTCTCGTTCGAGGAGTTCGAGGCTCCGGTCGGCCCGCGCATCCCGCGGGGTGTGAAGTTCGCGAACGTCGTCGCGGTGCTCCCGGGGACGATGCCCGAGGCGGCGGGTCGGAGGTACTACGTCGTCGGGCACTACGACTCCATGCCCTCCAGCGTCATGGACCCCGAGAGCGATGCCCCCGGAGCGAACGACGATGCCTCCGGCACGGCGGTCGTGCTGGCGATCGCTCGAGCGCTCGGCGGTCACCCGTGCGAGTCCACCATCGTGTTCCTCTGCACGGTGGGCGAGGAACAGGGGCTCATCGGCGCGAAACACCACGCCGAGCAGGCCGCCGCCAGGGGCGAGGATATCCGCGCCGTGCTCAGCAACGACATCGTCGGCGATCCGCTCGGCCCGGGCGGGGACCCGCGACTTGCGGCAAGACATGTCGTGCGCGTCTTCTCGGAAGGGATCCCTCGCCTGGCCACGGCGGAAGAACTCGCCCGGATCCGGAACTTCGGTGGAGAGTCGGACTCCAAGAGCCGCCAACTCGCCCGCTTTGTCGCGGAGGTCGGGAAGAAAGAAGGCCTGGCGGTCGAGGCGCTCTTGATTTTCCGCCAGGACCGGCTGCTGCGCGGCGGGGACCACTCGGCGTTCAACGAGGCGGGATTCCCGGCGGTCCGCTTCACGGAGGTCTACGAGGACTATCGCCACCAGCACCAGACGCCGCGGACCGAGAAGGGTCCGGACGGGGAGGAGGTCGTCTACGGCGACCATCCGGAGTTTGTTGATGCGGGGTATGTCGCGGACGTCGCGAAACTCAACGCCGCGGCCCTGCTCCATCTTGCCAACGCGCCGTCGGAGCCGCGGCGGGCACGGATCATCACGGCGCGCCTCGAAAACGAGACGCGTCTGCGATGGGATCCGAGCCCGGAGCCGGATGTCGCGGGGTATGAGGTTGTCTGGCGGATGACCACGGATTCGCAGTGGATCCGCAGCCGCGATGTCGGACTTGTCACCGAGGCGGTCGTGCCCGCGAGCAAGGACAACCACTTCTTCGGCGTGCGCGCGTACGACAAGGACGGGTACCGCAGCCCGGTGGTCTTTTGCGGTGCAGGCCGGGACTGACACCATGGTTCGGCACGGGGCGAGGCAGGATCCCGAGACCGACACGCGGGCCGTGGCGTGAACGTCGGCATGACGGTGTCCATCCTCGGCGGATTGGGGCTGTTCCTGCTGGGAATGGGGGTGATGACGGAAGGGCTCCGCGCCTTGGCGGGGTCGGCGCTGCGGGCGGTGCTGACCAGAGCGGCGTCAAGGCCCATCCGAGGGGCGTTCTGGGGCGCGGTGGCGACGCTGCTGGTCCAGTCGTCGAGCGCGACGACGATGACGACCATCGGGCTCGTGAGCGCGGGCCTCCTGAGTTTCCCCCAGGCGCTTGGCGTTGTCCTCGGCGCAAATGTCGGAACGACGGGCACCAGTTGGCTCGTCGCGCTGCTGGGCGTGAAAGTCTCGCTCACGCCCGCCGCATTACCCACGATCTTCGTCGGCGCCCTGCTGCGGCTCCTGGGGAAGAGACGCTGGCATGGCGCCGGCGGCACCGTGGCGGGGCTCGGGCTGGTCCTGCTGGGGCTGACGGTGCTCCAGGACGGGATGGGCGGGCTGGCGGCGCGGATGAGCCCCGCTGACCTGCCCGCACTCGACGACGGCTATCCGGCACTCGTGCTGCTCGCGCTGGCCGGGGTCGCCATGACGACAGTGATGCAGTCGTCCAGCGCGGCGATCGCGACCACGCTCTCGGCCCTCTCGGCGGGAGCCCTGCACACGGACCAGGCCGCGGTGCTCATCGTGGGGCAGAGCGTGGGGTCGGCGGTGAGTTCGGCGCTCGCGGCGATCGGAGCCACGACGCCGGCGAAGCGGACGGCCCTGGCGCACGTGGTGTTCAACGTCCTGCTCGGAGTCGCGGCGCTCTCCACGTTTCCGCTCTATCGAGGATGGATCGTGTCGCTCTCGTCGTCGGTCGATCCACCGACGCTGATGGCGGCCTTCCACACCACGCTGAAGGTCGTCGGGGTCGGGCTCGTGCTCCCAGTGGTGCGGCCGTTCGCGAGGCTCGTCGAGGCGATGATCCCTCAGCGTGGCTTGTCGAGCACGCAACACCTGGACCGATCGGTGCTGGCGGTCCCCTCGGTCGCGGTCGAGGCCGCGAGGCGATCGATCGGATCCACGCTCGAATCGCTCTGCTCGTCGATCACCGTGGGCGTGGCCCAGACGGCACGGGGAGAGCCGGCGAGATCGTACGGTGCGGCTCGAGCGGCGAGAGCGGTCGAGGCACTGCGTGAGATCCGCGCATTCCTCTCAGACCTTGCACACCCGCCCTCTTCTGAGTCGGAGCGGCAGCGATTGTCGGATACCCTCCACGCGCTCGACCACACGACGAGGCTGGCTGAGAACGTGCTCGAGAGGTCGGAGAGGGGGCTCGCCGGAGACACGCCCACCTCCGCGAGCGCGCGTGCCGCATCGATGACCACGGAGGTGCTGACGCTGGCCGGCTCGGTCGCGGACCGAGTCGCGGCGGGGGCCGATGCGCCGGAAACTCGCCCGCTCTCGCAGACCGTGGCGGAGATCGTCGTCCGCGGGGCCGCCCTCGCCGAGTTCCGCCGCGGGCATCGTTCGGACGTCCTTGATCGATCTTCCCGAGGGGAACTCTCGCCCGAGGTCGCGATCACGAGCGACCAGGACGTCCGCTGGTTCGATCGGATCGCCTTCCATGCCCAACGCGCGGCGATGCATCTCGCGGGCGCGAGGCTCCCCGAGGAAGCGGCCGACACAGCCGCAAGCCCGGGGGCGGCGAAGCCTTCGGAGTAAGCACCGCGGCCGCTATCGGCGGGTGAGCAATCGGCCGGCATAGACCGCCCGATCTCCGAGGTCATCCGCGATTCGGATGAGTTGGTTGTACTTCGCGTTGCGATCGCTTCGGCAGGGCGCGCCGGTCTTGATCTGCCCGCAGTTGGTCGCGACGGCGAGATCGGCGATCGTCGAGTCTTCCGTCTCCCCCGAGCGGTGGGACATCACCGCGCCAAAGCCGTTCCGCATCGCGAGATCGACGGCGTCGAACGTCTCGGAGAGCGTGCCGATCTGGTTCACCTTGACGAGTATGGCGTTGGCACACTTCTCGCGCAGCCCGCGTGCGAGGAACCTCGGATTGGTGACAAAGAGATCGTCGCCGACGAGTTGGACCTTCGAGCCCAGCGAGGCGGTGAGGCGGGCCCAGCCGGCCCAGTCGTTCTCGGCGAGGCCGTCCTCGATCGACCGGATGGGGTACTTGGCGCACCACTCGGACCAGACCTGGCTCATTTCGTCGCTCGTCGCGACACGATCCGGGGCGGACTTGAAGAAGCAATAGCCCTGTTTCCCGCGCTTGGCGGCCTCGTTCCAGAGTTCGCTCGTGGCGGGGTCGAGGGCGACGACGATCTGATCGCCCCAGGAATAACCTGCCTTGGTCGTGGCCTCCTCGATGAGACGGAGCGCTTCCTCGTTTGACTTGAGGTCGGGCGCGAAGCCACCCTCGTCCCCCACCGCCGTTGAGAGCCTGCGCTCTTGGAGCACCTTGCGCAAGGCGTGGTAGATCTCGACGCCGGCTCGGAGGGCCTCGTGGAAGGAGTCGAATCCCATGGGCTGGATCATGAACTCCTGAAAATCGACGGTGTTGTCGGCGTGCTTGCCCCCGTTGAGGATGTTGAGCATCGGCGCGGGAAGGACCTTCGCGCCGGCCCCCCCGAGGTATCGGTAAAGCGGTAGGCCTGAGGCCTCTGCGGCGGCCCGTGCACATGCGATGGAGACGCCGAGGATCGCATTGGCACCGAGGTCGCCCTTGTTCGGCGTGGCGTCGAGTTCGATCATGAGGGCGTCCAAGCCCTGCTGGTCGCGGGCATCCATCCCGACGACCGCCGGGGCGAGGCGTTCGTTGACGTTCTGGACGGCACGGGAGACCCCCTTCCCTCCCCAGCCAGGGAGGTCGGAATCGCGGAGTTCGACGGCCTCGTGCTCGCCGGTCGACGCGCCGGATGGCACGCACGCACGCCCGATCACGCCGGAGGAGAGCGAGACCTCGGCCTCCACGGTCGGGTTTCCCCGTGAATCGAGGATTTGTCGGGCCCGGACGCTCTCGATCTGGAAGGGCATGCCTTGTTCCTTGGATGGGATCGTGATGATATCCGCGCGCCGGCGCGCTCTCGGAGGGGTATTCTTCCACGAGTGCCCGGAACCCACGCCGAGTTCGTCTCACGCATCGAGGCCCTTAAGGGAGACCTTGTGGGGCAGGGTCGGCTCGTGCTCTCGCTGATCGAGGCAGGGTTCGAGGCGTTCCTCGAACGTCGCGCGGACCTCGCGGCGAGGGTCATCGCCGACGACGACGTGGTCGATCGTGTCGACGTGACCATCGAGAAGGCGGCCGTCCAGATCCTGGAAGACGCCACGGCCTCGCACGCGAAACTCGGCGCGTCCACGCTCCGGGCGGTGCTCACGATCGTGAAGGTAAACAACGAACTCGAGCGGATCGCGGACCTGGCCGTCTCGGTCGCGGAGCGGGCCTCGGCCATGGACCAGGTCGCGGGCGACATCCCCCCGACCTTCCGCGTGCTGGCCAACAGCGTCGCGGGGATCCTGCGCGACGTGTGCTCGTCGTTCGACCGGAGCGATGCGGCGCTCGCGCGGGTGGTCCTCCAGAGCGAGGAAGCCGTGCTCGCGTTCAAGTCTCTTGTGCTCCGCGACGCCGAGTCACGGATCGCGGCCGGAACGATGTCGGTGGACTTTGCTTTCGCCCTGCATGAGGTCGCCAGCGCCTGCGAGCGCATGGCCGACCACTCGACGAACATCGCCGAACAGGTGATCTACGCCGCGACAGGCACCATCGTCCGCCACGCCCAGGGTCAGTGGGTCGACGTCGCGCCGCACCCGGACGCGGGCTGACGCGTGACGGCGTGGAGAGCCTCGAGGGCCGCGTCCACGTCCGCCACATCGTTCATGACCCCGAAACTCAGGCGTGTGGCACCCCCGGAGGCGAGCGTGCCCATCACCGAATGCGCCCGCGGCGCGCAGTGGATACCGGCCCTGCAGAGGATCCCGCGCGATTCGAGGAGCCCCGCCACTTCCGGGGGCGACAGCGACTCGTGGACGAGCGAGAACACGGCCACTCGCCGTTCGGGATCTCTCGGCCCGAGCATTCGGAATGTGGGCTCGAGGTCGGCCAGCCCCGCCATGAATCGACGCATGAGCACGATCTCGTGGGCACGAATCGCCTCGGCGCCGAGCGCGAGGAGGTGCTCGACACCCGCTCTTAGCCCTGCCAGGCCCATCGTGTTATGCGAGCCGGCCTCGAATCGGGTGGGCATCTCGTCGGGGTGGTCATCAAGTTCGGACCAACTGCCGGTGCCGCCCTCGCGAACCCGGGCCATGCGAGCCTCGAGTCCCGTTCGGACATAGAGCCCGCCGGTGCCCTGAGGTCCCAGCAGCCCCTTGTGCCCGGGGAAGGCCAGGAGGTCGATGCCCGAGGCGCGAACGTCGATGGGAACGTGCCCGAGCGATTGCGCCGCATCCACCAGCAGCGGGACGCCACGCGCCTTGCAGACTCGGGCGATGGCCTCGATCGGCTGGAGCGTGCCGCTGACGTTGCTTCCATGGGCGACGCACACCAGGGCCGTCTCGGGGCCGATCGATCGATCGACGTCCGCGACGGCGACCTCGCCCGATTCGGCATCGGCCCGCACGCACGTCCAGTTCACCTCGTCGGCAGCGAGCCCGTTGAGAGGCCGCAGGACGGAGTTGTGGTCCATCGCCGATGCGACCACGTGGGTGGGCAGGCCCGCGCGCCGTCGGTGGGCCGCGATGGATCGGATCGCGAGGTTGAGCGCATCGGAGGTGTTGAGCGTGAAGACGATGCGCTCAGGGCCCTCCGCGCCAAAGAATGTCGCGAGCCGCTGGCGGCAGAGGCGCAGGACACGCTCCCCCTCTCTCGCCTCGGCGTATTGCCCCCGACCCGGCGAGGCTCCGACCCGGGTCGCATAGTCGAGCATCGCCTGAAGGACGGCGGGTGGTTTGGGAAAGGTCGTCGCCGCGTTGTCGAGATAGACCCGCCGAGACATCACTTCCTCGTCGCGGAATAGAACGGCAGTTTGGTGATCCGTCCATCGAGTTCGCCCCGGCCGGTGTCGATGCGGACAGGCTGGCCAACCTCACCCGCGAGGGCGCGGTCGACGAAGCCCATGGCAATCGGAAGCCCGAGCGTGGGCGAGAGGCACGCGCTGGACACCACACCGACCTCGCGCCCATCTGCGGCGCGGATGACGTTCCCCTGGCGGGCGGTGCGCTTGCCCTCGAGCGTGATGCCGGCGAGCCGGCGGGGGGGGCCGCCCGAGTCGCGGGTGCGCTTCAGCGCTTCCATCCCGATGAAGCCTTCCTTGCGGTCGTCCTGGTCCTTATCGATTGCGATGGCGAAATCCACCCCGCAGCCGAGGGCATCGATGTCCTCGCCGAGTTCGTGCCCGTAGAGGGGCATCCCGGCCTCGATCCGGAGGGTATCGCGCGCGCCGAGTCCGGCTGGCTTGACGACGGCGTTGGACCCCTTGGGGTCGGCATCCTTGAGGAGGAGTTTCATCGCCATGGACACACCGGTCGCGGGGAGGATCGCTTCCACGCCGTCTTCGCCCGTGTATCCGGTCCGCGAGACGATGATCTTCATGACGAGCAGGTTCTTCACGGCGAATCGGTATCGCTTGAGCGTGGGGATCTCGGTCGAGAACCTGGAGATGAGGTCCATCACCTTCGGGCCCTGCATCGCGACCATCGCCGTCCGCAGCGTCTGATCCTCGATCGTGGCCACGAATTCCCCTGCGGCCTTGACGGCGTCGAAGTGGGCAAGCATCTTCTCGCGGTTCGCGCCGTTGACGACGACGAGGAACTCGTCGTCGTCCATGCGATAGACGATCACGTCGTCGCGAACCCCACCTCGCTCGTTGCACATCAGCGAGTACCGGCATTGCCCGGTTTCCATGTCGGCGATCCGCCGCGTGCAGAGCCTCTCCAGCATCCTTCTGGCGTGCCGACCGGAGACCCGGACGCGGCCCATGTGGGAGACGTCGAACAGCCCGCCCGACGCCCGGACCTGCGTGTGCTCGTCGTGGATGCTCGAATAGAGCATCGGCATCTCCCACCCGGCGAACTCCACCATCTTGCCGCCGGCGTCGACGTGGAACTGGTGCAGGGGCGTGCGGAGCAAGGGCTGACCTCCGGGGGTACGTCGCTCGTTTCGGGCAGGCGGATCCGGGCAAAGCGTAGGCTCAGAGCCCGCCCGGCCACGGTGCGTTGTCGATCAGCCTCACCCCGTCGCTCCACGCCGCGACCAACGCCCGGCACGTGCGCCCTCGCGGCGGGCCGAGAGTCTCGGCGTCACGAACGACGGCGTATTCCACTCCCAGCCCGCTCGAACGGAGCACATCCGCCATCGATCGCTCGGCGGCCTCGGGCGCCGGTTCACGCCCGGCGACCTCCAGGGCGCGCGAAAGCCCGACCGCCGCGAGCCTCCCACGGAGGGAGAGAAGGGCGTTGCGACTGGAGAGCGCCACGCCGTCGGCATCCCGGACGGTCGGCACACCGAGGATGTCCACGCCGGGCATGTGCTCGGCCGCCATCGCCCGCACGACCTGCACCTGCTGCCAGTCCTTTTCACCGAAGACCGCGGCGTCGGGGACCAGCAGCCGGAACAACCTCAGAACGACCTGGCAGACACCCGCGAAGTGACCGGGGCGGTGGCGATCCTCGAGCCCCGGCTCGGTTGCGACCGAAGGGAGCGCAGGGACTTCGATCGGCACACCCGACGGATACACGTCCTGCGGCCTCGGCGCGAACAGCACTTCGCACCCCGCCCTCCTGCACACCTCCGCATCGGCGTCCAGCGAGCGCGGGTACCGCTCGAAATCCCGGGAGTCGTTGAACTGGGTGGGATTCACGAACACCCAGACGACGCAGCGGCCCCTCGAGGCGGCCAGCCGGATCAGCGTCGCGTGCCCTTCATGCAGCGCCCCCATCGTCGGAACACAGACCCCTCCTAGACCGCTGGAACGCCCGTGCCGGTCACGTTCCGCGTCGAGTTCCGCCAGCGTCCGAAGGATCCGCATCGCTCAAGGCTCTCCGCCCGGAGCCCCTCCGTCAAGCCTCCGACAGCCAGGCGGTAGCCTCGACGTGCGAAGGGAGGGGGAGGAGTTCGACCTCGACGCGGTAGAGACCCTCACCGTCATACTCGCACGACCTCACCTGACCGAACAACCCGACGGGCTTGGAGTCGATCAGGTGCACCTTGAACAGCAACTGCCGCGACACATAGCACATGCGTCGGGAACGAAAAACAAGGTGCGATCGGCTGATCTCCTTCGACCGCGCGGCCCAGGGAAGGCTCGGTCGGAGGCGATCGTCGAGTTCACACACGTCCAGTTCCGCATCGAACGCGTGTCCACGCGGCTTGCCCTTGACCGCGCCGGGACGGCCGTTTGAGGCCGAGGATTCGACCTCCCGGAAGGTGTCCGAAGCCGGATCTTCGGCCCGTATGCGGGGCGAGGTCGGTGGGAGCCCGAGTTCCCTTGCCGAGGCCCCTGAGCCGTCCGAGAACTTCCCCATGGACCCGACCCTCGCGGGGATCGCCGCCCCCAACAGAGTTCGGCATCGCGAAGGGCCGACTTCATCCGGTTTCGCCCGGTGCCCGGGCCCAGCGCCCCCGTGCCCGTACCATCCCGCATGCCGGTCCGCGTCCACGCGATCGTGTCGACCCATACGCCGGACCGCCTCGCGCCCTGCCTGCGTTCGTTGGCCCTCCAGACCTCCCGCCCGGCGTGCGTCGCGGTCAGTTCCGATACGGCAGACCCCGCGATTCTCGAGATCGTCCGACAAGGCTCCACTCTCCTGAAGCCAAGTCCGGTCGTCGTCGTCGGACGCGCGTTCTCGGGCGTCGCGCGGCTCAATCAGGTCCGGAACAACGCTCTCCGCGCACTCAACGGCCACATGGGTGACGACGACGCCGTGCTGGTTCTGGATGGCGATGTCGTGCTCGCGCCCAACGCCGTGGAGAATCACGCACGCCTCATCGGCCAGGGCGCGGGGATGGTGCATGCCTACCGCGTCAACCTTGACGCAGCGGCCTCGGCCGCCCTGATCGAAGCGGTGTCTGCAGCAAACCCGGGGGACGTCTGGACCGCCGAGCAGTTCGTCACCACGGAATCGGCACGAGCGCTGGCCCGCAGGCACGCCCGGATGACCCGACATGCCGTGCTCCGTCGCCTAGGCCTCGAATGGGCCGGGCACAAGCCCAAGTTGCTTGGCGCCCACCACAGCGTGCGGGTCGGGCTGCTCCGACAGGTCAACGGGTACGACGAGGCCTACGAGGGTTACGGGTTCGACGACGACGACCTCGCCCGCCGCCTCCATGCGACCGGGGCGCGAGGGGCGGTCGCGGTCCGGGACATCCTCGCGTTCCACCTTTACCACGAGTCCCGTTCGGGAAACGGTCCGACCCGGACGCCGGGGTACGAACGGTTCCGCCACGAGCACGTCCCCGAGCGGGCGGACCTCGGCTGGGCGAGCCCGGGCCCTCAGGCAAGCCCGACGATCGATTGGATGGTCACGCCGGCTGGTGACGGTCGGCGGTCGGTCTCAACCAGCGAGCAACCTCCGGAGCCGACGCCGTTCCCTCCTGACGAGCCTCGGCACGCTTCTGCAGCGACGCCGCGATCAGCCCCATGAACATGGGCTGCGGGACGAGGGGTCGGCTGGTGAGTTCGGGGTGGAACTGGGCACCGATGAAGTAAGGATGGGCCACGCCCGGCGGCCCGGAGCGAGGAAGTTCGACGATCTGCATGATCGGATGAGCCGGATGCCGACCGGAGAAGATCATGCCGGCGGCTTCGAGGGAATCGATCCGGGAGGGCTCCACCTCATAGCGGTGGCGGAAGCGCTCGCGGATGGTTGCACGACCGAACAGGAAGTGAGCGAGAGTGCCCGGACGAATGACCACGTCCTGCGCGCCAAGGCGCATGGTGCCCCCAAGCCCCTCGATGCGCTTCTGATCGGGGAGTTCCGAGATGAAGGGGTTGGGGCAGGCGGGCTGGAACTCCGTGGAGTTCGCGTCGTCGATCCCCAGGACATGCCGCGCAAACTCGATCACCGCGACCTGGAAGCCCAGGCAGATGCCGAGGTAGGGCACCCCTTGCTCGCGACAATGACGCACACAGGCAATCTTTCCCTCCACGCCTCGGACCCCGAACCCGCCGGGCACGATGACGCCATCCACCTCCGCCAGCGCGGCGGGGATGGTGGCGGGGGTGAGGTCGGTCGTGTCGATCCATTTGAGCGCGATGTCGCACCCGAGGTGCGCGCCGCAATGCTCGATCGCCTTGTCGATCGAGGCGTAGGCATCGCGCAGCGCGGCGTACTTGCCCGTGATGCCGATGGTGACGTTGCGCGTCCGCTGGGCGGTGAGTCGCTTGACGAAACCCGCCCATCGCTCGCGGGCCACGTCTTCCTTGCGGACATCCACGCGGTCGTGCAGTTCGAGGACGGAGAGGACCTCGCGGTCGAGCCCTTCCTGACGCAACTCCTCCGGGATCGTGTAGATGCTCGCCCGGTCGTGCATCGAAAACACTCGCCGGAGCGGAACGTTCGAGAACATCGCGATCTTCTGCATCACGGTGTCGGACACCGGGTTCGTCGCCCGGCAACCGATCATGTGAGGCTGGATCCCCGCCTCGAGCAACCGACGGACGCCCAGTTGCGCGGCCTTGCTCTTCTGCTCGCCCAGCGTGCGGGGCTCGATGACATACGTCAGGGCGACGAAGCAGACCGACCCCGCCCCCTCCTCGAACGCGAGTTCACGCAACGCCTCGATGTAGAATCCGTTCTCGTAGTCCCCCACCGTCCCGCCGACCTCGACGATGACCACATCCGCGGGGCGCTTCCCATCGCCGTAGACCGCGAGTTGGCGGATCTTGCGCTTCACCTCTCCCGTCACGTGCGGGATCATCTGCACGTCGCGCCCGAGGTACGCACCCCGACGCTCGCGATCGAGGACATCGCTGAAGATCTGCCCGGAAGTCGTGAAGTTCCGGCGGGAGAGGTCCTGGTCGAGCATCCGCTCGTAGGTGCCCAGGTCCATGTCGCACTCGGTGCCGTCGTCGAGGACGAACACCTCGCCGTGGCGGTACGGATTCAGGGTCCCGGAGTCGATGTTGAGATAGCCCTCCATCTTCACCGGGGCGACCACGAGCCCCTTGTCCTTGAGCATCTTCGCGATGCTGGAGGCGAAGATGCCCTTGCCCAGCCCCGACATCACGGTCCCGAACACCACGACATACTTGTGCCACCCCCGCCGATACCCCTCTGGGATCGGGGAGTAAAACTCGGTGTACGTCGTGGTGTCCGCCGCGGCGGAGAGCAACTCGGACCCGGAGGCAGGCGCCGAGGCGTCGTCGCCACCCGGTCCCGGCATCGCCGAACCGCCGGCGCTCGCCCATCGCCCGCTCGCTCCCTGGCGCATGACAGAGTGTATCACACCCGCCCGGTTTGTGCGCGCGCCCGTGCCGACGTACGCTCCATTCCCTCGGAGGTACTCCCCATGCCGCGGCTGCTCGCCCTCCTGCTCCTCTCGTTCGTCGCCATCCCGGCCATCGCCCAGGACGACATCCGGATCGACCCCGATTCCGGTCGTGAACTGGCCAACTGGCCCCCCGACCTCCACTTCGACCATCTCCACATGCGACTGGCCCTCGACATCCCGTCGATGGACGAGCCCTTCGCGCGGGCCTCGATGACCCTGCGCTCCACCGCCGTCGGTCGCCCGCGCGACCGGCTGACCCTGGATGCGGGCGAGTCCATCACGATCACGTCCGTTCTGCTGAGGGGTCGCCCGGTCTCGTTCGCTCGCGAGGGCCGAAAACTCCACATCGCCCTGAGGCCTGCGGTCCTGCCCGGGCAGACGATCGAGACCACCATCGTCTACGAGGTCACCTACCGCAACGCCTCCGGATCCGGGTTGACGTGGACCCCGGGCAAGAGCGACGCGGACAACCTGACCGCCCAGTCCGCCCAGATCCACTCCCAAGGCCAGCCCGAGAGCAACCACGCCTGGTTCCCCTGCCACGACTTTCCCAACGACCGGCTCTCGACCCAGCTCGTCGTCACCGTGGACTCTTCCTACCAGGTCTGCGCCAACGGACGCCTCGTCTCGAAGAAGAACGCCCCGGACGGACGCACGACCTGGGACTGGCTCCAGGAGAAGACCCATCCGAGTTACCTCGTCCTGCTCGTCATCGGGAAGTTCGACATCGTGGACATCGGAGGGCCGGCGTCCGCACGCCCCGGCCTACCCATGAACGTCTACGCCCCCACCGGCATGGGCGAAATCGCCAGGGAAGTCACGGCGGTGACGCCCGCGATGGTGGCCTACTTCGAACGCCTCTTCGACGAGCCCTACCCGTGGGACAAGTACGACCAGTTGTTCGTGCGCAACTTCGCCGCCGGCGGGATGGAAAACACGTCCGCGACGACGCTGACGCCCTCGGTGCTCATCGGGGGGAGGCCGGAGATCGCCACGGGGCTGATCGCGCACGAACTCGTCCACCAGTGGTTCGCCGACATGGTCGGGTACAAGTCCTGGGAACACCTCTGGCTCGGGGAGGGGTGGGCGTCCTTCGGCGAGGCGCTCTGGGAGGAGCACCCCGGAGGCGAGGAGGGAACCCGCGCGTATCAGCGACAGATGCTCCGCTTCATGCGTCAGCAGCGAGGCGCCAGCAGCCGGTCGGCGGCGCCGGCCACCATCCCCATGGTCTCCAACCGTTATCCCGACCCGGACATGAACTTCTTCAAGCCCGAGAACGTCTACTCGCGCGGCGCCTGCGTGCTCCACATGCTCCGGGCGCGGCTGGGCGATGCGACCTTCTTCCGCGCGACGGCGGAGTTCCTCAACCGCCACGGGTTCCAGCAGGTCGAGACCGACGACTTCCGCAAGGTCTTCGAAGAGGTCTCCGGCCAGGACCTCGAGCGGTTCTTCGATCAGTGGGCGAAACGCCCGGGTCTTCCCAAGATCCGACTGGAACTCGAGTGGGACGAGTCCGGACAGGAACTCATCGTCAGGGCCGAGCAGGTCCAGACGATCGATGTCCACAATCCGGCGTACGCGCTCTCCCTGCCGATCAGGGTACGCTTCGAAGACGAGTCGATCCCGGCCCGGTTCGTTTACCTCGACCTGGACAGCGCACGGGCGACGGCTCGATTTCCATTGTCCGCCCGACCCGCCGATGTCGTCGTCGATCCGGGCGTCACGCACCTGACGGACTCCCGAGTTACTAAGCCCCTGGCGATGTGGATCGAGCAGCTCCGCCATCCGCCCACGCTCTTCGCCCAGGCCGAGGCCGCGGCCGAACTCGCCCGGTCGAGTGAACCGCTCGCCGCCGAGGCCCTTCAGACGATCGCGCTCGACCCCGCCTGCGACGACGCGATCCGTTCGATCGCCGCCCGTGCGCTCGCCGCGCGGGAAGACGGAGATCATCCATGAAGGCTCGACTCTTCGCGATCGTCGCGTGCCTCTCCACCGCGGCGCTGGCGGGCCGGGACGACCTCGGGTGCGCCCATTGCCGCGAAGCGAGGGCCTGGCTCGCGTTCTCGTCGCCGGTCGACCCTGAGACGGGGCGTTCGACGCTGAACTACCCCCCGCACCGGTTTGCGGACCACCAGCACATGAGGCTGGACCTGACGATCCGGGACATGAACCTGCCGAGGATCGACGCCGTGCAGTCGCTCTCGTTCGCCCCGATCGCACGCCCGCTTGATTCACTCCGCCTCGACGCCCGATTCCTCACGATCCAGTCGGTCGAGATGGAGGGACACTCGGCCACCTTCACCCACGACGGGCTGAGCCTCCGGGTCACATTCGACCCTCCCATCCCCCCGGGGGAGCGCCGGACGCTCGTCACGCGCTACCGGATCACCGATCCCCGCTACGGGCTGCTGTGGACGCTCGCATCGCCCGACTGGCCAGGCCGCCCGCCGCAGATCCACACCCAGGGCCAGCCCGAGACGAACTCGTACTGGTTCCCCTGCCATGACTCGCCCAACGAGAAACTGACCACCGAGATCGTGGCGACGGTTCCGCGCGGCTTCCTGGTGTCGTCCAACGGGAAACTGGTCGAGCGCAGGGCAGGGCGTTTTGCGGGCTCGGACGAGGCATCCGACACGTTCCACTGGCTGCAGGACACGCCGCATGTGAACTATCTCGTGTCACTGGTGGTCGGGAAGTTTGACGTGGTCGACGTGGGCACGGGACGGCTGCCCATGAACGTCTACGTTCCCCCGGGACGGGCCTCGGATGTCAAGCCCACCTACGGCCGAACGGCGCGGATGACGACGCTCTTCGAGCGGCTGTTCGACGAGCCCTATCCCTGGCGGCAGTACTCGCAACTCGTGGTCTGGAACTTCGGCTGGGGCGGGATGGAGAACACGTCGGCGACGACCATGTACGACACGGCGATCCTCGCCCCCTCCGCGCTCATCGAGCACGATCTCGACGGGCTTATCTCGCACGAACTCGCGCACCAGTGGTTCGGAGACCTGATCACCTGCAAGTCCTGGGAGCACATCTGGCTCAACGAGGGCTTCGCGACCTATCTCACCTCGCTCTGGTTCGAGGAGCGCGATGGACGCGACGCCTACCTCGCGGGCATCCAGGGCAACTTCGACTCGATCGTCCACAACGACCGACCCGAGGCGCCGAACACCCCCGCACTCGTCAGCAAGATGTACCGCGACCCCTGGGATGTCTTCCAGAAGGCCGCCAATCCCTACCCCAAAGGCGCCAGCGTCCTCCACATGCTGCGCATGAGGCTTGGCGACGAGGCCTTCTTCCGCGGAACCGCCCTGTTCGTCGATCGGCACAAGCATTCGACGGCCGAGACCTCCGACCTCCGTGCCGCGCTCGAGGCCGCCTCGGGCGAATCACTCGAGCAGTTCTTCCGCCAGTGGTGCGACCGCCCCGGCGTGCCCGTGCTCCGCATCACCCCGGGGTGGGATCGCTCGTCCGGGATGCTGACGGTGGACGTCGAGCAGACCCAGGCCATCGATGCCGACAATCCCGCGTTCGAGTTCGACCTTCCCGTCCACTTCCACTCGACCGGTGGGAGCGAACGCGCCGTCGCGATCGTCCCCGTGCGCGGGCGGAAGGCGTCGGCATCATTCCGGCTCGGGTCGGCCCCCGCGGTCGTTTCCTTCGACCCGGAACTCACCGTGCTCTCGCGGATCGAGGTCGTCGAAGATGTTTCCCTGACGCTCGCCCGCCTCGCCGCAGGGCCGACCGTGCCCGCCCGTATCCAGGCCTGCCGTTCGCTCGCCGATCCCGGGGTGGGGAACGCGAGTGCCGTGAACGCGGCGCTCTCCCGCGTGGCGTGGGATCGAAGGGGGCACCGGTCCCTCCGGATCGAAGCGATCAAAGCGCTCGCCCGACGCGACGCGCTCGGGGACGCGTTCGCCCCGCTCGACGACGACCCGTTCGTTCGCGAGGCTACGGTCGATGCGATCACCGACCAGGCCTCGCGGAGCCAGACGCTCCGGACCGTGGTGCTCCCTTCTCTGGCCGCCATCGCGGGTTACGCCCCGCCCGACGGGACGATCCGAGAACGCTGTGCGGCCATTCGCGCGCTAGGCCGGCTGGGCGCGACGGAACACCTTGGCGTCGTCCTCGCCGCACTCGAAGTTGACTCCCAGCACGACTCGGTCCGACAGAGCGCGCTCCAGGCCCTGGCGGACCTCCCGGGCCCCGAGTCCCTCCGCGCCGCGGCCTCGCGCGTCTCGCCAGCCTCCCACAGCAGGACCCGCTCCACCGCCATCTCCACCGTCGCGAGGCTCGCCCAGGCCGATCGTGACCTCGCGTACACGGCCATCGCCCCGCTGCTCTTCGACCGCGACCGGCGAGCGTGGCGTGCCGCCGGCAGCGCACTGGCACGGTTGGGCGACGCCCGCGGCGTCAACGCCCTTCAAACCTACCGCGACTCCACCCGCGACCCCGCGGACCACGCCGTCGTGGACCGCTGGCTCGAGGAACTCCGCGAGGAACTCGACTCGGAGCCCTGAAACCGCCACTACGATCCCGGCATGCATCCCCTCGCTGTTGCCGTTGTCCTCGGGTGCGCCGTCGGCGCCGCCGCACAGGACGTGATCCGCGTCGCCACATTCAACATCGAAGATGCCCGGGCCGAAGAGGTCTTGGACCCTTCCAATGCCCGGCTCCGAGGCGTCGCGGAGACGATCCAACGCCTCCGACCCAACATCCTCCTGCTCAACGAACTCGCGTACGACATGCCGGGCGCTCCGGGACACACGCCCGGTGAACCTCCGGGCCTCAACGCCCGCCGGTTCGTCGACAACTTCCTCGCCGTCCCCCAGGCGCCGGGGCTCTCACCCATCGCTTTCGACGTGTTCACGGCCCCGACCAACACGGGGGTGCCCAGCGGGCTGGATCTCGACAACAACGGCCGGGTCGTCAACACCTTCCCCATCCTGCCGCGGTCCGCCCGCCCCACGCCAGAGGCCCTCGAGTTCGCCGGCGATTGCTGGGGATTCGGCACGTTCCCCGGGCAGTACGGCATGGCCCTGCTCGTCGATCCACGCCTGACCATCCTCCGCGACAAGGCCCGCACCTTCCGTCTCCTGCCCTGGGACTACATGCCCGGCGCCCTCCTTCCCGAGACCCCCGACGGTCCCTGGTTCGACGAGCACGAGCGCGGCGTCGCCCGCCTCTCCTCCAAAAGCCACTGGGATGTCCCCGTCCGCCTCCCTTCAGGAGCGGTCGTACACCTCCTCTGCAGCCACCCGACCCCCCCGGCGTTCGACGGCCCGGAGAAACGAAACGCCCGACGCAACCGCGACGAGATCCGGTTCTGGCGCGACTATATCGACAACGCGGCCTACATCGTGGACGACGCGAACGGCACCGGCGGGCTCGACGAGTACGACTTGTTCATCATCCTGGGCGACCTTAACGCCGACCCGGACAAGGGCGACTCGTTCAAGGACCCCCTCGGCTCCGTACTCTTCATGTCGAAACGCGTCGGGAGCCGCTTCATCCCTACATCCGATGTCGAGGTCTCGGGCCTGCGTCCCTCGGACACCGCCCGTTTCGGGCTCCGCGTGGACTACGTCCTCCCCTCGACCGAGATCGAGGTCCTCCGGGGCGGGGTTTGGCGCGACCCGCCCCATCCCAGCGACCACTTCCCGGTCTGGGTCGAGGTCTCGGTCCCACCTCCATGAACGATCGGGCGCAAGGGCTACAATCGCTTCCACTCGCCCCGGAGTTCTCGTGAACGACCCCCATCGCACGACCGGCGCCGCCGCCGCCGAGACCACGGCCGCCGTCCTCGCCGCGCTCTGGGAGACCACCAAGCCTGGCATCACCCGGCTCGTCAGCATTACCGCGGGCGTGGGGTTCATCCTCGCCGCACTCACCCACGCCTGGGATCCCGTCCATCTCGTTCTCGCATCGGTCGGGTGCATCCTGGGCACGGCCATGTCGGCGGCGGGCGCCAACGCTCTCAACCAGTGGTTCGAGCACGACCGCGATGCCCTCATGCCGCGAACGCATGCCAGGCCGATCCCCTCCGGCCGCCTCACACCGGGCATTGTCCTGTGGGCGGCGCTCGCGCTCTCGGCGATGGGCGTCGCGACGCTCTGGGTCACGGTCGGGCCGATCCCCGCCGCGGTCTCGCTGGCGACGATCCTTCTTTATGTCCTGGTCTACACGCCCATGAAGCCGCTCACCGTGCTCTCGACGCTCGTCGGAGCGATCCCCGGCGCACTGCCCCCCGTCATCGGGTGGACGGCCGCGGCGGGCGGGTCATCGGTCGAGTCGATCCTGCACCCGGCGCCCTGGACGCTCTTCCTCATCATGTTCATCTGGCAGATCCCCCACTTCCTCGCCATCGCGTGGATGTACCGCGACGACTATGCCAAGGGCGGGTATCGCATGCTCCCCCTGCTCGATCCATCCGGCGCGGTCACCGTCTGGACGATCTTCGCCTGGGCCCTCCTCCTCCTGCCCGCCACCCTCGCCCCCGTCCTGACCATCCCCGCCGCGGTCGGGTTGCCCTACCTGCTGCTTGCCACGGCGATGGGAACCGCCTTCCTCGTCCTGACCCTGCGCCTGATCCTGGCACGGGATCGCGCCCACGCCCGCGTGGTCTTCTTCGCCTCCATCATCCACCTTCCCCTGCTCTTCTTCGCCCTCGTGGGCGAGGCGCTCCTCCGCTCGCTCCTCACCTGACACGCTCGACGCTCACGGCACGATCTTGATCACCCGCCCGTGCTTGTGGTCGATCATGTAGAGTTCCCCCTCCGCATCGCGACCGAACCCCGAGATCGTCAGCGCCCTTGCCTCTCGATCCGCAAACAGCGACGCGAACTTCGACGTGATCTCCGCCACGTCGTCCGCCTTCCCGTCGCTCCCCAGCCGGAACGACCAGATCCGCCCCGACATGAAGTCCGCATAGACATAGCGGCCCTTCAGAGGCTCGACCTTCGTCCCCTCGTACAGAAATCCGCCTGTCACCGATCCGTTCCCGCCGTTGGAGCGCTGCGTGTACACCCACACCGGCAGCGTGGGGAGGAAGTCCGCGGCGGGCTCCGGCCCGCCCGTGAATCGCTCCTCGCCCTCGAGGATGTTCCACCCGTAGTTCTCGCCGCCCCTTGAGCCTTCACGCTGGAGGTGGATCCATTCGAACTTGTTCTGCCCGACATCCGCGATCCAGATCCTCCCCCGCGAATCGAACTCGAACTTCCACGGGTTCCGAAGCCCGTATGACCAGATCTCCGGCCTTACGCCCTCCCTGCCGACGAACGGGTTGTCCTCCGGCACGGCGTACTTCTTGCCCTCGTCCGGCTCGCCCGCGACATCGATCCGGAGGAGTTTGCCCAGGAGTGAGTTGAGTCGCTGCCCGTGCCCGTGCGGATCGCCCGCGGCCCCGCCGTCGCCCATCCCGATGTAGAGCATCCCATCGGGGCCGAAGCGGATGCACCCGCCGTTGTGGTTGGCGTATGGCTGGTCGATGGTGAGGAGGACGTCCTCGTGCTCTGGGGTCGGCCTCCCCGACTCGGGGACGGTCACGCGGGAGATCCGTGTGGCGCCCCGGCGTGTGGTGTAGTTGATGTAGAACCGCCGATTCTGTTCGTAGCCCGGATCGAACGCGAGGCCGAGCAGCCCCTGCTCCCATCCCTGGTCGACGAACTCGGTGCGCTTCACCTCGAAGAAGGGCTCGGGACGGAGTGTTCCGGACTCGATCACCCGGATTCGCCCCCCTTGCTCGACCACGTAGATCCGGGACGCATCCGTCGGATCGAACGCCATGTCCACGGGAAGCCGGAGGCCTTCGACGACGACCTCCCCCCTCTGGGCAAAGGCAGGAAGGGCGGCCAAGACCAGCACCAATGCGATTCGTTCGAGCATGGCGTCAGCATACCCAGCCCGCTCCCCCATGGGCCCGGGGCCGCCGACGAGTTTCCCGCGCCGCAGGGGGGGAGTTCCCTCTACCTCTTTTGTTGGATGACCCGAGGAGGTGTGCGATGTGCAAGTTCCCCCGACTCTACTGCGGCTTTGCCTGTCTGGCCGGCGCGGACCTGCTCTTCACCGCGAAACTCCTCGCGATGGGCGGGGGTGAGGCCAACCTGGTCGCCGATCTCGTCCATCAGCGTTTCGGCCTCACGGGCATGGGGGTCCTGAAACTCGCGAGCGTCGCCGCGGTTGTTGCGATCTGCGAGGTCGTCGCGCGGGCCCGTCCCGTGGTGGCGTTGCGGTTGGTGGTGGCGGCAGTCTCGGTGACCGCGGTCCCCGTCGCGATGGGCGGGGGGATGCTCGCGTCGACCTTCGCATACCTGGGTGGAAGCTTCGACGGCTCAGGGCTCGTCGATACCGCTCGCGCGCAGCAGCGTCCGAAGCCCCTCCGTGAAGACGAAGTTCCTCTCCGGAAGCCCGCTGCCCCCGAGCGAACTCTGATCAAGATGGCTGAAGACGAGGCCGACTCGCGCCACCTCGCGGCGATCTGACCGTCCGCCCTCGCTCACTTCCACCACCACCGTGGCGCTCGATCCTTCCTCGCCAAGGCGGTCCAGTTCCGCCGTGAACGTCAGAACCGACCCCGGCCCGACGTCCCCCGTGAACGTCGCGTCGGTGACCTTCGCCAGTACGACCTTCTCCCGGAAGCCCTCGGCGTGCCCCACGAGCGTCCCCGCCGATTGCGCAGCCCCTTCCATGATGAGCGACGCCGGCATGACCGGACACGCCGCCAGCCCGTCCCCCGCGGGGAAGTGGTCGTGCAGGTGCTCCTCCGCAAGGGAAACGCACTTGATCGCGACGAGCCGACGACGTGGGACCAGTTCGATGATCCGGTCGATCCACATCCACCGCATCGCGTCAGCCCAGCCTTCGCTCGATGAACTTCACCAGCGCGTCGACCGTGAAGACCTCCGCGACGCGGCGAACCTCCGGATCCTGGCCGAGCCGGTCGAAGTCCGCGTGAGGAAGTTTTTCCTTCAGGGCGGCAATGCCCTTGTCGGTGACCTTCCCGTCACGGACGAACTGCTGGTCCTGCGCGATGTTCTGCGGGAAGAGTTCCCCCTGATTGATCTTGATCCCGAAGGCCTGCTCGAGCCTGAACACGATATCAAGGAAATCGATGGACTCGGCCCCGAGGTCCTTTGTCAGCCGCGCGTCGGGCGTGACATCGGCCTCGTCCACGGCGAGGACATCCACCAGCAAGTCCCGGATCTTGGCCTCGATCTCGTCTCGTCCCGGCATCGTCGCGTCCCTCGTGGGCCTGGATGGGCCCAGTCTAGCCTGCCCTCAACCCGTTCGCATGGGGCGGAGCGTGAATCGCCCTGAAACCGCCGATCGGTCGGAGTCACCCGCGACGGTCGCGTCCCCGCGGAAGTCATATTCTCCGTTGCTCTCGCCGACGAGCCTCACCACAACAACCATGGTATCCCCGGGCCGCACAAACCTCCCGAACTTCATCGCCCGGACCCTTCCCAGAACGAGCCGACCGGCCCGCTCACGCACGAGTTCCCGCCCCGCCTGGGTCAGCGCCTCGACCATGAGCACTCCGGGCAGAACAGGCCAGCCGGGGAAGTGGTCGGCGAGATACTCCTCCGCCGCCGTGACGCACTTGATCGTCACGAGCCGATCCTCGGATCGTTCGACCACCTTGTCGATGAGATCAAACTTCATCGGCGAGACGATAGTCCGCCCGCTCATCGCCCGCACGCCCGCCGCCCGATACTCGTCGGACCGTGTGCGGGATCCTCGCCATTGCCTCGCCGCAGGCTCCGATCGAACTCAGCGATGCCAAGATCGTCGCGATGCGTGACATCCTCGCGCACCGGGGGCCTGACGGATCCGGGCTCTGGCGGTCACCGCACGCCGTCCTCGCCCATCGCCGCCTCGCCGTCCTCGACCGGACCTCGGGCTCGGCCCAGCCGATGGTCCGCGGTTCGAGCGTCCTCGCGTACAACGGAGAACTCTACAACGAGCAGGACCTGCGCCTCGAACTCGCGCGCGAGGGGGCACGCTTCGAGACGAACGGCGACACCGAAACCGTGCTTCTGGCGCTCCGCCATTGGGGAACCGCTGCACTCGATCGGTTTCGAGGAATGTTCGCCCTTGCCTATCTTGACAGCGAGCGAGGGACAATCCTGCTGGCCCGGGACCCCCTGGGAATCAAGCCCTTGTACTGGATGCGGCTCGACGCCCAGATCGTGGCGGCGAGCGAGATCCCCGCGCTGCTCGCCCATCCAGCCGCGGAACCACGTCCGGACCTCGTCGGGGTGAGTGCGTATCTCTCAACCATCAGGACAGTCCTGGGTTCACGGACGATGTTCGCGGGTGTACGTTCGCTGCGCCCGGGCGAGTCGCTGGAGTTCGACCTCTTGCGGCCTGCCCCGCCGCGGTCACGCATCCACGACATCGGCGCCTTGCCCAGCCCGCCGGGGCACGATGAACTCCGCGCGATCGTGACGGAGTCGATCCAGCGCCACCTGCGGAGCGATGTCCCACTCTGCTCGTTGCTCTCGGGAGGGTTGGATTCCACGATCATCGCGGCCGTGGCGAAGAGGGAGGTTGGGGAACTGCGCACATATTGCGCGGGTGCGGAGGGCGGTGAGGACTTCGCGCATGCGGCAAGAGTCGCGCAGGAGTTGCGCACGTCGCACTCCGAGGTGCTGGTCACTCGAGAGGCGTACCTTGCGCGGTGGGCGGCCCTGGTTCGCGAGCAGGGCGTGCCGCTGAGCACACCCAACGAGGTGGCGATCCACGAGGTCTCGCGCGCGATGCGGGCCAGGGGCGAGGTCGTGACCCTTTCGGGGGAAGGGGCGGACGAGTTGTTCGGGGGATACGCATACGCGTTGGCTGAGGC
>JAANMY010001648.1_pt1 | contig 24036 bp, 23 predicted proteins | sample 7279691 | NCBI WGS metagenome assembly JAANMY01 (sample SAMN14094543, study PRJNA606508) | bioreactor metagenome | isolation source: A lab-scale SPAN reactor treating ammonium-rich wastewater day 388 | place: Ireland: Galway | collected 2018-02-07
CCGACGGGGCCACCATAGACGTGGGCCGCGCAGCGCGCGGCCCTGGAACCTGGCGGAGAGAGGGGGATTCGAACCCCCGAAGCGCGGTTTAGACGCTTACACACTTTCCAGGCGTGCTCCTTCAACCACTCGGACACCTCTCCGGGATCGCGCATTCTAGCGGTGGCCCGGCGGTTCCACAACAGAACCGCGCGGGCGGGCGCCGGGCGGCCGGCGGCCCATGCCACAATGACGGCATGTCCTATCTCGTGCTCGCCCGCAAGTGGCGCCCAAAGCGGTTCGCCGAACTGGTCGGCCAGGAACACGTGGTGCGCGCGCTGACCAACGCGCTGGAAACCGGCCGCGTCCACCACGCGTTCCTGTTCACCGGCACCCGCGGGGTCGGCAAGACCACCATCGCGCGCATTTTCGCCAAGAGCCTGAACTGCGAGCGCGGTAGCGGCGCCGATCCCTGCGGCGAGTGCGAGACCTGCAAGGCCATCGATGCCGGCCGCTACATCGACCTGCTGGAGATCGACGCCGCGTCGAACACCGGCGTGGACAACGTCCGCGAGCTGATCGAGAACGCGCAGTACATGCCCAGCCGCGGCAAGTACAAGGTCTACCTGATCGACGAAGTGCACATGCTGTCGAAGCCGGCGTTCAACGCGCTGCTGAAGACGCTGGAAGAGCCGCCGGGACACGTCAAGTTCCTGTTCGCCACCACCGATCCGGAGAAGCTGCTGGTCACGGTGCTGAGCCGCTGCCTGCAGTTCAACCTCAAGCGGCTGGACGAGGCGCAGATCCGCGGCCAGATCGTGAAGATCCTGGGCGCCGAGGGCATCGAGGCCGACGACGACGCCGTGGCGCAGCTGGCCCGCGCGGCCGACGGCAGCCTGCGCGACGGCCTCTCGCTGCTCGACCAGGCCATCGCCTATACCGGCGGCCGGCTGGACGGCGCGGCGGTGGCCGCGATGCTGGGCACGGTGGATCGCAGCCGCGTGCAGGCGCTGCTGGCCGCGCTGGCAGCTGGCGACGGCGCGCGGCTGCTGGACGAGGCCGCGCAGCTGGCAGAATTTTCGCCAGACTGGACCAGCATCCTCGATGCCTTCGCGCAGGCGCTGCACCGCATCCAGGTGAAGCAGCTGGTGCCGTCGGTGGATGTCGGCAGCGATGCCATCGACGTCGAGGGCTTGGCCGCGCAGCTGCGGCCCGAGCTGGTGCAGCTGTGGTACCAGATGGCGCTGAACGGCCGCCGCGACCTCGGCCACGCGCCCAGCCCGCGCAGCGGCTTCGAAATGACCCTGCTGCGGATGCTGGCGTTCCGCCCCGATGCCGCCGCGCAGCTGGCGCCGGCACGGGCGCAACCGGTACAGGCCGCCGCCCCGGACGCTTCCAGACAGGCGCGCAGCGACGCTGCTGCGCGTGCGCGTGCCGCCTTGGCCAATTCGCTGCCGATGGGTGCCCGTCAGGCGCCGGCAGTCGAATCACCGCCGCAATCCGCGCCGATGCCACCGCCGCCCGTGCAGGCGCCAGCCGTGCCGGTGGCCCCTGCGGCGGCGCCCGCGCCGGTCGTACCCCCGGCGCCCGCCTCCACCAGCGCCCTGCTGGTGACCGATTCCGAACACTGGCTGGAGCTCGTCGCCGGTTGCGGCCTGCGTGGTCCGGCCAAGCTGCTGGCGGAGAACGCCGGCTTCGTCGGGCACGCCGACGGCGTGCTGCGGCTGTCGCTGGCGCCGGAGCAGGAGCACCTGAAATCGCCCAGCTTGGTGCTGCAGCTGTGCGAAGCCATCGGCCGGCAGTTGGGCGGCGAGGTGCAGGTCCGCTTCGAGATCGGCCAGCCGCGCGGTGAAACCGCGAACGCCCGCAACGCGCGCGAGCGCGATGCGCGCCAGGCCGGCGCGGAAAGCGGTTTTGTCGCCGATCCCGGCATCCAGCGGCTGGTCCAGCAGTTCGGCGCGCAGATCGTGCCGGACTCGGTGCGCCCGCTCGACGCCAACTGAACATCCCACACTGCAACAAACGGAAGAACGACATGCGTGGAAACATCGCCCAGCTGATGCAGCAGGCGCAGAAGATGCAGGAAAACATGCAGCGCGCCCAGGAAGAAGTGGCAGCGCTGGAAGCCACCGGCAGTGCCGGCGGCGGCATGGTCAGCGTGACCCTGGGCGGGCGCATGGACTGCCGCAAGGTGCGCATCGACCCGGCCGCGCTGGCCGACCCGGAGATGGCGGAGGACCTGATCGCCGCCGCGTTCAACGATGCGGTCAACAAGATCAACGCCGCCTCGCAGGAAAAAATGGCCGGCGCCACCGCCGGCATGCAGCTGCCGCCGGGCTTCAAGCTGCCGTTCTGACCCGGCGAATGAGGGGGCTTCCCGCCGAATTCGCAGCGCGGGCGGACCGCGCGGTTTTCGCCCGCCTGCGCGTTGCCCGGTGTGCGCTGCATGCGCACCTCCGTCGGTACAGCCAGATTACGGATCCATGACCGTTTCCCTGCTCGAACAACTCATCGATGCGCTGCGCGTGCTGCCGGGCGTGGGCCAGAAATCCGCGCAGCGGATGGCCTACCACCTGCTGGAGCGGCAGCGCGACGGCGGCCGGCGGCTGGCGGATGCGCTGGCCGAGGCGATGGAGCGGATCCGCCACTGCAGCCGCTGCCGCGACTTCAGCGAGACCGAGGTCTGCCCGACCTGTGCCAGCAGCGCGCGCGATGCGCAGCTGCTGTGCGTGGTGGAAACACCTGCGGACCGGTTGGCGATCGAGCAGGCCACCGGCTTCCGCGGCCTGTATTTCGTGCTGCAGGGGCGGTTGAGCCCGCTGGACGGGATCGGCCCGCGCGAGCTGGGCCTGGACCAGCTCGCGCAGCGCCTGGAGCAGGGCGAGGTGCGTGAACTGATCGTCGCCACCAACCCCACCGTGGAAGGCGAGGCGACCGCGCACTACCTGGCCCAGCTGGCGCGTGCGCGCGGCGTCCAGCCCAGCCGGCTGGCGCACGGCGTGCCGCTGGGTGGCGAGCTGGAATACGTGGACCGCGGCACCCTGTCGCACGCTTTCGGCAGCCGCAGCGAAATCCCGTAGCACCGGGGCGTCCCGGAGCGATCAATCATTCGAATCGCATTCGCGCGGTGCGCTCCTACAATCGGGCGTCCGCCAGGAGTCCGAGATGTCAGACACCATCTTCCACAAGATCATCCGCCGCGAGATCCCCGCCGACATCGTGTTCGAGGACGAGCACCTGATCGCGTTCCGCGACATCGCGCCGCAGGCGCCGGTGCACGTGCTGTTCGTGCCGAAGCAGGACTTCGCCACCCTCAATGACGTGCCGGAAGACGCGGCGATGGTGGTCGGCCGGCTTGCGACCGCGGCCGCGCGCTACGCCAAGCAGCAGGGCTTCGCCGAGGACGGCTACCGGATCGTGATGAACTGCAACGGCGATGCCGGCCAGACCGTGTTCCAGATCCACCTGCACCTGCTGGCCGGGGCGCCGCTGGGGCGGTTCGGCACGTCGATTGGCTAAAGTTTCCCGGCGAAATGTCGTAAACACCGGGTCAACCCCGGAACAGATGCGGCCAGGAGCAGCGGGCAGGGTCATGGAAAAACCTGTCATGCGTTTGCGGATCCGGTCATCGGATGGTTTTCTGTTTGCCGGCGCGGCGCTGCTGATGGTGGCGGCGCTCCTGTTGCCGGGCTACGAGCTGTTCGGTGTCGGGTCGGGCGATCTGCTGGCGAGCCACCTGCTGCTTGAACTGGCCGCGGTGGTGGTGACCATGATGGTGGTCATCGTGGCGTTCTTCTCGCTGGAGGAGGAACGCAGTCCGCTTGCCAACAGCCTGATCCTGGTCTTCACCCTGGTCGCCGGTATCGACCTTGCGCACGCGCTGTCCTATCCGGGCATGCCGCCGTTCCTCGGGACGCCGAACGACATGTCGAAGGCGGCCTTTTTCTGGATGTTCGGTCGCGCCGCGGAAGTTCTCGGCTTCACGCTGGCATTGTGCCGGGTCCGTCTGCCGGGCGGGCGCTGGCCCTGGTTCCTGCTGGGGATCGCCGGCAGCGGGCTGGTGGCATGGCTGGGCGGCCGCCATCTGGCGATGTTCCCACCGCTGTTCCTGCCCGGCGTTGGCGTCACCGCGTTCAAGGCGGCGTCCGACTATGCCCTGTGCGCGGGGTTCCTGCTGCTGGCCTGGCGGCTGTGGCGCAAGGCCTCCAACCGCGGTGACGACGAAATGGCCGAGCTGGCGAGGGCGAGTTATGTCCTGGGCATCGGCGAGCTGGCCTTCACCGGCTACGCCAGTGCCGGCGAATGGCAGGTGGTGCTGGGCCATGTCTACAAGGTGTTCGCGTACATCTTCGTCTTCCGCGCGATTTTCCTCTCCGCGATGCGGCGCCCCTACCAGCACCTGCATGCGGCGCAGCGGCAGCTGGAGCTGAAGGAACAGCAATACCGGACGCTGGTCGACAACCTGCCGATCATCGTGATGCGGCTGGACCTGGGGCTGCGCCTGCGGCTGGCGAGCCCGTTGATCGAAACCAGCCTGGGCGGGACGTTCGAGGAAATGCGCGGCCGTCCCATCGGCGAGATTCTGCCGTCCGGGGTGGCGGCAGTGGTGATGCCGGCCCTGGAGTCGGCCCTGCGGGGGCAGGCGGCGGAGGTGGATTACGTGTTCGCCTCGCCGACCCAGGGCCAGCTGCACAGGCATCTGATGGCGACGCCGGAACGCGCCGGTGATGGCCAGGTCCAGCACGTGCTGGTGATCATCCAGGACACCAGTGCGCGCGAGCGTGCCCAGCAGGCGCTGCAGGAGTCCATGCGCGAGACGCGCGAGCTGAAGGCGGCGCTGGACGCCCACGCGATCGTCGCGGTCACCGACCGGCGCGGGGTCATCGTCCAGGTCAACAACAAGTTCTGCGAGATTTCGCAGTACGCGCGCGAAGAGCTGGTGGGCAGGACCCATGCGGTCGTCAATTCCGGCTTCCACCCGAAGGCGTTCTTCACCGAGATGTGGGCGACGATCGCGCGCGGCGAAGTCTGGAACGGCGAGCTCTGCAACCGCGCCAAGGACGGCAGCCTGTACTGGGTGCAGACCACGATCATGCCGCTGCTCGGCGCCGACGGGCGGCCGGTGCGCTACATCGCCATCCGCGCCGACATCACCCGCCGCAAGCTGGCCGAGCAGGAAGCCCAGCAGCTCGCCTTCTACGACGTGCTGACCGGACTGCCGAACCGTCGGCTGATGAACGATCGGCTGGCGCAGGTGATCGGACACTGCCGGCGCGAGCAGCAGTACGGGGCCCTGGTGCTGATCGACCTCGATCATTTCAAGGAGGTCAACGACACCTTGGGGCATGCGCAGGGTGACGCGCTGCTGCGGCTCGTGGCAGACCGCCTGCGCGCTGCTGTGCGCGGCAGCGATACCGTGGCCAGGCTCGGCGGCGATGAATTCGTGTTGCTGCTGGAGGACCTGGGCTCGACCCTCGAGGATGCCACCGCCCATGCCGCCGACCTCGGCGAGAAGATCCGCTCGATGCTGGCGCCCGTCTACGTGCTGGACGGGCAGCCGGTAGTGTGCACGCCGAGCCTCGGCATCGTGATGCTGCGGGGCGACCTGCCGCTGGATGCGGAAGAGCTGCTCAAGCGCGCGGACCTGGCGCTGTACAAGGCGAAGGACGAGGGGCGCAACGAGCTGCGTTTCTTCGATCCGGCGCTGCAGGAGGAGGTCAACCACCGCACCGCGGTGCTGCGCGACCTGCGCGCGGCGCTGGAGGAGGGGCAGCTGCGGCTTTACTACCAGCCGATCATCGACGCTTCCCGGCGCGTTGTCGGAGTGGAGGGATTGTTGCGCTGGCAGCACCCGGTGCGCGGGCTGCTTTCGCCGGGGCTGTTCATGCCGCTGGCGGAGCAATCGCCGCTGATCGTGCCGATCGGGCATTGGGTGCTCGATACCGCCTGCGCCCAGCTCGCGGCCTGGGCGGGGGATCCGGTGCGCGCCGACTGGACGGTCGCGGTGAACGTCAGCGCCCGCCAGCTGCGCATGCCGGAGTTCGTCGGTGGCGTCGAGGCCGCGCTTGCGCGGAGCGGTGCGCCGCCACAGCGGCTGCGGCTGGAAATCACCGAAAGCCTGCTGCAGGAGGACCTGGATGACAGCATCGCCAAGATGCAGGCGCTGCGGGAGCTGGGCGTGCGTTTCTCGCTCGACGACTTCGGTACCGGTTACTCCTCGCTGAACTTCCTCAAGCGGCTGCCGCTGGACCAGTTCAAGATCGACCAGTCGTTCGTGCAGGGGCTGCCGGATGTGGTCGGGGACGTGGCGATCATCCGCATGATCCTGGCGCTGTCCGCGCCGCTGGAGCTGCTGGTGGTGGCCGAGGGGGTGGAAACCGAGGCGCAGTTCGAGTTCCTGCGCGCGCACGGCTGCCACAAGTTCCAGGGCTACCTGTTCGGCAGGCCGATGCCGGCCGAGGCGCTGCCCGGTCCCCTGCTGGCGGGATGATCGCGGGCGGCTTCAGGGGCGATGGGCGCGCAGGTCGCGCAGCAGCGCCTGCACTTCTGCGCGGTTGCCTGCCGGTGCATAGCGCGCCAGGTTGAAGCGCGTGGCCAGCGTGGCCAGGTGCTGGCCGGCGCGCGGGCTGTCCGCCGCCACCCGGATGGCCCAGGCCAGCGCCGGTTCGTGCGCCGCGCGGCCGCGGCCAAGCCTGCGATAGCGTGCCTCCAGCGCATGCCAGGCGCGCAGCAGCGGGTCGCGTTGGCGTTCGCCGCGGGCGATCAGCCAGGCCATCCATGCCAGCGCCAGCGCGGCGATGGCGGCGAACAGCGCGACCAGTGCGCCCGCGCCCAGCCGGTCCAGCCCCAGCGGCTTGAGCAGGCTTTGCTGGCGCTGCGCGTTGAAGCCCAGTACGAAGTCGTTCCAGCCGCGGCGCAGCCAGTCGCTGGCGTTGAACATCGGCACCAGCGCGTCGAGCCCGGCGATGCGGCCCGGCTGGCGGTCGGCGATGGTGTCGTACACGCGCTCGGGCGCCACCGCGGCAGTGGGGTCCACCCGCACCCAGCCGCGTACCGGCAGCCACACTTCCGTCCACGCATGCGCGTCCGATTTGCGTACCAGCCAGTAATCGCCGATCGGGTTGCGATAGGCGCCGGCATAGCCGGTGACCACCCGTGCGGGAATGCCGGCGGCGCGCATCAGCACCACGAAAGCCGAGCTGAAGTGCTCGCAATAGCCCTCCCTGCGGTCGAACAGGAAGTCGTCGACCTCGTTGCGGCCGGCCAGCGGCACGTTGAGAGTGTAGGCGAAATCGCGGCGGATCATCGCCAGCGCGCGGCCGATGATGGCGGCATCGCTGCGGCCCCGGGCGTCGCTGCCGGCGTCGCGCCGCCACTGGCGGCCTAGCGCAACGGTGCGCGGGTTGTAGCCTCGCGGCAGCGTCAGCGCACGCGCGCGCAGCGGCGGCGGCAGCTCGGCCTCGAACGCGGCCGGCGGCGCCGAACGCATGCGCCAGCGCGACACGTTGTACTGCGCGGTTTCGGCCCAGGGCGTGTAATCGCGGCTGGCGTAGGCGCCGTCGGGCAGCTGCGTGGGCAGGTCCAGTGCGACCAGCTGGCGGTCCTCGGTCGGTTCGAGGTCGATGCGGTAATCCCAGCCTGCGCCGGCCGGCCGCATCGGTGCTGCGGGAAGGCGCTGCAGGTCGCGCGCCTGCCGCCAGCTGCGGCCATCGAAATCCCACAGCACCGGCCCGCGCCAGTACATCTGCTCCTGCGCGGGCGCGCCGCCGAAGAACTGCACGCGTGCGGCCGGGCTGTCGTCCAGCAGCAGTTCGCCCATGCTGCCGGGTGACATCGTGTCGGACAAGCCCGGCGTGGCGACGCTGCGGTGCGGCAGCCCCCACAGCGGCGAGGGCAGCCGCGGGAACAGCCAGAACGCCGCCAGCGCCAGCGGCAGCCCGAGCGCGAACAGTCGCAGCACGCCGAAGGTCGCCGCTCCGCGCCCGGCGGGCTGCGCCACCTCGCCTTCGTCTGCCGCCAGCCGCTGCAGCGCCAACAGCGCCAGCAGCACCGCCAGCAGCGCCAGCGCCAAGCTGGCCGGACCCTGGTCGAGCAGGAAAGTGGCGAACGGCCCGAACAGGCCGAAGCCGACCAGACTGCGGCCGTCGCGCAGGCTGAAGGTTTCGCTGGGCTTGAGCGCCAGCATCGCGGCCAGCACCGCGCAGGCGGTATCGCGGCCGATGCCCGGTGCCACCACCGCCACCGCCAGCAGTGCGCAGGCGCTGAGCAGCAGACGCAGCAGCGCCGGCATCGGCCGCCGCCAGGAGGCCGCGACCACCACCAGCGCGCCGACGCCGAAGGCCGGCCCCAGCCAGGCCGGCAGTTGCAGCAGCAGCGGCAGCAGGCAGGCGGCGGCCGCCAGCAGCACCTGCATGCGGGCGCGTGTCGTCATCGGCGGCGATGCGTGCTCAGCCATGCGCAGGCTCCGACGCCGGCGTGTCATGCGGCAGCAGCGCCAGCGCGCGCAGGCAGCGGTGCCGGTGTTGCGGCCCGCGGTCGCTGGCGATGGGCGGTTGCGCCGGCAGCTGCAGGCCGTAGCGGCGGCCGTCGCGCTCGGCATCGTCGACCCAGCGCGCCAGTCGGCGGATGCGCTGCTCGTAAGGCAGGCCGGCGGTCTGTTGCCAGTCCAGCAGCAGTTCGCCGCCGCGCTGCTGTTCGTAGTCGCGTACCAGCAGGCTGTCGTGGCGGGCGGAAGCCTTCCACGCCACCGTGCGCGGCGGGTCCCCCGGCCGGTAGCCGCGCAGGTGGTGCGGGTCGTCGCCGGAGCGTGCGGCCTGCGCATGGTCCTGCCCGTTGGCGGGAACCGGCAGCGGTGGCGCCTGGGTTTCCGGCGCCGGGTAGACCAGCAGCGACTGCGCCGGCCAGGCGTACCCCCAGGCCCGCGCCAGCCCCAGTGGCTGGACGCTGGACAGCTCCAGCCGCGGCAGCGGCAGCAGGCCGCGGCGCGTGGTCGGCAGGCGCAGCTCGGCGGAAGCACCGCTGGCATCCAGCGCGACGTGGGTGGCGTGTTCGCCCACCGCCACCCGCAGGCCGCGGCGGACCCGTGCATCGGCGGCGCCCAGCGCGATGCGCAGGTGCAGGTCCTCGCCGGCCGCCACCGGTTCGGCCGCCACCGCTTCCACCCGCAGCCCGGACAGCTGCATATGCGCGGCGATCAGGCTGGCCTGCGCGGCGCCGGCCAGCAGCAGGGCCAGCAGCAGCGCCGGGTTGTTGTTGAAGTTGAGTGCGCCCAGCAGCATCGCGCCCAGCAGCAGGCCGAAGAACAGCCCGCTGGCGGTGGGCAGCACGTAGATGCGGTGGCGCGTGAGCTGCGCCGGCAGCGTTTCCGGCGCGCGCGGGCGCATCCACGCCTGCATGCGCCTGCGCAGCGCGGCGATCACCTCAGTCCACCGCGACCGCGTGCAGGATCGCCTTGGCCAGGCTGGCTGCCGGGGTGTCGGCATCCGCCACCAGCCGGTGCTCGGCCACCGCCGGGAACAGCGCCTGCACGTCCTCGGGCACCACGTGGCCGCGGCCCAGCAGCAGCGCATGCGCGCGCGCCGCGCGCAGCAGCGCCAGCCCCGCACGCGGCGACAGGCCCACCCGTACGCCGGGCTGCTGGCGGCTGCGCGCGATCAGCGCCTGCACGTAATCCAGCAGCGGCTCGGCGGCATGCACCTGCGGCACCGCCCGGCGCAGGGCGAGGATGCGCGGCGCGTCCAGCACCGGCGCTATGTTCGCGATCAGTTCGCGGCGGTCGCTGCCGGCCAGCAGCGCGCGTTCCGCCGCCGCATCGGGATAGCCGAGCGCCAGCCGCAGCAGGAAGCGATCCAGCTGAGAATCCGGCAACGGGTAGGTGCCGGACAGGTCGACCGGGTTCTGGGTGGCGATGACCAGGAAGGGATCGGGCAGGGCACGGGTCTGGCCGTCGATGCTGACCTGGTGTTCGGCCATCGCCTCCAGCAGCGCGCTCTGGGTGCGCGGCGGGGCGCGGTTGATCTCGTCGGCCAGCAGCACGTGGGTGAATACCGGGCCGGGATGGAACTCGAAGCGCCGCGCCTGCGCCTCGTACACCGATACGCCGAGGATGTCGGACGGCAGCAGATCGGAAGTGAACTGCACGCGGGCGAAGTCCAGCCCCAGCGTCGCGGCCAGCGCGTGGGCCAGCGTGGTCTTGCCGAGCCCGGGCAGGTCCTCGATCAGCAGGTGGCCGCCGGCCAGCAGGGCGACGAAGGCCAGCCGCACCTGCACCGGCTTGCCCAGCACCAGCGTGTTCACCTGCGCCTGCGCGTCGCGCAGGGCTTGCTGCAGCTCATCGGTTAGCATCGGCGCCGGTACCGGGATCGCGGACATGTCGTTGGGCATCGGTTCTCGGAAGTGGCAACGAGTGTAGCGAGGACGCCCGGAAATGCAGGATGCGGTAAGCGCGACGGCGCGGCGCGGGTTCATCGCCGGCTGGCTGCTGCTGTGCGCGCTCAAGCTGGCACTGGCGGTGCAGCTGCCGCTGTTCGTCGACGAGGCCTTCTACTGGCAGGAGGGTCAGCATCCGGCCTGGGCCTATTCCGACCTGCCGGCACTGACCGCGTGGCTGGCGCGGCTGGGCTTGGAAGTGTTCGGCCAGCATGCGCTGGGGCTGCGGCTGCCGTTCCTGCTGATCGGCGCGGCGCTCCCGTGGCTGGTGGTGCGGATGGCCGCGCGCGAATTCGGCGCGAACACCGGCTGGCAGGCCGGACTGCTCGCCCTGCTGCTGCCGCTGGCCGGCAGCCTGGGCCTGCTGGCGCTGCCGGACGTGCCGATGCTGCTGGCCACGCTGCTCTGCCTCGACGCCGGATTGCGGCTGTTGCGCCGGGTCGATGTCCTGGGGGCGGGCGAACTTGCGCTGGGCCTGCTGCTGGGCGGGTTGACCCATTACCGCTTCGTCGCGGTGATCGCGGTGGGTTTTGCCGGGTTGTTGATGCTGCGCGACGGGCGCCAAGCGTTGCGGCATCGCGCACCGTGGGTGGCGGTTGCGATCGGCGCGCTGGCCTGGCTGCCGCTGCTGCTGTGGAACCTGCGCAACGCCGATGCCGGCCTGCGCTTCCAGCTGGTGGACAGGCATCCCTGGCATTTCGGCGGCGACGGCCTGCTGCTGGGCCTGCTGCAGCTGTTGCCGGCCACGCCGCTGCTGCTGGCGGCGATGGCGTTGGCCGCCTGGCGCGGCCTGCGCGAGCCGCGTCCCGCCGCGCGCTACCTGGCGCTGTGCGGCAGCGGCATCGTGCTGGGCTTCCTGCTGCTGGGGTTCTTCGCCGACCGCGAACGGGTCAGCTTCCACTGGCCGCTGCCCGGCTTCGTCGCGCTGCTGCCGCTGCTGCCGGCGGCGCTGGCCGGCTGGCCGCGAGGCTGGCGCGTCGCCACCCTGGCCACCGCGGCGGCCGGGCTGGTGCTGGTGCTGGGCTTCTTCGTCGTGGCCTCGGTGCCGGCGTGGCGCGAGCAGACCGCGGGGCACCGCCTGTATCCGGCCAATTTCGCCGGCTGGAGCGCGCTGGCGGAGGCGGTGCGCGGCGAACGTGCCGCCATGCCGGCCGGGACGCGGCTGCTGGCCGGCAATTTCAAGATCGGCGCGGAGCTGGGCTTCCTGCTCGACGATCCGCGCATCGCCGTGCTCGACCATCCGCTCAACCACCACCACGGCCGCGCGCCGCAGCTGGCGCTGTGGGGGCTGCAGCACGACGGCGCCCGCGATGCGCCGATGCTGCTGGTGGTCGCCGCCACCGACGTGAAGTTCCGCGAGGAGCTGGCGTATTTCCAGCGGCTGTGCGGGCAGGTCGGCCCGCTGCCGCCGCCGCGGGTGCTGAACATCGACCACGGCCGCCAGCGCTTCCTGTTGTTCGCTTTGCCGGCGCAGCGCGGCGACGGGGCATGCGTGACGCCGGCGCTGGCCAATATCGATGCGCCTGCAGCCGGCGCGCGGGTGGAGCGGCGGTTCAAGGTGTCGGCGTGGGCGGCCAAGGACGTGGCCGGCGTGCGCAGGGTGGAAGTACTGCTGGATGGCCGGGTGGTGGCCACCGCGCGCCGCGTGGGGGCCAATCCGTGGGTAGTCGATGATTTCCTGCAGCGCCGCTCGCGTGATCCGGCCGTGCCACAGGTGCAGTTCGCCGCCGAGGTGGACGCCAGTGCGCTGCCGGCCGGCACGCACTGGCTGGGCCTGCGCGTGACCGGCGGCGACGGTGCGGTCGAGGACGGCCCCACACAACCTGTGCAGCTGCGTTGAGCCCGACGATGCACATCGCTTCCCGCCTTTCCCCGCTGCCCGTGGTCGCGCTGCCGCTGGCCCTGTGCCTGCTGCTGGCCGCCACCCTGCAATTGCACCTGCCGCTGATGCTGTGGGACCACATCGACCTGGTGCCGATCTACGACGCATGGCAGCGCGGTGCGCTTGCCGCCTCGCAGTTTTGGCGCATCCACGACGGCAGCCATTTCCATTCCGCGGCGTATGCGGTGCTGCTGGCCACCACCTGGCTGTCGGGTGGGCGGCCGTGGCTGGACTGCGTGGCCGGCTGGGCGTTTTACGCGCTGCTGGCGTGGACGCTGTGGCGGCTGGTCGGCAACGGCTGGCGTGGCGGCCGGGTGGCGCGCGGCTGGTGGTGGGCGATGCTGCTGCTGATCGCCCATCCCGGCCATCTCGCCAACCTGCAGTGGGGCTGGCAGGTGGCGGTATTCATCAGCCTGCTGGGGGCGGTGGCGCCGATCCACTGGCTGACGCTGGAACGCCCCACGCTGGTGCTGAACCTTGCTGGCGTGGTGCTGGCGATCGTCGGCGTGCTGGGGTTTTCCACCACCTTGGCGGTGTTCCCTGTGGCGCTGACGCTGGTGGCGCTGCGCGGCGAGTGGCCGTGGTCGCGGCGCATCGCTTTTGCACTGCCATGGCTGCTGGCCGGCGGCGGCCTGGTGGCATGGTTGCTGGCGGCGCGCGGACAGTCGGTGACGCTGCCCGGCGCCGGCGTGCTGGCGCTGTACGCGCTCAATTACCTTGGCGGCGGGGTGCTGCGGTTCGCCGAGGACGTGGCGCCGTGGTGGACGCTGTTGGCCCTGCTGCTGGCGATCCCCGCCGCCGTGCGCTGCTACCGGCAGGCGCAGGCGCGGCCATGGCTGGCGCTGATGGCGTTCGCGCTGGGCTGCGCCCTGCTCACCGCGCTGGGGCGCGCCGGCAGCTTCGGCACGGACCACGCATTCGTGACCCGGTACGCCAGTTTCGCGCTGCTGTTCTGGATCGGGTGGCTGGGCTGATGGTGCTGGCCTGGGGCGATGCCGGCAGGGCGTGGCGCCGGCAGCGGCCCCTGTTGCTGCTCACGCTGCTGTTCGCGGCGGTGAACGGCGCGCATCTGGCGAAGAAGGCCTCGACTACGCACCAGCGCGCAGTTGCGTATGCCACGCAGATCCGCACTGGCTGGCCGGCGTTGGACGACACCCTGCTGACGCAGGCATATGGCGACCGCGCCGATGCCGCACGGCAGCGTCTGGTGCTGCTCCGCCGCTGGGGCTTCGCGCCGTTCGACCATGCCGCCGGCGAGTGACGGCGCGCGCTCAGGGCAGGGTAAAACCCGCCTGCCGCAGCAGCGCGCAGGTGGCGATCAATGGCAGTCCGATCAGCGCGGTCGGGTCGCGGTTGTCGATGGACTCGAACAGGGTGATGCCCAGTCCTTCCGACTTGAAGCTGCCGGCGCAGTCGAACGGCTCCTCGGCATCCACGTAGCGCTCGATCTCGGCGTCGGTCAACGCGCGGAAACGCACTTCGGTGAGGTCGATGGCGGCAAGCGCGCGGCCGTCGGCATGGGCAAGGCACAGCGCGGTATGGAAATGCACCACGCCGCCGGACATCGCCCGCAGCTGGGCGATGGCGGCGTCACGGCCGCCCGGCTTGCCCAGCGCCTTGCCGCCGAGATCGGCAACCTGATCCGAGCCCAGTGCCCAGCCGTCATCGCCCAGCGCCTGCGCCACCGCCTGCGCCTTGGCTTCGGCAAGGCGCGTAGCCAGCGCCAGCGGCGATTCGCCGTGCAGGGCGGTTTCGTCCACCTCCGGGCGCGCGACGTCGAACGGCAGGCGCAGCCGTTCCAGCAGTTCGCGACGGTAGCGCGAGGTCGAGGCGAGGGTCAGGCGGGGCATCGGTCAGACCGCTCCGGCGCGGGCGCGATCCACCCGCTGCAGCTGCCGCTCGATGCTGGCGCGGGCGGCGTCCAGCGCATCGCGCACGCCGTGCAGCTGCTCCAGGCTGGCGCGCTCGGCGTTGTCCTGCAGCCACAGCCGCTGCCGCAGCAGCTCCTGCATGGCCGCGCGCACCGGGTTCTCGTCGCTGCCGGCGACCGCCTCGATCTCGGCGCGGGCCGCGCGCAGGCGGGATTCCAGCGCATCCGCGGCGTCGAGCAGCTGGGAGATCGCCTGCTGTCTGCGGCGGCTGCCGCGGCGTACCCGCAGCGCCAGCAAGGCGGCGGCGCCAGCGAGCGCGAGGAGGAGCAATGGCAGGAGGATTCCCATCCGCGCAGTCTGCGCGAGCCCGCCCGGGCCCGCAAACGGGCGAGGATTCCTGGCGCGGCGCGCCTTTGGTGGATTTGACACGGGCATGAGCGCCGCGTAGCATTTTGCGGCTTATGTCCGAACAGCCGACAAGCCGGGTGCCAGAAGTCTTGGATGCCTGGCGCATGGTGGCGGCGCGGCGCGAGTTCGAAGGCCGGATTCCGCTGGCGGCGATGACGCGGCTGCGCGGCAGTCTGGTCGATGCCGAAGGCGAAGTCCGCTACGCGCTGGCCTTCGACACCGACAGCCTGAAGGTGCCCTACGTCGAACTGCGGATCGACGCGGCGCTGCCGCTGGAATGCCAGCGCAGCCTGCAGCGGTTCCTGCAGCCGATGCAGATGGTGCAGCGGCTGGGGTTGATCCGCGACGAGGCCGACGAAGCGGCCCTGCCGCCGGAGTACGAACCGCTGCTGGTGCCCGCCGACGGCATGCTGCGGCCGGCCGAGCTGGTCGAGGACGAATTGATTCTGGCGTTGCCGGTCGTGCCGGTGTCGCCCGATGCCGAGGAAGTCGAGCGCGATTTCGCGCCGACTTCGGAGGAGGCCGCCCAGGCCAACCCGTTCGCGGCGTTGTCCGGGTGGAAGAAGGAATAGTGCGATAATCGCCGCATCGCGCGTCACATACGTTTTTCTTGGAGTTGTCCCATGGCCGTCCAGAAGTCCCGCGTTTCCCCGTCCCGCCGCGGCATGCGTCGCGCCCACGACGCCCTGTCCGCCAAGCAGCTGGCCACCGATCCGACCAGCGGCGAGACCCACCTGCGCCACCACGTGACCGCCGACGGCTACTACCGTGGCAAGCAGGTCATCGTGCCGAAGACCAAGGTGGCTGACGAGGAGTGATCCGTCGGCCGCAAGGCCGGCGTCACGACGCACCACGCCCGGCCGCGCCCCATGGCGCGGCCGTTGGCGTTTCTGCGCCTGCAATCCCGGTGGCGGCGGCCCCGGCGGTGGCCTCGGCCGCGCCCGCGCCCCGCATCGGCTAATCTTGTCCGCTTGATCAGGGGAGTTGCCGTCCGCATGAGCCAGACCGAAAGCCGCATCTACGCCCGCATCGCCGGCACCGGCAGCTACCTGCCCGAGAAGGTGCTGACCAACGACGACCTGGCGAAGATGGTGGACACCAGCGACGAGTGGATCGCCGCACGCACCGGCATCCGCGAGCGCCACGTGGCGGCGGAAGGCCAGACCACCAGCGACCTTGGCTACCAGGCCGCGTTGCGCGCGCTGGAGGCCGCCGGTGTCGCCGCGGCGGACATCGACCTGATCGTGGTCGGCACCACCACCCCGGACCTGATCTTCCCGTCCACCGCCTGCCTGATCCAGCACAAGCTGGGCGTCGCCGGCTGCCCGGCATTCGACGTCAACGCGGCCTGCTCCGGCTTCATCTACGGGCTGACCATCGCCGACAAGTTCATCCGCTCGGGCGCGGCCAAGACCGCGCTGGTGATCGGCGCGGAAACCCTGACCCGCATGCTGGACTGGAACGACCGCGGCACCTGCGTGCTGTTCGGCGACGGTGCCGGCGCGGTGGTACTCAAGGCCGATACCGACACCGGCATCCTCAGCACCCACATGCATGCCGATGGCAGCAAGGCGGAACTGCTGTGGAACCCGGTGGGCGTTTCGGCGGGCTTCAAGCCGGAAGAGCAGAACGCCGGCGTGCGGGTGATGATGGCCGGCAACGAGGTGTTCAAGCACGCGGTGAAGGCGCTGGACTCGGTGGTCGAGGAAGCGCTGGAATCGAACGGGCTGGACCGCACCGCGCTGGACTGGCTGGTGCCGCACCAGGCCAACCTGCGCATCATCGAAGCCACCGCCAAGCGCCTGGCCATGCCGATGGACCGGGTGATCGTGACCGTGGACAGGCACGGCAACACCTCCTCCGGCTCGGTGCCGCTGGCGCTGGACGAGGCGGTGCGCTCGGGCCGGGTGCAGCGTGGCCAGCTGGTGCTGCTGGAAGCGTTCGGCGGCGGTTTCACCTGGGGCTCGGCACTGCTGCGCTATTGAACCCGGCCGGGCGGGGCGGCGCTTCCTCCCCCGCCCTCATCGCCGGCGGGCGTCTGCGAGCATACGCCGCGGTACAGACAGGCTAGAGCAATTGCTCGTATCATGCCCGCCCCATCGCAGGGCTCCGTCCTGCGCCCCCTCTGCACGGTTTGCATAGCGTGAGCGAAGCCATCCAATCCAATCCGGTCGCCCTGGTGTTTCCCGGCCAGGGCTCGCAGGCGGTCGGCATGCTGGCCGAGCTGGCCGAACTGCACCCTGTCTTGAAGGCCACGTTCCAGGAGGCCTCCGATGGCGCCGGCGTGGACCTGTGGGCGCTGTCGCAGGGCGGCCCCGAGGAAATGCTGAACCGCACCGAATACACCCAGCCGGCGCTGCTGGCCGCGGGCGTGGCGGTGTGGCGGCTGTGGAGCGAGCAGGGCGGCACGATGCCGTCGGTGCTGGCCGGCCACAGCCTGGGCGAATACACCGCGCTGGTCGCCGCGGGCGCATTGTCGCTGCAGGACGGGGCGCATCTGGTGCGCATCCGCGGCCAGTTGATGCAGGACGCCGCGCCTGCCGGTACCGGTGCCATGGCGGCCGTGCTGGGTGCGGAGGATGCGCTGGTCGAAGCCGTCTGCGCGGAGGCTTCGGGCGCGCAGGTGGTGGTGCCCGCCAACTACAACTCGCCGGGTCAGATCGTGATCGGTGGCGACGCCGCGGCGGTGGACCGCGCGCTGGCCCTGCTGCAGGAGAAAGGCGTGCGCAAGGCGTTGAAGCTGGCGGTCAGCGTGCCGTCGCATACCCCGATGATGCGCGAGGCGGCCAATAGGCTGGCGCAGACCATGGCCGGGATGGAATGGAAGCTGCCGGCGTTGCCGGTGGTGCAGAACGTGGATGCCCGTGCGCACGACAGCGTCGACGCGATCCGCGACGCGCTGGTGCGCCAGCTCTACCTGCCGGTGCAGTGGACCGGCTGCGTGCAGGCGCTGGCCGCGCGCGGGGTCGCCCGGATCGCCGAGTGCGGCCCGGGCAAGGTGCTGACCGGTCTGGTCAAGCGCATCGACAAATCGCTCGACGCCCGCGCGTTGGGCACGCCGGCCGAATTCGCCGGCGCCATCGAGGAATGGAATTCATGAGCGAGTTGTTGCTGAAGGGCGAGATTGCGCTGGTCACCGGCGCATCGCGCGGGATCGGCGCGGCGATTGCCGACGAGCTGGCGGCACTGGGCGCGACCGTCATCGGCACCGCCACCAGCGATGCCGGTGCGCAGGCGATCGGCGAACGGCTGGCCGCGCGCGGTGGCCACGGCCGCCGGCTCGACGTCAACGAGGCCGGCGCGATCGAGGCGCTGGTGGACGCCGTGTCCACCGAGTTCGGCGCAATCTCCATCCTGGTCAACAACGCCGGCATCACCCGCGACAACCTGCTGATGCGGATGAAGGACGAGGACTGGCAGGCCATCCTCGATACCAACCTGACCAGCGTGTACCGCGCGTCGAAAGCGGTGCTGCGCGGGATGATGAAGGCGCGCAAGGGTCGCATCGTCAACATCGCCTCGGTGATCGGCGTGACCGGCAACGCCGGCCAGGCCAACTACGCCGCGGCCAAGGCCGGGATCATCGCGTTCAGCAAGTCGCTGGCCAAGGAGATCGGCTCGCGCGGGATCACCGTGAACGTGGTCGCGCCGGGCTTCATCGCCACCGACATGACCGCCGACCTGCCGGAGGCCGCGAAGGAGGCGATGCTGGGACAGATCGCGCTTGGGCGCCTGGGCGAGCCGGCCGACATCGCCCGCGCGGTGGCTTTCCTCGCGGGTCCGTCGGCGGCCTACATCACCGGCGAGACCCTGCACGTCAACGGCGGCATGTACATGCCGTGATTTCCAGCCGGGCGGCCTGACTTCCTGTCGCCCGGGTTTACCGTACACTTCACCACTGAACGACCCGATTTCCGGGAGGAGCAACCCACATGAGCAACATCGAAGAGCGCGTCAAGAAGATCGTCGTCGAGCAACTGGGCGTCAAGGAAGAAGAAGTCACCAACAGCGCGTCGTTCGTCGACGATCTGGGCGCTGACTCGCTGGACACCGTGGAGCTGGTGATGGCGCTCGAGGAAGAGTTCGAGTGCGAGATCCCGGACGAGGACGCGGAAAAGATCAGCACCGTGCAGGCTGCGATCGACTACATCAAGGCCCACGTCAAGGCGTAAGCCCGGCGTCCGCCAGCTGTACCCCGGGGGCCGCGCATGCGGCCCCCTGTGTTTGCATCGAACGTAACGAGAAGCGTGGAGGAGAAGGCGATGGGCAAGCGACGCGTGGTGGTCACGGGCATGGGCATCGTCTCGCCGCTGGGCCACGACCTGGCCGGCAACTGGGATGGCATCGTCAACGGCCGCTCCGGCATCGGCATGGTGGAAGGCTTCGATGCCAGCACCTACCCGACCCGCATCGCCGGCGAGATCCGCGACTTCGACGTCACCCGCTGGGTGAACGTGAAGGATGCGAAGAAGATGGACCACTTCATCCACTACGGCATCGCCGCCTCGCTGATGGCGAAGGACGATGCCGGGCTGGAAGTGACCGAGGCCAATGCCGAGCGCATCGGTGCGCTGATCGGCGCGGGCATCGGCGGGATCTGGGGCATCGAGGAAACCGCCATCAAGCTGCACGAGGGCGGGGTGCGCAAGATCAGCCCGTTCTACATCCCCAGCACCATCATCAACATGCTCCCGGGCCAGCTCTCGCTGATGACCGGGATCAAGGGGCCGACCTTCTCGGCGGTCTCCGCCTGTGCCACCTCGAACCACAGCATCGGCATGGCGATGCGCATGATCCAGTACGGCGACGCCGACGTGATGTTCGCCGGCGGTGCCGAGCGCGGCAGCTCGCCGACCTCGATGGGCGGCTTCTGCGCGATGAAGGCGATGAGCACCCGCAACGACGATCCCGCCCGCGCCTCGCGCCCGTGGGACGCCGGCCGCGACGGCTTCGTGCTGGGCGATGGCGCCGGCGTGCTGGTGCTGGAGGAGTACGAGCACGCCAAGGCCCGCGGTGCCCGCATCTACTGCGAGCTGGCCGGCTTCGGTGCGACTTCCGATGCCTTCCACATGACCGCACCCAGCGAGAACGGCGAGGGGCCCGCGCGCTGCATGGCGATGGCCTTCCGTGACGCCGGCATCAACCCGGAGGACGTGGGTTACCTCAACGCGCACGGCACCAGCACCCCGCTCGGCGACGTGGCCGAGACGCTGGCGATCAAGCGTGCGCTGGGCGACCACGCCTACAAGACGATGGTCAGCTCGACCAAGTCCATGACCGGCCACCTGCTAGGTGCCGCCGGCGGGGTGGAGGCGATCTATTCGATCAAGGCGCTGCAGACCGGCATCATCCCGCCCACCATCAACCTGGAAACCCCGGGTGAGGGCTGCGACCTGGACTACGTACCGAACGTGGCGCGCGAGGCGAAGATCGACGTGGTGGTGTCCAACGGCTTCGGTTTCGGTGGCACCAACGGCACGCTGGTGTTCAAGCGGATCTGACGCCCATGCCCTCCTTTGCACGGCAGGGGGGGGCCGGGGAGGGTGCACTTCACCAATGACTGCCGCCACCCTGCCCGCCGACATCGACCTGCTCGACCTGCACCGGCTCGACCCGGCGCGCTACCCCGTGCTGCTGGAGTCCAGCGCCACCGGCGCGCACGGTCGTCGTGACCTGCTGCTGGCCCACGCCGGCGAGGGCTTCGCCCTGCATCGCGATGGAGTGGCGCGCACGCTGTCGGGCGAAGCGCTCGCAGGCGGGTTCTTCGACGTGCTCGACCGGCAATGGCGGGCGGCCGCGACCGGCGCCGGTTTGCCGTTGGCCGGCGGCTGGGCGCTGCTGCTGGGATACGAGCTTGCGGCGCAGGTGGAGCCGGTGCTGGCGCTGCCGCAGGCGGCGGGCGGGCTGCCCGTGGCCATCGCGCTGCGCTGTCCGGCGGTGGTCCTGCGTGATCGCAGCAGCGGCGGGCTCCGGGCTGCCGCCGAGGCCGGCTTCGAGGCATGGCTCCCGCGCATCCAAGCGGACATCGAACGGGCGCGTGCCCTGCCGCCGCTGCCGGCATGGGTGCCGCCGATCCGCATCGACGAAGACGAGCCCCGGCGCTATCTCGATGGGGTGGCGCGTGTGCTGGACTACCTCGCCGCCGGCGATGTGTTCCAGGCCAACCTCTCGCGCGGTTGGGAAGCCGGGTTCGCGGGCCCGTTGGATCCGGCCGCGCTGTTCCAGCGCCTGCGCCAGCACAATCCGGCGCCGTTCGCGGGGCTGTTCCACAGTGGGTGGGGCAGCGTGGTCAGCGCTTCGCCGGAGCGGTTGCTGTCGGTACGCACGGGCGTTGCCGAAACCCGCCCGATCGCCGGCACCCGCGCGCGCTTCCCCGGCGACGACGATGCCGCGCGCATCCGCGAGCTGGTGGGACATCCCAAGGAGCGCGCCGAACACGTCATGCTGCTGGACCTGGAGCGCAACGACCTCGGCCGCGTTTGCGCGCCGGGCAGCGTGCAGGTGGACGAGCTGATGACGGTGGAAAGCTATGCGCACGTCCACCACATCGTCAGCAACGTGCGTGGCCAGCTGCGCGCGGAGGTGACGCCGGGGCAGGCGCTGGCCGCGCTGTTCCCCGGCGGCACGATCACGGGTTGCCCGAAGGTGCGCTGCATGCAGATCGTGGCCGAGCTGGAAGGCGTGGGCCGCGGCGCCTACACCGGCGCGATGGGTTGGCTGGGGCACGACGGCGACATGGACCTGAACATCCTGATCCGCAGTGCCGAGGTGGAGGGCGACACCCTGCGCTTCCGCACCGGCGCCGGCATCGTGATCGACTCCGATCCGCAGCGCGAGCTGGAGGAAACCCGCGCCAAGGCACGCGGCATGCTGCGGGCGCTGGGGGTCGAGTGATGAACGCCATGGCATCCGCGGCGTTCGTCGGGCTTGCACGCATGGACGGCGTTTCCGTCGCCAATCGCGGCCTTGCCTACGGCGACGGCGTGTTCGAAACCATGCGCGTGCATGACGGCGAACTGCCGCTGTGGCCGGGCCATCTCGCGCGGCTGCGCGAAGGCGCGCAACGGCTTGGCATCGGCTTGCCCGATCCGGCCTTCATCGAGGCATGCATCGACGAGATGATCGACGGCGCCGATGCAGGCGTGATCAAGCTGCTGCTCACCCGGGGCGACGGCGGCCGCGGCTATGCGCCGCCGGTCGATGCGCAGCCGGCGTGGACATTGGCGCTGTATCCGCTGCCGCCGATCACCAGCGGCGGCCTGTGCCTGCATGCCTGTGACACACGGTTGGCGATCCAGCCCGCGCTGGCCGGCATCAAGCACTGCAATCGCCTTGAACAGGTGCTTGCGCGCGCCGAAGCCGAGCGCGCCGGTTGCGACGAAGGGCTGATGCGGGACAGCGAAGGCCGCGTGGTCTGTGCCACTGCCGCCAACCTGCTGGCGCATCGTAATGGCCGCTGGCTGACGCCGCCGGTTGCCCGCTGCGGCGTGGCCGGGGTGCTGCGCGGCTGGCTGCTGGCGCAGGGACTGGTAGAGGAGGCCGAACTGGCGCCAGGCGAGGTGGAGGACGCCGCCGCACTGGCGCTCTGCAACGCCGTGCGCGGTATCCTGCCGGTCTCCCTGCTGGGCGCGCGCAAATGGGCGGCGCACCCGGCGCTGACCGAACTGCAGGCGCGACTGGCGATGGCCTATCCAATGTTTTCCAATCCCGCGGTGGGCGCATGAAGGCGCGTCGGCCGCTGCTGATCCTGCTGCTGGCCGTGCTGGCGGTGGCGGCGTGGTACTGGGACCGTTTCCGCACCTTCGCCGAGGCGCCGTTGCCCGGCATCCAGGCGGACGCCGGGCTGGTGGTCGCGCGCGGCGACAACCTGGACAAGGTGCTGCGCAAGCTGCAGGCGCAGGGCGTGGACACCGGCGACCGCCTGTACTGGCAGCTGCTGGCGCGCCAGACCGGTGCCGCCGGCCGGCTGCAGGTGGGCGAATACGCGCTGCGCGAGGACACCTCGCCGCGCGCGCTGCTGCAGGCGATGCGCGACGGCAAGGTGGTACGGCGCATGTTCACCATCATCGAAGGCTGGAACATCCGCGACCTGCGCGCGGCGCTGCGCAAGGCGCCGCTGCTGGAGCAGAAGACCACGCAGTTGGATGACGCCGCGTTGATGGCGGCGCTGGGCCACGCCGGCCAGCACCCGGAGGGGCGTTTCCTGCCCGAAACCTATGCCTGGGTACGCGGCGACTCCGACCTCGACATCCTCAAGCGCGCCTACGCCGGCATGGACAAGGCGCTGGACCTGGCGTGGAAATCGCGCGTACCGGACCTGCCGCTGGACAACCGCGACCAGGCGCTGACGCTGGCCTCGATCGTCGAGAAGGAAACCGGGATCGCCGAGGAGCGGCCGGCCATCGCCGGCGTGTTCGTGCGCCGGCTGAAGACCGGCATGCGCCTGCAGACCGATCCCACCGTGATCTACGGCATGGGCTCCAGCTACACCGGCAATATCCGCCGCAGCGACCTGACCACCGATACGCCCTACAACACCTACACCCGAGACGGCCTGCCGCCGACGCCCATCGCCATGCCCGGCAAGGCGGCGCTGCAGGCGGCCACGCATCCGGCGCCGGGCGATGCGCTGTATTTCGTCGCGGTGGGCGATGGCAGCGGGCGGCATGTGTTCAGCGCCTCGCTGGATGCACACAACAGCGCGGTGCGCGGCTACGTGCAGCGCTACCGCGCGCAGCGCCAGGCCGAGCGTGAAGGAGCCACGCCGAAGTGACGATGCTGCAATCGAAGCCGCGCCTGCTGACCATCGAAGGCGGCGAGGGTGCGGGCAAGAGCACCGTGCTGTCGGCGCTGCGCGACGCCCTGCTGGCAGATGGCTGCGAAGTGGTCTGCACCCGCGAGCCGGGCGGCACCCCGCTGGCCGAGCGCATCCGCGGCCTGCTGCTGGACACCGGCGACGAACCGGTGCATCCGCATGCCGAACTGCTGCTGATGTTCGCCGCGCGCGCGCAGCACGTGCAGCGGGTAGTGCTGCCGGCGCTGGCGCGCGGCGCGTGGGTGATTTCCGATCGCTTCACCGATTCCAGCTACGCCTACCAGGGCGCGGCGCGGGGCATGGATGAAGGCTTCATCGCCGAACTCGAGCGGCGCGCGGTCGGCATCGAACCCGGCCTGACCCTGCTGCTGGACCTGGGCGTGGCGCACGCGCGCGAACGCACCCGCGGGCGCGACCTGTTGGGCGGCGCTTCGCCGGACCGCATCGAGCGCGAGCGCGACGACTTCTTCGAGCGCGTACGCGAAGGTTTCCTGGCGCGTGCGACAGCGCATCCGCAGCGCATCCGCGTGCTCGATGCCAGTCCGGACGCCGCCGCCGTCGCCGCCGCTGCGCTGGCGGTGCTGGCCGACTACCGCAAGGCGCTGGCATGAACCTGCCACCGCTTTCGCCCTGGCAGCAGCGCGCCTACACGC
>JAANMY010001651.1_pt1 | contig 24000 bp, 25 predicted proteins | sample 7279691 | NCBI WGS metagenome assembly JAANMY01 (sample SAMN14094543, study PRJNA606508) | bioreactor metagenome | isolation source: A lab-scale SPAN reactor treating ammonium-rich wastewater day 388 | place: Ireland: Galway | collected 2018-02-07
AGGTCGCGTCCATCCTCGCCCATGGCGAGGGCTTGCAGGCCCATGCGCGCTCCGCGGAGATGCGGCTCAAGGACTGACGGGATGGGTGAGTTCGGGCCTGGGTCCGGGCCTGGCTTTGACCTCGTGCAGTCGCGCCCCGATGTTCGCACCTGCACCGACCAAGCCGGTGATGTGCAGGGTGTTCGTGGCGCAGGCGAGGACTGTCTGAGCGAGCAAAGCGAGCGAGTTCCGCAGCCTGCAGAACGAATACCCTGCGCAGCGCCGGCGAATCGAAGGCTTCTGTTTCTTTTTGGCTGCGTCTTGTTTGTTGTATTAGGCAGGGGCTTTGACAAGAGGGCGCCGCGCGGTGGCTTGCGCTTCGCCCGAGACGCCCGTGGCATCCCTTCTGCAGGCTGCGGAACTCGCCCTGCGGGCTCAGACAGTCCTCGCCTGCGCCAGGGATGCCACGGTCGCCTCGGGCTGACTTGGGTGCCAGTTCTGGGGGACGGTACAGGCCTTTCTGCAAGGTCCTGTTCATCCTCGCTCCTTCACTGCCCGAGAATGTCCCTCAGCGCACCGACAAGCAGTGCGCACGGCGCATCCGTGCCTATCGTGATGCGCATGAACTGATCGATGCGCGGCGCCTTGAAGTGGCGCACGATGATCGCGCGTTGGCGCAGCGCTGCGGTCAGTTCGGCGCCGTCGCGCTGCGGGTGGCGGGCGAAGATGAAGTTCGCAGCCGAGGGCAGCACCTCGAATCCCAGCGCCTGCATGTCCGCGACCAGGTTGTCGCGCGTGGCGATGACCTTGCGGCAACTGTCCTGGAAGAAGTCCTCGTCTTCCACCGACGCCACTGCGCCGGCAATCGCCAGGCGATCGAGCGGGTAGGAGTTGAAGCTGTTCTTGACTCGCTCCAGGCCCTCGATCAGCTCCGCATGGCCGACCGCGTAGCCCACGCGCAGGCCGGCGAGCGAGCGGCTCTTGGAGAAGGTGTGGGTGACGAGCAGGTTGGGGTAGCGGTCGACGAGCGCAATGGCGCTGTCGCCGCCGAAGTCCACATAGGCCTCGTCCACCAGCACCACCACGTCCGGATTGCCGGCAACGATGCGCTCGACCTCGGCTAGCGCCAGCACGCGGCCGGTGGGGGCGTTGGGGTTGGGGAAGACGATCGCGCCGGGGCGCTCCGCGCCTGACGGCAGATAGTCTTCCACCCGGATCGAGAAATCGTCGGCGAGCGGGATCTGCCGGTGGGGGATGCCGTAGAGCCCGCAATACACCGGGTAGAAGCTGTAGCTGATGTCCGGGAACCACAGCGCGCGGTCGTGCTTGAGCAAGGCCATGAAGGCGTGCGCGAGGACCTCGTCCGAACCGTTGCCGACGAAGATCTGCTGCGGCTGCACGCCGTGGCGCTTCGCGAGTGCGCCCTTGAGTGCGTCGGCGTTGGGGTCGGGGTAAAGGCGCAGGCCGTCGCCGGTAGCGGCACGGATCGCCTCCAGCGCCCCGGGCGAAGGGCCGTAGGGATGCTCGTTGGTGTTGAGCTTGACCAGGTTGTCGAGCTTGGGCTGCTCGCCCGGGACGTAGGGGGTCAGGCCGTGGACGACGGCGCTCCAGAAGCGGCTCATGCGGATGTCTGCGGTTGGGGTGGAACGGATCGATGTGCACGCCTCGCGTGGCCGCTGCATCGGGTGCACCGGCAACGCGATAGCGCTGCCGATCGCGCGCCATAGCCTGCGCGTTGCGGCGAGTTTGTCGCGCGATGGTATCATGGCCTCGCCCTTTCACCCTTTGGCCAGAAGTCCCCCATGCGGCAAGCAGAAGTCACACGCAATACCCTCGAGACGAAGATCACGGTGCGCATCGACCTCGATGGCAGCGGCCAGGGCAAGCTCGACACCGGCGTGCCCTTCTTCGACCACATGCTCGACCAGATCGTCCGTCACGGCCTGATCGACCTCGACATCCACTGCGAGGGCGACACCCACATCGACGACCACCACACCGTCGAGGACGTCGGCATCACGCTCGGCCAGGCCTTTGCCAGGGCGGTCGGCGACAAGAAGGGGCTGCGCCGCTATGGCCATGCCTACGTACCGCTCGACGAGGCGCTGTCGCGCGTTGTGGTCGACTTCTCCGGCCGGCCCGGGCTGCACTACTTCATCAATTTCACCCGCGCCCGCATCGGCAATTTCGACGTGGACCTCGCGCGCGAGTTCTTCCAGGGCTTCGTCAATCACGCCGGGGTCACGGTGCACATCGACAACCTGCGCGGTGACAACGCCCATCATCAGTGCGAGACGGTGTTCAAGGCCTTCGCGCGTGCGCTGCGCATGGCGGCGGAGCGCGACGATCGCGCCGCCGGCACGATCCCCTCGACCAAGGGCGCGCTCTGATTTCTTCCCTCCTGTGGCTGCCCGGCGCAGCCGCCCTCCAGTTGATTAGCGAGTCAAGCCGATGACCACCGTGGCCATCATCGATTACGGCATGGGCAACCTGCGCTCGGTCGCGAAGGCGATCGAGCATGTAGCCCCCGGCCACGACGTCTTCGTCACCTCGGATCCGGCACGGGTTGCCGCCGCCGAGCGCGTGGTGTTTCCCGGTCAGGGCGCGATGCCGGACTGCATGCGTGAGCTCGATGCCCGCGGCCTGCGTCCGGCGGTTGTGGCTGCGGCGGCGAGCAAACCCTTTCTCGGCATCTGCATCGGCCAGCAGATGCTGTTTCAGCACAGCGCCGAGGGTGACGTGCCCGGACTCGGCATCCTGCCCGGCGAAGTCGTGCGCTTCCCCGAGGACCGCATGCAGGCCGCGGACGGCAGTCGGCTGAAGGTGCCGCACATGGGCTGGAACGAGGTCTGGCAGGCCGGTCCGCACCCGATGTGGGACGGTATCCCGGACGGCGAGCGTTTCTACTTCGTGCACAGCTACTTCGTCGTGCCTGTCGATCCCGCGCTGACCGCGGCAGAGACCGACTATGGCCTGCGCTTTACCAGTGCGGTAGCGCGGGCTAATATCTTTGCGGCTCAGTTCCACCCGGAAAAGAGCGCCGCTGCCGGCCTTCGGCTTCTTGCAAATTTCATCCGCTGGCAGCCCTGAGCGCCCGCGGCCCGTCTTTCGACTCCGCCCCTCTGAACTGATCCCCGTATGCTGCTGATCCCCGCCATCGACCTCAAGGACGGTCACTGTGTTCGCCTGAAACAGGGCGAGATGGACGACGCCACCGTGTTTTCCGAAGACCCGGGGGCCGTGGCGCGCCACTGGCTCGATGCCGGTGCCCGTCGCCTGCATCTGGTCGACCTCAACGGCGCCTTCGCCGGCAAGCCCAGGAACGGCGCCGCAATCCGCGCCATCACCGACGTCGTCGGGGAGGACATCCCGGTGCAGCTCGGTGGCGGCATCCGTGATCTCGACACCATCGAGCACTATCTCGACAACGGCATCAGCTACGTCATCATCGGCACCGCTGCGGTCAAGAACCCGGGCTTCCTGCACGATGCCTGCAGCGCCTTCCCCGGCCACATCATCGTCGGCCTCGATGCGAAGGACGGCAAGGTGGCGGTCGATGGCTGGTCCAAGCTCACCGGCCACGACGTGGTCGACCTGGCGAAGAAGTTCGAGGACTACGGCGTCGAGTCGGTGATCTACACCGACATCGGCCGCGACGGCATGCTGTCGGGCGTGAACATCGAAGCCACCGTGCGCCTGGCGCGTGCGCTGCGCATCCCGGTCATCGCCAGTGGCGGCATCACCGACCTGCGCGACATCGACGCGCTGTGCGCGGTCGAGGACGAGGGCATCATGGGCGCGATCACCGGCCGTGCCATCTACGAAGGCACGCTCGACTTCGCCGCCGCGCAGGCGCGCGCGGACGAACTCAATGGCGTGACCGAATGACCTTTTCCAGTGAGCGCCGCTGATGCTGGCCAAGCGCATCATCCCCTGCCTGGACGTGAAGTCCGGGCGCGTGGTCAAGGGTGTCAATTTCGTCGAGTTGCGCGACGCGGGTGATCCGGTCGAGATTGCCCGCCGCTATGACGAGCAGGGCGCCGACGAGATCACCTTCCTCGACATCACCGCCAGTTCGGATGATCGCGACATCATCCTGCATGTGGTCGAGCAGGTGGCCGAGCAGGTCTTCATCCCGCTCACCGTCGGTGGCGGCGTGCGCGTGGTCGAGGACGTGCGCCGGCTGCTCAATGCCGGTGCCGACAAGGTCAGCATGAACACTGCGGCGGTGAACAACCCGCAGCTCGTGCATGACGCCTCGAGCAAGGTCGGCAGCCAGTGCATCGTGGTGGCGATCGACGCCAAGCAGACCGCACCCGGCAAATGGGAGGTCTTCACCCATGGCGGGCGCAACAACACCGGGCTGGACGCCATCGAGTGGGCGCGCAAGGTCGAATCTATGGGGGCGGGCGAGATCCTGCTCACCAGCATGGACCGCGACGGCACCAGAAGCGGTTTCGACCTCGCACTGACGCGCGCGGTGTCCGATGCGGTGCGCATCCCGGTGATCGCCAGTGGCGGCGTCGGTACCCTGGAACACCTCGTCGAGGGCGTGTCCGCAGGCCGCGCCGATGCGGTGCTGGCGGCGAGCATCTTCCATTTCGGACAGCACACCGTGCGCGAGGCGAAGGAGCTGATGCGCGCGCGCGGCATCGAGGTGCGACTGTGAGCACGAGCACGCGCTGGCTCAACGAGGTCAAGTGGGACGAGCACGGCCTGGTGCCGGTGATCGCACAGGAAGCCTCCAGCGGCGACGTGCTGATGTTCGCCTGGATGAACCGCGAGGCCCTGCAACGGACCGCCGAGACCGGCGAAGCCATCTACTGGTCACGTTCGCGCCGTAAGCTGTGGCACAAGGGCGAGGAGTCCGGCCATGTGCAGAAGGTGCTCGACATCCGCATCGACTGCGACAACGACGTGGTGCTGCTCAAGATCGAGCAGGTGGGTGGTATCGCCTGCCACACCGGTCGGCATAGCTGCTTCTTCCAGAAGTATCTTTCCGATGGCCGCTGGGAGGCTGTCGAGCCGGTTTTGAAGGACCCCCAGGAGATCTACAAATGATCGATATCGAAGTGCTGCACCGCGTGTCCGAGACCCTGGCCGCGCGCAGGAAGGCCGATCCGGATTCCTCCTACGTCTCCAGCCTGTACCAGAAGGGCACCGACACGATCTGCAAGAAGGTCGCCGAGGAGGCCGCCGAGACCATCATGGCGGCCAAGGACAAGGACATGCTGCACCTGGTGTGGGAGGTCACCGACCTCTGGTTCCACTCCATGGTCCTGCTCGCCCATCACGGCTTGTCGGTGGACGACGTCCTCGCCGAGTTCCGCCGCCGCGAGGGCGTGTCGGGCATCGACGAGAAGAAGTCCCGCACTGCGCAGAAGGCCGGCGCATGAGCGACTGCATCTTCTGCCGCATCGCGCGCGGCGAGATTCCGTCGAAGAAGGTGTACGAGGACGATCAGGTCTATGCCTTCCACGACATCAACCCGGTCGCGCCGGTGCATGTGCTGGTGATCCCCAAGATCCACGTCGACTCGATGGCGCACCTGGGTGAGGAACACGAGGCGGCAATGGGGCGTCTGATGGTTGCAGCGGGCAGGATTGCCCGCGAGCAGGGCTGTACCGACGGCTTCCGCACCATCGTGAACACCGGAAGAGTCGGCTTGCAGGAGGTGTATCATCTGCACCTTCATATTCTGGGCGGGCCCAATCCCCTGCCGCCCATGTTGAAGCGTTAAGGAGAGCGGTATGGGTTCTTTGAGCATCTGGCACTGGTTGATCGTGCTGGTCATCGTCCTCTTGGTGTTCGGTACCAAGAAGCTGCGCAACGTGGGTTCCGACCTGGGCGGTGCAGTCAAGGGCTTCAAGGAAGGCATGAAGGATGCAGACGCCGGTGCGTCCGCCGATGCCAGCCAACACAAGATCGCCGGCAGCGAGCAGACGATCGAGGGCGAGGCGCGCGAGAAGGTCGACCAGAACCGGTCCTGATCGACGCGTCTCGAAACCCGAGGGGCGCCCTGACAGGAGCGCCCCTTCGTTTTACCGCGGAGCCTTGACGGTGCTCCGCGTCTCGAGCGAGCAAAAATGTTCGACTTCGGTTTTTCGGAACTCATCGTGATCGGCATCGTGCTGCTGATCGTGGTCGGGCCAGAGCGCCTGCCCAAGGTCGCGCGCACCGCCGGTCATCTGCTCGGGCGTGTCCAGCGCTACGTTTCGGACGTGAAGTCCGACATCCAGCGCGAGATGCAGCTCGAGGAGCTGAAGAAGCTCCAGGAGCAGGTCAAGCATCAGGCGCAGGAGCTCGAATCCTCGGTGCGTTCCGGCATGGCCAACGTCGAGTCCGAGGTCGGTCGCACAGCCGGTGAATTGCGCTCGATGCTACCCGAGGGCAATGCCACGCAGGCTGCCGGTGCCGCGCGCACCGACGCGACGCCGGGGCAGCAGGCGGGCGCCACCAGCGCCAGTGAGTTGCTGGCCCAGGATCGCCCGGCCGCGGGTGACGTCCGTCCGCAGCTCGAGCTCGGACTCGATGCGTCCGTTCGCCCGGACGCCAGCGCAGACAAGAACAAGACATGACGGCACAACAGGAAACCTTCATCGCGCACCTCATCGAGTTGCGCGACCGCATGATCCGCGCGCTGCTTGCGCTCGCCATCTTCTTCGTGTGCCTGATGCCGTGGGCGGGCGACATCTACGACATCCTCGCCAAGCCGATGATGGACACCTTGCCTGCGGGCACGAACATGATCGCCACCGGGGTGGTGACGCCATTCTTCGTGCCGGTGAAGGTGACCATGATGGTCGCCTTCGTGCTGGCGCTGCCCTGGGTGCTCTACCAGGCCTGGGCCTTCATCGCGCCCGGTCTGTATGCGCACGAGAAGCGCCTCGCCCTGCCGCTGGTGCTCGGCAGCACGCTGCTGTTCCTGATCGGCATGGCGTTCTGCTATTTCTTCGTGTTCGGCATGGTGTTCAAGTTCATTGCCGAATTCGCACCCAAGAGCATCGTCCCGGCGCCTGACATCGAGCAGTACCTGTCCTTCGTGATGTCGATGTTCATGGCCTTCGGCATCACCTTCGAGGTGCCGGTGGCGGTGATCCTGATGGTCAAGGCCGGCATCGTCGACGTCGCCAAGTTGCGCGAGGTGCGTCCCTACGTGATCGTCGGCGCCTTCGTGATCGCAGCGATCGTCACCCCCCCCGACGTCGTGTCGCAGTTCATGCTCGCGGTCCCGATGTGCCTGCTCTACGAACTGGGCATCGTGCTCGCGAGCATGATGAGCAAGCCGACACCGCAACAGGAAGCGGCGGCGGGGTATGTGCCGCCGACGATCGAGGACATGGACAAGGAACTCGATCGCATCGAGGCCGACGAGCAACGCGGCGGCAAAGGCTGAGTTTCCCCGGCTCGGGCTGTGCGGTGCGGGCTTGTCGCGCAGTACCCCGCAGCGTTTTCAGCGGTTCGCCGCTGGAATCGGGCGCCTGCCGACATCGACCTTCAGGTCAAGCTCCTCGGTGCCACGCCGTACCCTGAACACGGCACTTTTTCCCGGTGGCAGTGCGGCGACCATGTCGAGCATCGCCCGCGGGTCACGCACCGACTGGCCGTCGAGTGCGATCAGCACGTCGCCCGGGCGCACGCCACCGCGATCCGCCGGACTGCCGCGCAGCACGCCGGCGATGAGCGCACCGACCGCATCGCGATAACCGAAGGACTCGGCCAGTTCCGGCGTCAGATCCTGGATTTCCACCCCCACCCAGCCGCGCACGACCTCGCCGCTGGCGACGATCTGTTCGAGCACACTGCGCGCGATCGACACCGGAATCGCGAACCCGATGCCGAGCGAGCCGCCCGAGCGCGAGTAGATCGCGGTGTTGATGCCGACAAGATGGCCGGCGCTGTCGACCAGTGCGCCGCCCGAGTTGCCAGGGTTGATCGCAGCGTCGGTCTGGATGTAGTTCTCGAAGGTGTTGATGCCGAGCTGGCTGCGGCCGAGCGCCGAGACGATGCCCATCGTCACCGTCTGCCCCACACCGAAGGGGTTGCCGATCGCCAGCACGACGTCGCCGACGGCGAGGCTGTCGGTCCTCGAGAAGGTGATCGCCGGCAGCACGGCGTCGGTTTCGATGCGCAGCACGGCGAGGTCCGTCTCGGGGTCGCGGCCGATCAGTTGCGCTGCGAACTTGCGCCCGTCGTTGAGGGCGATCTCGATCGAGTCGGCGGTCTCGATGACGTGGTTGTTGGTCAGGACGTAGCCGTCCGGGCTGACGATGACCCCGGAGCCCAGGCCGGATTCGCGCTGGCTGGGGTCGTTCTCGGGACGATCGCCGAAGAAGTGGCGGAACACCGGGTCGTCGAACAGTGGATGGCGCTGGCTGCGGCCGGCCTTGCTGGTGAAGATGTGCACCACGGCGGGCATCGATTGCTGCGCTGCCGGCGCATAGGACCCCGCTGCCGGGCTACGCTCGGCGCCGGCCGGGGCCTCGAGGATGGCGACGACCGCGGCGGGCGTGGCGTTGCGCAGCCATTCGGGCTTGAGCGTGTTGAGCACGAACAGCACCGCGACGCTGACGGTCACGGCCTGCGCGAAGATGAGCCACAAGCGGCGCATAATGTGGGGCTTCAAGGACGAAGGTCACGAACGTGCCGCCCGGGCCCGGGGCCCGCAAGCGCTGTCGTTCGCATCATGGGAGGAGGCGGCATGCAACTGATCGAGCTCAGGAACCATCTCGATACCCTGCTCGACGCCCAGAGGCTCAAGGATTATTGCCCAAACGGTCTGCAAGTGGAAGGACGGCCCGAGGTGCTGCGCGTGCTGTGCGGCGTGACCGCGAGCCAGGCGCTGCTCGACCGCGCAGTCGCCGGTGGCCATGACGCCGTCTTTGTGCATCACGGCCTGTTCTGGAAGGGCGAGGATGGCCGTGTCACCGGCTTCCGGCGCCAGCGCCTGCGCACCCTGCTGGCCAACGACATCAACCTGTTCGCCTACCACCTGCCGCTGGACGTGCATCCGCAGCTCGGCAACAACGCCCAGCTCGGCAAGCGTTTGGGTTGGCAGGGAGAAGGGCGATTTGCCGATCAGGACCTGGGCTGGATCGGCCGGCCGGCCGCCGCGGGCGAGCGTGCCGAGGCGATCGCGCGCGCGCTGGCCGAGTCGCTCGGGCGCACGCCGCTGCTGGTCGGTGATGGTCGGCGCGCGGTCCATCGGGTGGCGTGGTGCACGGGGGGCGCGCAGGGCTACTTCGAGCAGGCCATCCTGGCCGGCGCCGATCTTTACGTGTCGGGCGAGATCTCCGAGCAGACGGTGCATCTGGCGCGCGAATCGGGCGTGCCCTACATCGCGGCTGGCCACCACGCGACCGAACGCTACGGCGCGCAGGCCATGGCGGCTTACCTCGCCGACGAACTCGGCCTGGAGGCGGAGTTCGTCGATGTCGACAACCCGGTCTAGCGCCGCGTCTGCAGGTTGTCGTGCGGACGCGGCAGGGGGCCGAGGTCTTCCTCGAGGATCGCCGCCAGCGTCAGGATTTCGTCGATCACGGTGAATGGGAAGCCGACGCGCGTACCGTCTCGGTTGTCGCGCAGAAGCTGTTGCAGATAGCGCTGGCAGGCCGTGGTGCGCCAGCTCCGCTGCAGCGTCTCGGCGATGTGCGGCAGGTCCTCGAGGCTGGTGCGTGCGGCGCGCAAGGTCTGGTAGTTGTCCCAATTGACCGCGGTCACGTTGAAGGTCTTGTTCAGCTCACCGGCAATGGTGTCGAATTCCGCACGCAGCCCGGCGGCGCGGTAAACCTCGAGCAGCTTCAGCCACGGCGTCACGGCCTCCCGCGGGTTGCCGCGAATGAACTCGGCCAGGGTCTCGGCTGCGCCCTGCACGCGGCCGAAGCTGATCATGATGTCGGCGAGCTCGACGGCCGATTTGTGCTCCTCCACCACCGTGGCGTCGCCCGGCGCCGGGGTGTTCGCGGAGCTGTCGACGGCGCGCTGATCCGTCGCGGTGTCGATCACGTCAGCGCTGAAGCGTGCGTTCGTGACCGTATCGGGCGTTGCCGCGCGCGCGGTCGGTTGTTCCGTGCGCAGGGCGGTGCCCGGCGTGCGCAGGTCGGTGATCGGGTGGTCGCTGCGCCGGCGACGCAGCAGCATCGCGGTCAGCAACAGGGCAGCGATCCCGAGGCTGGCGAAGAGATAGAGGTCGTTCGCCGGCGAGGCGGTCGGGACCGATGCTGCCGGCGCCGCAGCCGGTAGCGGCGTGCCCGCTACTGCCGACGTGATGGCGCTCGTTTGCTGCGCTGTGGCCTGGGGGGCGGCGGCGAGCGTGCTGCGCAGACGGGCTTCGAGCCCGGCCTGCAGTTCTTCCAGTTCCTTGATGCGGGCGAGCAGTTCCATCTCGGCAATGATGCTGCGATCGATGGCCGCGGCCAGTTCGCGTTCGCGGCTGAGTAGTCCGCTGGCGCGATCGTCGCCTGCCGCGGCGCTGCCCGATTCCGCGGCTGCTGGTGTCTTCGGAGCGGCACTCGATGCGGGCGCGACGGACTTGTCGACGACCACGCGATCTTCAGTGTCCTGCGCCGCCCGCGCCGCGGCCGGGGCGGGCTGGTCCGCCGCGGCCGGGGCGGGCTGGTCCGCCGCAGGTGGCGTCGTGGCCTTGTCCGGGGTGGCGTTTGCGCCCTGGCGCAGATTCGGGATGACGACCCGGGTGCCGGCAGGCAGCGGTCGGTCGTAGGTGCCCGGGTTCGGGAACAGCCTGGGGTTGGCGGCGGCCGTGGCCTGGCTGAAGCGCTCGCGCGCCGCCGGGTCGTCGGGGTAGAGCGCCTCGCCCAGCGACTCCAGCGATTCGCCCGCCGCCGTGCTCCAGGTACGCGCGGCTGCCTTCTGCGCGCGCGGCTTCGCCGGCCTCGGCGGCGCGCTGCGCTGCACCACGGCTGCGGTCTGCGTTACGGCGGGCTTGCGTGCGGGCGCGGTGGAAGCCGGGGCGTTGACCGGACTTGCCGCGGTGAACGGCATCAGCAAGGTGTATTCGCGGCGCAGGCGCGTCTCGCACACGTTTTCGAGCGCGAGCTGGACCACCGGGTCATGGACGGTGCGATCGTCGCGCACGACCAGGCGGGCGCTGCCGCCCTGGCCGACGATGCTGATGCGGCCACTGGCGAGCGCGGGGATCCCCGCCGCCGTATCCGCCGGCGCGACCACGCGGAAACAGCCTGCCTGAACGCTGCCGTCGCCCACGAGCCGGATCTCGGCGCGGAAGCGCTCGCCCAGCGCGGACAGGGCCGCGACCTCGCCGAGCGCGGCGGCAAACGCGGCAGTGGAGGGGGTGAGCAGTGCTGCGGCAACAGCGATGGCTAGTGGTATCCGTCTGGTCTTCATTGTCCGCACGTCCGGCGGTGGGTTGGCAGGTGCATTGCTTTTAGCAGACTCCCCATGCCCACTCCAGCAACTGTTTCGCACATCGCGCCCTGAATTTCGCGCGCCGTGACGGGTTCCGCACTGGGGACGGGCGCCGCAGCCCGCTCACCATTCGGGGCGGCGACAAAATCGGCTAAGATCGCTCCTCCATACGTTGACGTACGTCCAGGACCACGATGCCCTTACCTGCTCCCGCCTCGTCGCGACGTCGTGCCCATGTCCGGCGCATCGAGATCGAAGGCTTCCTGCGCGACGACGGTCTCTACGAACTCGATGCCTCGCTCAGCGATGTCAAGGATGTCGACTATCCACTTGCATCCGGTCTGCGCCCGGCGGGTGTTCCCGTGCATTTCATGCGCGTGCGGGTCACGCTCGACGCGGCGTTCAACATCGTCGATGCCCACGCCTGTTCCGACGCGGTGCCTTACCCGGGGCAGTGCGACACCATCGGCCCGGCCTACGGGAAGTTGATCGGGCTGAACCTGGTGCGCGGCTTCCGGCGCACGGTCGGCGAGATGTTCGCCGACGTCCGTGGCTGCACGCACATGACCGAGTTGCTGCTGTCGCTGCCGACGGCGGCGATCCAGACCTTCGCCACCTTCCGGCGCGACAACGAGGATTCACCGGAAAAGCCGTTCCAGCTCGACCGCTGCCATGCGCTCGAGAGTTCGGCCGCGGCAGTGCGGCTTTATTACCCGAGGTGGTATCGCCCTGCTGGCGGTCCGGGCTGATGCTGGCTGCACAGGCTCGGCGCATCGACACTGCCGTTCGGCGGTGCACTGCGCAAAACTGAGTATAATTATGGCGTCTTGCGGTCGGGGAGGGATCTTGCCCGGCCTGCGGGTCGGGTCGGGGGGTCCCGATTCATGGCGGTGGGCGACGGTCGAGGGAGACGGCGTCCATCGTGGAGCGCGCGCTCCGAAGCATGCCATCAACCTGTTCGCGGCGGCTGCCGCCGCGGCTTCGATCGAAGGGCAACCATGAAGATTCATGAGTATCAGGCAAAAGAACTACTGAGGAAGTATGGCGTCGTCACGCCGCGCGGTTTCCACTGCGTGTCCGTGGATGGTGCGGTCAAGGCAGCCGAGGAACTTGGCGGCAAAGTCTGGGTGGTCAAGGCCCAGATCCACGCCGGCGGCCGCGGCAAGGGCGGCGGCGTCAAGCTCGCGCGCTCGCTCGACGAAGTCCGTCAGTACGCCAACGACATCCTCGGCATGCAACTGGTCACCCACCAGACCGGCCCCGAAGGTCAGAAGGTGCGCAACCTGCTGATCGAGGAAGGCGCCGACATCAAGAAGGAATACTACGTCGCCGCGCTCACCGACCGCGCCACGCAGAAGGTCGCCATCATGGCCTCCTCGGAAGGCGGCATGGACATCGAGGAAGTCGCCCACAGCACCCCCGAGAAGATCCTCAAGGAGTTCGTCGATCCGCTCGTCGGCATGACCGACGCTCAGGCCGAGAATCTGGCCCGCGGCATCGGCGTGCCCGAGGCTTCGGTCGCCAAGGCGGTCGATGCACTCAAGCGCCTGTACACCTGCTACATGGAAACCGATGCCTCGCTGGCGGAAATCAACCCGCTGATCCTCGAAGGCAACGGCAACATCAAGGCTCTCGACGCCAAGTTCAACTTCGACTCCAACGCCCTCTACCGTCACCCGGAGATCGTCGATTTCCGTGACTTCGACGAAGAAGACGCCGACGAGATCGAGGCCTCCAAGTTCGACCTCGCCTACATCAGCCTCGACGGCAACATCGGCTGCCTGGTGAATGGCGCCGGCCTGGCGATGGCCACCATGGACACGATCAAGCTGTTCGGCGCCGAGCCGGCCAACTTCCTCGACGTCGGCGGCGGCGCAACGACCGAGAAGGTCACCGAAGCCTTCAAGATCATGCTCAAGAACCCCAAGGTCAAGGGCATCCTGGTCAACATCTTCGGCGGCATCATGCGTTGCGACACCATTGCCGCCGGCGTGGTCGCCGCGGCCAAGGAAGTGCATCTCTCCGTCCCGCTCGTGGTGCGCATGAAGGGCACCAACGAAGACCTCGGCAAGAAGATCCTCGCCGAGTCGGGTCTGCCGATCATCACCGCCGACACGATGGCGGAAGCTGCGACCAAGATCGTCGCCGCGGTCAAGTAAGGAGAGCTTCGAATGTCCATCCTGATCAACAAAGACACCAAGGTCATCACCCAGGGCATCACCGGCAAGACGGGTCAGTTCCACACCGAGAAGTGCCAGGAGTACGCCAACGGCAAGAACTGCTTCGTCGCCGGCGTAAACCCGAAGAAGGCGGGCGAGAAGATCTTCGACATCCCCATCTACGCCTCGGTCAAGGAAGCCGCCGCCGAGACCGGCGCCACCGTGTCGGTGATCTACGTGCCGCCCGCGGGCGCTGCCGACGCCATCTGGGAAGCCTGCGAAGCCGACCTCGACCTGGCGATCTGCATCACCGAAGGCATTCCCGTGCGCGACATGCTGATGGTGCGCAACAAGATGAAGCAGAAGGTTGCCAAGGGCGGCAAGGAAACCCTGCTGCTCGGCCCCAACTGCCCCGGCCTGATCACGCCCGACGAGATCAAGATCGGCATCATGCCCGGCCACATCCACCGCAAGGGCCGCATCGGCGTGGTGTCGCGCTCCGGCACGCTGACCTATGAAGCCGTCGCCCAGCTCACCGAGATCGGCCTCGGCCAGTCGTCGGCGGTCGGTATCGGCGGCGACCCGATCAACGGCCTGAAGCACATCGACGTGATGCGCATGTTCAACGACGATCCGGACACCGACGCGGTGATCATGATCGGCGAGATCGGCGGTCCGGACGAAGCCGAAGCCGCGATGTGGTGCAAGGCCAACATGAAGAAGCCGATCGTCGGCTTTATCGCCGGTGTCACCGCCCCGGCCGGCAAGCGCATGGGTCACGCCGGTGCGCTGATCTCCGGTGGTGCGGATACCGCCGACGCCAAGCTCGCCATCATGGAAGAGTGCGGCTTCACGGTCACGCGCAACCCGTCGGAAATGGCCAAGCTGCTCAAGGCCATGCTCTGAACCTGAAGCGTTGAATGTGTCACGAAGGCGCCGGCAAGTCCGGCGCCTTTTTTGTTAACGAGCCGCGGTCGCGCGCTAGAATCCCTACTTGACTTTCAGGCGCCGCGCCTCGTGCGGCGCCGGGGCAACTTTCGAACAGGTAGGGGCGATGCCGAAACTGGTTCTCAGCATGGATGGGCTGGTGCTCAAGGAAATGCCGCTCGGCAAGGAGCGCACGACCATCGGTCGCAAGCCCGACAACGACATCCAGATCGACAACCTGGCGATCAGCGGGCATCACGCGATCATCACCTGCATCACCAACGATGCCTTCCTGGAAGACCAGAACAGCACCAACGGCACTTACCTCAACGGCCAGCCGGTCAAGAAGAACGTCCTCCGCAACAACGACGTCATCGAGCTCGGCAAGTACAAGATCAAGTTCCTGGTCGATGATGCCAAGCCCGGGCTGTCGGCATCGGAGATGATCGAGACCGCCGCGCTCGCGCCCTTCGAGATGCCGGGCACCGCGACCGATGCGGCGCCGCCGCCGGCCGGGCCGGCGCCACGGGAGACCCAGATCATGTCGGCCGCGGCCCGCCAGGCGGTTGCCCAGGCCGAGGCGGCGGCAGCCGCGCGCGGAGAGGGTGCGGCGGCAGGCGGCCTCGGGGTCATCCAGGTCCTGAGTGGCGCCAATGCGGGGCGTGAGCTGCAGCTCACCAAGTCGTTGACCACGCTCGGCAAGCCGGGCCGGCAGGTCGCGGTGATCACCCGGCGGCCGCATGGCTACTTCATCACCCACGTCGAGGGCGCCAGTTTCCCGCTCGTCAATGGCCAGGCCATCGACGCCCAGGCCCGCCTGCTGCACGACCACGACATCATCGAGCTGGCGGGCGTCAAGATGGAGTTCTTCCTCCAGCGCTGAGGCCCGGCAGCGGCGTGATTTTGTGCCGCGCCCGCGCGTGAGCCCGGATGATAAGGTCCGCACCACAATGGGGATTACGCGGCAGCCCTTGCACTGCCGTTCATGCGGGTGGTCGAGGTGATGAAACTCAAGGTGCTGGGTTGCAGCGGCGGGATCGGCGGTTCGCAGTCGCGCACCACCTCTTTCCTCGTTGACGACGACATCCTGATCGACTGCGGGACGGGCGCGGGCGACCTGCCGCTCGAGGTGCTCAAGGGCATCGATCACGTGTTCCTCACCCACGCACATCTCGATCACATCGCGGCCCTGCCGATGATGATCGACTCGGTGGGCGAGCTGCGCGCGGCCCCGGTGGTGGTGCATGCGGCCCCGGAAACCATCCGCATCCTGCATTCGCACATCTTCAACTGGCTGATCTGGCCGGACTTTTCCACCATTCCCGATCACGCCAGTCCGTACATGCGCTTCCAGCCGATCAATGTCGGCGAATGCGTGGCGCTCGGCGCTCGGCGTGTGACCGCGCTGCCGGCGCGGCATACCGTGCCGGCGGTGGCCTACCGCCTCGACAGCGGCGCGGGGCAGCTCGTATTTTCGGGCGACACCGCCTATTGCCCGGAGCTCGTCGCCGAGATCAACGCCTGCCCCGAGCTGCGCCACCTGATCCTGGAGACGGCGTTCGCCGAGGAGCAGCACGGCCTTGCGGTGGCCTCGCGCCACCTCTGCCCGAGCATGTCCCGTACGATGCTCGATGAAATACACGGCGCGCCGGCGGTGCACATCAGCCACCTCAAGCCGGGCGTCGGCGAGCGCATCATGGAGCAGTTGCGGGCGGCCGGCAGTGCGCTGGAGGTACGTCGTCTCGATCAGGGTGACGTGCTCGAGTTCTGAGTGATGCGCTGCCACCGGCATTCAAGCCTGCGACCCGGGCGCACCGCGTGCCGGGCATACACCGAGGAGACCTGAGCGCGATGACCGCAAGCCCATCCCCGTCCGGCGTCGTATCGCGCCGGCTGGCCTTCTTCAAGGGCCTGCAGATCCTGACCAACCGCATCCACGCCAGCAAGAACGTGGACGAGATCATGCTCGAGCTCGCGCCCGAGCTATGCACGCTGTTCGAGGCCGAGCGCTTCACCATCTACGCGGCCGAGGCGAGTGGCGGATCGATCGTCACCCGGGTCAAGACCGGCCTGAGCGGGGTGCAGAGCATCCGGCTGCCGGTCGGCGAGAACAGTATCGCCGGTTATGTCGCGCTCAGCGGCGCGCTGGTGAACATCCGCGACGTCTATGATGAGGACGAGCTGCGGCGCATCTCGCCGGCCCTGCAGCTGCGGCGCGAGGTGGATGCGAGCACGGGATTCCATTCCCGCCAGATGCTGGTGGCGCCGATCCGCGATCCGGACACCGGCGGCCTGCTCGGCGTGGTCCAGCTCATCAACACCCTCAATGGCGAGCCGTTCTCCAAGGTGGCGGAAGAGGGCGTGCTCGGCCTGGCGCAGACGCTGGGCGTGGCTTTCCTGCGCCACAGCCGGCAGCCCGGGCGGCTGCGTTCGCGCTTCGACGCCCTGATCGTCGACGGCCGCATCACCGCCGAGGAGTTCGCCGACGCCGCACGCGAAGGCCGCGAGGGTGGCGCCGGGACCGAAGCAGTGCTGATCACCCAGCTCGGGCTCAGCGCCGCCGAGCTGGGTGACGCGGCCGCGCGTTATTTCGGCGTGCCTTACCAGCCTTTCGTCGCCAGTCACGTCAAGTCGACGGACCTGCTGCGCAACATCAAGCGCGAGTATGTCGAGCAGAGCCTGTGGCTGCCGTATGAGGAGAACGCCGAAGGGGTGGTGATCCTGTGCGTCGACCCCGAGCAGGTGCGCAGCTCGGGCGTTGCGCAGAACGTGCTGCCGAAGAAGCGGCTCAATTTCCGCGTCACCACCCAGCGCGACTTCGAGCAGACCGTCGAGCAGTTCTTCGGTGCCGCGCTGGACGACGCCTCGGTCAGCGAGCTGCTGTCGGGGCTGGACGAGCATGAGGACGACGTCAGCTCGCTCAAGGACGATGTCAGCGCGGCCGCCGACAACGAGCTCGTCAAGCTGGTCAACCGCATCGTCATCGACGCCTACCGCCAGGGCGCCTCCGACATCCACATCGAGCCCCGCCCCGGCAAGGAAAAGACGCTGATCCGCTTTCGCAAGGACGGCTCGCTCGTGCCCTACATCGAGGTCCCGGCGAGCTACCGCAATCCGCTCGTCACCCGCATCAAGATCATGTGCGACCTCGACATCGCCGAGCGTCGCAAGCCGCAGGACGGCAAGATCCGCTTCCGCAAGTTCGCCCCGCTCGACATCGAGCTGCGCGTGGCCACGCTGCCCACCCAGGGCGGCATGGAAGACGTGGTGATGCGCCTGCTCGCCAACAGCGAGCCGATCCAGATCGACAAGCTCGGCCTGCTGCCCTTCAACCTCGAGCGCCTGAAGGCCGCGATCGCCAAGCCCTACGGCATCTTCTTCGTGTGCGGTCCGACCGGCTCGGGCAAGACCACCACGCTGCATTCCATCCTCAGCTACATCAACACCCCGGACACCAAGATCTGGACGGTGGAGGATCCGGTCGAGATCACCCAGAAGGGCCTGCGCCAGGTGCAGGTCAACCGCAAGGCCGGCATCGACTTCGCGACCATGATGCGGGCCTTCCTGCGCGCCGACCCGGACGTGATCATGGTCGGCGAGATGCGCGACCACGAGACCGTGGCGGTGGGCATCGAGGCCTCGCTCACCGGCCACCTGGTGTTCTCCACGCTGCACACCAACAGCGCACCCGAATCCGTGGTGCGCCTGCTCGACATGGGCATGGACCCCTTCAACTTCGCCGATGCGCTGCTCGGCGTGCTCGCCCAGCGCCTGGCCAAGCGCCTGTGCACGAAGTGTCGCGTGGCCTACCAGCCCGACGACGACGAGGTGAATCGCCTGCTCGACGAGTACTGCGAGGACATGCACCTGACCGAGGACTTCCGCGTCGATGCCGAAGCGGCTCGCCAGCGCGTGCTCGCGCGCTGGAAGCAGGATTTCGCCGGCAAGGACGGCCGCTTCACGCTTTACCGGCCGGCGGGTTGCGAGCACTGCAACCAGGGCTACAAGGGGCGGGTCGGCCTGCACGAGCTGATGCTCGGCTCGGACGCGATCAAGCGCCTGATCCAGGCACGCGGCCGCGTCGAGCAGATCCTCGGCCAGGCGCTCGGCGAGGGCATGCGCACGCTGCGCCAGGACGGCATGGAGAAGGTGCTCGCCGGCATCACCGACATGAAGCAGGTGCGCAAGGTCTGCGTGCGCTGAGCGGGCCGGGCTGCGCCCACAGCGGTTAGAATCCGGGCTGACCCACTCCCGGAGCGCCCCATGTACCGCATCGCCCCCAGCCTGCTGTCCGCCGATTTCGCCCGTCTCGGCGAGGAAGTGCGCAACGTGATCGCCGCCGGCGCCGACTGGATCCACTTCGACGTGATGGACAACCACTACGTCCCCAACCTCACCATCGGCCCGCTGGTGTGCGAGGCCATCCGCCCGCACACCAGCGCGCCGATCGACGTGCACCTGATGGTGAAGCCGGTCGATCGCATCATCCCCGACTTCGCCAAGGCCGGCGCCAACGTCATCACCTTCCACCCCGAGGCCTCCGAGCACATCGACCGCAGCCTCGGGCTGATTCGCGATTCCGGCTGCCAGGCCGGCCTGGTGTTCAACCCGGCCACGCCGCTGCACCACATCGACCACGTCATGGACAAGCTCGACGTGGTGCTGCTGATGAGCGTGAACCCGGGCTTCGGCGGGCAGAAGTTCATCCCCGAGACCCTCGTCAAGCTGCGCGCCGCGCGCGCAAAGCTCGATGCCTACGAGGCGCGCACCGGCCGCCGCATCCTGCTCGAGATCGACGGCGGGGTGAAGACCGACAACATCGCCGCCATCGCCCGCGCCGGGGCGGACACCTTCGTCGCCGGTTCGGCGGTGTTCGGGGCCGGCAAGGACGCTGACCCGCATCGCTACGACTCGATCATCGCGGCGCTGCGCGGCGAGCTCGCCAGGGTGGCGGCATGAGTGCACCGGCGCGCTTCTCGCCGCGGGCGGTGCTGTTCGACCTCGACGGCACCCTGCTCGACACCATCGCCGACCTGGCCGATGCCGCCAACCTGACGCTCTCCGAACTCGACCGTCCCGCGCGCACCCAGGCCGAGATCCACAGCTTCGTCGGCAAGGGCATCCCCAACCTGGTGCGGCGCTGCATGACCGAGGGCACGTGCGCGACCGAGGCCGAGATCGAAACCGCGGTCGCCGTGTTCCGCCGCCACTACGCAGCGGTCAATGGCGTGCGCACCACGATCTACCCCGGGGTGGTCGAAACCCTGCAGACCCTGCGCGCGCGTGACATCCGGCTCGCGGTGGTGACCAACAAGGCCGAAGCCTTCACGCTGCCGCTGCTCGAACGCATGGCGATCGCGCACTACTTCGACGCCGTGGTCAGCGGCGACACCCTGGCGGTGAAGAAGCCCGATCCGGCCACCGTGCGCCTGGCGTGCGAGCGCCTCGGCGTGGCGCCGACTCAGGCGCTGATGATCGGCGACTCGGCCAACGACGCGCTCGCCGCCCAGGGTGCGGGCATGCCGGTGCTGCTGGTCACCTACGGCTACAGCGAGGGCGTGCCGGTGGACACCATCGAATGCGATGGGCTACTATCGAACGCGTTTCAGGCGCTGGATCATATCGTTACAGCATAGTGGCGGCTTGCGCCGAGCTTGGCCTCGTCTCCGGCTTCTGCCGTCTGACCTACACCCTCCACCACAGATAGACATCGTGATGCGCGCACCCCGGGATCGCTTCCTCGCCGCCTTCTCCTCCGTCCAGCCGGTCTGGCACGGTGGTTGGCGCTGGCCTCTGGGCCACTGAACGCGATTCCCCTTTGCGGGGCCCGGGCTGCGCCAGGTGCGCACCGTCTCAACGCCCGCCTTCCCCGCCAGCTTGCCCCCGCTGCACGCCGCTCCGATTCAACCGCTGTCCGTGGAGTCTCCATGCTCGAACACGAATTCAACGCTCTCGCCGCCGAGGGCTACAACCGCATTCCGCTCACGCTCGAGACCTTCGCCGATCTCGACACGCCGCTCTCCATCTACCTGAAGCTCGCCAACGAGCCCTATACCTACCTGCTCGAGTCGGTGCAGGGCGGCGAGCGCTTCGGGCGCTACTCCTTCATCGGCCTGTCCTCGCCCACTCGCATCGAGGTCTATGGCCGTTCGGCGCTGCTGCTCACCGGCAACCGCCTGGTCGAGCGCCGCGACTACGGTGACCCGCTCAACTTCGTCGCCGAGTTCATGAACCGCATCAAGGTGCCGCCGCGCGAGCACCTGCCGCGCTTCGCCGGCGGCCTGGTCGGCTGCTTCGGCTACGACACCGTGCGCTACATCGAACCCAGGCTGGCGAAGACCGAAAAGCCCGACACCCTGGGCACGCCCGACATCCTGCTGCTGCTCTCCGAAGAAGTCGCCATCGTCGACAACCTCAGCGGCAAGCTCACCCTGGTCGTGTACGCGGAACCCGAAGTGCCCGGCGCGTACAAGCGTGCGCACAAGCGCCTGCGCGAGCTGCTCGCCCGCCTGCGCGCCCCGGTGCAGATTCCCGAGGAAATCCGTACCGAATCCGCACCCGCGGTGTCGAGCTTCGGCGAGGAAGGCTTCAAGGACGCGGTGCGCCGCGCCAAGCAGTACATCGTCGACGGCGACGTCATGCAGGTGGTGCTGTCGCAGCGCATGAGCAAGCCCTACACGGCCAGCCCGATGGCGCTGTACCGCGCGATCCGCTCGCTCAACCCCTCGCCCTACATGTTCTATTTCAACTTCGAGGACTTTCACGTCGTCGGCGCCTCGCCCGAGATCCTGACCCGGCTCGAGGACGATGTCGTCACCGTGCGCCCGATCGCCGGCACCCGCAAGCGCGGCGCCACCGTGGCCGAAGACCTCGCCCTGGAAGAGGAACTGCTCGCCGACGAGAAGGAACGCGCCGAGCACCTGCAGCTGCTCGACCTCGGCCGCAACGACGCTGGCCGCGTGTCCGAGACTGGCACGGTCAAGGTTACCGAGCGCTTCACCATCGAGCGCTACTCGCACGTGATGCACATCGTCTCCAACGTCGAGGGCAAGTTGAAGGACGGCCTCAACGCGCTCGCCGTGCTGCGCGCCACCTTCCCGGCCGGCACGGTGTCGGGCGCGCCCAAGGTGCGGGCGATGGAGATCATCGACGAGCTCGAGCCGGTCAAGCGCGGCATCTACGCCGGCTCGGTCGGCTATCTCGGCTTTCACGGCGACATGGACATCGCGATCGCGATCCGCACCGCGGTGGTGAAGGACGGCCAGATCCACGTCCAGGCCGGCGCCGGCATCGTCGCCGACTCCGACCCCGACGCCGAATGGCAGGAAACGCAGAGCAAGGCGCGCGCCATGCTGCGCGCCGCCGAGATGGCCGAGGGCGGGCTGGACACGCGGGCCTGAGCGCCCGGGGCGGCAGTCGCCGCACCCTGTCCCCGCACCACGTACTTGATGACGAGGCCGCCGCCGCCGATCGGGGCCGGCCTTCGCGAAGGGAATGACCATGCTGCTGATGATCGACAACTACGACAGCTTCACCTACAACCTCGTGCAGTACTTCGGCGAGCTCGGCGCCAACGTCAAGGTGTTCCGCAACGACGAGATCACCCTCGAGCAGATCGAGCGCCTCGCCCCCGCGCACCTCGTGATCTCGCCCGGGCCGTGCTCGCCCGCCGAGGCCGGCATCTCGGTGCCGGCGATCAAGGCCTTCGCCGGCAAGCTGCCCATCCTCGGCGTTTGCCTCGGCCACCAGAGCATCGGTGCGGCCTTCGGCGGACGCATCGTGCACGCGCAGAAGCTGATGCACGGCAAGACCTCGCCGGTTCATCACCTCGATGCCGGCGTGTTCCGCGGCCTGCCCAATCCGCTCACCTGCACGCGCTACCATTCGCTGGCCATCGAACGTTCCAGTCTGCCCGACTGTCTGGAAGTGACGGCATGGACCGACGATGGCGAGATCATGGGCGTGCGCCATCGCACGCTGGACGTCGAGGGCGTGCAGTTCCACCCCGAGTCCATCCTCACCGAGTGCGGCCACGCGCTGCTGAAGAACTTCCTCGACCGTCGCGCCGCCGCGCCCGCGGCCGCCTGAAACGAACGCTGCGAGAGCCTCATGACCACGATTACCGCCCAGCAAGCCCTGCAACGCACGATCGAGCATCGCGAGATCTTCTACGACGAGATGCTGTCGCTGATGCGCCAGATCATGGCCGGGGAGATCTCGCCGGTGATGACCGCCGCCATCCTCACCGGCCTGCGCGTCAAGAAGGAGACCATCAGCGAGATCACCGCCGCCGCCACCGTGATGCGCGAGATGTCGACCAAGGTCGTCGTGCAGCCGCCGCACGACCACTTCCTCGATGTGGTCGGCACCGGCGGCGATGGCGCCAACACCTTCAACATCTCCACCACCACGATCTTCGTCGCCGCTGCCGCGGGCGCCCGCGTCGCCAAGCACGGCGGGCGCGGCGTGTCGTCGAAGTCGGGCGCCGCCGACGTCATCGAGGCGCTCGGCGTCAATCTGGACCTTACTCCGCAGCAGGTCGCCGAGTGCATCGAGGCCACCGGCATCGGCTTCATGTACGCGCCCGCCCACCACAGCGCGATGAAGAACGTCGCCCCGGTGCGGCGCGAGATGGGCGTGCGCACCATCTTCAACATCCTCGGCCCGCTCACCAACCCGGCCGGCGCGCCCAACACCCTGATGGGCGTGTTCCACCCCGACCTGGTCGGCATCCAGGCGCGCGTGATGCAGCGCCTCGGCGCCAACCACGTGCTGGTGGTGCATGGCCTGGACGGCATGGACGAGGTCAGCCTGGGCGGTGCCACCCTGGTCGGCGAACTCAAGGACAACGTCGTCACCGAGTACGAGATCCACCCCGAGGACTTCGGCCTTGCCATGGCGGGCAGCCGCAACCTGCGCGTCGAGGACGCCGCCGAGTCGCGCGCCGTGCTGCTCGGCGTGCTCGACAACCAGCCCGGCCCGGCGCGCGAGATCGTGATCTTCAACGCCGGCGTGGCGCTGTACACCGCCAACCTGGTCGACACCATCGGCGCCGGCATCATGCGTGCGCGCGAGATCATCGCCAGCGGCGCGGCGCGCGCCAGGCTCGACGCGTTCGTGCGCTTCACCCAGCAATTCCGGAGCGGGCGATGAGCGACATCCTGCAGAAGATCTGCGCGGTCAAGGAACAGGAAGTCGCCGCGGCGCGCGCCGCGTTGTCGCAGCCTGATCTGCGTGCGCAGGCCGAGGCCGCGCCCCCCGCGCGCGATTTCGTCGATGCGATCCGTACCAGGCACGCGGGCGGTCGCGCCGCGGTGATCGCCGAGATCAAGAAGGCGAGCCCGTCCAAGGGCGTGATCCGCGCCGACTTCCACCCCGCCCAGATCGCCGCCTCCTACGAGCGTGCCGGCGCCGCCTGCCTGTCGGTGCTCACCGACCGCCAGTTCTTCCAGGGTGCACCCGAATACCTGCAGGCCGCGCGTGCGGCCTGCCACCTGCCAGTGCTGCGCAAGGATTTCCTCATCGACCCCTACCAGGTGTTCGAGGCGCG
>JAANMY010001653.1_pt1 | contig 23977 bp, 24 predicted proteins | sample 7279691 | NCBI WGS metagenome assembly JAANMY01 (sample SAMN14094543, study PRJNA606508) | bioreactor metagenome | isolation source: A lab-scale SPAN reactor treating ammonium-rich wastewater day 388 | place: Ireland: Galway | collected 2018-02-07
GCCTGGCCGCGCGCTGCGACCGCCAGCTGCGGCTGGACGCCGGGCGGCTGCTGCCGTGAGCCGGCTGGCGCGGATGGCCGCGCGGCAGGCCTGGTCGGGCTGGCGCAACGGCGAATTCGGGGTGCTGCTGGCGGCACTGTTCGTGGCGGTGCTGGCGCTGGCCGGCGTGGGCAGTATTGCCCAACGCACCACCGACGCACTGACTGCGCAGAGCCGCCGGCTGGTCGGCGGCGATGCCGCCTTCAGCAGCGACAACCGCGCGGTGGACGCCGCACTGCGCGATGCGCGCCGGCTCGGCCTGCGCAGCTATCGCAGCGTGGAACTGGCCAGCATGGTCGGCCCGCAGGGCGGCGCGCCGCAGCTGGGCACGCTGAAGGCGCTGGCCGGCGATGCGCCGCTGCTGGGCCCGTACACCGTGCGCACCGAGCGCGGTCTGCAGCGGCTGCCGCGACCGGCGGCGGGCACGCTGTGGCTGAGCGAAAGCGGCGCATCGCGGCTGCAGGCCAGGCCGGGCGCGACGGTCGAAGTCGGCGGCCGGCCGCTGCGGCTGGCCGGGATCGTGGTTGAAGAACCGGATCGTCCGATCGGCGGGGTGGAGCTGGGCCCGCGCGCGATCCTGCCGTTGGCGGAGGTGGAAGCCGGCGGCCTGCTCGGGCCCGGCGCACGCGCCTCGTGGCGGGTGGCGGTGGCCGGTCCGCCCGCGGCCATCGCGCCGTGGGTGAAGGCACGCGAAGCCGACCGCAGTCCCGGCGCGCGGGTGGAAACCGGCGACGACCTCAGCCCGCAGCTGCGCAACGCGCTGGAGCGGGCGCAGCGCTTCCTGTCGGTCTCACTGCTGCTGACCGCCGCGCTGGCCGCGGTGGCCATCGGCATGGCCGCGCGCCAGCACGCCGAACGCCATCGCGCGATTGCCGCCACCCTGCGCGCGCTCGGCGCCGGCCAGCGCGCCATCGTCGGCCTGTACGTGGGCCAGCTGGCGATCCTGGGCAGCGTGGCGATCTTGTTGGCGCTGCTGGCGGCGGCGGTGCTGCAACAGCTGGCGGGCGTGTGGATCGCGCGCGAGCTGGGCACCGCGCTGCCGCCGGCCACCGCCTGGCCGCTGCTCAAGGGCGGGCTGGTGGGGCTGTGGATCCTAGCCACCTTCGCCCTGCCGCCGCTGCTGGCGCTGCGCCGGGTCAGCGCGCTGGCGGTGCTGCGCAGCGATCTGCGCACGCCCTCGCCGCCGGCGCTGCTGCTGTTCTCGCTGGCGCTGGGCGGCCTGCTGGCGCTGTTCTGGCAGGCCGCCGGCAATGCCACCACCGGCGCCATCCTGCTGGGCGGGCTGCTGGTCACCGCCGCCGTGCTGGGCGTCGCCGGTTGGGCGCTGGCGGCGCTGGTGGCGCGCGCCGGGCGCGCCGGCAGCGGCATCGTGCGCTACGCCCTGCTCAACCTGTCACGACGACGCCGGCTGACCATCGCGCAGGTGGTGGCACTGGGCACCAGCCTGATGGCGCTGCTGCTGCTGATGCTGGTGCGCACCGATGTGTGGGAACAGTGGCAGGCCACGGTGCGCGGCGATGCGCCCAACCGCTTCGTCATCAACGTGCAGCCGGACCAGCGCACCACCTTCAACGCGGTGCTCGCGCGGCTGGACTATCCCTCGGTGGGACTGTCGCCGATGATCCGCGCGCGCTACGTCGGGCCCAGTGCCGGCGAGCGCGGCCGACCTGCGCCGCAGGGCCGCGGCGAGCGGCTGATGGACCGCGAGTTCAACCTCTCCACCGCCGACGCGTTGCCCACCGGCAACAAGCTCAACGCCGGAAAGTTCTGGAACCGGGCCAGCGCGCGCAACGAGTTTTCGGTGGAAACCAAGTTCGCCCAGCAGCTGCGCTGGCAGCTGGGCGATACGCTGGCGTTCGACATCGCCGGCCAGCGCATCGAGGGCCGCATCACCAGCCTGCGCGACGTGCGCTGGGAGAGCTTCACCCCCAACTTCTTCGTGCTGGCCTCGCCGGACCTGGCCCGCGACCTGCCTGCCACCTGGATCACCTCGGTGCGGGTGCCCGTTGGCGACACGACGCTGGCAACGGCGCTGTCACGCGAGATCCCGAACGCCAACGTGATCGACATCGACGCCGTCACCGGCGAGATCCGGCGCATCGGCGACCAGGCCGCGCTGGTGATCCAGGTGGTGTTCTGGTTCGCCTTCCTGTCCGGCTGCCTGGTGTTCGTCGCGGCGGTGGCGGCGACCCGTCGCGAGCGCATCACCGAACTGGGCGTGCTGCGCACGCTGGGCGCCAGCAGCGCGCAGTTGCGGCTGGCGCAGCTGGTGGAATTCGGCGCGATCGGCGCGATCTCCGGCGGCATCGCCGCGGTAGCCGCGGCCAGCATCGGCAGCCTGTTCGCGCAGCGCGTGCTCGACCTGCCGCCGACCTGGAACGCCAGCACGCTGGTGATCGGCGCGCTGGCCGGCACCGCGGCGGCGATGCTGGCCGGCTGGCTGAGCATGCGCCGGCAGTTCCACGCCACCGTGCGCGAGACGCTCGGCGCGGCGGCGGGCTGAGCCGCCCCGTCAGACGTTGGCGTTTTCCGGCGCGACGCTGGTGTCCAGCGGCGCCGCGCCACCGGCGTCGCCGCTTTCCTGCGGGCAGTCCGCATCCAGGGTGAACGCGGTCATCGACAGCGAGCCGTAGCTGTAGCCGTCCACCAGCACGTCGGCGGGGCGGCCCGCCGCGGCGGACAGGCCCGCGAGGTAGAGCAGCGGCAGGAAATGTTCGTCGGTGGGCACCGCCAGCCGATAGTCCGGATGCGACGCCAGCGTGGCGATGTCGTGCGGGCGTTCGGCCATCAGCTGCCTGGCATCGGTGTCGAAGCGCTGCGCCCAGTCGAAGCCGGCGTCCGGCTGCTTCCAGTCGATCGCGCGCAGGTTGTGCACCACGTTGCCGCTGCCCACGATCAGCACGCCGTGCCGGCGCAGCGCCGCCAGCTTGGCGCCCAGCGCCAGGTGCCAGTCCAGCGGCTTGCGCGCATCGAGGGACAGCTGCACCACCGGCACGTCCGCGTCGGGGAAGGCGTGCACCAGCACCGACCAGGTGCCGTGGTCGATGCCCCAGGCTTCGCGGTCGGCGCCGACCACGTAGTCCGGCGACACCACGTCGGCGATTTCCTCCGCCAGCGCCGGCAACCCCGGCGCCGGGTACTGCACGTCGAACAGCGCCTGCGGGAAGCCGTAGAAGTCATGGATGGTGCGCGGATTCGGCATCGCGGTCACCGCCAGCGCATCCACGTGCCAGTGCGCGGAGATGGCGAGGATTGCGCGCGGCTTCGGCACCGTCGCGCCGAACGTGCGCCAGGCCTCGCTGAAGCGGTTTCGCTCCAGCGCGTTCATGGGGCTGCCGTGGCCAAGGAACGCGGCGGGCATCAGCGGGGACGTGGGCATGGCGGGACCTCCGGGTCCGGGAAATCAGTCGGCCGTGCCGGTGGCAGGCACCAGCAGCGGCGGCAGGCCGTGCGGCACGGCGCGCAGGAAGCGCGGCGAAGTGGCAACGGTCGCGCCCAGCGCGGCGGCCGCGTGCCACGGCCAGCGCGGGTCGTAGAGTAGCGCCCGCCCGATGGCGATGGCGTCGGCGCGGCCCTGCACCAGCGCAGCCTCGGCCTGCTCCGCGGTGGTGACCAGGCCCACGCCGATCACCGGCATGGCGACCTCGCAACGGAGCGCCTCCGCGAACGGCAGCTGGTAGCCCGGTCCGGCGGCGATGCGCTGGGCCGGATGCAGGCCGCCGCTGGAGACGTGCAGATAGTCGCAGCCGCGCGCGTCCAGCGCCCGCGCCAGCGCCGTGCTCTGGGCCAGGTCCCAGCCGCCGTCCACCCAGTCGGTGGCGGAGATGCGCACGCCCACCGTCATCGTCACCGGCACCTCGGCGCGGATCGCGTCGAACACTTCCAGCACCAGCCGCATGCGGTGTTCCAGCGGGCCGCCATAGGCATCGTCGCGGTGGTTGCTGAGCGGCGACAGGAACTGGTGCAGCAGGTAGCCGTGCGCGGCATGGATTTCGATGGCGTCCAGCCCCAGCCGGGTTGCGCGGCGCGCCGCCTGCGCGAACGCCTGCACCACACGGGCGATGCCGGCGGCGTCCAGCGCCTCTGGCAATGGATCCGTCTCCACATAGGGCAGCGCGGTAGGCGCAACCGTCTGCCAGCCGTGCGCCGTCCCTGGCGCGATGGCCGCACCGCCCTGCTCCCACGGGCGATGGGTGGAGGCCTTGCGCCCCGCATGCGCCAGCTGCACGCCCACCGGCATCGACGACCAGCGCCGCACGCTCGCCAGCGCCTGCGCAAACGCCGCTTCGCATGCGTCGTCATAGAGGCCGAGATCGGCCCAGCTGATGCGACCCTCGGGCACCACCGCGGTTGCTTCGGTCAGCAGCAGACCCGCACCCGACTGCGCCAGCGTGCCCCAGTGCTGCACATGCCAGTCGTTGGCCAGGCCGTCGGTGCTGGCGTACTGGCACATCGGCGCCACCACGATGCGGTTGGCCAGGGTGAGCGCACCGAACGAGATGGGCGCAAACAGTCGCGACATGGGGATCTCCCGCAGGCAATCGCCCACTATCCGCGCCACGTGCGCATCCCATCAAGCACATCCGCGGAACGCTGCCTTGCAGCAGCCACCCGTCGGCGAACGCGCGCGGCTGCATCCAGACCGGCCAACGCCGCGTATCGGGTCGCACTGGCCACCCGCTGACCTTTCACCCACAGGAGTCCCCCGAATGAACCGCCTGCCTGTTGCCCTCCTCGCTGTCGCCCTCGGCCTGCCTGCCACCGCCCTGGCCCAGAGCGGCCCCAGCTTCACCCTGATCGGCGGCGGCGACGTCTCCGTCAGCGGCGACGTGCACAAGGGCGCCATCGCCCCGATCGCCGACCTCGGCCCGCTGAACCCCGCGCTGGCCGGCGTGTCCGCCGAGCTGCGCATCGGCGCGCGTTCCTACGACAGGATCTACGGCAAGGCCACCAACTTTGGCGTGGAGATGGCGTGGCCGATGGCCAGCGGCGAAGTGTTCGGCCAGCTGCTCTCCACCCGCACCAGCGCCGGCAGCACCGAGGTTGGTGGCGCATTCGTGCCGGCGCTCAACACCACGCTGCCGGTATATGGCCGCTTCGAGGGTTACAAGGCGATGTCGCTGGAAGGCGGCTACCGCCACTTCTTCGGCACCGGCAAGGTGCGTCCGTACGTGGCCGGCCGCATCGGCACCACCAAGGTCGATGGCATCAACGCCACCTTCACCATTCCCGATGCCGCCATCACCCTCACCGACGTGCCGTTCTTCGACGGCGGCTGGCAGATGAGCGGCGGCGCCGACCTCGGCCTGCTGTGGTCGATGTCCGAGAAGGCTTCGCTGGGCCTGGAAGTGGGCGCCCGCTACCACGGCGACATTTCCGACGACGACAGCGCGCTCGCAGGCCTCGGCCTGGGCTCGATCAACGACGCCGGCAAGCGCACTTCGTACCCGGTGAACCTGCGCCTGCAGGTGCGCTTCTAAGCCTTCGCGCGTCGCCGCCACCTCCCCGCTCCCCCGCCGGCGGCGGCGCGTGCCTTTCTCCCCCGGCACCGGGATGGCGCGCATTCGGCTGGCACGTCCTCCCGGTGTTTCTTTTGCCTGCGCGGCGGGCGTTCAGCCCGCCAGCGCCTTCACGAACAGCGCCTTCACCCCGGCAGGAGTTTCCCGCTCCACCACGCTGAAGTGCTTGGGTTGCTTGCGCAGCAGGTCACTGAGTTTCTTCTGTCCGTACAGGCGCGGGTCGAAGTTCGGCTTGATCTTGTTGAGGTAGGCGCCCATCGCCCCGAGGTGCGCCCAGCCCTCCTCGTCGGAGGCTTCCTCGATCGCCTGCCGCAGCAGGCCTAGCGGCAGCGGCAGCGGCGCGGCTTTCGCCGGCGGTGACGGCGGCGCAGGGGGCACCGCGGTTTCCTGCGCGGGTGCCGACGTCTTGACCGCAGCCTGCTTCTTCGCCGGCTGCTTGCGCGCGGGCTTCACCGGCGCAGCGGGCCCTGCCGGCTCCGGCGCTTCGGCGCGCAGCACCTCGGTGTAGATGAACTTGTCGCAGGCCTGCACGAACGGGTCCGGCGTCTTGTGCTCGCCGAAGCCGTACACGGTCAGCCCTTCCTCGCGCAGGCGCTGCGCCAGCCGGGTGAAATCGCTGTCGCTGGAGACCAGGCACATGCCGTCGAAGCGGCCGGTGTACATCAAGTCCATCGCGTCGATGATCAGCGCGCTGTCGGTCGCGTTCTTGCCACTGGTGTAGGCGAACTGCTGTACCGGGCTGATCGAATGCTTCAGCAGCACCTTCTTCCACTGCGCCTGCTGCTGGGTGGTGAAGTCGCCGTAGATGCGTTTGACGCTGGCCAGCCCGTACTTCGCCACCTCCGCCAGCAGGCCCTCGATCACCGAGGCCTGCGCATTGTCGGCATCGATCAGCACCGCCAGCCGGCGCTGGCCATCATCGTGGGCCACGTGGGTGCGGGTTTTCATGGCAGGTCTCCCGAAGGGTGGGCGTTCGCGCCGCGGCGGTTGCCGCGGGCGTCATGGTCAGGCGTCGCGCCAGTCGTCGGCCGGCATGATCCGGCGCATGAAGCGGTCGAACATCGGCACGGTGAACGCGGTGTCGCCGTGGCTGGGACTCCAGATCATGCCCTTGGCGATGAGCTGGTTGCGGGTCGGCGCCAGCGAGGTGACCTTGCGCCCCAGCAGCGCGGCGATGTCGCCGGAGCGGTGCGGGCCGGCGCCCAGCTCCGCCATCGCGCGCAGGTAGCGCTTCTCGTGCGGGGTCAGCCGGTCGAAGCGCACCCGGAAGAAACTCTCGTCCAGTGCCGCGGTGGCGGTCACCGAGGCCAGTTGCACGTCGGCCAGGCTGATCGGCGAAGCCGCCGCCACGTCCCATGCATGCTTGCCCCATTCCTGCAGGAAATAGGGATAGCCCTCGGTGGCATCAACGATATGGGCGATGGCGCCGTCGCCATACGCCACGCCCAGCTCCGCCGCCGGCAGCTCCAGCGCGCGGTGCGCGGACTGCGCGTCCAGTGGCCCGATGAAGGGGAAATCGAACAGCCGCTCGGCGTAGGACTTGGCCCGCCCCATCTGCCCCGGCAGCTGCGGCAATCCCGCGCCCACCAGCATCACCGGCACCTGCTGCTGCGCGCAGCGGTGCAGCGCGGTGATCAGCGAGGCCAGCTGCTCCTCTTCCACGTACTGCAACTCATCGATGAACAGCAGCAGCGCGGTGTCGCCGGCCTGCGCCGCGCGCCCGGCCGCTTCCAGCAGTGCCTGCAGGTCGTGCTCCAGGTCGCCGTTGTCGGCCAAGCCGGGTTCGGGGTCGAAGTCGATGCCCACCTCGATGTCGGCGTACTTCACCTTCAGCGATTTGGCGAACCCCGCCAGCGCCCGCAGCGCGCGCCGCCCCAGCGCCTGCGCCTGTTCCGAGCGCGACAGCCGCAGCAGCGCCTGCCGCAGCTGCGGGGCCAGGATCGCCGGCAGCGAGCGCCCTTCCGGCGCCTCCATGCGCAGGGTGTGGATGCCGGCCGCTTCCGCCGCATCGCGCATGCGGTCCAGCAGCACCGTCTTGCCCACCCCGCGCAGGCCGATCATCAGCACGCTCTTGGCGGTACGCCCGGCGCGGATGCGCTGGGCTGCGATATCCACCGCCCGCAGCAACTCGTCGCGCCCCGCCAGCTCCGGCGGCGGCGTCCCGGCACCGGGCGCGTAGGGATTGGTGATGGGGTTCATGGGAGGCAATCTATAGCGATGTTATGGAGTTTACAAAAATCTCATAACTTTGATATGAACTGACTGGAGATGCGAAGAACGCACCGCCCTCGGGACGCCGGCCTTGCGGCCGCGCCCAGCCGCGTCCGAATCCGGGCACCGGCTACATTTCCGGGATGTTGCGCAGCGCTGCCTCGTTGGCACGGTCATCTTCCTGCTTTCGCGCTTGCGCATCGCGCATCTTCGCCGTCGTGGCCTGGTGCGCCGTGCGCACGGCCGGATCCACCATGTTCATGTGCCGCTGCCGCTGCCCGAGCGCGCTCTGGCCCGGGGGCAACTGACAGTTGCGGCTGACGATGTCCAGATCTTCGCCGCCGGCGGCCTGACGGTCCTGCAGGTGAACTGTCACCCACAACGTGTCGCCCAGCGGCTCCAGCGCCAGACAGATGCGGTCGATGGTGGCGTGGTCGCGATATCGCGCACCATCCACCATCGCCAGCAGATTGACGGGATCCACCCAAGCCGCGGAGCTGACGCCGGCCACCGCCGCCGCCAGTTGCCGCGCCGGTTCGGCAGGAATGCGCCGGGCCGGATCAGGCAGTCGCATCGCGCGCTGCAGGTCGTGGGTCATCGCGTCCATCTGCCGGCGGACGGCACCCTGGTCACCCATGACTGCCGCGCCGCGGATGGTCGCCATGCGCGCAGCGGTTGCCAACGGATCCAGTGGTTGCCCGGCCTGCTGCGGCCGAGACGGCGACGCGTCGGCAGACGCAGGACGCTCCGCGCAGCCTGTCAGGAGCAGCACGCCGAGTAGCGCGAGTCGTGGCACTGTGCGCATGCCGGCATTCGTGCCGCGCGCATGGATCCCGTCGAGACGCAATGGCATTGACCTTCTCCGCTTGCGTGCAGCATAAGCCACCCGCTGCCGTCGGCCGCACAAACCGCTACGCTTCGGCATCGCCATTCCGCAGGCCCGCCATGCGCAAGCTGCTCCCGCTGCTGTTCTGCCTGACCACCGCCAGCGCGTTCGCGCAGACCGCGCCGCCGCCGGCCGACCCGCCGCTGCTGGACGCGCTGGGCCGTGCGCCGTCGGCCACCAACATCGAACGCGACGTGCGCACGCTGGTGGGCTTCGGCACGCGCCACACGCTGTCGGACACGGTGTCGGCCACGCGCGGGATCGGCGCGGCGCGGCGCTGGGTGTTCGATGAATTCACCCGCATCTCCAAGGCCTGCGGCGGCTGCCTGGAGGTGCGCTACGTCAGCGGCACGGTGCAGGGCGAGCCGCGCATCCCGGGGCCGGTGGAGGTGGTCAGCGTGATCGCGATCCAGCGCGGCAGCGTTGATCCGAACCGCTACGTGATCATGAGCGGCGACATCGATTCGCGGGTCAGCGACGTGATGGACGCCACCTCCGATTCGCCCGGCGCCAACGACAACGCCAGCGGCGTGGCCGGTACGCTGGAAGCGGCGCGGGTGCTCAGCAGGCAGCGCTTCGCCGGTTCCATCGTCTACGCGGCGTTGGCCGGCGAGGAGCAGGGCCTGTTCGGCGGCAAGTTCCTTGCAGAAGAGGCCAAGCGTCAGAACTGGCGGGTGGAGGCGGTGCTGAACAACGACATGATCGGCAACAGCCGCGGCATCGACGGCATCCACGACAACGTCACCGCGCGGGTGTTCTCCGAAGGCACGCGCGTCACCGAAACCGCGGAGGAAGCGCGCGCGCGCCGCTTCACCGGCGGCGAGCTGGATTCGCCCAGCCGCAACCTGGCCCGCTACATCGCGCGGATGGCGGCGCACGTGCCCAACCTCGAAGTGATGATGGTCAACCGGCTGGACCGCTTCGGCCGCGGCGGCCACCACCGCCCGTTCAACGACCTGGGCTATCCGGCGGTGCGGGTGATGGAAACCCACGAGCACTACGACCGCCAGCACCAGGACCTGCGCACCGAGACGGACCCGCAAGGGCAGCGCCGCGTGTACGGCGACACCATCGACGGCGTGGACTTCGCGTATGCGGCCAAGCTCACCGCATTGAACGTGGTGGCCTTGGCCGGCATGGCCGCCGCGCCGCCGCCACCGGCAGAGGTACGCATCGAAGGCGCGGTCAGCGCCGACACGACCCTGAAGTGGAAGCGCCCTTCTCCGGCGCAGGCCGCCAACCTGGCCGGCTATCGGGTCTACTGGCGGCTGACCACCGAGCCGCAGTGGACGCGCAGCCGCTGGGTGGGCGATGTCGAAACCGCCACCCTGCAGAACGTGGTGATCGACAACTACTTCTTCGGCGTGGCGGCGGTGGCGAAGGACGGCAGCGAAAGCCCGGTGGTGTTCCCCGGCGCGGCGGGCAGCTTCGGCGGGTACTGACACCGGCTTCCGTTATCCTCCGGCCATCGTCCGGGGGATGCCGATGGCCCATTCGCAATTCGACCTGCTGCGGCAGCGCCGCTTCCTGCCGTATTTCGTCGTCCAGTCGCTGGGTGCATTCAACGACAACGTGTACCGGCAGGCGATCATCGGCCTGCTGGCCTACATGGCGGTGGGCAGCAGCCAGATGGGGCTGTACGCCAACCTCGCCCCGGCCATCTTCATCCTGCCCTACTTCCTGTTCTCGGCCACCGCCGGGCAAATCGCGGAGCGGCTGGAAAAACAGAAGCTGATCGTCATCACGACGGCTATCGAAATCGCGGTGATGTCGCTGGCGGCGGTGGGTTTCCTGCTGCAGAGCATGCCGATCCTGCTGGTGGCGCTGTTCGGCACCGGCATGCAGTCCACCCTGTTCGGGCCGGTGAAGTATTCGATCCTGCCGTCGGTGCTGAAGCCGGAGGAGCTCACCGGCGGCAACGGGCTGGTAGAGATGGGCACCTCGCTGTCGATCCTGATCGGGATGATCTTCGGCGGGCTGATCTTCCAGCTGGCCGGCGAGCGCGGGCCGCAGGTGGCGGCGGTGTCGGTGATCCTGATGGCGATTGCCGGCAACCTGGTGGCGCGGCGCATTCCGAAGGTGGATGCAGGCGATCCGTCGCTTGCGGTGGACTGGAACATCCTGCGCGAGTCCTGGCGCATCTGGCAGCTGACCCGTCGGCAGCTGGCGGTGCGCAACGCGGTGCTGGGGGTGAGCTGGTTCTGGTTCGTCGGCACCGTGCTGACCGCGCAGCTGCCGGTCTACGCGCAGGCCAACCTCGGCGGCACCCAGAACCTCTACATCTTCGCGCTGGCGCTGTTCTCGGTGGGCGTGGGCGTGGGCTCGATGTCCTGCGAGAAGCTGTCCGGGCGCACCGTGGAAATCGGTCTGGTGCCGCTGGGCGCGTTCGGCGTCAGCGCCTTCCTGCTTGATCTGTACTTCGCCCGGCCCGGGCAGGCGCTGGCGCACGGGCTGTCGCTGCAGCAGTTCATCGACGCACCCGGCAGCTGGCGGATCATGCTGGACCTGACCGGCATCGGCCTGTTCACCGGCTTCTTCGTGGTACCGCTGTTCGCGCTGATCCAGAGCCGCACGCCGCGCAACGAACTGGCGCGGGTGATCTCCGGCATGAACATCCAGAACGCGATGTTCATCGTCGCCGCCGCGCTGATTGGCCTGGCGCTGCAGCGCTACCTCGGCTGGAACATCCCGCAGGTGTTCCTGGCGCTGGCGATCGCCAACACGCTGGTGGCGATCTGGATCTTCAGCATCGTCCCCGAGTTCTTCATGCGCTTCCTCAGCTGGGTGATGGTGCGCACGCTGTACCGGCTGAAGCTGCACGGCATCGAAAAGCAGGTGCCGGACGAGGGCGCGGCGCTGCTGGTGTGCAACCACGTCAGCTACATGGACGCGCTGATCCTGTCGGCCTGCATCCCGCGGCCGGCGCGCTTCGTGATGTATTACCGGATCTTCAACATCCCGGTGATGCGCTGGATCTTCCGCACCGCCAAGGCGATCCCCATCGCCGGCGCGCGCGAAAACCCGGAGGTGATGCAGCGCGCGTTCGACGCCGTGGACGCAGCGCTGGCCGAAGGCGAACTGGTCTGCATCTTCCCCGAGGGCGCGCTGACGAAAGACGGCAACATCGCGCCGTTCAAGTCGGGCGTGGAGAAGATCCTGCAGCGCGCCGCAGCGCGCGGGCAGACCGTGCCGGTGGTGCCGCTGGCGCTGAAGAACATGTGGGGCAGCATGTGGAGCCGGCGCGACGGCAGCATGCACCGCATGCGCATCCCGCGGCGGCTGCGCGCCCATGTCGAAGTGATGGCGGGTGCCCCGGTGGACGGCGGCGTTGCCAGCGCCGGACTGCTGGAAGCGCAGGTGCGCGCCCTGCGCGGCGACGCGGCGTAAGGGCTACCCCGCCCAGCCCGCCACCACCACCAGCGCCAGCACCGCCAGCCACAGCACGAGCACGCGCTAGACCAGGCTCATCGCATCGCGCAGTTCCGGCAGCTCGCCGAAGGCCTCCACCAGCGCGGTGGAGGCGGGAATGCCGGCGTCGGTGAAATCGGCCACCTCCTCGGCGATCTCGCAGCGCACGCTGGCACGCGCCGCGCTGGCCAGCAGCCGTCCCTGCAGGCCGAACGCGCCCGGCTCGCGCCAGGCAGAAGCCACGCTGTCGAAGTTTCCGACCAGCGCCAGCGCCAGCGTCATCAGCTGCAGCGCCGGCCATTCCAGCAGCGCCAGCCAAAGGCGCGCGCCGTCCAGCGTGCCGGCCGGCATCGTGTCGGCGTCCTGGGTCGCAGCCTGCGCGCTCAGCCGATAGAGCAGCGCGCCGAACGGGCCCAGCAGGCAGAACCAGAACAGCACCGCGAACCAGCGCCGCAGCGCATTGGTGAACACCGCCTCGACCAGCGAGCCACCATCCAGCCGCGGCGATACGCCCGGTGGCCACAGCGGCGTCGCCGCGGCACGGCGGCCGGCCGGATCGGAGGCATCCAGGATCGCCTCGACATCCACGTCGAGGTCACGCGGGCCCCAGCACCAGAACAGCACCGCGATGCCCAGCAGCAGTCCCGGCAGGCCCCACAACGGGTGATGCAATCCGAACTGCAGCAGCGCCATCGGCAGCAACGGCACCAGCAGCGCCAGCGCGATGCCATATGGCCCGCGCCAGAAGCTGCCGGCCGGGAACTGCGCGTTCAGCCACTGCAGCCAGCTGCGGAACCAGCCGAACCGCCGCAGCCCGGCCGCAAGCGCCGGGGCCAGGTGCCCGACGGCAAGCGCGATGACGACGGCGAGCAGGGTGGCGGTCATGGCGGCAGTGTAGAGCGTGTGGTGGCGTGCGGTGGACGAATGCCGCGGCGGCGTCAGCGCGGGGCGTGCGCCGCGTCGTGCTCGTCCAGCCAGCAGCGGATGACATGGCGCGAAATGGACACCGGCGAGGACAGCACGATCCCCTCGCCTTCGCCGTCGGCATCGCGCCAGTCGCGCTCGAGCCCGGCACGCACCTCGTCGGCGCTGAACCAGCGCGCGTCCTCCAGCTCCTCGCTGGCCCGCGGCGTATCGGGTTCGGCGCGGGCGATGAAACCCAGCATCAGCGAGCCGGGGAACGGCCACGGCTGCGAAGCCAGATAGCGCGCGGTGTCGACCTGCACGCGCACGCCGGTTTCCTCCATCACCTCGCGCGCCACCGTCTGCTCCAGCGTTTCGCCGGGCTCGACGAAACCGGCCACCACCGACCAGCGCCGCGCCGGCCAGCTGGCCTGGCGGCCCAGCAGCAGGCGCTCGCCATCGGTGATGGCGGCGATCACCGCCTGGTCGGTGCGCGGGTAGTGTTCGCTGCCGCAGCCGTCGCAGTGGCCCAGCCAGCCCGCGCGACGGAAGCGCAGCACGCCGCCGCAGGCCGCGCAGAAGCGATGCCGCTGGTGCCAGTGCTGCACCGCCCGCGCCTGCGCGAACAGGGTGGCCTGCCACGCCGGCCACTGGGTGGCGGCGCGGCGCAGGTCGATCCGTGCGTGTGCGTCGATGCCATGCGCGGCAGCGGCCAACGAAAACCAGGCCCGCCCTTCGCGCAGCCCGAGGAATACCGCGTCGCCCAATCCATCCGGCAACGCCGCGCCATCCAGCGGGAGCAGCCGCGCGTCCGCATCGACCAGCGCAAGGCCGGCCTCGTCCAACGCGATGACCCCGCACCGTGGCCATGCGGCCGCGAGCGCGGCCGGGTCGTCACGCAGATGGTCGGCGCGGTCCAGCGCGCCATCGACGAACGCGAACGGCGATGCGGACCGCATCCCCGCGGCGCTCACACGGTGAAGCTGCTGCCGCAGCCGCAGGTGGTCTTGGCGTTGGGGTTGCGGATCACGAACTGGGCACCGGCCAGCGATTCGCTGTAGTCCACCTCGGCGCCCGCCAGGTATTGCAGGCTGAGCGGATCGACCAGCAGCGTGGCGCCGTCGGTGACGATGGCGATGTCGTCCTCGTTGCGGCCCTCATCGAACTCGAAGCCGTACTGGAAGCCGGAACAGCCGCCGCCCTGGATGTAGGCGCGCAGGCTGAGCGAGGCATTGCCCTCTTCCGCCACCAGTTCGCACACCTTGGCGGCGGCGGCGGCAGTGAAGCGCAGCGGCGCCGAGGGCGTGGGCGGCGCGGCCTGATCGAGTACGGCGATTTCCATGCGCCCAGCATGGGGGGCGCCGGCCGCCGATTCAACCTCCGGCGGACGTGGTGGCGGCGCTCCAAGTGAACGACTGCTCCACCGCCGCGCCCGAGGCCGGCAGCAGCCGCACCACCACCCGCACCGGGCGGATCCCCCGCGGCAGCACGATGTCGCCCTCGACCTGCTGGAAATAACGGAACGAGTACTCGATGCCGGGCGCGCCGGCCTGCTGGCGCAGCACGTTCCAGTCCAGCCGCCGCATGCTGCCGCCATCGGTCACTTCCAGCGCCAATTGCAGCCGGCCGCTGCTGACCGCGCCGCGGTTGAGGTTCTGGGTCAGGGTGGCGACGAAATGCCATAGCTGCGGGTCGCGCTGCGGCGCCAGCTTCAACTCGTGCAGCGACAGTCCACGGCGCTGCCCGGTCGCGCCCACGAAGCGTTCGTAGAAGGCGACGTCGGCGCGCAGGCCGGCGATCTCCTCGTCGCGCTCGGCCAAGGTGGCCTGCAGGTCGGCATTGGCCTGGCGGGTGATCTGGTCGGAACGCGCCAGGGTGGCGTTGCGCTGCTCCAGCGCCTCGATGCGGCGCGCCTGCTGGCGCAGCTGTTCGCCCGCGTTGGCCGGGCTGGGCGCGAACGCACGCCATGCCCCCCACAGCCCCAGCAACAGCGCCACTGCCACCAGTGCGGCCAGCGCCGCGCGCGGATGGCCGGCGCCGGGCAAGCGCTGCAGGGGCTCGGGTGTCGGCATCGTCTTGGTATCGCATCCGCGCCGCGCCTGCGTCAAGCCGGCGCCGCGTATAGACTGCTCCCATCGCAAGCCTGCACCGGATATCCGCAAGCATGGAGACGGCACACGTATTCGCGATCGGGGTACTGCTGGCCTGGCTGGCCGGCATCCGCGCGTACCTGACCGTGTTCGGGGTCGGCCTTGCCGGCCTGTTCGGCTGGCTGGACCTGCCGCCGGCACTGGAAGTCACGCAGTCGCCCTGGGTGCTGGGGACCGCCGGCACCCTGGCCGTCGCCGAATTCCTGGCCGACAAGATTCCCGGCGTGGATTCCACTTGGGACCTGCTGCAGACCCTGATGCGGATTCCCGCCGGCGCGTTCCTGGCCGCGGCGACCCTGTCGCCGGATGGCGAGCTGGGCGCCGGGATGCTGGCCACCGGCGCCGGCGTCGCCCTGGCCAGCCACGTGCTGAAGGCGGGAACGCGCGCCGTGCTGAACGGCTCACCGGAGCCCTTCAGCAACTGGATTGCATCGGTCTCCGAAGACGCGCTGGTGATCGGTGCGCTGGCGCTGGCCTTCAGCTATCCGTGGCTGGCACTGGGCCTGGCCGTGACCCTCAGCATCGGACTGGCCCTGCTGGTCTGGTGGCTGTGCCGGAAGGTGCTGCGGGGGATGGCGCGGCTGCGCAATGCCACGTTCGCACCGCGCTCCGGCCGTCCGTAGTACCGTTTTACGTCAGATGTCACACTGCGGCGTGTTTCACGCTGCCACGCATGTTCAAGAGGAGATCCATGAAGTTGTTTGCCACGGACGCCGCGCCGGCCCTTCCCCGATCGCGCGCCCCCCTGCCGGTCCGCTCCGCGGACGCCGGGATCCCCGCATGAGCGCCGCGCACGGCGAGGCCGGCGCGGACGCGGCACCGTTCCGCGTGCTGATCGTCGAGGACGACCGCAGCCAGGCGATCTTCGCCGAGGCGATCCTGCGCGGTGCCGGCATGCAGGCGGAAGTCGTGGCGATGCCCGAGCGGATGATGGAGGCGATGGAGCGCTTCGATCCCGACCTGGTGCTGATGGACCTGCACATCCCCGGTTCCAGTGGCACCACTCTGACCGCGCAGATCCGCGAACACCCGCGCTTCGAGCACACCCCGGTGGTGTTCCTGACCGGCGACCAGGATCCGGAGCGCCAGGTCGAAGTGCTGGAGCACGGCGGCGATGACTACCTGCTCAAGCCGGTGCGCCCGCGCCACCTGATCGCGGCAGTGCAGAGCCGAGTCAAGCGCGCGCGCGCGCTGGCCAGCAGCCGCATGGCCACGGTGGACAGCGACCGCCACCCGGTCACCGGCCTGTATACCCGCCCGGCCCTGATGAAGGCGCTGGCCGCCCAGCTGGCCCAGCGCACCCCCGGTGGCGCGCTGCTGGTGGAGATGGGCAATGCGGCGGCGCTGCGCAAGCATTACGGCTATGCGGCGTTCGAGAACCTCATCAATGACGCTGGCCGCTACCTCGGCAGCCTCGCCCAAGACCACATCACCGCGCGCCTGAGCGACAACGCCTTCCTGGTCGTGGTGCGCGGCCTCGAACGCGGCGCGCTCGACGCCTATGCGCGCAACCTGCGCGACGGCGTGGGCTACCACGACTTCCAGACCGACGGCGACACCCTCCGGCTGCGCTGCACCATCGGCTACACCACCTTCGAGCACGGTTTCACCGATGCCGGCGCGGTGCTCTCGGCCTGCGAGGACGCGGCGCGCGAAGCCCAGGGTTCGCCGATCGGCCTGGCCGCCTACGTGCCGCCGGATACCGCGGTCTCCAGCGACGTGGCCGACGAGCTGCGCGCAGCACTGGTCTCCGGCGACGACACTCTCTACCTCGCATTCCAGCCCGTGGTGGCGGTGGCCGGCGGCGACGACGCGCAGTTCCAGGTACTGGTGCGCATGCGCGGCCCCGACGGCAACGTGCGCAGGGCAGGCGAATTCCTGTCCGCCGCGCAGTCCGCCGGCCTTATGCCGCAGGTCGACCGCTGGGTGATGGAACACGCCCTGGCGCTGCTGCAGAAGCGGCGCGCGGAAAGCCGGCCGATGCGCCTGTTCGTCTCGCAGTCACCCAGCACGCTGGCGCAGGACAGCTATGTCGGCTGGCTGCTGCAGGCGCTGGAGCGCCACAACGTCGATCCGTCGTCGCTGGTCATCGACCTGCGCCTGGACGACGCCGTGGTGCACGTGGTGCTGCTGCACCAGTTCTGCGAGCAGCTGGTCCCGGCCGGCGTGCAGTTCTGCCTCAGCCAGTTCCGCCGCGGCGAAGATGCTAACCAGCTGCTGCAGGAATTGCCGCTGGGCTACCTGCGCCTGTCCGCCGACTTCGCCCGTCAGCCGCTGCCACCCGAACTGCACGACGAGATGCGCGACGTGATCGAGCGCGCGCACAGGCTTGGCCTGCAGGTGATCGGACAGGCGGTGGAAGACCCGCAGGCGGCGGCCGCGCTATGGGTGGGCGGCATCGACTTCATCCAGGGCAACCTGGTGCAGCGCCCGGAGCAGGCGCTGGACTTCGACTTCAGGAGCGCGACCTTGTGAACAGCGACGACGTCCGTGGCCTGAGCCTGCTGACCGCCCGCTGGCTGGCCCTGGGCGCGGCCGGCGGCGCGTCGCTGGCGCTGGTCATCGAACGCTTCGGGGTGGAAGGCCCTTGGCAGATCATCGCGCTGGTGCTGGCCCTGCTGGCACTGTTCGCCACCACCACCTTGGCCTTCGCGGTCCGCAGGCGCGAGCAGCAGCTGGTGCAGCAGGCGCAGCAGGGCCGCCGCAGCGACGAGGAGATCAACGCCCTGCAGCGCGAGATCGACCGCCATACCCAGCTGGAAGCCGAACTGACCCGCGCCAAGCAGGCGGCGGAATCGGCAGTGATGGCCAAGGGCGAGTTCCTCGCCACCATGAGCCACGAGATCCGCACGCCGCTCAACGGCATCATCCCGATGCTGGACCTGCTCTCCAGTTCGCGGCTGGCGCTGGACCAGCAGGAGATCCTGAAGACCGCAACCGCCTCGGCGCAGCAGTTGCTGCGCATCGTCGACGACATCCTCGACTACTCGAAGCTGGAAGCGGACCGGCTGGAGCTGGAAACCACCGGCTTCAACCTGCGCGAGTTGCTGCACAGCGTCATCACCCTGATGGAGCGCCCGGCCGAAGCCAAGGGCCTGCACTTGACCCTGTTCATCGACCCGTCGGTGCGCCTGCCGGTGCGCGGCGACCCGGTACGGCTGCGGCAGATCCTCAGCAACCTGATCAGCAACGCGATCAAGTTCACCGAGCGCGGCAGCGTCACCGTCAATGTGCGCCGGACCGGCGAGACCCCCGCCCAGCACCAGCTGCGCTTCGAGGTGCAGGACACCGGCATCGGCATCGATGCAGCCACCCGCGAGCGGCTGTTCCAGCCGTTCAGCCAGGCCGACGCCTCGACCACCCGCATCTATGGCGGCACCGGCCTCGGGCTGGTGATCTCGCAGCGGATCGTCGCACTGATGGGCGGGCGGATCGGGGTGGAATCGCAGGCCGGCATGGGCTCGACCTTCTGGTTCGAGGTTCCGCTGCTGAAGGTGGCCGGCGACATGCCCACCCAGCAGGAGGACCTGCACGGCGGCCGGATCCTGCTGATCACCACCGACCAGCGGCTGCGCATGCGCCTGACCATGCTGCTGCCCAACTGGGGCCTGCGCGTCACCACGGTGGAGAACACCCACGATGCGCTGGAACGCCTGCGCCAAGCGCGTGCCCAGGGTGAACCTTGGTCCTACTCGGTGGTGCTGGCCGACCTGTCCAGCATCCGCAGCACCGCGCTGTCGCTGGCCCGCAACATGGAGCGCCGCTCCCAGTTCGGCGACGCCCGCCTGGTCTACCTGCGCGGCGACGAGGTCACCTCGCTGGATCTGCCGATGTCGGCCACGATCATCCCGCGCAACGTCGAGGACGTCGACCTGCGCGCTGCGCTGTCCGCCTCGGGGGTGTCGTGGTCACACCATGATCCTCATCCGGAACCGGCACCGCGGGCGCCCCGCGCCATGCCGCAGCGCAAGACCCGGGTACTGCTGGTGGAGGACAACCCGGTCAACCTGATGGTGGCGCAGCGGCTGCTGCAGGTGCTGGGGGTGGACTGCGATGCCGCCGGCAACGGCCAGGCCGCGCTGGAGAAGCTGGACGACGGCGATTACGACCTGGTCCTGATGGACTGCCAGATGCCGGTGCTGGACGGCTATGCCGCCACCCGCCGCTGGCGCGAGATCGAGCAGGAACGGGGTCTCGAGCGGCGCCTGCCGATCGTGGCGATGACCGCCAACGCGATGGCCGGCGACCGCCAGAAGTGCCTGGACGCCGGCATGGACGACTATCTTGCCAAGCCGGTCACCCGCGCCGAGCTGGAGCAGTGCGTGACCCGCTGGAAGAGTTCCAACCTTGCGGTGCCGGACACCCTGCCGCCGGCGGCGCAGATGGCCGAGCGTTCGCCGCCGGTGCTGGATGGCGGCGTGCTGGGCGAACTGCGCGAGGTGCTGGGCCCGGAGGTGGACCGCATTGTCACCGTCTACCTGGAGGACGCGCCGCGCCTGATCGCCCAGCTGGAGCGGGCGGTGGCCAGCAACGACCCGATCGCCCTGCGCGTGGCTGCACACACCCTGAAGTCCTCCAGCGCCAACGTTGGTGCCACCACCCTGTCCGAGGCCGCGCGCGATCTCGAGCACGGCGCCCGCGACGGTACCCTGGCCAATCCCGGCAGCGCGGTGGCGCGCATCGTCGGCGAGTTCGCGCAGGTACGCGCCGCGCTGCAGGCCACGCTGCCGCGCTGATGCCGGCGCGACGCGCCAGCCAGCGCCTCAGCTGCGGTCGAGCTGCTGCGCCAGATAGTTCTGTTCGCCCAGGCGCTCGACCAGCGAAAGCTGGGTCTCGATCCAGTCGATGTGCTCTTCCTCGGAATCCAGGATGTCGGCGAAAAGCTTGCGGCTGACGTAATCGGCAATGCTTTCGCAATAGGCGATCGCCTCGCGCAGCAGCGGCACGGCCTCCAGCTCCAGCGCGAGGTCGCAGCGCAGGATCTCCACCGGCGTCTCGCCGATCCGGATCTTCCCCAGCGCCTGGAAGTTCGGCAGGCCGTCGAGGAACAGGATGCGCTCGGACAGCGCATCGGCATGCTTCATCTCGTCGATGGATTCGTGGTGTTCGTGCTCGGCAAGCGCCTTCAGGCCCCAGTTCTTCAGCATCTTGGCGTGCAGGAAGTACTGGTTGATCGCGGTCAGCTCGTTGTAGAGCGCCTTGTTCAGAAATCCGATGACCTTGGCGTCGCCCTTCATGGCCGCTCCTGCTGCGTGGAAAGCGCCAATGTAGCGCCTGCCGTGGCGACCCGGCAAAACGTGGAAACCGGTTGCGGTTGCAATGCGGCCTAGCGGCCGCCGCGGCACTCAGGCCGCGCGGGCCAGCACCGGCAGCGGCAGCGCGCGGCGGGCGCGCGCTTCGTCGATCAGCTCGGCCACCAGGCCGAGGCAGGAGCCGCAACTGGCGCCGGCACCGGTGCGCATGGTCATTTCGGACACGCTGTCGCACCCGGCATCGGCTGCTTCGCGGATCTGCCGATCCGTCACCCCGTTGCAGATACAGACGTACATCGCGCGCCACCGGTTGGACCAATGACGCGATTCAATATCAATTGCGAATGATTGTCAATTGACAATTCGGCAGGAGGCGCTGGCGTTCAGCCCCGGTAGCGGCAGCCGGAGGTGCAGGTCTCGTGCACCGCCACTTCCGACAGCAGCGGCACCCGGGGCTTCATCCGCGCCCAGATCCACTCCGCCAGGCGCTCGCTGGTGGGGTTCTCCAGGCCTTCGATGTCGTTGAGGTAGTGGTGGTCGAGCTGTTCGTACAGCGGGGCGAATGCCGCCTTCAGGTCGGCGAAATCCATCACCCAGCCGGTGTGCGGGTCGGGATCGCCGGACACATGCAACTCGATCCGGAACGAATGCCCGTGCAGGCGCGCGCACTTGTGCCCGTTCGGGACATTGGGCAGCCGGTGCGCGGCCTCGAGGGTGAAGCTCTTGAAGATGTCCATGCCGCCATTCTATTGGTTCGCCGGGCACGCTACCGCGACGGCTGGCGAGGCGCTCAGTCGAGCAGTTCCATCGCCATCACGATGGCATCCTCGCGGCCGTCGCGCGCCGGGTAATAGCGCGGCCGCCGGCCGATCTCGTTGAAGCCGCTGCGCTCGTACAGCGCGATCGCGCGCGGATTGGACGGCCGTACTTCCAGGAACACCCGCTGCGCACCGTGGCCGCGGGCGATCTTCAGCAGCGTCTGCAGCATCCGCGCGCCCAGGCCCTGGCCTTCGTTGCCGGGCGCGGTGCACAGGTTGAGCACGTGCGCCTCCCCAGCGGCGATGCTGAGCACGCCGTAGCCGACGATCACGCCCTGCCGCTCCAGCAGCCACATCGAATAGCCGGCGTGCAGGCAGTCGCGGAAGATGCCGCGACTCCACGGATAGGGGTAGGCGCGCTCCTCGATCAGCATCACCGCCTCGAGGTCGGCCTCGCGCATCGGCCGCAGGCTTGCCGTCGTTTCCGTCGCGTAGCCCTGCTGCATCGCGTTCACGCCGAGGGATCGCGCCGCAATGCGCGCAGGCGCGGCCACAGCGCGCGCTTGGCGGCGGCATCGCCGCGCAGGCGCGCGCTCTGCGCGGCGATGTCGGCGCGGGCCAGCAGGGCGTCGGGCGCCATGCCGGCCGCACGCGCCAGCCGGGCCAGCATCGGCGCATCCACCGCCGGTGCATCGCCGGCCCCGGCGGCCGGGACCGGCGCACCGGGCAGGCGATACAGCACATGGCCGAGCTCGGCCAGCACCGCGCGCTGGAACCCGTCCCAGCTCACGCTCAGGCGTCCTGCCCCGCCGGGTGGCGACGGCGCAGCCACATCAGCGGCCCGGACAGCGCATACAGCGTGCTGGCGGTCAGCAACGTCACCGCCGGGGCGATCCACAGCGCGATCAGGATGGCCAGCGCCACCACCAGCGCGAAGAACGGCACCCGGTCGGCCTTCGGCCCGCTGCCGCTGCCCTTGAAGCTGCTGTAGCGGATCCGGCTGACCATCAACAGGCCGGCCACCACGGTCAGCGCCAGCGCGGCATAGCGCAGCTCCTCGCCGGACCAGCCGAATTCCTGGCAGACCCAGACGAAGCTGGCCATCAGTCCCGCTGCCGCCGGGCTGGCCAGGCCGATGAACCAGCGCTTGTCCACGGTGCCCACCTGGCTGTTGAAGCGGGCCAGGCGCAGCGCCGCGCAGGCCGCGTAGAGGAACGCCGCCAGCCAGCCGATCTTGCCCAGGGTCACGCTGTCGAGCTTCATCGACACCAGCGCCCAGTGGTACATCAGCATCGCCGGGGCCATGCCGAAGCTGATCAGGTCGGCCAGCGAGTCGTACTGCACGCCGAACTCGCTCTGGGTATTGGTCAGCCGCGCCACCCGCCCGTCCAGGCCGTCCAGCACCCCGGCCACGAAGATGGCCACGCAGGCCGCCTCGAATCGCCCCTGCGAAGCCGCGATGATGGCGAAGAAGCCACCAAAAAGGCCGCCGGTGGTGAACAGATTGGGGAGCAGATAGATGCCGCGGGCGCGCGGGCGCGGGGCGGGGGTTCCGGATTCGTCCATTCCGCCAGTTTACGGGCTTGCGGCGGCGGCGGCGCGGTGCTGCAATCGGCGCACATTCCCCCGGAGCGCCCGCATGAATCCCATCCGCCCCCTCGCCATCGCGTTGGCGCTGACCGTGGCCGCGGCACCGGCAATGGCGCAGCAGCGCGTCTACCAGTGGAAGGACGCCAATGGCGTGACCCATTACACTGACGTGGCCCCCAAGCAGATCCACCAGACCCGAGAAATCGAGGTCAATGACGGCAAGCCGGCGGAGGACGCCGCCAAGCAGCCGGAAAGCGAGCAGTGCACCAAGGCCCGTGGCAACGTCGCCCGCCTGCAGGCCGGCGGACCGATCGGCATCGACACCAATGGCGACGGCAAGCCGGACCGCAACATGACCGCGGACGAGCACAAGGCCCAGCTGGAACTGAACCAGGCCGCGGTCAAGGCGTTCTGCATGCAGGCCAAGCCGTGAGACAGCTGGGCATGCTGCTGGCCGCGGTCGCGCTGGCGGCCGCGGCATGGTGGTGGTTCACCACCGAGATGCCGCGCCGTGAGCGCGAGCGTCAGGCCGCCGCGGAGGCTGCCGCCATCCAGGCCGACCGCGCCAATGCGCTGTACCGCTGGCGCGACGATGCCGGCAACCTGCAGGTCACCGAGGAGCCGCCCAAGGGCCGCCGCTACGAGAGGATCAGCCGCACCCCGCAGGACGGCATGGCGGTGGACGGCGCGAAATAGGCGCGGCGCCGCGGGGCACGCCGGCGGCGCATGGCAGAATGCGGGTTTTCCCCACGCCCGAATGCCATGCGCCTGTCGCAATTCCACCTCCGCACCGAAAAGGAAACCCCCGCCGACGCCGAGATCGTCAGCCACAAGCTGATGCTCAAGGCCGGCATGATCCGCAAGCTCGCCGCCGGCCTGTACACCTGGTCGCCGCTGGGGCTGCGGGTGCTGCGCAAGGTGGAGGCGGTGGTGCGCGAGGAGATGAATCGCGCCGGCGCGATCGAAATGGCGATGCCGTCGGTGCAGCCGCGCGAGCTGTGGGAGGAAACCGGACGCTGGGCGAAATTCGGGCCGCAGCTGCTGAAGATCCGCGACCGCAAGGAGCAGGAATACTGCTTCACCCCCACCGCCGAAGAGGCGGTGACCGATTTCTTCCGCCAGGAAATCGCCAGCTACAAGCAGCTGCCGGTCAACTTCTACCAGATCACCAGCAAGTTCCGCGACGAAATCCGCCCGCGTTTCGGGGTGATGCGCGCGCGCGAATTCATCATGAAGGACGCCTATTCCTTCCACGCCGACG
>JAANMY010001656.1_pt1 | contig 23922 bp, 15 predicted proteins | sample 7279691 | NCBI WGS metagenome assembly JAANMY01 (sample SAMN14094543, study PRJNA606508) | bioreactor metagenome | isolation source: A lab-scale SPAN reactor treating ammonium-rich wastewater day 388 | place: Ireland: Galway | collected 2018-02-07
TGCCCAATGTATTTACAAATACATATATTATGGGTTTTATACATACCCATGTAAATGATTACGAATATGTAGACGCAGAAGGATATGGAGTAGGAAAGAAAGGCATCAAAATGTTTTCTCCTGCTGATATGGTATATTTTATGGATTTGGTAAAAAATGCTAAAGATAATGGGAGGCCATTAAGTGATGTATATGGAATAATGGTTTCAAGCCTTGGAAATTACCAAATACGTTTTACAGGAAATGAATATCAGATAAAAACTTTTACTAACGCTCAAAAAGAGGCTTTTAAAGGTCCATTTATTGATTTTATTTCTAAAAATAAAAAAATGAGTTTAGAATTAAAATTTCTTAAATTTATTGATGAATACATGAATCTGAAAGGAATATCTTTATACCGAATGAATACTGATGGTACTACAGAAATCAAACTCAATGCTGACAAAACAGATATTATACCAATTAATTGCCCTAAGTAAAAAAGAAAATTATGAAACATCTACTATTAATATTGATTATTTTTTCTATTTCGTGTAATGCTCAAACCATTTCTTTGGAACAAGCTGTAACATATGAACAACAAACAGGAACCATACCTCAAAGCACGACCTATATAAAGGACATCAATAATTCACTAAATAAGTATATAGGGACATGGAAAGGATATTTAAATGGAAATACTTATGAATTTAGTTTTATTAAAAAGGAAAATGTAGGAGGATATGATGTCAATTGGGATTTGTTAGTAGGAAGATTGAAAGTTTTAGATTCTAGTGGAAATGTAATTTATAATACATTTAATGAGCAAGATGATTTAAAAACTAAATTTAAAGGAGATAATTTCCAATCCGATTTAAAAGCTTATAAAATGTATTTCGTTGGAAATAGTGTAGGATGTGCTGAATATGGAGATGTTTATTTAAGAATACAACCTTCTACACCTTCGCAAATGACTATTATTATGCTTCCTGATAATGATATTGTCGTTGAAGGAGTTTGTCCTACGAATTTTCAGCCAACAATACCATATAAGCAACTCATTCATTTAACAAAACAATAATAAAAAGGCTGTTTCTCTAATTGTGAAACAGCTTTTTCCGTTTTAATCTCAATGTGGTAAATAGCAGAAGAGGGATAGCAATTAAACGACGTATATGGAGTAATGGTATCTGGATTATGAATTACCAAATACGTTTTACAGGAAATGAATATCAGATAAAAACTTTTACTCCCGAACAAATTAAAACACATAAAGAACCATTTAAATGATTATGAAACCCTTTTTGAAAGATGCTGCAAAATTGGAACTAGCAATACTAAAATATATGGATGAAAAAATGAATTTAAAAGGATTGACATTATATAAGATGAATGATGATGGTACAAACACTGAAATTAAATTAAATACTGATAAAACTGATACTGTAAAAAATAATTGCCCTAATTAAAATATTATGAAAAGAATTATATCAATAATTACAATCTTGTTTTCAATTTCCTGCAATTCTCAAGTTATATCTTTAGAGCAAGAAGCCCAGTGCTTAGAAAATTCAGATTGTCCACAACAATATTATGCAAAAGACATAAATAATTCATTATCAAAGTACATTGGTGTCTGGAAAGGAGAGTATAATGGGAAAAAATATGAAATAAAGTTTAATAAGAGTCTATCCGAAAACTTTTTAGGCTATAAAAGTGATATACTCAAAGGAAGATTGAAAGTTAGCTCATTAGATGGACAAACAATCTTTTTTAATAATTTGAATGAAATAGATGATGAAAAAACTAATTTTTCGGGATTGTCATTTACACCCAATTTAGTAGAATACACGATGTTTTTTACAGGTACTGCAATACAAGGTTGTATAAACGATGGAACTTTATATTTAAAAATAAAATCTAACAACCCTAATCAGATGACCGTTTTTTATTGGTCTGAAAAGGATACTGTAGTAGGAGAATGTTCCAATACTTTTTCACAAACATTTCCTGAAAAAAAACTTATTCACTTAACTAGACAGTAAAAAAAATTAGAATAAAGATGAATGAAGAAGTCTCTCAAGGTTTAAAACTTGTCAAGACTTTTAACAATAAATTGTTGGAAAATGCGATTGAAAAAGCATTTGAACGGCATGAACTCAATACATGGACATCTGCTAAAATCTATGGTATTCCTGTCAATCAGCAGTTTGAGATAAAAAGAACAAATCCTCCCAAATTTTTCAGGAGGATTATTTGTTACATTCTGTTTACGGTTTGTATCCCGAGTAAATTTAATGACTTTCTTATGGTCTGTGCGGTGAGATTGGATAAATTCAGACGCATCTGCTTTATGTTTTCATCTTCCTGGCTCAAAATCGGGTTGCTTTGATAAAAAGAATTATAGGTTTTCACCAAATCATATACATAGTTGGCAATTAAAGCTGGGCTTAAGACTTCTGCTGCTTTTTCCACCGTCGGTTTATAATTGCTAAGCTGCATCACAAGTGCTTTTTCAGACTGGTCTAATTCGACATCTGAAATTTCTCTGTGAAGATAATTGGCTTTTATCAGCAACGACTGGATACGCGCAAAAGTATACTGGATGAAAGGACCTGTATTTCCGTTAAAATCAATACTTTCTTCAGGATTGAACAACATCTTTTTCTTAGGATCAACTTTCAGCATAAAATATTTCAGAGCGCCAATTCCTACGCTTTCATAATTTTCTTCTTTCTGTTCATCCGTTAAATTTTCCAGCTTGCCCAATTCTTCAGCTTTAAGCTTTGCAATATGATGCATTTCCTGCATCAAATCATCGGCATCAACAACTGTTCCTTCACGGGATTTCATTTTGCCATTAGGTAGTTCTACCATTCCGTAAGATAGATGGTATAGCTGATCTGCCCACGAATATCCGAGCTTACCTAGAATTTTAAATAAAACCTGAAAGTGATAATCCTGTTCATTTCCAACCGTATAAATCAGTTTCTGAATATTATTTTCTTTGAAACGCTCTACTGCAGTTCCCAAGTCCTGCGTCATATACACCGAAGTACCATCTGAACGAAGCAGTAATTTCTGGTCTAAACCTTCATCCATTAAATCACACCAAACAGAGCCGTCTTCTTTCTGATACAAAACTCCTTTCTCCAAACCTTCCTTGATAAGGTCTTTTCCTAAAATATAAGTATTGCTCTCATATTGTACCTGATCAAATTCTACTCCCAGTCTGTTGTAAGTTGCATTAAAACCATCATATACCCATGAATTCATTTCGTTCCAAAGATTTCTTACTTTTTCATCACTATTTTCCCAATCGAGAAGCATCTGTTGTGCTTCTTTCATTAAAGGAGCCTCTTTCTTTGCCTGATCTTCCGAAATTCCCTGAGCTACAAGTGCTGCAACTTCCTGTTTGTAATGTTTATCAAATTCAACATAGTAATTCCCGACAAACTTATCACCTTTTGTATTTCTTAACTCCGGAGTTTCTCCATTCCCAAATTTTTCCCAAGCCAACATCGATTTGCAGATATGAATTCCTCTGTCATTGATGATCTGTGTTTTGATTACATCATATCCTGCTTCTTCAAGAATCTGCGAAACGGAAAATCCTAATAAGTTGTTTCTTATATGTCCTAAATGTAATGGTTTATTGGTATTCGGTGAGGAATATTCAATCATTACTGTTGCATTTTTCTTTTCTATATTTGAAAAGTTTTGAGCAATGCTCTTAAGTTGATCAACAAAAAAATTATTCTTAATTTTTACATTTAAAAATCCTTTTACTACATTGAAACTTTCCAGCAGATCGGTCTGTTCAGTCAAAGCCTGTCCCAGTTCAACCCCGATACTTTCAGGATTTTTCTTCAGCTGTTTTACCAAAGGAAAAGTAACAATGGTAAAATCGCCTTCAAATTCAGTTTTATTTTCCTGTATTTCAAGATGTATATCTTTCAGCTGATAAACGTTAAGAATAACTTCTGCAAGCTTTTGTTCTATTATATTTTTAATATTCATTATAGTTCTAATTGATACGCAAATATACGGAAATAAAAAAACCGCACTAAGGCGGTTTCAAGGGATATTAAACTTTGTTAATAGATTTTAATTGGTATCCCAGATAAGTTTTGTGTCCATTTTATCTCCTCCGATTGCACTTGAAGCTGACTGATAGTTAACAGGATTCAAAGTCTGAACGGTAGTAGGATAAAACAATCTTTTTGGAAGATCGGTTAATCCTGCAATTAGAGAGGTAAAAGTATAGGTAGTACTTCCGCCGGAAGCAACATTAAGAGTGCCCGTCTGTCCCGGTAAAAGCAATGTATTCGGATAGCCCGTTCTTCTGTATTCTGCCCAAGCTTCATATGGCTGCATAAATAAGGCAATATATTTTTGTGTTAATACATTTTGTTGAGATGCAGGAGGTAATGTATTGATATATGCTGTAATATCTGCAGCAGGTACACCCCATCTTTCCATAGAAGCTCTCACTCCGTTTACGTAGTTTGTTTGTGACCATCCATTCGCTTCAGCTAGTAAAAATTGTACCTCCGCATATTCCATAAGAATTTCTGTATAATCTGGTTTCAGAATATTTTTACTGAAGAAATTTGCAGTAGAAGCCTGACTTGGAGCCAAAGAACTTGGAATTCCGTAAGGCATTCCATTGAAATCATTAGGATCTGTTGACTCTATAAGTGATCCATCTAATATTCTATTCTTAAGAGTTCTATTTGTTCCATCAGATTCTTCTGCCGGACTTAATTTTGACTTGCTAGCAAATTTAAAAAGCCTAGGATCTAAGCCAAAATTACCTGTATTTCCTTTCAATAAATCTACAAACGTTTTAGAAATTGCAAAATCTGATCTCGATCTGAAATCATTGTATAAAGGAGACGGATTTACAAGATTATTTTCATATTTCAGGCCTACAGTATCATCATTTGATGTCATGACACCGGAAGCAATGGCATCCTGTATATGCGCTGCTGCTTCCGGAATTACTCCTTTCACTCTGGTTGCAACACGTAACCTTAAAGAATTTGCAAACTTTTTCAGTTTTGCTCCCGATCCAAACAAAACATCTCCCTGACTAAAAATAGCATCATTTACACTAATCATTTCAGAAGCTTCTTTCAGCTCATTCAAAATATCCTTGTATACTTTTTGCTGGCTGGCAAATTTTGGCTGAAGTGTCAGATCAATATTCAGAGCCTGAAAATCAGGATCTTGATTTCCATAAGAATAGTACGGAATATCCCCAAATGAATCTGCCAAATTAAGGAAGACATAGGATAACATCACTCTTGCTGCTGCAATCTGGTTTTCAGGAGGCCCATAATTTGCCATTTGCAGTTTAGTCTGCGGATCTTCATTCAGATCTATAATCGTTTTATAATCTTTTGCTACACGATAAGAGAAACTCCACAATGCATTTCCTGTTGTAAGTCTGTACTGATACCGGTCTTCTTCTGTATAAGCTCTCTGAGCAGAATATTGTACCCACGGAAGCGTAATCCTTGCAGATTGCCACTGGTCACGTGTATTATCCATCAATTCTTTATTAGCACTATTAAAAACACCGTAGCTTAAAGGTCTTTCTGTAGAATTGGGATTGATATCAATCTCATCAAATTTATCTGAACAGCTATTGGTACCAAAACCTAATGCAATAACTGACAATATTATAACTATTTTTTTCATTTCACTTAAAATTTAAAATTAACATTGATGCCGTAAGTCCTTGTAGAAGGTAACGATCCACCTTCCAATCCCTGAATATTACCTGAACCATATGAAGTATTTTCAGGATCAATTCCTTTATTGGACAAATTCCAGGCAAATAAGTTTCTGGCAAAAGCAGAAATTCTTATTCCTTGTATCGCATTACCAATGATAGATTTAGGAAGGTCATATCCTAGTGTAATATCTCTTAGTTTTACATAACTTGCATCAAATACATTCTGGGCATCAACAGTGTTATAGTAAGTTCCGCCCCATGTTGGAGCATCTAATAAAATATCATTAACAGAACCGTCTTCTTTTACACCCTGCAAAATAACTCCAGCTTCTCTGTTTCCGCCTAATGCTGACTCTTCAAGCATTCCGGAATACATTCCCCACATGTTGGTTGTAGAAAAATACTTTCCACCCTGCTGAATGTCAATCAAAAATGATAAACTTAAAGATTTGTATCTCATCGTATTTCTGAAGCCCATATTGTAATCAGGAAGAATAGATCCTAAAGATTTTATTTCTGAAGCTTTATAAAAACCATTTTCGTCAACTACTCTATTTCCATTTGCATCATAAACATAGTCTGTTCCCAAAATACTTCCGTAAGCCTGACCAACTTGTGCAACAAGTTGTGCTCTGAACGGAGCGTTGGTTAATACCTGATTTTGTAAATCTTCATACAGGCTTACCAATCTGTTTCGGTTTCTGGCAAAATTCCAAGTTATGTCCCATGAAAAATTATCATTTCTTATCGGTACTATATTAACCATCGCTTCAAGTCCTTTATTGGTCATTTCACCTGCATTTATGGTTTTGAATAAGAAACCTGTTGAAGGATCAAGAGGAAGAGGAATAATTAAATCTTTTGATTTCACATCATAATAGGTAACATCAATTCCTACTCTGTTTCTGAACAATCTTGCCTCCAAACCGATTTCCTGAGTTATTTTAAGTTCTGGTTTTATATCCGGGTTTCCTTTTGTGTTTGGATTAGAGTAAACAGGAGAACCACTGAACGGAGAACCTATATTAATAAAAGTTCCTCTTGCATAAGGATTAGTGCCGTTCGCAATGCTAGACCAACCGGCACGAATTTTACCGAAAGACAACCAATCTGCCTTAAGAACATTTGAGAATACGAAACTCCCGGTAACCGAAGGATAAAAACCACTATCATTAAGCATAGAATACCAGTCGTTTCTTCCTGTAGCCTCAAGGAAAAGCATATCCTTATAGCCCAGTGATGCAGAAGCAAATAAACTTTTTACAGCAGCATGGCTTTCAGCATTTGATGCCAAAGAGTTTTCTACACCATTTACAAGATTGTATAATCCAGGAATGATAAGACCACCCACCGTTGTTCCGTCTAGGACGCTTGTTTTGTTGTCTCTAATATTGAATCCTACAAATGAATTTAAGCTAAAATCTCCGAACCTGTTGTTGTAATGTGCTCTACCTTCGTAATTAAACTCAGAAACTGTTCTTTTCTGAATTGAATAATTTGATATTGCCTGTGAGCCTACTGCAATTCGAGAGCTGATATTCTGTGAATATACATCAGCATATACTTTCCCTGCAAAATAGAAGTTCTTATCTAAGTTGTAAGTAAGACCTGCATTACCAAAAAATCTTTGTCTGGAATCGGCTGAGGTATTCTCGTTAATTGTCCAGTATGGATTATCAGAGTATAAAGGTTGGGGATCATTCCATGCTGATCTGTTCCATGTTCTTTGGCTTCCGTCTGCAAGTTTATAATCTTTCAGCTTATTAAAATCTAAATTTCTCTGACCAAAATGATAAAACTTCTGTGCTACCGAATTATCTCCATAACCTATTTCAGGTCTGTTGAAACCCTCTGTGTGCACATAATTCATAATTGCCTCTGCTCTCAGCTTTTCTGACAGCTTGGAATTAAGATTGATGCTGAAATTATCTTTTTTAACTTTAGAATTAGGTACAATTCCTGAGATATTGGTATTGGTATAAGACAATCTTACATTCGTATCTCCAAAAGATTTTGCTACTGATAAATTGTTTGTATACGTAACTCCTGTGTTGAAAAAAGAATCTACATCATTTTTAGGCGCAACCCATGGTACTGGTTTCAAATAATCATTGGAAAATTCCGGATCAAACGCATACCAAGGCAAGTACATAAGATTAGGATCGTATCTAGGGCCCCAAGAAGCGTCTGTTTCATACTCCTGAATATTGTAAACCTGTCCGTTGATAGTTGCTGTTGGCAAAGTATCTGAGTAACCACCACCATAAATATTCTGCAATTTAGGACGAATGTAAATACTTTCAAAAGCTAATCCGGTATTTAACTGAATATCAGTTCTTCCTTTTTTAGCAGACTTAGTGGTGTAAAGAATCGCTCCGTTACCCGCTCTGGAACCATACAGAGCCGCAGCCGGACCTCCTTTCAGAACAGTAACACTTTCTATATCATCAGGATTAATATCAAATGATGCATCTCCATAATCTCTACCACCCGCTCCTCTTTGTGTATCAACATCATTTACATTGGAATTATCTAGCGGAACACCATCCACAACAATAAGCGGTCTGTTTTCTCCGGTTATGGAACTAATCCCTCTCATTGTTATTCTGGTAGAACCTCCCATCGTACTGGGAGCAGTAACCTGCACACCTGCAACATTTCCAGACAAAGCACTTACAGCATTATTTTGTCCGGCATCCGAAATTATATCTCCTTTGATTTCCTGGGCAGCGTATCCTAAAGCCTTTTTTTCTCTCTTAATTCCCAGAGCAGTAACAACTACACCTTCAATTTCCTGAGTTTTTAAACTATCGCCGGGTTTAGTTTCTTGCGCTTGGGCAATGACGAAAGAAGAAGATAGTACTAAAACTAGTACTCCTGTTGTTAGTTTCTTCATATTTAATATTAATTTTGTGTGAACAAAGTTGTAAAAACTTTATATACAAAACTGCGAAAGCTTTAAATTATTATTATTTATTACATAGTATGGTGATTTATGTTAAATAACAAATGTTAAAATTTATGGAATTATTAAGAAAATGGTCAGAAAATTATATAGAAGCCGGTTGTGATGAGGTCGGACGTGGATGCCTGAGCGGACCAGTTGTCGCCGCAGCCGTTATTTTAGACGAAAAATTTGAGCAAAGACTTGTTAATGATTCTAAAAAATTAACATTCAAAACCCGAATGGAACTTGACAGCTATATAAAAGATAACGTAAAATGTTTTGCAATTTCTGAGCTTCCGCCTTCTTTTATTGATCAGCATAATATACTGAATGCCAGTATACATGCCATGCACAACGCATTGGATCAGCTTACCATTCGTCCTGAACTAATTCTGGTTGATGGAAATAAATTTCACCCGTACAATTATATTCCTCATCAATGTATTATTAAGGGTGATTCAAAATATTTATCCATTGCAGCGGCTTCTATACTTGCAAAAAATTATCGTGACAAACTAATGATGGAACTCCATAACGAACATCCTGAATATGGCTGGAACACCAATTTCGGATATGCTACAAAAAAACATCAGGACGCCCTAAACAAGTATGGAATAAGTAAACATCACAGATTATCTTTCAGATTAAAATATGATTAAATAATCACAAAGTGAATTATTAATCTCAAAATAATTCATAGTAAAATTTAAAATGATTCTAAATAAAGCGAATATAATAAAGAAATATAAAAGAACTAAGATAAAACAAACTGAAATTCAGTAGATTATTTATAACTAAGGATGTTTTTATCTGTACAGGTTGCTATTTGGTAAGAATCAAAATTAGTACAAAAAAAATCCGCTTCAATATCTGAAGCGGATTTTACAATTATTAAATCGTTTGTTTTTGTAATTGAGGACCTGAAGCAATAAGCTTTTTCGCTTCTTCGTTATCGCAATACTGCTCAAAGTTCTTAATATATTTTGCTGCTAAGTCCTTTGCTTTTTCTTCCCATTCTGCTACATCGGCATACGTGTCTCTAGGATCAAGAATTCCCTCAGAAACATTTGGTAATGAAGTAGGAATCTGAAGATTCATAATAGGCAATGTTACTTTATCTGCGTTCTCAATTGATCCGTCGATGATCGCATCAATGATCGCTCTTGTGTCTTTTAAAGAAATTCTTTTTCCAGTTCCGTTCCATCCAGTATTTACAAGATATGCTTTAGCTCCGTGTTCCTTCATTTTACCAATTAAAGTTTTGGAGTACATTGTAGGATGCAGCGTCAGAAAAGCTTCTCCAAATGCTGGTGAAAAAGAAGGTTCCGGTGCTGTAATTCCTCTTTCAGTTCCTGCAAGTTTTGAAGTATAACCGCAAAGGAAATGGTACTGTGCCTGATTCTCGTCTAGTACAGAAACCGGAGGCAATACACCAAAAGCGTCAGCAGAAAGATAAACAATTTTTTTAGCGTGACCTGCTTTTGAAGGAAGTACAATCTTATTAATATGGTAAATAGGATAAGATACTCTTGTATTTTCAGTAATAGAACCATCAGAATAGTCGCAGATACCGTTATTCACTACCACATTTTCAAGGAGAGCATCTCTTTTGATCGCTCTGAAAATATCTGGTTCTTTTTCAGCAGATAAATCAATAACTTTTGCATAACATCCGCCTTCATAGTTGAAAACACCGTTATTATCCCAGCCATGCTCATCATCGCCAATTAAATACCTTTTAGGATCAGCAGATAAGGTCGTTTTTCCTGTTCCTGAAAGCCCGAAGAAAAGAGCAACATCTCCATCTTCTCCTACGTTTGCAGAGCAGTGCATAGACGCCATACCTTTTAGCGGAAGATAATAATTCATCATTGCAAACATACCTTTCTTCATTTCTCCGCCATACCAGGTTCCCCCAATTATCTGAAGTTTTTGCGTAAGGTTGAACATCACAAAATTTTCAGAATTCAATTCCTGTGCTTCCCAGTTCGGATTGGTGGTTTTTGATCCGTTGATTACAGTAAAATCCGGCTCGCCATAATTTTCCAGCTCATAATGCGAAGGACGGATAAACATATTGGTAACAAAATGTGCCTGCCAAGCTACTTCTACGATGAATCTTACTTTAAGTCTTGTATCTGTATTAGTTCCGCAAAAAGTATCTACCACATAGATTTTTTTTGCAGATGAAAGCTGATCAAGAACTAAATCTTTGCAGGATTCAAAAATTTCAGGAGTGGTAGGAAGATTTACCTTTCCGTCCCAGAAAATAGTATCTTTTGTAACATCATCCTTCACAATGAACCTGTCTTTAGGCGAACGGCCAGTGAAAATCCCTGTCTTTACAGATACTGCTCCCGATTCTGTAACTTCAGCTTTTTCAAAACCCTGATTTTCAGGTGAAACTTCGGCTTGATATAATTCTTCGTAAGAAGGATTATAAATTAATTCGTAATCTCCTTTAATCCCTAATTTTTGTAAATCCTGGATGATTTTAGCGTTTTTCATTTTACTTATATTTTCTGTTTCTTTTTGCTGTTTAAACAAATTAATATTAACTAATTGTTAAACGTTGATAAATATAAACATATAAGCGAAAATGACAAATAAAAAATATAAGATTTATATTATTGAAAATCAAATAATTAAATCATCCCAATTGAAAATAGCAGTAAAACCTTTGCCCCAAAATAGTCCTTATAACCGCTAAATTTAGTACTCATTACAAAATCTCCTCCCCAAGCACCTAAACTTTTGATAAAAACAGGACAATCTGCAAAAAAAATGGACTTAACTGTCGGAATTTCAATAAAATCGGATATTTTTTGTTCATGTAACATCATTAGCTGAGAAAAATTTTCCAATTCATTACATAACAAAATTTTTCTTGTGAGATCAGAAAATTCATCAATTAAAATTTTTGATTTATTTTTTGATTTATAAAGATTAATTCCTTCACGGCTGTCCTGTTTCTGATTAAGATGTATAAAGATAAGCTCATCTTTAAATACAGGACTATAATTAATCTTTTCAAAATGAATTTTTGGTTTATTCTGGAAAAGAACAGCAGATTTTGAGTATGCTACCGAAATGTCATACCCACTTCCGCCCAAACTGACTTCGTTCAACTTAAAAGGATCAATTTCCGCCCATTCCGCAAGATTATTCATAAGTGTGGAACTGCTTCCTAATCCATAATCAGATGGGAACTGAAGATTTGTTTTAAAAAAATAAGTATGCGTATTCTTTAATTTCGTTTCAGAAAAAATCTGAACATTTCTGAGTGTTTTGAGAATAAACTCTGCATTTGAAGGAATATTGGTTTCTAAAACCTGCCAATTTTTATAATCAATTTTGGTTTGCAGCCATAATTGATTCTGGTGGTAAGCTTCCCAATAAATTATTGAATTTCCGTCTTCCTTTTCTTCAAAAAAAAACTCTTGTCCCAGCTTTGTTGGTACAGCCAGAACAAGAGCTCCATCTACAGCGAAATATTCTGAAGTAAGCATCAGCTTTCCCGGTGAATACAGCTCGCCCATGATATATTTTATACTGCAGAAGCTGTCATTGCTTCGCTGTCAATTTTTTTAATAAGTCCCTGAAGGGTTTTCCCCGGTCCTACTTCCACAAAATTAGTAGCTCCGTCTTTAATCATGTTTTGTACAGATTGTGTCCATTTTACAGGACCGGTTAACTGTGCAATAAGATTATTTTTAATCTGGTCTGGATCTGTAACGGCTGTTGTAGTAATATTCTGATATACAGGAATAGTAGGTTTTCTAAATTTGGTATTTTCAATTGCCGCTGCAAGTCTTTCTTGTGCCGGTTGCATCAAAGGAGAGTGAAAAGCACCATTTACCGGTAAAAGCAATGCTCTTTTTGCACCTGCTTCCTTCAGCTTTATACAAGCTTCTTCTACAGCAGTCGTTTCTCCAGAAATTACAAGCTGTCCAGGGCAATTATAATTTGCAGGAACAACAATTCCGTTGATTGAAGCGCAGATCTCTTCCACTTTTGCATCATCAAGACCTAAAATTGCAGCCATAGAACTAGGATTTGCATCACAGGCTTCCTGCATTGCTTTTGCTCTTTCGGAAACCAGCTTCAGCCCGTCATCAAAAGATAAAACACCATTGGCTACCAATGCCGAAAATTCTCCTAAAGAGTGTCCTGCTACCATTTCTGCACCCAAACCATTAACAGCCTTTAAGGCAGCAACAGAATGTATAAATATTGAGGGCTGAGTAACCTCAGTTTTTTTAAGATCTTCATCTGTTCCGCTGAACATCAGCGAAAGGATATCGAAACCTAAAATCTCATTGGCAGATTCCATCAAATCTTTAATGTCTTTGCGAGAATCGTACAATTCTTTCCCCATTCCCACATACTGTGACCCCTGCCCAGGAAATACAAGTGCTTTCATTTATTAATTTAAAAATTAGTACAAATATAATATTTAAGTAAAACTACTTCCAAACTATGGAACAAGTCTTATGATACGAAAACCTTTATTGATGTATGCACCATTGGACTTTGTTCTCACAAATTCAAATTTTGTAGCAAGCTGCGTCTGAACTTTGTTGATCTGCTTAAAGATTTCTCCTTTTTTATTTTCTCTTGTAAGCATATCATTTACGACATCAAAGCCGATAATTGCATATTTACCCGGAGTTTTACAGTATTTTTCTCTGTAAGCTGCTAAAATTTCTTTTTCAAATCTTCCGTCAGTATCAATCTTCCGGTCCATAAGATAAACAAGATTTGCCTGACTCAGCTCATCTACTTTTTTATCAAAACTAGGAACAGAGTACATACTAAATGCTTTTATACCCTGAACTTCTTTGGATAGAGCAATCACTTTATTAGCAAAGGCTTCCCCAATATTTTCATTATCACTCGCCAATATAGCAATAACAGGCGCAGACTGGCCCGTCATCATATTTTGATCCAGCTGTATATCTGCAGCAGAATTCACGACAATGATGTTAGGATTTTTCAAATTCTTTTCCAGATCGGATTTCAGATAATTTGCATTTTCTTTTTTAGCATCTGATACAATATATATTTTCTGATCAGAATAGGCAGCCTTTACTTCTTCAGCTATTTTATCGGCATAAGTCTGGTCTGTAGTTTCCAGAATGATAAGATTGCTGTAACCATATAGTTCTGAAGAGTTGGCAAAAGGTGCTACAACAGGAATTTTCTGAGTCTTGGTAAAGTCTAATAGATCAATAACATTCGACTTGAAAAACGGGCCTATTATTAAATCCGTATTATTCGGATTAATTTGAGAAAGAGAACTCTTAAAAGAAGCTTCATTACCGGAATCTACAATTTTGACATCTAATTTTTGACCTCCCGAAGCATTTCTTTCTATAGCTAATTTGGCACCTGTAAGAAAATCAACTGCCATTGAACGGTATTGTGTTTCGTTGGTACTATATCCGAATGGAAGCATCAAAACAACACTTAAAGCATCCCCGCTTTTCTTGATATAAGCAGGATCAAGCTTTCTTATTTTCAAGATCATTCCGGTCTTTAGTCCTTTTGCTAAATCCGGATTGAGTGCGATAAGTTCGTCAATAGAGATGCCAAATTTATTCACAATAGAAAAAACAGTATCTCCCTGTTCTACAGTATATGTTGCGTATTCATCCTGAGAAGAACTGCCTGATAAAACAGAAGATTTTGAGCTGTCTGAATCTATTTTAGAATTATTATTCGTAATACTTACCGAAGGAGCGTCCATTGGCGTTGCTGATGCAATAACCGATGAACCTCCATATTTTTTTATATTATCAAGAGGAAGTGTGATTTCATCACCAATTTTCATGTGAGAATCCAGATCAGGATTCAATTTTCTCAATTCAGCTTCAGAAATTTTATATTGTTTGGTAATGCCGTAAATAGTCTGCTTAGGCTGAAGAATAATTTTCGCCAGCTGTGTGGTTTTATTCGGGATTGCAGAGTTTCCAGAACCAGCATTTCCACCTGGTTTTACAACCAGAATGTCACCGATTGCGATTTTTCCGTCTTTAGTTTTCGGATTAAGTTTCAGCAGTTCATCTACCGTAAGACCATATTTTTTGGAAATATTGTACGGAGTGTCGCCTTTTACAACCGTATGAGTTTTCTGCGCAGACATACTCAGAAACATACATAAACCAGATAATACAAAAAACCTCTTTATCATATTCGACATTATAATTTACAAAAATACTTCTTTAAAATTAAATGGCAACTATTATTAGATTTGAATCTTCTAAGGACATTTCTTCCAGACAAAATTCTAGCCACTGATTACCAAAATCTGCATAAAAAACACTGAAATTGTAAATTCTTTCCTGCCATGATTTAGCCGGATGTATATCTAAAAAGAGCCTTTCAAGACGTTCCAAAAGTTCTTTTTGTTTAATTTTCTCTGCTTTTAATAATCTTTTTTTCATTCTTCCGAAAGATTTCAGCTGTCGGGTTTCTTCGGCTTCCACCAAGTTCCCAAAAGATCTCTCTGTAAGCTGTGCCGATTTTTTTAAATCAGCAAACTGTTGACGAAGTTCGCCTTCTTTACTTTGTAACAAATTCTGAATTTCGTTACCGAATAATATCTTTTCATTTGTTAGTTTAGTAAAATTACCGAAGAAATCTTCAATATTGAGATGCAGTCTGTCTATTTTATCTAATTTTTTCTCTGATAAAAAAAGCATTGAATTTCTAGGTATTAAAATCGGAAAAGGTATGTTAAGCTCAGAAAAATAATCTTTCAGTTCAAGCCAGTACATAATTTCAGCATTACCTCCGATATAAGCCAGATTGGGAAGAATATTTTCCTGATATACCGGTCTCATTAATGCATTAGGACTGAATTTTTCAGGATGATTTTCAAGCTCAGAAAGTAGGTCTTCTTGAGTGAATTTTATGTCTTTGTCAACAATATAATAATCTGTTCCGTCATAATCAATTCTATTTCGAGTATCAGTAAGATAAAACAGGTTGATGTTTCTGGGATTTACCTGTACTTTTCCATACTTTTCTGTAAGGAAATCTACTTTTTCCCTAGATGCTTTTTCAAGGCTAAACTGCGTAAGTTCGTCCTTAAAAATAGTAACCATATGTTGTTTCAGCTCTTTTGAATCGCCATCCACAATCAGCAATCCAAATTGGGAAAAAAGCCTTTGAACCAAAGTCTGAATAGACTGCGTTAAAGTATTTCCCGGTTTATAAGCTTCTTTCAGCATTAAAAGCAATTCAGTTCCAAAAATGGTATCTTTAAATTCTTTTTCAAATTCAGAAATAAAAAAAATATCATTTATTTTTATCTTTCCTACAGCTCCGCCACTTTTTTCATTGATTTCGTAGAAACCGTTTTCAGTTTTAAAGTGATTAATCTCGTCAAAATCATGATCTTCTGACGCCATCCAATAGATAGGCACAAAGTTAAAATCCGGAAATTTCTCTTTCAGATAAACGCAGGTTTTGATGGTCTGCAAAATTTTATAGATAAAAAATACAGGTCCTGAAAAGAGATTGAGTTGGTGTCCTGTAGTTACCGTAAAAGTATTGTTTAATGTAAGCTTTTCTAAATTCTCTGTTTGTTTTGCTGAAAATTTGTATTCCGAAAGCTGCTGCTCAATTGTTTCTGCAAGAATCTGTCTATTCTTATCAGAAAAATTCTGTTTAATCTTAATTTGATGAGCAAAATTTTCATCCGAAAAAGTACTGTTTTCAAAGCCAGCAATATTTTTGCTCAAAAAATCTTTGATCAGTTGAGGGATACTGTCGATATCACTGAAAGCTATTTTTTTTACTGTTTTCAACTCTTGATAATTTTAGTTGAACAAATACCAAACAATTCCAATATTCAATCTGAAATCGTATACGGGATAATGAGGAAATGCATATGCCTTATTATGAGAAATTAAAGTTCCGATCTGCTGACCTTCTATAAAGAAAAACATTTTTTTTACTTTCATATTAAAATAAAGATCGGCGATTGGCTGTCCACCAATAGAGAAGGAATCGTTTCCGGGCAAGATATATTCATTAAGAATAGGAAAATATTCTCTTGAAGCAAATTTTGAAAAATAATAGACTTTTAAACCCGCCTGAATTTCAGCAGCATTTTTAAATGCTTTAGACTGAAAGAAAAAATTGGCTCTTCCGATTATTGATGGCATCGGAAGCAATTCTTTGTTGGTAAGAGCATTCTGAAACTGAACTCTCGTATTCAGATGGAATTTTCCGTATGAAAATGTAGCGTCACCACCAATCTGAGAAATATTCAAAGAGTTGCTGCTTTGTCTTGGCTTTGCATCAGAACCAAAATAAGTATAATTATCTATTCTGAAATAATTGGCAAACAATTGAGACTGGAACCATTTCAGATTAACACTACCTCCTATTTCTGTTACTGCCTGATTTTTTGCATCTTCTAAGAAATAATTGAATCCTCTATAAATTGAAGTATTTGCTAAATAATTGAATGACGGATATGCGCTTTGAAAATTAACTTTTGCATCAACAAAATAACCCTTGATTGGTTCAAATTTAACATTATTGGTTGTTTTAATGTAACTGCCAAACTGGCTTCCGTTTGAAAATTCAAGAAATGAATTTAACTGGAATTTATCAAATAACTTTACCTGAATATTCCCTACTGCGCCCAATCTGTTTTCTTTAATTTCAGAAGGTATGTTTAAGAAGGGTAAAACATTTTCTGTAATACCAAATTTTAAATTTTGATGCCTTACTCCAACATCCAGCTTAAAACGCTCATTATCGAAAACGAGACTCAATGTGTTGCTCAGATTATTTGAGTGTTTTTTAGTGGAAAGAGGAAATCCGCCAACAATTTCTGAAGGCAGTTCAAACCAATAATTTTCTACCGCATCCTGATCGTAGTAATACTTGTTCCCTTGATTAAAAATTGTGTGTCTGATTCTGAATGGGAACTTTTCACTATTGAAAGGTGTAAACTGATGACTTAGATAATACCGTCTGTAAGAAAACTGTGAGCTTGACGACTGCAAATTGACCTGTGCATTTTGTCTGTTTCTAAATTGGCGTTCGCCAGATAAGAAAAGGTCATCATCAATTATCCCTCCGTTTTCCTGATTATTAACATTCTGATGAAGGTAATGTGCAAATAACTCATAATTTCCTTTTTTAGAAGTATAATGACCGGAAAATAGAGTATTGTTATTGGCTGCTAAAGAATTTCTATAGAAACCCTGCGAGCGAAGCCCCATATAATCTAAGGAAAAATTAAACTGTTTACCAATATTCTGAGTGTATGTAGACTGTAAGGCAGCTCCATTTCTCATTGCCGTATGATAAATGAATGTCGCTGTCGGGGTTTTAACATCATAGTATTTTACATCTTTGATTCCGATAATGCCATAAGATTTATTTTCAGGCATAAGAGAGAGATTCTGCTCGGCATTTAACTCATAAGACAACTGATTAAATCCTGAACCAATATTGGCAAACTGTACCCTTCCAAAATTATCTCTATTGTTATATTGCGAAAAAATATAGGTTTTCTTAAAAGTCATGACCGTATCAAAGATTTTCTTTTCAGAAAACTGTGTTTGATATTGGTAATCATAAATAGTAGGCTTAAAGATTTTTAATGAATCTTTATTACCTGAATCTATAACTAACGTATCAGACATTTTTTTTTCGAGTCTGTTTGAGTCTGTTTTATTCCTTATAACCTGTGCATTTACGGAAATACTAAGGAAAAATATAATGAAGAAAATGTATTTCATGAATCTTTTTTGTAAAGGCAAAAATAAGAAATAAAAGGAAATAAAAAACCCCGTCGATGACGGGGTTTGTATAATAATATGTTTATAGAAACTTATTAATTTAAAGCTGGCCAGTTACCATTTGATTTTGTAAGCGTAGTTGTTCCATATTCACCGTACGATGTAGACCATCTGAAAGTTAATTGGTTCCCATTAACTACTACGTTACTGATAAAGTGATTATCACCATATTGATTAGCTCCTTGAAAGGAAAGTTTACCACAAAGATCTTGTAACCTAACATTGGAAGCAATAGAAGTTCCGCCATATAATGCTTTATATGCACCAAAACTTGCGTCATTGATTGAGTAAATACCGTCTCCTGCCTGTCCAATAACAACGTTTCCTGTAACTGGAGTTGTAACAACAACCCCTGTGTCAGGTGAGAAGAAGTTTACAGTTGAATATTGATAAGTTCCAGCAAGAGCAGAATCGCAACCAAAAATTAATGATAAACTAATAGTCCCATTATAGTTTGCTTTAGGTACACTTGGTGAAACTAAATCGAATACTAATGTTTTTGCAATAGTTTGAGATAAATTGGCACCATAAACTCTTAGCTTAATAATTCCTAAGTTGCTTCCAGCAGGTATTTGCACCGCTCCATTGTTAAGCAACTCATAGTCTTGATTTTCTACAGCATTTCCACTAACTCTTGCCACTCTAAAGTCAGCTGCATTCTGTAATGGACTCATGGTTCCTATTTTGATATCAAAATCTTTATAACCGACATCAGGCCCTTTTGCTACCGCAAATTCATCTAAAAAGAAAGCTGTAGGAGCACCATCATACATAGTGTTTTCATCGCCATCTTTACATGCAACGAATGCAAATAAAAAGACAAATAAACCTAATAATTTAAATATGTTTTTCATTATAATAATTGTTTAAAAATTAATATCCAGGATTTTGTACGATCTCAGTATTCACATTGGTCTCAACATTTGGAATAGGAAGAGTCCATTTAAAACTAGTTAAAGGCATATTTACTGGATTAGCTGCAGGATAATTTGATGTTAATGAGCTATAATCAGCAGGATCTCTATCCAAACCAGAATTAGCTTTAGTACCCAATCTCTTAATATCCATAAATCTATAACCCTCAAACGCAAATTCTAATCTTCTCTCATCAAGAATCATTTTCCAAGCTGCAGTTTGAGTAGCAGGTGTGGTAACTGTTACCGGTGTGCCAAAACGAGCATCTCTAATAGCTTTGATTGCTGTAGCTACGCCTGCAAAGTCTGAGGCTTGAGCTCTTGCTTCTGCTACAATCATATACATTTCAGATAATCTCATAATTTTAAATGAATTATTGTTTTGATTACTTGCTGTATTAGCCCATGTGTTAGTAGATGTATTTATTCTACCTCCATGTTTGTTAATGATAAGTCTATCTGAATTTCTATAATCTGGAGCAAAAGAATAATCTGGATTAATTGTTGAATCAGGACCAATAATTAAATTAGCTCTAACATCAGCAACAGTAGTAGATAAAGTTCCTGCAGCAAAATTATTTGGATTAAGTTTGTTATGCAAAGCTCTACTAACTTCAAAGAATGGAGATCCCGCTGCCGAAGGTCTTACTGAAAACCAAGCATTATGTAAGTTAGTATCTTGATTATTCTGTTGAACATTTCTTTGAATTCTGAATAAAACTTCAGGAGCAATTGCATCTGTCCAGAAAATACCTCTATAAGCTGCTTTATTAGCTAAAACAAGTCCTGGTGTATTTATTACCTGATTTGCCCAAACCTCTGCATTAGTGTAATCGCCCTTGTATGCAAATGCTCTAGCTTTTAAACCTCTAGCAAAATTTATATTACCATAATTAGGATTTGCAGCTATGCCTGATGTCTGATACAAATTTATTGCAGTGTTCAAATCATTGTGAATGAATGAATAAAATTCTCCGTTAGTATTGCGTGGAAAATCATTTACATCATAAACATAAACTTTATTAGCTATGATTCCAGCTAAAGCACTATCATTTGTTGGATCAGTACTGAAATATCCTAAAATTCTCAAGTGACCATAAGCCCTTAAAGTAAGAGCCTGTGCTTTTATATTAGCAATAAGGTTAGCATCAGAAGTATCTTTAGGTACTATTCTGTCCGCTGCCTCAATAATTCTATTTAATCTAGAAATCCCAGCATAGGTCTCAACCCATATTGTTGATGGGAAATCAGAACCTGTATTTAAGAAGAAAACATATTCTTCATTAATTCCTTGTCCACCGTTTGCAAATCCAATTCCAACTTCATCTGTGAAGATTGACACGGCTTCAGATTCAGTTCTACTCCCCATAACATTAATGGAAGAATTTAATAATAATTGCAAATCAGCACTGCTTAATAGAGCGTCCTCTTCATAAATTACTCCCGGAGCATAGGTATCTAATAAATCACGATTACATGAAGTTGAAGCAAGTAAACCGAGTGATAAAATAGAAAGTTTAAAAATATTTTTCATTGTATTGTTTAATTATTAATTAAAATTTAACATCAATTCCTAAAGTAAATATTCTAGGAGTTGGATATCCATACTGATCAGCTGCTCTGTTACTCTCTGCGTCAAAACCTCTCCATTTAGACCAAGTATATAAGTTTTCTCCTTGAATCATTACCATAAGGCTCTTCACAAATGTTCCCTCTAAAACACTAGCAGGAATTCTATAACCCACCTGAAGATTTCGCAATCTCAAGTAAGAAGAGTCAACCAAGAATCTATCTGATCTCGTTTCAAAACTTCTATTAGATGCTGTATTTGAAGGGATATTAGTATTAGTATTTGTAGGAGTCCAAGCGTTTAACAAATCTTTAGATACGTTAAATTGACCTACATCATCTGGACTATAATATCCAGACAAATCATAATCATATCTATAAATACCTGCAACATAATTGAATGTTGTATTAACAAAAATACCTTTGTAATCAAAATCAAATCCAAATCCACCTACATATCTTGGGTTTCTAAAGTTATATTTTAATGGTTTTAAATCTGCATCTGTTGGATTTTCTGTAGGACTTCCATTTGCACTTTCAAACAATAAATTACCATTATTTGGATTAACACCCAAGTATTTATAGACATAAGGTGCTTGCCATAAAGCTCCGTTTGCAGAATATGTTTGAACAGTAGCACCTGTAATTAGTGGATTTTCAGGTATATTATACACTCTTTCCCTGTTAATGGCTCCATTACCTCTAAGTGTTAGGGTAATATCTCTTGCGGAGTTTTTAATAATGTCATATGCTAAATTAAGTTCCAAACCAGCATTCTTAACATCAATATCAGTATTTCTACTTAGAGATGTTTGGCCTAAGAGTGCACTTTGAGGAAAAGGATAGATAATTTCTTTGGTAGTTTTTTGATAAGCATCAAACTGACCTCTCAATCTTCTTGAGAACAACTCAAAATCTGTTCCGATATTAACATTTTCTGTAACTTCCCAAGCTAATTGAGGATAACCTAAATTGATCGTATATCCTAGACCTGTACCATAAACAGGACCACTAGTAACAGCAAAAGTATTTAAGTATCTTTGAGGGTTAAGTCCATCAAACAAACCTCCTGGAGGTATTCTTTCATTACCCTGAGTACCAATTGACCCTCTAATTTTTAAGTCATTAACCCAACTCACATTATCCATAAAACTTTCTCTACTCACATTCCATCTTGCACCCACAGACCAAAAAGTTCCCCATACATTTTCTTCAGCAAACCGGCTTGTTGCATCTCTTCTAATGTTTGCCACTATTCCGTACTTTCCTTTATAATCATAATCTGCATTAGCAAAATATGAAAATAAATTTTGTCTAGCCTGACTAGCAGATACACGCGGCAAATACAGATCATTTGTACTTACTATATATCCAGTTCCTGTACCTGGCACCCAGGTACGTAGGTTGAGACCATTCTGAGTTTGAGAGGAACTCTGAAGCATATTATTATTAAACTCAAAAGCACCTGTAATTCCAAGTTTATGCTCACCAAATGATTTATTATACTCTAGTTGAGCTAAATTATTAAAACTAAAAATTCTCGAGTTTGAGAATGTTTCAAAACCTCTAAATTCTTGACCAGAAGCAGCAAACAAAAATGAATTGAAAGCATTAGGGTGCTGCCAAACATTATCATTTAAATTTCTATATGTCATATTTGCTCTAACACGTGCAGTTAATGTCGGAAGAATTTTATATGATGCTTCAGTCATTACATCAATCCTTGCTTCATCTGTCGAAGCCTTATAAGTTCTTTCTTTATCTATCAGGAATAATGGAGTAAAAAGCAATGTCTGATTTCCAAGATATTTATTAAAAATCTGTTCTCCATTTTGATATTCATCAGGTGAAAGGTGAGGAGCCCCTTTCATCGCACCCAATGCTAAATTTTGATTTACTCCACCAGTGTTCAAACTTGAAGCTTGAGTATTCCTTGTTAAAGATAAAGCCGTGCCTACTGAAAAATTAAATTTATTATCTTTTGATTTACCATTTAGATTATTTCTCAACGTAAATCTTTTCATACCAGTTGTCGCCAATAAACCTTGTTGATCTAAATATCCAATACTGGTGTAATTGTTTAAATTTTCTGAACCAGCTGACACTGAGAAGTCATGAGACTGTAGAGTTGCAGGCTGAAAGAAATAATCTAACCAATCTGTATCAATTCCATATTCAGCAATTTGAGCATCTGTAAGCGATGAACCTACCCCTCTTCCTAGCCTCTTTTCTAGTGTTAGTAGCTCTTTTGCATTAGCCAAATTATATCTATGCTTTTGTAATGTAGAAACACCAAACTGAGTACTATATCCAAAATTAACACCTTGATTATATCTCCCTCTTTTTGTTCTAATTACAACAACACCATTGGCTCCTCTATTACCGAATTGAGAAAGTGCAGAAGCATCTTTTAAAACTTCCATACTTTCAATATCATTTGGATTTATATTTCTGAAACTCTCACTTCCTCCTGGAAATCCATCAATAACATATAATGGTTCATTATTACCAAGTAATGAACCCTTTCCTCTTACTGTAATACTTGGCGTTGCTCCTGGTTGCCCAGTGCCTGTGACAATGTTAACACCCGCTAATTGTCCTTGCGCAATATTAAGCACATTAGTATTAGGTCGATTATTTATTGACTCACTTCCAATTTTTGCGGTTGATGTTACAGCATTACTTTTCGTTGTTGTTTTATATCCTACAACCACAACTTCTTCAATTTGTTTTTCATCAGGAATAGAATCTCTCTTGCCTTGTTGGGCATTGAGACTTTGAAATCCTAAAAAGAATAGTGCACCAACACTTACAGCTTTTAATTTTACATTCATATTAACAAATATGGGGATGGCATTGCCGTTAACCCCAGCAGCGGGTTGCTGTATGTCTCCAACTTCCTGGACAATACGATCAGCGTGCTGCGCGATAGCTGCTCGCCAG
>JAANMY010001658.1_pt1 | contig 23906 bp, 15 predicted proteins | sample 7279691 | NCBI WGS metagenome assembly JAANMY01 (sample SAMN14094543, study PRJNA606508) | bioreactor metagenome | isolation source: A lab-scale SPAN reactor treating ammonium-rich wastewater day 388 | place: Ireland: Galway | collected 2018-02-07
GCCGCGGCTGAGGCTCATCCGCCCGACGGAGGCGAGCACGGTTCCGGCCAGAATGATGGACGATACCCATTGGCTCGAGGCCGACCGCGCGGCCTTCACCGCCGGATGGAACTCCGAACTGGCTGAAGTGCCCGAGTTCTCGGAATCTACGCTGCACATCGTGGCCGGCCTGCTGCTGCCGATCTGGAAGCCGCTCCCCCAGGACGAAACCCGCGTCTACCGCCTGCAGACCGACGACGGCCAGCGCATCATAGGCCGCCGCGTCTCGCCCGCTTGGGTCGCGACCACACTTGCCGCCGATGCGCCGAAGCTCTCGGCCGCGCAGGTCCATGCCATCGTTCTGGAGGGCAAGACGGTCGTGCGGCTCGCCGAGGGGATGGAACTCCACCGTTCACGCGTCATGGGCGTGAACCGGATCGAGCTCTCCGGCTTCACTGATGCCTCCAAAGACCGGCTGAAGGCCGATGGCTTCTTCTCGGAGATAATCAGCTGGAAACTGCGTCTCTTCTGCCCGGCGGACTCGGGCGGCATTGCCGTGCTGGATCGTCTGCTTGCACGTTGTCCTGTAACGGGACTACATGCACGCGGAGGGTGTTGATCCATGTATTCCGAGACTGAAGAGGTGATCCGAGCCCTCGCAGAAAACGCCGAAGGCGTCTGTCGCGCTTACCTTCCCGCCGGTCGGCGGGAAGGGTCCTACTGGATCGTAGGCGATCTGCAGAACAACCCCGGCCGGTCGCTCTTTGTGCGGCTGACTGGACCCGCCTCAGGGCCGGGCGCGGCCGGCAAGTTCACCGATGGTGCCACGGGCGAGCATGGCGATCTTCTCGATATCATCCGCGAGCGGACTGGGATCTCCCGCTTTCCCGATCTTCTGGCCGAGGCCCGAGCGCATTTGGGCCGTCCGCAGCCGGTCCTCCCGGATGCGCCAGTGCCAAAGAAGGCCAAAGCCCCTGGTGGCACACCAGCGGCGGCGGCGCGCCTTTTCGCAGCCTCGGTGCCGGTCGCAGGCACGCTTGCCGACACCTACCTCCGCTCCCGGGGCATCTCCCAAGGCGGCATGATCAGTGCGCTTCGCTTCCACCCGAAGTGCTGGCATCGGGATGAAGGCCAGAGCCGCAGTATCCCCAGACCGGCGCTGATCGCTGCAGTCACCGATGGGGCAGGGGCCTTGCAGGGCGTGCATCGCACCTGGCTTGCGCCCGACGGACAGGGGAAGGCGGCTGTCGAGACGCAGCGGCGTGCCATGGGTCACCTCCTCGGCAATGCCGTCAGGCTGACCCCGTGTGACGACATCCTTGTGGTCGGCGAAGGCATCGAGACCATGCTGTCCCTGGTCGAGGCAGTGCCCGGCCTTCCCGTCTGGGCGGCACTCTCGTCGGGTCACCTCGGAGCGGTCCTGCTGCCGGAGGGGGTTCAGCGCCTCTACATCGCCATCGACCGCGATCCGGCCGGGCAACGCGCGGCAGAGAAGTTGAGCGCCAGAGCAACCGAGGTCGGGATTGCCGTGCGGGTTCTTGAACCGCGGCTCGGGGATTTCAATGATGATCTCCGGGCGAACGGCAAGGAGGCGCTGCGCCAGCATCTGGCAGGACAGATCGGGCCAGAGGATCGGCATCACCTGTCAGACTGATCCGCATCGCGCAAAGGGAGGTCTGGGAGTGCGGGGCAGGGGTCACGGATCCCTGTCATGGCTCTGGATCGTTGCTTTGCCTCCTCCCGGGCAGTCTCATCCACCCGTCCCCCGAGCGGCCTTCAAGAGATGGGCAGGCGGCCGTCAAAGGTGCCGCCCCTTCAAGGACGGGGGGCGACTGATTTCCGCCGGCGGCAGAGCCGCCTTTGCATCGCGAGACAAATCAGCCGCCCCCCGTCCTCCTCCACATGCGTTCCGGCCCCGAAGGCGGGGTGAAGGGGCGTCCCCCGTGACGGCTTTCGCAGCCCATGAAGGCCGCGCGGGATGACGCGCGGACCAGACAGGCCCGGAGGCAAGAAGAAGATGACGATCCACACCCACGACGACGCGTATGAACCCGCCCACACCGCATCCCCGACCGCCCATGCGCTCGATGAGCTGCAACTCTACGGCTACCGCCCCTTTGACGAGCCCGATCCGCGCCCGATGCCTCATGGGCAGCGCCTCGCGGTCGCCGTCGCCGACATCTTCGATGCCCTCGTCGCGACCCTGGAAGACACCCGCATGGAACCCGACCTCGAAGAGGTGCTCTGGGGCCAGGTCAACCTCTTCCACCGCGCGACGGCCCGGATCGAGCGGTCGCTCGACGAGAACGAACAGGCGCAGCGCCGCCTTCAGCGCGAGCAGGACGGCTCCGAGGTGAAATCCACCGAACTCGAGCGCCTGACGGCCGAAGGCCTGACGCTGATCGAACGGCGGAACTGCATGGACATGATGCGCGATCACGCAGCCACCGAGTTTGTCCATCACACGGGATCGACCTGGCGCCCCCGCACGGGCTCAATGGTGAACCGCCAGCACATGACCGCAGCGCTGATCGACAGCCGCGACTTCCTGGCCGCCAAGCGCCGCGCCGAGACCGAGGTGATGCTCCCCGCTGGCCCCAAGGTCGCCCTCACCGGCGGGACCGACTTCAACGATCACCGCCTGATCTGGGGCAAGCTCGACCAGGTCCAGGCCAAGTATCCCGACATGGTCCTTCTGCACGGGGGAAGCCCGAAGGGCGCTGAACTCATCGCCGCCAAATGGGCCGAAGCCCGGGGCGTCACCCAGGTGGCCTTCAAGCCTGACTGGACCAAGCACGCCAAGGCCGCGCCCTTCAAGCGCAACGACGCCATGCTGGACGTGCTGCCTGTGGGCGTCCTCGTCTTCCCGGGCAATGGCATCCAGGAGAACCTCGCAGACAAGGCCAAGAAGCTGGGCATCCCAGTGGTGAAGTTCGAAAAGGGGGCGTAAGCCCCCTTTTCCTCTTGCAGGGAAATCGAGGTGGAAGCCTGGATGCCAAAGGTGTCTAGGTCATGTGACTTTGTGAAGATAATCTGTCTTTTCAAGACAAAAGCGATTGATTGTGCTCAATCATCTGGTTACGGTTTCGATAGGCCCATAAAGTGTGTGTGCATAGTTTCCGTGCGCACTGATTAGGCCGGGAGACCATGATGACTAATGACAAGTCGGAACTGCGCTGGGGCGTCGAGCAACGTCTCGAGTTCATCGAGTTTCGTTTGTTTTGGGAGGGACATGTGAACCGAAGCGACTTGATGGACCAGTTCGGGGTCTCGGTGAACCAAGCGTCCACCGACCTGAACCGCTACATCGGCTTCGCGCCCAGTAACATGGTCTATGACAAGAGTGCGCGAACCTATGTTCGCGGCGCTGGCTTCAAGCCGAAATTTTTCGAGCCTGACGCAAGTCGCTACCTCGCACAACTGCGTTCCGTATCGGACGGCCTCCTTGACCGCGACGATTCCTGGATTGACAAGCTACCGCCCTACGCTTCCTCTCCGACCCCTGTGCGCGGGGTTAATCCAGTGACGCTCCGGTCTGTAGTTGGTGCCATCCGGCGATCTGAGGCTATCGAGGTTCGATACCAGTCCCTTTCCAGCCCTGAGCCTAGATGGCGATGGATAGCACCCCACGCAATCGCCTTCGATGGCTTCCGATGGCACACCCGGGCGTTTTGCCTGACAGACGTGAGTTACAAGGATTTCTTGCTTTCCCGAATTCTCGACATCCGGGGGGCACGTGAAAGCGAGGTGTCGCCGGCCGACGACCGCGATTGGCATTCCGAGGTGACGCTCGAGGTGGGTCCGCACCCTGAACTCTCGGAGACTCAATCCAAAGTCGTTGCACTTGATTATGGGATGGTAGACGGGAGAGCCGAGATTAGGGTTCGTCGAGCACTACTCTATTACGCGCTTCGTAGTCTTGGGCTCGATACTGACCCGGCAGCAAGGCGGCCCCACGACCAACAGATCGTGCTTTTAAATCCAGACATAGTGAAAAGAGACGATAGCTAAAACGATGCATTCACCAATAGTCTATCTCGACAATAACGCCACTACTCGGCCCATGCCTAGCGTCGTAACCGCCGTCATTCGTGCCCTCGAGGCCGATTGGGCGAACCCATCAAGCGTGCACAGTCTTGGGCAGGAAGTGGCGCGAACTGTGGCTTCATCGCGTGAACAGGTGGCGCAATTTCTTGGAGTGCGTGCCGAGCGAGTGGTCTTCACTTCAGGTGCGACTGAAGCGAACGAAGCAGTGTTGCGTTATCATGCCAAGCGCCGCGCAGTGCTAATAACTTCGACGGCAGAACATCCAGCAGTGGCGGGGTATTATTTTCAGCATGCACCGCAGCTTGTCCAAACAGTTCCCTTGGAAAAATCTGGTCTCTGGCAACTGGATGCTCTCGAGGCAGTTCTAAAAAGCATCAATGGGCCGAAACTTGTCGCGTTCGCTTGGGCGAATGGCGAGACTGGGGTTTTACAGAATCTGACGGCAATCAAGGCCTTGGCAGAGCATTATGGTGCGACTTTTCTGGTCGACGCCTCTCAAGCTGCGGGCCGAGTTGCTTTTGACGCAGACTGTGCGGCTTATCTCACCTTCTCCGGTCATAAACTGCACGGGCCGAAAGGGGTTGGTGTTTTGGTACAGCCGGAAGCCCTCCCGCCTGTGGAGATTACGGTAGGCGGCGGACAGGAGCGCGGTTGGCGAGGCGGTACGCTGAACGTTCCTGGCATTGTTGGTCTTGGTGTTGCGTGTGAACTCCGAAGGCTTGATCTGAGTAGCGCTATCGCTGGTATGGCTCGATTGCGGGACCGGTTTGAGAGCCAAGTGATTTCTGCAATCCCCGACATCCGTGTAAATGGCGCGGATGCGCAGCGAGTGCCGAACACAAGTAACCTGACGGTTCCGGGTGTTGAGGGTGTGGCGTTGGTTGCACGACTTGAGGCGAGGGGCATCCTGTGTTCACAGGTTTCGGCCTGCTCCTCGGGGCAGCCTGAGCCGTCACGCACACTTCTAGCGATGGGGCTATCGAGGGATGATGCCTTTGCAAGCCTCCGCATAGCTGTAGCTGTGGACACGCAAGAAGATGAGGTCCAATTTGCGGCACAGGCACTGGTTGAGGAAGCGCTGTTTCTTCGAGAGATGATGGGTGGTGTGGTATGAAGCTCGGTGGGCATGAAACCTTCTATCCGCGCCCGGGCTGGCTAACCAAAGGTCTGCTGCACCTGCGCGATGATCGCATCGGCGTCTTTTCAGCCCCCGAAACAGCCGACCGTCTGGGGATCGGTCGAAATATGGCTAAGTCTATTGGCTGGTGGCTCGACGCGACTGGGCTCGCATCGCGATCAAGCCGAAATAGCCCACTGGAACTGACACAGTTGGGTACAGTTTTAGTAGAGCGCGATCCTTACATGGTACGACTAGGTACGTGGTGGCTGGTGCATGCTAGTGCAATGACATGCGGGGTCGAGACGTCGCTGCCTTGGTTCTTCTCGCCGCGACGACCGGAACGATGTGATCGAACAGTGCTAGTCGAGACACTCTCGCGCGACCTCTCGTCAAACAAGGGTAAGGCACCGGCTACAAAGACAGTGCAACGTGAGGTGGCGGCAATCATGCAGACCTACGCTTTGCCGGTACCGCGGCCGCGGAACGACCCGGAGGACAATCTCGGGTCGCCCTTCCACCGCCTCGACCTTTGGCGGTATCTGCGCGGGGCTGACCGTTTCGAACGTTCGGATCCGACGCCCACTCCGCCCGAGGCTCTGGGTTTGGTCCTTTCGGCGCTCGGAATGAGTCGGCCTTGCGCCGATCTACGTGAGGGCGTTTTGCAGGATATTGCCGTCGGAAGTGCGCCGATGACGCGTGCCGGGGCGATGCTGGGACGATCGCGCGAAGCACTACTGGACCTTGCGGTGGCGGGGGAGCGGGAGCTAGGCGCTGAGGTCTTGCGTGTGCGGACATTTGCCGGCGAACGCTTTGTCTCTCTACCGAGCGCTACGGCCGCGACTTGGGCGCAGCGCTTCTATGACCGCGTTGGCGCGGCGCAGGAGGCTGCATGAGTCTCCTACGCTCGATCAACATCGCGGATGACCGCGCGCGCGCCGAAGTGATCTCTGCATACCGTCCCACGCGCAAGACTTTACAGGTGGTCCGCGCGGTCTGCGGACTTGAACGCAGTACGGCTACTCACGTGGTTGCCCCATACGGTGCTGGCAAATCGCTTGCGGCGCTTGCGGGGATCACCCTCCTTTCAGGCGATGAAGCTATGGCTGGGCAACTCCGCGCGCGCATCGCAGCAGTGGACCCCGGCTTGGCTGCGGCGTTGACTCCAGAGTCAACGCTAGTCCTTCTACTACATGGGGCCTGTCCTGACCTCGCTGCTGCACTGGCCGAGCGGTCGGGGGTGGAGGCTGGCCCCCTCGACAAGGTGCTGGCTTCGGTGCTCCGCCGCGCTCGACAGGATGGTATAGCGCGGATCACCATTGTCTGGGATGAGTTCGGCCAGCATCTAGAGACGCTCGTGCGGGAAGGCCGTCCGGAAGATCTGCTCGCAGTGCAAGATCTGGCGGAATGGGTGGTGCGACGAGATGAACCTCGGGTAACGCTGACTACTCTAATGCATCAGGGGGTTTATCACTACACCCGGCGCGCATCAGACACGGCACAATCGGCATGGAGAAAGATCGAGGGTCGGTTTGACACGCTCAGCCTGATTGACGATGGCGTTGACGCGCTGGAAATGTTGGCTGAGGCACTCAACAGGCGACGCGACCCGCCGGATGCGGCGGCCATTGCTCGCGCCCGGGCAGTGGGCTTCTTTGCCGATGTGACCGACGATTTGCGGTTGGCCTACATTCTCGAGCGAACTGCGCCTCTCACACCGGCAGCGCTACAGATACTGCCGGGCCTTGCTGCTCAAGTTGCACAGGCTGAACGGACGATGTTCCGTTACCTCGCCGATGTAGTGGCAGTGGCCGAACCCGATGCCGCCCTGGGCGTCGACGCGCTCTACGATTTTTTTGCTCCTGCAATGCGTTCCGATACCGGTCCCGGTGGCACACACCGCCGCTTTGTCGAAGCCGAGACAGCCCTATCGCGCGCCGAGACGGATTTGGAACGCCGGGTGCTTAAGACCGCGGCGCTGCTACAACTCGGCCGCAGTGCGGAGCGGATGAAGCTCTCACGTGCGCGGCTGGCTTACGCTGTATCAGAGGGTACCGAGGCGGCACGCGAGGCCGTGGAGGCCGCAATTGAAGCGCTAGTGGCCCGCAAGCTGCTGCTGCATCGCCGCCGGGTGGATGACATCTCGGTCTGGCATGGCGCTGACATCGACCTCGGGCAGATGGTAGCTGAAGAGGCCGCTCGGCTGGCAATTGACAGCGATCCGGTGGCGGCGCTGGAGCGCATGTTTCCTCCCGATGCCTACACTGCACCACCCTACAACCACGCCCGCGGGATCACCCGTTTTGCTCGGGCACGCTTTGTGCGCGTGGGAGATGTTCTCTCGGCGACCGGACTGGAAGCACTCCGTGCCGAAGCCGATGCTCAGGATGCACTAGTGGCTCTGGTCATTGACGCCAATATAGACCGGGCGGACCTTATGGGCTTGGCTCAAGCCCTGCCGCCCCACCTTATCTTGGCTTTGCCACGTCGCTCGGCTGAGGTTGGCCCAATTCTCGTGGACCTTCTCGCATTGGAGGCGCTTCTCGACCGCCGCGAGCTTCTTGCTAGCGACCCGTTGGTAGAGCGCGAGCTTCACGAACTTAAGTCTGAGGCCGAGGCGGCGCTTCGTCAGAGCCTTGAACACCTGATGAACCCCGACCGTGGCGAGGTTGTTTGGCTATCTGGTGCCACGCTGCATACCTTTGCCGAGGGTGGTACCCCAGGGGAGATACTTTCGCGTTTGTTCGAGCGCCGTTTTCCTAATACTCCCCGAATAGCCAGCGAACAGGTCGTCCGGCGCAAGGTCTCCGCGGTGACACGCTCAGCACGCAAACGCTGCATGCTTGCGATCATCGAGCGTACCGGCATCCGCGCGCTCGGCTATGAGGGTGCCACATCCGCCGATGCCTCGCTCTACCGCACAGTCTTTGAGCGCACTGGCCTCTATAGCTGCATCAATGGGAGGTGGCGGTGGCGAATGCCTTCTGAGGTTGACGATCTCTCGATGGGCCATGTCTGGTCAAAGATCGAGGGTTTCTTTTTGCAACCTTCTGACCGACCCAAGAGCGTAGAGGAGCTCATTGATCAGCTGACAGCACCACCAATTGGGCTGCGCGAAGGTGTGCTACCACTCCTGATAACGGCGGGTATGGTCGCGTTTGGAAAAGCTTTGGCTTTGCGGGAACTCGTTGATGGCCGCGCACGGTATGTGGACGATATTCAGCCAAGCTTGATCGAAAAGATGTGCGAAGAGCCACAGCGGTTCGAGCTGGAAGTGCCGGCCCTGACGAAAGGGCAATTACGCAACCTCGAGAAGATGATCCGGTGTCTCGTAGGAGACCTCGACCCGCAGGAGCCGGACCTTTTGAGAGGTCTGTACGACGCGCTACTAGAATGGCGGAGCGGTCTTCCGCCAACGGCCCTAAGCACACGAGGCTTGGGCATGAATGCGGATCTCCTCCAGCCTTTCTTACGCAAGAAGGCGTTCGACCCCGTGGACTTTCTGTTCAGGGAACTGCCACGGGCACTCGGAGAGCCAGTCTTGAACGCAGAGACGATCGAGGTATTTGCGGCAGCTGTTCTCCAAATCGAAGGTGTATCGTCTGCGTTTGCCGATCGTGCAATCGAAGTCGCCACGACGGTTTTCAGCCGCCGGCTCAGAGGTAGCCCGCGCACTCTTCTTGATGCCGCGTCGGAATGGGCGGCATGTGTTCCCCTCGGAGATGAAGAAGTGCGCTCCCTTGATCATGAGGCGAGGGGTGTACTTGCACGGGCACGTAGTTCCAGTAACGCTCCCAGGGGTGCGCGTGGCTTCGTAACTCAGTTGAGTGGCATTCTCTGTGGGGAAGGCTTCGACGCTTGGGACGACAGTACGGCAACCATCTTTCGTGATCGGCTCGAAGAAGCGGTCATGCGGATCGAAGATGCAGTGCTTGAGCGGGCGGACGGTAGCGACGCATTCGAGCCGTTTCTGCGTAACAAGCTGGCTACCGTATTTGATGTTTACGGCGACAAGATCGGTCGGGCGCGCCTGATCAAGTATTTGGATGAAATCTATAGGGGGACGTCATGACGCCAACTAGCCTTTCCGACGCGGTGCAGGACCGGTCACGGCGCCACATCATCCCGCTGAGTGGAGGCAAGGACTCCACTGCGCTGGCGGTCTATATGCTCGAACGGCACGGCGACCTGCCGCTGGAGTTCGTTTTCACGGATACTGGTGCCGAGCTGCCTGAGACCTACAGCTATCTGCGCCGGTTTGAAGCGATCTTTGGCGTGGAAATTAACCGTCTCACCGCCCTCGACTTGCCGGAACTGCAGGTGCGATCGAAAGGCGGTCGCCGGTCGCCGTTCGACGTTCTGCTGAATGAGGTCTACTCTGGCTTCCTCCCCAATCCGCAGGCGCGCTGGTGCACCCGCATGTTGAAGATAAAGCCTTTCGAGCATTTTGTTGGCGGTGATGAAGCCTATAGCTACATCGGTATCCGCGCCGATGAGAACAGAGAAGGGTTTCGCGGTGCCAAGGCCCGACCCTCACTAGGGGAGAACGACGAGCAGCCCGAGACCGGACGCGCCAAGCCTGTCGTTATGTCCAACCGCAACAACATCCTGCCGGTTTATCCGCTCAAGGACATCGGCTTCGGCCTCGACGATGTCCGTGACTTGCTGCTGGGAAGCGGTCTCGGGCTGCCGCCTTATTACGATTGGCGCTCGCGGTCGGGCTGTTACTTCTGTTTCTATCAGCAGGTTGGTGAGTGGCAGGGGCTAAAGGAGCGTCACCCCGAGCTTTTCGAGGCAGCCAAGACTTACGAGGCGGCCAAGGCGAACGGACGGCGCTTCACCTGGTCCCAGACCCGGTCACTCGAAGAACTTGAGAAGCTACGCGAACGCTATGCAACCCCCACAGGCGAACCGGAAGACGGATGCGCCATCTGCCATTTGTGAGGACGGGATGACCAGTAACCCCATTGTCGATTTTCTGGCCTCCTATGGTCCCCAAGCGTCCTCCAATAACCTCTACGACGAGTTCGTGGTGGAGGCAGCTAGGAGGACTGGCTGTGCGGCCTTACAAATTGACCAGCCGCTCACGGCCGAATTGGTCGACATTCTAGGCTCAGCCGCGCCGAGATGCGTGATCCTTACCGGGACTGCCGGTGACGGTAAGACCTACACTGCCCGGAAGGTGGTTGAGGCGCTAACCGGCGAGGCGCGTGTCTGGTCCAACACACAAAAGCTATACACCTTGCCCAATCCTTTGCCGTCCGGACGTGCGGCTATATTCATAAAGGACCTGAGTGAGATCAACGAGACTGAGAAGAACCGCATATTCCCTGATATTCTGGCTGCGCTGACGGGCCGAAGCGCTAACGTCTTCGTAATCTGTGTTAATGATGGGCATTTGCTGAAGTTCTTCCGCGATCGCGGGGAGACCCAGCTTCACGACCGGATCGCAGAGATGTTGCGCAGCGATGCGCGGGACGACACGAATGGACACTTCTCGCTGTTCAACATGTCGCGGCAGTCCCATCGTCACCTCGTTGATCAGATTGTCGATGGTGTTGTTGCCCATAACGGATGGGGTGCCTGCGAGGGCTGTCCTGCACTTGCCGACAGGGACAATCCCTGTCCCATCCGCTGCAACCGCGACATCCTTCTGCGGAAGGATCCAGCATCCATGCGCGCTCGGCTCAAAGATATGATCCGCATGGCTGCCGCCGACGGACGACACCTCTCGATCCGTCAGCTGATTCTGTTGACAGTCAACATTCTGCTTGGGGATGCACGACCGGGTTCGACTCTTCTGACGTGTCAGAAGGCGCAGAGGCGCGCACGGGAGAATGACTATAGTATGACTAATCCCTTCGCCAATGCATTCGGGGTGAATCTGTCCGAGCGCGAACGCAGACAGTATGGTGCCTTTACCGTACTCAGCGAGTTTCAGATAGGGTTTGAGACCAACAACGTCTTCGACCACGGGCTGTTGTGGGGCGATGACAGCTTGCCCGACTGCCCTTGGTACGGAGAGCGAATCTTCGCGTCCATCCGCGATTTATACAGGGGTGACCCATCCCGGCATTCGGCCGATTTACAGCGCGCCATTGTTAATCAGCGGCGGAGGCTGTTTTTTTCTCTCGATCCGCAGGGTGCCGAAGTCCGATCTAACCCGCGCCGCAGCCCTTGGAACCTGTCGGTTTTTAAACATGGAGCCGACTACGTTGCCATGGTCGACGGCCTTCTCGGTACGGGTATGCCGCAGCTAATTGCCCGCCAATTGTTGCGCGGTCTGAATCGGATGATGACCGGTGAAATGACAATCACAGATGACCGGCTATGGATCACAGCACCGTCGGGCGTCTACATGGGTAGCGAGATTCCACTTTTAGTTCAGCATGCGGGTCATCCCCGCGCTGGCGGCGTCAGTACGATGGCCTTCGTCATATCTGGCAACCACCTTGTCGGTTCTTCCGACAATGGCCGGCCCCCTATAATTCGCGTAGTTACTCGAGGTCGGGATGACCGGGCGGTCAACCTTGCCCTACGACCGACCCTTGTCGAGTGTCTTCTTCGGATTGCTGATGGTGCACTGCCAGCTAGTTTTTCCTCCGAATGCCAGCGGGAGATAGAGCGTTTCCAGTTACAAGTGGCCACGGAAGTCCGACAGGCATTCGAGCTCGACGGCGCGATTCCGATGCCCAAGGAGGTGCGCATGCTTGATGGTATCCTCCAAGAGCACGCGATCGCAATTATGGCAGAGGGAGATGCTTGGTGATGAATACCTTGTCCACTAGCAGATTGCCGCCGCCGCCGAACGTCCTCGACAGCTCAGATATGCGCGTGCAGGAGCTCATTCACGGTCACCGCTTCATGCAGGAGCAAGAACCGTTCATGATCGTCCTTGAGACCTTGGCGGTTTGCGCGGACAGGCCTTTGGGCAGCATTCAGCCCAAACCAGACGCACATGAAGCGTTTCACTACGCCCTGCCGCACCGGCGCAAGATGCGGTTTCTGTTATTTCAGGATCGGCACCTCGAGCAAGTTGTTGAGGACAGCTCCATCCCAGACCACGAAAAGTGGCCTGAATGGAAGACACGGATCAACGCGCAATTCGGAGAGGGACAGCGTGAGCCTAGCGTCGGGACGGGGCACGATGCCTTCACCTATCTTGACGAGCCATTTTCACGGGATATCCACGCTCTGCACCAGGCAGTCCGGCTGCTGCAGTCGCGCGAACTTGACGTGATGCACAACCGGCGATGGACCTCCCGATTCCTCGCCGTGACGGGACCGGACATGATCTGCACGGATATGCGGGAGGCCCGCGGCATTTGGACGGCCGACCGGCGTTTCTTCGGCCGCGGTGGTGAGCTTGTTTATCTGATGCTGAACCGCTCATCGTTAGCGAGCAGGCTCAAGCCGCTGATCCACGAGCGGCTGCTTTCAGAAGACGATCCAATGAACCGAATTGCGCATGCCCTGTCAGACCCCGCAGACACTAGCGCGTCCAACGCCCAGATCGGCTATCTCCCGCACCTGACGCTTTCTGCTTATGATCGTCTTGCCGAAGACTGGCACAACATTTTGCTTTGCAATCGCCTACCGGAGGGTCATCTCTTCGAGCCACTTTTCCGCATCACCGGGCTCAACATCGTCGGCTATCTGGCGGAGCGTGCGCAAGATGAGGTGGGGGCACGAAAAGCTATACCCATAGTCGCCGATCTCACCGATGGTGGAAATCAGCAGCTCCGCGAGGAGGCTAAAGTCCATCTCAACCTCCATCGGGATGCCGCCAATCGTGCGGTACGTGCCTTCGTCGAGCGGGTTCTCGGTAATTGTGATCGCTGGAAGATGGCGCAAGAGCGCGGCGACCCGGGCCTCGCCAAGCAGGCACTTAAAGAAAGGTTTGGCTTCACAAAAGGCGAAGAACAACGCGGGAATGCCGCGACGCCCGCGCAACAACTGGAAGCGTTCATCGAGCATGCTATACAGCGCGACAAGAATAACATCTACAAGTACCTCTTGCCGCTTGCAAAAGCGTCGGGTTTAGCAACGTCACGGCAACGGGTTGGGCCGTGGTTCGCCCTCGACGACGGGATGCTATTTGCCCTTGTTCTCGCCAATGTCACGCACACCATAGAGTTGCGAGACTTCGTGGCCCAGCTCTACAAGCGTTACGGGCTGGTCATCGGCCCCGAGGAGGCCCGGGATGCATTCGGGCGTATTCAAATTGAGCGCTATGAGGCGAACCTAGCCGCCCTCGAGGCTCGAATGACACGGCTCGCGCTGACACAACGTCTTTCGGATGACTGCGCTTTTGTGACGAACCCATACAGGTTGTGAGATGAATTTATCGACGACACTTTCCGAGGTTTCTGCCCCCGATGCCCGAAGAGGCGATTTGATCGCCCGTGTCGTGTGGGGAATCGTATTGCGCGCCGTCGACAACGCGGCAGCAGGTCAGCGCGTCACCTTCATGCTCGCTGGTCTTAAGGCGGAAGCGCTTGAGGGTATTGCCCGCAACAAGCCTTCGGATTTGCATGGGCGGAGCCTGCTTCTGAAGATGAACCCGAAGGCCGCACCCGGCATGCTGGTTCACGAGGACTACTTGTCCGAAGAATCTGCCGTCCACTGGCGGCACAACGATGCGGCTGACGTTATCGTCTTCGCGCCGCCTGACGTCGAACGCGAAGGCATCGGTGCTGGACTCGGACCGATCTCCCGCATCGACGAACCAAGGATCATTGATCAAATACCTGCATGGGTCGCGGAACTAGGAGAGACAGGAGAGGCCAATACCTACCTTCGGACCGCTCTCGAAGGACTTCGTGACGCACGGGAGGTCTGTCTCGACCTTCAGATGTGGGTCGATTTCATCTTTGCCATCGTAGATCAAGGATTTGCCTACAAAGTCGATGTCCGCATAAAGAATGCGATGCCGGCATTGCGGATCCCCAAAGACGGCATCGTCAAGCTTCCCGCCTTTAAGCCAGAAGGTAATCTGAAGGCCCGCGCACGGGACTTCTCAGCAGCGTTTCGCGATGCACGTCTAGAGGCGGGGGTCTACGCTACTCTCATGACGCCCAAGCACGAGCGCGTCGATGTCGTGAGTGTGCGTGCGCGAGTGGAGGAGTTCCAACACGACAACGAGCCCGATGTGATTGAGGCCCTCGACGCTGTCCGCGCTCTTCTGGACGACGCCGATTTCATCCTACCCGGCGGATGGCGGCCGAGTCAGGAAACGTTCTGCCGCAAGGTTTCATGGGAGCGCGTGGGAGCCGGCCTGTTTGGGGGCAGACGGAGTACCTCAACGGAAAGTCTTGGTCAAAGAACCCTGCGCTTTATCGAGGGCAATTACGGCCACGATGTCACCAAGGAGGATCGGGATCTTCTCGACAGCCTGACTAACACCACCCCACGCGAGCCACGCGATGAAGAGGTGGAATTCTTCAATCGCTGGCAGGAACGCCTAGGTCGCGAGGTCAAGCTCTTTAAGCCATGGCAAAAGCGACTTTTCTCAAAGGAGGTCATGGGGCACGATCTATTGTCTTCCTTCGCAGAGGGGTTCGAGGCACTGATCATTGCCGGCGACGCTGCGCTGGTTGATATGACAGAGCCGCGGGTCCTTGTTCGGGCCACACAGCATGACAAAGCCCGCTTCTGGGAGGGGCTCGACCCAGACATCCACAAGCTTTTCTGCTTCGAGCTGAGGGCCCTGAAGGCGATCTTCGGACCGCAGGTGGTGTGGGATCTCACTGCAGCCGAGAAGTATCGGGGTACCGGCGATGCGGGCGGCAACGAAGCGCGGAAGATTGATTTGGAACTCTATCTGGTGGAGGCCAATGATCTGGCCGATCTAGGCGGTCTTCGCACTCCCCCCAAACAGGCGCCCCGGGTTAAGACTACATGGCAACCTGGTAAATCCCCCAAGGATGAGCCGATCAGTCTCGCCCTAATCGACGATCTCGACGCCCTGGCAAAAGCTGCCGAGGCGGGCGATAGCCTGTTTCGACCATTGAATTTCGCTCCGCGATCAAGCCGAGAGAACACCCGCTTATCTTCGACGAGCCTCTTCGACCGGAACTCCTTCAGCGACGTAGCCCAAGGTGAGCAAGGGCGCACCTTCGATCTGGTCGTCCGGCCAAAAGAGGATCTCCTAGGAGAAATTCGGTCGCGCCTTCAGGAGCTTGAACGCAGCCGAACGCTGGACGGCGAAACCGTGATGGCCCTGCTAGAGGCCGCTGACGCTTTCGACGCATCGTATCGTAAGGCGGTCAAGCAACTGTCTGTTGACCCTGGAGCGGCCTTCGCATCGAACATTCTGGAAGAGCAGGCAGAGGACTATGGGCGCCTTTGCCGCGCGTGTTGTCTTCCCGCAACGACTGGGCGGGCGGGACGGGAAATCCGTAAACTGGTCGCCGGCATCGGTGTGGTAGCCTCCGACGGTGCCGAGCTCATGGCCATACTTGCCGCCTGGCATCCGCTTCGGTTGGCCGAGCGGCGTGCGAAGATAAGAGAACTTTCCTCCTTCGTGGAGGCCGTGTTGACGTCCAGACCGGCCCGTAGCGCCGATCTCTCCGGGGCCTTTCAAGAACGGCGGCTCGCGCGCTCCCGCTGGGTCTTCCCGGAGGTTGTGTTCGCTCACGAGACAACAATGATCGCGGTTGAGGACCTTGGAGGTTACAGCCTGATGGTCCCCGCAGATTGCGTTGCGCGCAACCAAGAGGCGCTCGAGGCCTCCGCGCCATCGGCTGCAGTAAAATTCATGGAAGGAGTCGACCAGTACCTTGCGGTTCACCCCCACGAGGCGACGAACCTGTCGGCCGCGATCTTCGATTCGGAGAGTCAGACCCTGCCGCGCGAGGTTGCGCGGGAGATGGCTAAGCTTCTGCAACGAGAGGCAGACCTGCGCTGCGACCTAGTCATCACGCATCGTGATCAGGACCGCATGCGCAGGATCTACCGTAACCAGAACCTCCGCCTTGGAGCAGAGAACATTAGCGAGACGGCACGCGGTTTCTTATCACGGCTGCGGGTCGATGTACGCTCCAACCGGCCTTCGGATGGTGCAGACAGCGAGGTGCGGGACCTTGATCTCGTCTTTCTGCACGATGTGATCAGCCACCATGCCGATCCGGTCTGGGTCGAGGAAGCTGGCGGCTCGCAAGATCTTCCTGTCACCTTCGATCCCGCCTTGGCCCGGCGACCGCGGCGCCGGATGACCGAGACCGATGCTTCCGGTGTAGGAATCTACCTTACACTTCCGCGGCCCCCTCGCGCCGTAGGACAGTATCAGGACCTACTCTATGAGCTCGCGAAGGGCTTCTTGCCGGATAGGTTCCACGGTGTGCTGATCCGGCAGGCCCAATTCGGTGACGCCAAGGTCATCGATCTGATCCGCCGTGCACACCAGCTCGCGGAGTGGGTGATCACTTATGACAAGGTAGCTAGCCGAACGCTTTTTGACCGTAGCGGCGTTCAGATAATCAGCGACATCTCGGTCCCTGGGGCGGACGGTCGGGTGATCATCAGCGCTGGCAAAGTAGATGATCGACTGAAACGAAACGTACGTGACGATCTCATCGACGCTTGTGGCATCTCTGCGGCGGATGCGGAAAAGCTCGCAGGGGTGGCCATCCGCGACGTGCTGCGGATCTCCGGACAGAAGGTGCTGTCGGCGGCCCGATATACCAACGCCTCACGCGAAATGATTGGCCTTGCCGTGATGCGCGCTTGGATGGAGGGCGCTCTCAAGAACACCATCGATAGCGAGCCGCTCTGGATCTCGCTTGATGATTACCGTGGCTGGTTCATGTCCGAAAAAGGGCGGGTCGCCGACGCTATTGCCGTTACCATCGACCACAATGATTCAGGGTTCCGGGTTCTATTGCAGGTGGGTGAAGCTAAGTTTGTGGAGAAAACCTCCGAACTAGCCACGATCAGGGAAGCGCAACAACAGGTGCAGGATACAGTAGACCGCCTAATTCGTTTATTCATCGACAATGATGATGCCATCTCCCGAGCTGCGGCTTGCGCAAGGTTGGCCGATCTCTTGGTCAACCGTGACGGGGTCACGGAGCGTCTTCCCGATCCCGTCCGGCGAGCCGCATTCTTCAACGCTCTTAGCGGCGGCAAAGTGTCATTCGAGATCACTGGCGAAGCCGTAGTATGCCTGCATGACGATCATGGGCCAGTCTGGCGGTGCGAGGCGGATCCAGATCGGCCGCATCTCCGTCACCATGTGCTGACAACACCAGCGATCCGCCAAACACTGCAACGCACGGCGGAAGGAGAGTTGCCTCAGCGCGAAGGTCTCTGCGACATCGACTGGTATTCCAAAGGCGATGTACGGAAGTTGCCATCGGCAAAGCCGCTTGCGGACACCACGGCAGTTGTTGGGCAAGACACTCCCGCGCCTGAGCATGCGCGGGACGAAGACCTAGCGCTGGCGCCGGGCAAAGCCGAGGTCAACGACCCAACCGAGGCAGAGGTCGAGAAGGCACCAGAAAAAACACCTGATGCGGAGCCTCCACGTTTTCTGCCGCCTCCAATTTTCGCGGTCCTGCAGGACATGGCGGCAAGCGAGCGCGGTGCTGTCACGGATATCGACTCCCTCGCTTGGGCCGATAGGATGGCGTTGGAAACCCAGCGTGCACTCAGCCATTTCGGCATGCAGGCCGAGTTCGCGGACCCTAAGCCAAGGCTGACGCCTAATGGTGCGCTAATCGCTTTCCGCGGGCACCCGTCGTTGACCGTTGACAAGATCGAGAAGCGCACGAGCGAGTTGCTGACGACCTATGGCATTGAAGTAGCAGATGTGCGGCCCGGGCGCGGTCGTATCTCAGTCTTCGTGACGCGAGAGAAGCGAGCCCGTGTGCCGCTTGCCTCGACCTGGCTAGGCGCCCTCTGGCCTGACCGTAATCCCGGGCAGGCCACCTCCTTCATCCTCGGGGCACGCGAAGATGAAGATCGACTGCTCTACCTTAATCTTGCCGAGTCCTTCGCCGGGTACGACGCGCACGGACCGCATACTCTGATCGCAGGCGAGACCGGCAGCGGCAAGGGAATTCTGACTCAAGGTATCTTGCTACAACTTATCGCCTTCAACGATCCTGAAGAAGCAGAGCTGATCGTCGTCGACCCGAAGAAGGGAGTGGACTTCACCTGGCTGGAAGGAGCTCCGCAGATGAAGGTGCCAATTGTAACTGAGATGAGCGATGCGAAAACGATCCTCCAAGATCTCGTCTTCCAGATGGACGCCCGCTACGACAAATTCGCCGCAGCCGGTGCTGCCAATATTACGGAGTACAACCGAAAGGTCTCCCAAGAGTATCGGATGTCACGAATCTTTCTGGTGCACGATGAGCTGGGAGCCTGGATGGCCCAGGAGAAGGAGTATCAAGAAGTCGTACTTTCCTCCGTGGCCAATCTGGGAATGAAGGCGCGTGCGGCGGGCATTCACCTGACATTGATTACCCAGCGTGCCGACGCGGAGGCTGTGCCTGGGCGGCTGCGGGACAATATGGGCAACCGCCTTTGTCTGAAGGTGCAGAATAGCACGGGATCGCGGATGGTACTCGGTGTCGGTGGCGCCGAAAAGCTCCTGGGCAAGGGCCATCTCGCCTGCGTCTTGGCTAATCAGCAGTTGCCGCCCGGGCAGAATTTCTTCGTGGTGCAGGTGCCCTTCGCTGAAACGGAAGACATGCATCGCCTTGCAGACGCGGCAAAGCGCTACTGGGCATCTCGACGCAGTTGATACTCGCTTGGCACCTCGTGCGGCACCCAGCGAGAGGGGAATGAATGGAAAGAGACGGGTCTAGTGTGGGGAAGCAAGTTGGCGGTGCACTTTATGTGCACCACTCTGCTGTAAACCGCCTTCTCCCTGAACAGTCTAGGTTGATCGTTGCCGCTGCCGAACACGTTCCACAGGGCGACTGGAACGTGGCGAAGATCGATCTCGCAGATGACAGCGCTGTATCGCTTCTCGACTACGAGGACTTCGCGGAGCACGCCTTTCCCGCGCTGCGCCAGAGCCACCGTGTTCACCTTAAGACCGGCGCGGTGGCCGTCCGGCGCTACGAAAAGAACCCGCCGATACTTCATCGGAAGGAACTTCTGCTGTCCCCCGATGCCCCCAGACGCGATGTCTATGTGGCTCTAACACAGGAGTTGGGGCAGCGAGGCCTCTTCGTCGATATGAGCCGGCGCGGGCGGCAAAACGCTTGGGAGGCCGCGTTGGCCCAAGCGGGAATCGAGGTGCGCGATCACCGTGTCATTGCCGCGGGAAAACCTGTTCGCTCTTCAATGATAGTTAATGTTGCGCAGAGCTCCTTTAGTGACGGCATGCCACCTATTGCTCGGCATAGGACAGCGATTGGGCGGAACAACTTGTCCGCTCCAATGGCTGCTCTCAATGCCGCTGGTCTTCTAAATGAGGGAGTGAGCGTTCTCGACTACGGCTGTGGCCGTGGCGACGATGTGCGTACACTCAGGGCCGCTGGAATTGATGCGGTCGGCTGGGACCCTCACTTCGTGCCAGATCGAACTGCGCTCGCGCCTCGGGATGTCGTGAATCTAGGCTTTGTGCTTAACGTAGTAGAAGATCCCGCCGAGCGATGCGACGTGCTGCGCCGGGCCTTCAATCTGGCCGAGCGTTGTTTGGCCGTTGCTGTCATGTTGGTGGGCAAGGGGGACATCTCGGGCCACAGGCCACATGGCGATGGCTTCCTTTCCTCTCGTGGGACCTTTCAGCGTTACTACACGCAAGCAGAACTACGGACCTTATTGCACGAAACGCTCGAGGTGACGCCCGTTGCGGCGGGCCCGGGGATCTTTTTTGTGTTTCGTGATGAAGAGCTTGAACAACGCGTTCTCTCGCGTCGACAGATGGGAATGGGGGGCGGTCGGCCGATCCCTTCGGTGCCCCGCCCCCCGTCGAACCGCCTGTCCGGAGGATCCCTGCGCCGAGAAGCTCTCGATTCGGTGCGCAACAATCTCGTGGAGTGTCTTTTGACGATGGGCCGAGCGCCTCATGCGGATGAGATGCCCCCGGATCTGCGAGTGCGCTTGGCGGACGCGCGCTTGTCAACGAAAGCGGCGATAGCCGATGCGCTAGCGGCAATCCCGACAGAAGAAATGGCTGCCGCAACTGCTCATCGAGCCGACGAAGTCGGTCGCTTCTTTGCCCTCGGTGCCTTCTCCGGCCGCGCCCCGTATCGTCGGCTATCGCCAGAGCTGCAACGCGATATCCGTGCGTTTTTCGGTTCACTATCGGTGGCCGAGGGGATCGGCCGACGCATGCTCTTCGACACGGGCGATGTCGAAGCCCTTGCGAAGGAGGCGCAAGCCCATGCAATGGCCGGCGTTGGGCACTTGTCAGGCGACAAATATCAAGTTCATGCCCGCGACCTGCCAAAGCTGACACCGCGACTGCGCACATACATCGGCATCGCGCAAACCCTTGCCGGTACTCTGGACAGCACCACGATCTACCGCGTCCATCTCGCGTCTCGGAAGCTGACAGCGCTCCTCTACCCGGACTTCGCCACTAGCGCTCTGCCAAGGCTTTCAGAGCGCACAAAGATTGACTTGCGCACGGGCGACGTGTCCATTTTCAATCACCAGTCTGATGGACGAGTTAGCGTTCTAATGGACAAGTCGGTATACATGATTGAGGAAGATGAGCGGTACCTTGATCAGTTAAAGTTCGAGTTAGCACTTCGGCAGCTATTTCGAGATCCGACCGAAAATATATCATTCACCGAGGTAGCCCATGCGATGATAAAGGCCGGTCTGAAACTACCATACTAAAAATCGGCATTACATAACTTCCGATGCTTCAAGCCTTAGCTTGATTAATGGGGCGAGACCTCCCAGCTCTTGAAATTTTTGCTATCAAAGCTCAAAGTGTGTCAGGCTGTCAGCCAATATCGCGTATGCCGCCGCTCTCCGGTCCTGCTGAGCGCGCCCATTTCCACGAGGTCTTGCAGGTCCCGGGTTGTGGTCGCACGCGAGGTGCCGGTGATGGCGATGTAGTTTTCGGCACTGAGTCCGCCTTTGAAGCCGTCCGGCCCCTCGCGGAACATTCGATCGATCACTTTGGCCTGTCGTTCGTTCAGCCGATCACGGAACTGGTCGTAGAACTTCGCCTTGGCGATGAAGAAGGCGACCCGTGTCAGTGTCACCTGCTGCGCCTTCAGAACGATGTCGGCGAACCAGATCAGCCAGCCATTGACGTCCAGCGTTTTCTGGTGGGTCTCGAGCTGGTCATAGTAGGCCTTCCGTTCCCGTTCGATCGTATAGGCCAGCGCGATCAGGCTCGGCTGGCCGATATTCTGGGCGAGGGACTTTTCTGCGAGCGCGCGGCCGAGGCGGCCATTGCCATCCTCGAAGGGGTGGATGCTTTCAAACCAGAGATGCCCAAGCGCCGCGCGGGATAGTGCCGGCAGGGGCGTTGGACCGTCTGGCGCCGTTCGGTTGAACCAGTCGACGAACACCTCCATCTCGCCTTGGACCTGCGCCGAGGGTGGTGCTTCAAAATGCACTGTCTGTCGGTCGATCCTGCCGGAGACGATCTGCATTGCGTCAGCATGCCGCCGATAGGCACCGATGGTCTCGAGCCCGCGGTCATGGGCCAGAAGCATCCCATGCCAGCGGCTGAGGGTCTCGTGGGTCAGAGGCGCGGCGTAGGTCGAGTAGACGTCGACCATCATCTCCGCGACGCCGTGTTCCCTTGGCCTCGATGGTGCGCTTTCAGAGCTTAGACCGAACTGACGGCGCAGGGAGGATTGCACGCTGGCCCTGTCCAGCACCTCACCTTCGATGGCGCTCGTCCGCATCGCCTCTTCGCTCAACAGCTCGATACGCAGGCGGTCGCGCTCGTCGTCAGTCACATGGCGGACGGCACCTAGGATCTCGCCGGATGTCAGCAGGAACCGCCGCTCGAGCGGTTCGACGGCAGCGCTGTCGTACTGGAAATTCGGCCAGTCGGGTTGCGTCCAGTTCCAGCGCATGAGCTATAGGATCCATTTCTATAACTCACATTACTGGCAAATCGTGATGCATGAAAGCGAATTCTATGCATCAACCGAGTGCTGGCGTCTAACCAGCTGGGCGTCTCCACGCTTCAAGCGGCCTGCACCATGGGCTCGTAGCGCACCTCGGCCATGGCCTCGTTGATCCATGCCGGTTGGAGATCGCCGTTGTTCCACTGGTAGAGATAGCCCACGAGGGCGTCGGTCTTCTTGCAGAGGATGCGCATGATGGGTTCGCCTGTCAGGCGGGCTGTGTTGGACATAATCGGCTCCTCTACCTGGACCTCTGCACCGGGAACAAGGAGGCCACTCTATCCTTGGCAGGGTTGTTAATGACTGGTTTCTGCAACTGCAAGATGAACGGGCGCTTTCGGGAAAATTGTGATCAGGCGCATGGCGGAAACACGCCCAAACAAGGGGTTAATGGTCGCCACCTTCACGCGGCAACGCAGCATTGGCGGCGATCTCGTGCAGGATCGTGTCGATTTCGGCCCAGACGCGGGGCTCGACCTGGCCGCGGATCAGGGTCCATTTGCTCAGGACATCGAGGGGGTCATGGGCGCGGAGCAGCTGCGTGAGCATGCCTGCGTCGACCGCAAGCGAGGTGCGCGCGCGCCATACGGTGATCCGGGTCCGCTGCTCTTCGGAGGGTGCAACGAAATCCGGCTCGAGCGTCCAGTTCTTGACGGCCCGGCGCAGGGCTGCACGGATCACGTGGGCGGGATCGATCCCGCAGTCGATCAGGGCTTCCTCCTGTCGCTCCAGCGCATTCACCCGGATGTCGATCTTCCGCGTGGTGGCGACGCGCCCGGCGGGTGCTGATGGTCTCTCAGCCTGAGGCATCGCCGCCTCGGTGCTGACCAGGGCAGCTGGCATTGACGAAGAGGGTGTCACGACCGGCTCCTGCTGTATCGACACCGTAGGCTTCACCGGTCTTGCCATCACTGGGCCCCGACCGGCCAGCATACGCCCGTCCTCCCTTTCCGGGTCTTCCTCGCCCTCCGACCGCAGCGCAGCGGCGTAGGCCAGATCGGGCCGCGTGATGGTCGGGATCTTCTTCCTCACCGCCCCGTCCTCACGCGGCAAGGATGTTGTTGAGAATGTCGGTCGCTTCCTCGAGGGCCTCGACCACATGGCGCACATGGGGGCGCATGAGGGGGTTGGGATCGGCCTGCTTCTGCAACGCCACAGCGTGCAGAAGGCCCTTCTCGTCCATCTCCTTGTAGACATTGCGGCGCATCATCACGGTCTCGACCACCGGGAACCGTGCGATAGCCGCCTCGATGAGGGCTGCATCGGCGCGTGTCGTCTTGGGATCGACCATGTTCAGCACGACGTGGTGGCGCGGCAGGCTTTCGGGATCATCGACGCGGGCATGCAGTTTCTCGAACCAGTCAGCGGTCTGGGCGCCGACATCGAGGTCGGAGGTCGAGAGCATCACGGGCGTGACAATGTGATCGGCCAGTACGGCGATCCCGTCCGACCACTCGGCCCCGACTCCTGCCGTATCGATGAAGATGAAATCCGCCGAGTCCGCTGCATAGACCTGCTCGATCCGGCGATCCACGGCACCCACGCTCTCGACGCTCGCCGAGCGCAGGAGCGGTGATCCCAGCCCCGCAGCTTCCGCTCGCTTGTGCCAGGTGCCGAGCACGCCTGTGCTGTCGGTATCGATCAGAAGGACGCGACGGCCGGCGGCAACAGCAGCACTGATCAAGGCGCGCGAGAGCGTGGTT
>JAANMY010001664.1_pt1 | contig 23822 bp, 24 predicted proteins | sample 7279691 | NCBI WGS metagenome assembly JAANMY01 (sample SAMN14094543, study PRJNA606508) | bioreactor metagenome | isolation source: A lab-scale SPAN reactor treating ammonium-rich wastewater day 388 | place: Ireland: Galway | collected 2018-02-07
CCACAGCAATAGCTTGGCTATTGCGAGGATTTGCAACGACGCAGACCGCCCGAAGCCGCGCCCGCACACCCATGAGGAGATCGTGAACACGTTCTTAGCCGCGCAGATGAACGCCAGCTGAACTGCGCCTTCAGCCTGGGTTCACGGCGGGTTTTCAACAATGGCTCCCAACAGCAGTGTTTGCTGTCTTAACCCCTGAAGGAGCCCAGCATGACCCACTTTCACCCCCACCCCTCCAAGACACCAGCCCCTGCCCAGCGCCGCCGCGCCTGGTGGCCCAGCGTGGCCCTGGCAGGCCTGCTGGTCAGCAGTGCCCCGGCCTGGGCCGATGACGATTGCGAAGTGCCCGCCGCCCAATGGCAGCCACGCACAGCCGTGCAAAGCATGGCCACGCAACGCGGCTGGCAGGTGGAGCGCATTGGCATCGACGATGGCTGCTACGAAGTGCGCGGCACCGATGCCCAAGGCCAGCGCTTCAAGGCCAAGCTTGATCCCCAGAACTTGGAGCTGGTGAAGTTCAAAACCAAAAAACGCCGCAAAGACAGCGACGCGCACGACGGCCCCAACCAACCCCAAGGGCAGGGGATGAGCACCGACCTGCCACTGGCCAACCCGGCAAGCGCTGCCCCCACTGCACCCGGTACGCCCGGTACGCCCCAGCGCCCGGCCATCCGCAGCAGCGCCACGGTTGAATAAGCCGCCCGCCCCCCAACCCCACCGAAAGCACTGCCATGACTGCCTTCACCCTGCCCCGCCTGGGCGCCATTGCCGCCGCCTGCGCCTTGCTGCTGCCCGGCCTGGCGCAAAGCCGCCCCGTCACGATTACCACCCAATTGAAAAATTACAACGGCGATGGGGCCTACCTGGCCGTTTACCTGACCGACGCCCAGGGAGCCTACGCCGGCACCCTGTGGGTGGCTGGGAGCAAAGCCAAGTACTACAAGCACTTGAGTGCCTGGAGCCGCCTGTCTGCCGCCGACAACCAGCGCCTGCTGGGGGTCACGGGTGCCAGCGTGGGCGCGGGCCGCACGCTCAAAGTCACCGCCGATCTGGCCGATGCCCTGCTGGATGCCGGGTATGAAATCCGCATCGACGCAGCGGTAGAAGACCAGCGCGACAGCCCGGCCGAAGTGCGCTTGCCCCTGAGCACCGTGCAAGCGGGCCAGCCCGTGCGTGGCAAGCAATACATCCAATCCACACGGTTTGATTTGCCTTGACCGCACGATAACGATAAGGAACGCAACCATGCCCTGGAAACTACTGCACCGCTCCCTGGCCTTGGGCCTGGGGCTGCTGGTGGTGGTGCTGGCGCTGACCGGGTGGGTGCTGGCCCTTGAACCCCTGAGAAGCCACGCCACTCAATTTGCGCAAACCACTGCCAACAGCCCCGGCCCAGCCCTGAGTTTGCCCGCGCTGGCCCAGCAGGTGCAGCAGACCATCCCAGGGGTGGAAGCGCTGCGCCGCCAGCCTGCAGGCACCTTGGTGGTGTACGCCTTTGACGGCGAGCAAGCCCAGGCCTGGCGCATCCACCCGGCCAGCGCCCAGGTGCTAGGCCCCTACCAGCCCAGCCTGCTGCCGCGCTGGGTGAAAAACCTGCACCGCCAGTTGCTGCTGGGCGATGCCGGGCGCTGGCTGGCGGCCAGTGCCGCAGCGGCGATGCTGGTGCTCAGCCTCAGCGGCTGGGCGCTGCTGCTGCGCCGCATGGGGGGCTGGCGGCGGCTGTACGGCCCGGTGCCAGGCAGCGCCCTGCAGCGCCTGCATGTGCAATGGGGCCGCTGGGGGGTGCCGTTGCTGCTCATCTCCAGCGCGGCGGCCTTGGTTTTGGCCGCAGCCACCCAAGGCTGGCTAGAGACCGAGCCCACCCTGGAAGCGGCAGAACCCCTGAGCACCGTGCAAGGCACCCCTTTGCCACCGCAAGCCCTCAGCGCCTTGCACGCCTACCGCGTGCAAGATTTGGAGGTGCTGCGCTTTCCCAGCGCCGACGATGCGGCGCAAAGCTGGGAAATCCGCACCCAGCAAGGCCACGGCTGGATTGACCGCTACAGCGGCAAGCTGCTGGCCTGGGAGGCCACCGGCCCCAGCCAGTGGCTGTACCGCTGGGCGCGGTGGCTGCACACGGGCGAGGCTTCCTGGCTGTGGGCGCTGGTTTTAGCGGGGGCCAGCATGGCCACCGTGCTACTGAGCTATACCGGCCTGCGCCTGTGGTGGAGCGCACGGCAGACCCGAAAACTGGCAGCCACCCCAGCGCTGACGGCGCACAACAGCCCTGCTGCGCAGGCCGACACCTTGATTTTTGTGGCCAGCGAAGGCGGCAGCACCTGGGGCTTTGCCCAGGCCCTGCACCAGGCCCTGGTGGCACAGGGCCTGAAGGTTCACAGCGCCGCTTTAGAGCATTTCCAGCACCATGCCGCCACCCAGCGCATCATCATTTTGGCGGCCACCTATGGCGCTGGTCAGGCCCCCCACCACGCCCGCCACGTGCTGCGCCAGTTGGCACAACAGCGGCCCGCCGCCCCGCCCTCCATCCCCATGGCCATCCTGGGGTTTGGTGATCGGCAATACCCGCAGTTTTGCGGCTTTGCCCAAGCCTTGGCGCAATGCTTCACCTCCCAAGGGTGGCCACAGCTGCTGCCCTGGGAAGGCATCCACCAACAATCGCCCCAAGCCTTTGCCCGCTGGGGGCGCAGCCTGGGCCACGCCCTGGGGCTGGAGCCGACCCTGGCGCTGGACTATTGCCCGCCCCTGCCCGCCACCCAGCCCTTCACCCTGGTGCAGCGCCAAGATTACCCCTGTGCCGATGCCCCGCCCGCTGTGGTGCTGCATTTGCAGGCCAGCCCAGCCGGGGCGGCTTTGCCCGCCTTTCAGGGGGGCGATTTGCTGGGCATCGTGCCCCCCGGCCAACGGCTACCGCGCTATTACTCGCTGGCCAGCAGCCAAGCCGATGGCAGCGCACAAATTTGCGTGCGTTTGCTCCCCGGTGGCTATTGCTCGACCTTTCTGCACGGCCTGCAAACCGGGCAAACGCTGCAAGCCTTTGTCCGCCCCAACCCCGGCTTTGCCCTGCCACCGGGCCACAGCCCCGTGCTGCTGATTGGCGCGGGCACGGGCATTGCGCCTTTGGTGGGCCTGATCCGCGCCCACCCAGCGCGGCCCATGCACTTGTTTGCCGGGGCACGCCACCCAGGGCAGGATTTGTTTTTTGCGCACGAGCTACACGCCTGGCTGGCCAGCGGACAACTGAGCAGCCTGCACACCGCTTTTTCCCGGGGCAGCCCGGGCCGCTATGTGCAAGACCTGTTGCGCCAGGAAAGCGCCCGCATTGCCACCTGGCTGGCCCAAGGGGCCCAGGTGCGCGTGTGCGGCAGCCAGGCCATGGCCCAGGCGGTAGAGGCCGTGCTGCAAGACATCCTGGCCCGCCAAGGCCAATCCCTGCAAGAGCTCAAGGAGGCACAACGCTATGCCCAAGATGTGTTTTAACGCGCTGCCTGCGCCAGACCAGCAACTGCCCCGGCTGCACCTGCACGGCCCCACCATGGGCACCCGCTGGTCGGTCACGCTGGATGCCGACTTGTCCGGCCCGCAGCAAGCGGCTTTGCGCCACGACTTGGCAGCCGCTGTGGCGCAGGTGGATGCGCAAATGTCCCCTTTTCGGGCGGACAGTGATTTGCTGCGCTGCAACCGTGCGCCTGTGGGGCAGTGGTTGGAGCTGCCCACGGAGTTTTTGCACGTACTCGATTGTGCCTTAGAAGTCGCCCGCCTGAGCAACGGCGCGTTCGATCCCGGCGTAGGCGATTTGGTACACGCCTGGGGCTTTGGCAGCGCTACCGCCCCCGATGCCCAGGCCATTGCACACACCCGGCAGCAACCACGCCCGCCCACCTGGGACGTGCTGCAGCGCCAAGGCGGCCAACTGCGCAAGCTGGCCCCGCTCACCTTGGATTTGTGCGGCATTGCCAAGGGGTTTGCCGTCGATCGCATGAGCGCACAACTGCGCCAGCACGGCATTGGCCATGCCCTGGTCGCGCTGGATGGCGAGCTGTACGCACTGGGCCAGCAGGCCAGCGGCCACCCCTGGCCCGTGGCCGTGGAAAGCCCCGAGCCACAACGCCGCGCGGTGCACGGTGTGGTCGAACTGCAGGACATGGCGATTGCCACCTCGGGCGACTACCGCCATTACTTTGCCCTGGGCGATACCCGCATCGCCCACAGCATGGATGGCCGCCAGCAGGCCCCCGTGCGCAATGGCGTGGCCAGCGTCAGCGTGCTGGCCCCCAACTGCATGTGGGCCGATGCCTGGGCCACTGCCTTGCTGGTGCTGGGCGACACCGCCGGCTTGGCCCTGGCCCAGCGCCTGGGGCTGCAAGCGCTGTGGCTGCTGCGCCGGGGCAGCGGTTGGGTAGAGCTGGGGCTGGGGCGCTGGGCCAGCTAAACAGGCATGGGCGCTGGGCCCTACGCTCGGCCCTAATCAGCGCACCCCGTTTTGCCATCAATGCGGGCCAGCCACAGCCCAGGGGCCACGCGCCAGGCCAAAATGCCAAACGCCAGGCACCACAGCAGCGCAGCGCCAGCCAATACCGGCCAACCCACCCCGTGCACGGCCCCAACGGCCCGCCAAAGAGTGGCCAGCAACAGCACGGCACCGCCCAGACCCAGCCAGGGGCCAGGGTCGGAAGGCCGCCCAACGTGGGCCCGGCCGGCAATCGACAGCACGATGAATATCCCCAGCCCGATGGCCCCCATGGTCAAAAAGTGCCGCCCGGCGCTCATCCCGCCGCTCAGCCAGCCCAGCTGCGCCGCCCCCAAGGCAGCGTAGCCCAGCACCATGCACCAGTACATGGCGTACAGCAGCGCGGGAAAGCGCTTTTGCCACAGCGGGCGGCCCACATGCCAGTCGTTAAGCAGGTTGAGCATGGCCGCCGCTGCGGCCAGCCCCAGCCAGCCCGTCACCGGCTGCCCAGGCGCAATAAATTCCGCCACGGTATAAAAACCAATGCACAGCGCTGCCATCGTGCGCCGAGGCGGCCGCGCCAGGTAGGGCGCGGCGCCAGGGGTGATGTCATCAATCGCGTTGTTCACAATGCGCATCGAGATACGGCTGGCCGCCACCACAATCAGCAGCATCAGCACCCCCACCGTGGCATCCAGCCAGCGCAGGCCCGGCAGGCCGCGCAGGGCATCGCTGTAAAACCCGGCGCTGGTCACGGCCAGGGCCAACAGCAGCCAGGCAAACGCCCAGTGCCGCCGCCCGACAGCGGTCTTAAGGGCCGGCAGCAGCACCCAGGCCACGCCCAGCAACAGCGCCAGCTGGCTGGCCCCCGCCAGCACCAGGGCCGGCAGGCCCAGCGCCCCCGAGGCCCAAAACCCCAGGCGCACCAGCAGCCACAGCCCCACCAGCACGCGCAACTGGCGACAGGTGCCGCAGGCCACACCGGTAAATTCCGGCAAGGCCGTCAGCGCAAAACCAGCCACCGCCGCCACGGCCAGGCCCAGCACCAGCTCATGCGCGTGCCAAACAATGGCCCCGCCCGCCACGGCAGGCACCGGCCAGCCCCAGGCCAGCACCCCACCCCACCAGCACAGCAAGGAGATGGCGCAGACCAGCGCCAGCAAAAAAAACGGGCGCATGGCGCAGATCCACACGGGATGCCGACTACGAAAAACAGAAATATCGAGATTCATCATTCCGAAAGCACCAAGAAAAAGCACCACCTTTGCACCGGCATGCCTCTACCCATTCATATTTGCCGTGGCTGTCTGAGCGCAGCGCCCGCAGGGCGCGAAGCGAGTTCCACGGCAGGTATTCACGCTGCGCAGCACGCCTTCTTTGCCTCCTTTCTTGCGCGCGCAAGAAAGGAGGTCGCCCGCCGGGGCGAGACCCGGCCAGCAAACCCAAAAAACAAAAAGATAGTTACTACCGCTTAAATCCATTTAATTTAATCAATAAAAATACCTAAAAACCATTTAATAAAAGCGGTAAAAGCTATCAATTTAATTACCTCCCCCCCACCTCCTGCCACCGCCCCAAAGCGCCATCCGCCGCCTGCCCCACCCCCGGCAATTCAAACGCCGCCCGCACCAGCGGGTGCTGCTGCAGCTCGGCAGCGCAGCGGTACACCAAGTCATCGGTGCGGGCCAGCGCCGCGCCTGCAGGCTGGTAGTGCGCCACGATGCGCCCCGGGCCGGGGGCCATGACCAGCACATCGTCCGCCAGGCGCACGGCTTCCATCAGGTCGTGGGTGATCAGCAATACCGCCATGCCGCTGGCGGCCTGCTGCTCCAGCAGCAACTGGTGCAACTGGTAGCGCAGGCCCACATCCAGGGCGGAAAACGGCTCGTCCATCAGCAGCAGCTTGGGGGCCAGCACCAGGGCGCGGGCCAGGGCCACGCGGCTTTGCATCCCGCCCGAAAGTTCTGCCGGGTATTGCGCCAGCGACAGTTCGGGCAGGCCCAGCGCCAAAGCCATCTGCCGCGCCTGCGCGTGGCGCTGGCGTTTGTCCACGCCCTGGGCTTTCAGGGCCAGGGCGATGTTGTCCAGCACCGCCATCCAGGGCAACAGGCGCGGCTGTTGGAACATGACCGCCGTGGGGGCAAAGGGCTGGATGATGCGCCCCTCCTGCACCTCTAGCAACCCGGCGCACAGGTGCAGCAGCGTGGTTTTGCCGCAGCCAGATGGGCCGACCAGCGCCACGGTGCGGCCTGCGGGCACGCGCAGCGCGACGTTGTCCAGAATCACCGTCGGGCCGTAAGCATGGCGCAGGGCGCGCACGCGCAGTTGGTGCGTATTGGCCGCCGTCATGCTCCGGCCTCGCGCCAGCGCTCCAGCTCACGCTTGATGGGTTCGAGCACGCCGTACTCCAGCAGCAACAAGATGCCGACCACGGCACAAATCCAGGCCAGCGAGGCCCCCATGTCCAGGTGCGAGCGCGACACGGCCAGGGCTGCGCCCACGCCGTCGCTGGTGGCCAGCAGCTCGGCCATCACCGCCACCTTCCACGACGACCCCAGGGCCGTGATCCACGCCGGAAACAAATAGGCCACCACGTGGGGCAGGTACACATCCAACAGGCGCATGCGCCAGGGCAGCCGGTAAGCGCGGGCCATATCCTTCAAATGCAAATCCAGGGTGCGCGTGCCTTGCAAGGCACCAATAAAGACCACCGGCAGGCAGGCCACAAACACGGTGAACACCGGCGTACCGTCGCCCGCGCCAAACCACAGCATGGCCAGCACCAGCCAGGCGATGGGGGGCATGCCCAGCAGCAAGGTGACCCAGGGGCGGGCCATCATGGCCGCCGTCATTGACAGGCCGGCCAGCATCCCCAAACCGCTGCCCACAGTCACGGCCAGCAGCAGCCCGGTCAGGGCGCGGCGGGCGGTCGTCCACAACTGCGGCCCGGCTTGGCCCGATTGCAGCAACTGCCCCAGGGTGGCGAAGGTGGTGCGCGGGTCGGGCAAGATCAGATCGCCGTAATACGCTGCACCCAGCTCCCACAGGGCGATAAACAGCAACAGGCTGGCACCGGCGCCCCAGCCACTCCACAAATACGCGGGCATGCCGCGCAGCAAGCGCCACAACACCCCCACGGCTAGCCTCCAAACAGGCCCGCATCGGGCAGCTTGCCACCCAGCAGGCTGGGGTTTTGCGCCAACAGCTGCTGGTAGAAAAAGTCGATCTCCGATCGCGCCGCAGCCACCGGCACGGCCTCCAGCTGGCTGTGTGGCAAGGCATCGGCCACCGCCTCGGGGGTGAGCAGATCGACGTACTGCGCCACCAGCTGGCCGCACTCCAGCGGGTTGGCCCGGCACCAGGCCACCGATGCGGCGTACGCTTTTTGCACAGCGGCCAGCACCTCGGGGCGCTGACGCACCGCGCCCACGGCCGCTATCCCGGCCTGCGGAATGCGCGGCGGGCGCTTGAACAGCCGCCCCCATTCCTGCTGCAGATCGACTCCCCGGTGCAATTCAGGGGCCACCACATTGACGGGAAAGGACTGGGTTTTGCGCAGCGCCATCGACACCCCCGGCTCCACCAGCAAGGCATGGCGCACGCGCCGGGTAATCAAGAGCTGCATGGCCTCCATGGGCGAGGGCACGTAGCGCAGCTGCAGGTCGCGCTGGGCGTTGATGCCCTGTTTGGCGCACAGCAGCTGCAGCATGATGTCGGGCATGTCCCCCCGAAAAGGCACGGCGATTTCCTCGCCCTTGAAGTCCAACAGGGTTTGGCGCTGCCCATCGCGGGTGACCACCCACAGCGCCCCCCAGGTGGCAATATTCAGCAGCTGCACCCCCGCGCCCCGGTTGTAGAGGTTGGCTGCGACGTTGCTCGGCATGGCCAGGATGTCGGCCTTGTTGCCAATCGCCAGCACGCGCAGCTGATCGGGGTCACGCCACGGGGTGAAGACCGTTTTGGCCGCCACACCGGCCAGCGCATTGCTTTGCGCCATGTGGATCAAGGGGGCCGACACAATGGCCGGTGGCCCGGACAGGGTCAGCTGCGGCAGAGGGGCCGCCCAGGCAGGCAGCACGGTGGGGGCCACCAGGGCAGCGGCCGTTTGCAGCAGTTGGCGGCGGTTTACGACAGGCAGCATGGCAGGGGCTCCTCGTTTAAAACTTGTACCGCATGCCCACCGTCACGCTGCGCCCCACCCCGGGCAGGTAGCCGGGCTGGGCCGCGGTGGCCTGGTTGCGGATGGCAAAACTGCTGGCGTAGCGCCGATCGGTCAGGTTTTCGGCCATCAGGTAGGCCATCCACGGGCCTTGCTGCCATTGCAGTTGCAAGCCCAGTAGGGCATAGCTGTCCTGCGTGCTGCCCGCCGTGTTGGCGTGGTCGATGGGCGTGGCCCTGGGCATCCAGCGCAGGTTGGGGCCGATGCGCCAGGTACCGCTGGCGGTGGCAATGCGCCACAGCACTTCGGCATTGATCAAGTGGCGCGGCACCCCGGCAATGCGGTTGCCAGCGTAGATGCCGTCCTTGAAGCGAAAGTCGCTCAGCGTCCAGGAACCGCGCCAGTCCAAAGCGCCCTGGCCCAGGGCAAAACTGCCGTTCAGCCCGGCCTCAATGCCCTGGTGGCGGGTGCCGCCCGCGTAATTGGTGGTACTGGCCGACAGGCCGTTGGCATCCGTCACGCTCATGATCTCGTCGACCACCTGGCTGCGGTACAGCGCCAGTTGCCAGTGCGTGGCGCGGCTGCCTGTGCCCCACTGGCCCTGGCCGCCCAGTTCCCAGGTGGTGGCGCGTTGGAATTTCAGTGGGGTCAATCCGCTGACGGCGGTCGCCGGGTTGCCCAGGTTGGGCACGGCACCGGTGACGATTTCCCAGAACGTGGGCGCTTCCTGGCTGCGGCTGATATTGGCCCACAGCCGGGTGCTGGGCGTGAGCTGCCAGTTCAGCCCCAGCTTGGGCGTGGCAAACGTCCATTGCTGATTCAGGGTTTGGCCGGTTTGGCGGCTGGTGGCATCGCGGCTTTGCTGGCTCCCGCCCAGCTGGCCCACCATGCTCCACGCCGGGGCCAATTGCCAGTGGGCCCCCACCTGGGCTTGCAGGTTGTCGGCGGTCAGGTCGTAAGCGCCAAAGCGCTGCAAATCGCGGCCGTTGGCGGGGCTGACGGCGTTAAGCGTGCGGTCCATGGTGCTGCGCGACCAGGCCAGCGCCGTGTGCCATTGCAGGCCCGCGCCCACCTGGCCATCGGCCCGCCACTGCGCCCCGAAGGTGGTGCTGTCGGTGCGCGTACTCACGGCCGGGTCTTTGAACCAATCGTCCGTGTCCTGCCAATACACGCCCACCTCCTGGCGCAGCGCATCGCTGCCCCAGCGCGTGCGGTTGGCCAGGCGCAGTTGCTGGGTTTCGCGGCGGGGGTCGCGTTGGTAGATGTTGATGGCCTTGTCCTGCGGGGTGCTGCCATCGCCCATCACGCCCTGGGGGTCGCTGCGCACCCGGTCTTTGGGCACAACGTTGGGGATTTCAAATGCCAGATCCGTCCACGACAGATAGGTGCGGTTTTCCACCCCGCCGCTTTGCAAGCCGACATTGGCGTGCAGCGCATCGCGCCGCGAGGCGCTGTGGTGGCGGTAGCCGTCAAAACGGTCGCTGCTGACGCTGACGCGCCCGTCCCACTGCTGGCCGACCAGGCCGAAGGCCCCTTGCAAGGCCTTGCGACCAAAACTGCCCATTTCAGCCCGCACCACGCCTGGTTCATCCGCGCCGGTGAGCGATTGAAAATCCAGCTCCCCGCCCAGGGTGGTGGCGCTGGGCGTGAGGGTGTTCGCCCCCCGGCGGGCGCTGACCAGGGCGGCGTTGCGTGGCTCCAGCGTGCCGATGACAAAAGAGCCATCGGCCTCGTTCAGCGGCAGGCCATCTTGCAGCAGCACCACACCGCGATTGACCGGGTTGCTTTGGATGCCCGAGCCACGAATCGACAGGCGCGGCTGGTCGGTGGCACCGAAAAAGTCTTGCAGCACGATGCCGGGTTGGTAATCCAGCGCATCGCGCAAGGTGGCCAAGCGGGCCGCTTGCTGCGGCTGGATAAGGTTGGTGCCGCCCGGCAGTTGCTCCAGGCGCTGGCGCTCGCGCTGAGCCGACGGGGCCAAGGGCAGGCGGCCATCTTGGTCAGCACGCACCGTCACATCGGGCAGCACGGCAGCGGTTTGGGCCCCCACCCCGGCGGGCGTGGCAATGCAGGTGACGGCAGCGGCCCAGGCCAGGGGCCGCAAGGCGCAGCGGAAGCGGGAGAAATGGGACATGGCAAAAGATGGTAAAAAAGTTCATCTATTTTATTGCCACAAAAAAGTTAATGAGATTGATTTGCATCAATTTTATGCAGTGCGCAATGTAAAGCCGTGCCAGCCCTGGGCCAGCGCCTCCTGCTGCCCGGCCGTCCAGCACCACGCAACCGCATCGGGGGTGCGGCACTGCTGCACCGCCCACTGGCGCACGCCCAGGGTTTGCAGGCTGCGCCCCAGGGCCAGTAAATCGGCAAAAGGAAACAAGCCGGGGTGCCAGGTGGTGCGGCACTCAAAATCCACGCCGCTGGCCAGCAGGCATTGCAAGCCGGCAAAGGCTTTGGCACCACTGCCGGGGGTGGCGGTGATGCGGGCGTAGTCGCCTTCCGGGGCCTTGATGTCCAGCCCCACCCAATCGAGGTGCGGCAGAACGGCCGCCAGGCGCTCGGGGTACATGCCGCCGGTGTGCAGGCCAGTGGCAAAACCCAGCGCGCGCACTTCCTGCAACGCGGCGGGCAGGCCGGGTTGCAGCAGTGGCTCGCCCCCGGAGAAGACCACCGCATCCAGCAGCCCTTGGCGCTGGTGCAAAAAGGCCAGCACCTCGCCCCATGCCATGGCCGCAGGCGCGGTGGCATCGAGCAGATCCGGGTTGTGGCAATAGCCGCAGCGCCAGGGGCAGCCCTGGCAGAACACCACGGCCGCCAGCTGGCCGGGAAAGTCGATGCTGGTCATGCGCGTCAGGCCGCTGACGCTCAATGGGGCAGCCCCCAATGCACCCAAGGCAATCCGACGGGCCATGGACTTACTGCTGCTCGCGGAAGAACTGGCGCTCGTGGTGCTCGCGTTGCTTGCCAATGTTGAAGCTGGCCACCGGGCGGTGGTAGCCCATAACGCGTGTCCAGACTTCGCAAGGCTGGCGTTCGGCATCGGTCAATTGCACGGCAGCGGTCAGGGCGGTGGTTTCATGGGTAGAGAGTGCGTTCATGGTGGTTTCCTTCAATTGAATAAATAAATAAATAAATAGCTTGTTCCGCTTTTATTCATTGGTTTTTAAAGATAAAAGCATCTGAAAAAACTTTTTTACAAGCGGTAAAAGCTATGGTTTTCATCACGCTGCCTGCAATTGCTGGCGGCGGCGCTTTTCTGCCAAGCGCTCTTCATCGCACTTGGGGCAGAAGGGGTGCTCCCCAGCCAGGTAACCGTGCTGGGGGCAAATCGAGAAGGTGGGCGTGACCGTGATGTAGGGCAGCCGAAAGCGCGTGAGCGAGCGCCTGACCAGCTCCCGGCAGGCGGCGCCGCTGGACAGGCGCTCGCCCATATAAAGGTGCAGCACCGTGCCGCCGGTGTATTTGGTTTGCAGGCTTTCCTGGCGCTGCAGGGCTTCGAACGGGTCGTCGGTAAAGCCCACGGGCAGTTGCGAGCTGTTGGTGTAGTAAGGCTGCGCGGGCGTGCCTGCTTGCAAAATATCGGGCCAGCGCTTTTTGTCCTCCTTGGCAAAGCGGTAGGTGGTGCCCTCGGCGGGCGTGGCCTCCAGGTTGTAGAGGTGGCCGGTTTCTTCTTGAAAGGCGACGATGCGCTCGCGCACATGGTCCAGAAAGCGCACGGCAAAGGCATGGCCCCAGTCGCTGGTGATGTCGTGTACGTTGTGCGTGAAGTTGCGCACCATCTCGTTGATGCCGTTCACGCCCAGGGTGGAGAAGTGGTTGCGCAGCGTGCCCAGGTAGCGCTTGGTGTAGGGGAACAGCCCCTCGTCCATCAACCGCTGAATCAGCGTGCGTTTGACTTCCAGGCTGTCTTTGCCCAATTCCAGCAGGCGGTCCAGCGCGGCCAGCAGCGCCGGCTCGTCACCGGCGTGCAGATAGCCCAGGCGGGCGCAGTTCACCGTGACCACGCCCACGCTGCCGGTTTGCTCGGCGCTGCCAAACAGGCCGTTGCCGCGCTTGAGCAATTCGCGCAAATCCAGCTGCAGGCGGCAGCACATGGAGCGCACCATGTGCGGCTCCAGCTCCGAGTTCACAAAGTTCTGAAAATACGGCAGGCCGTACTTGGCCGTCATGTCAAACAGCAGCGCGGCGTTGGCGCTCTCCCAGGGAAAGTCCTTGGTGATGTTGTAGGTGGGAATGGGGAAGGTGAACACCCGGCCCTTGGCATCGCCCGTGGTCATCACGTCGATGTAGGCGCGGTTGATCATGTCCATCTCGGCCTGCAGCTCGCCGTAGCAAAACGGCATTTCCACCCCGCCGATCACCGGCACCTGCTCGCGCAGGTCCTCCGGGCACGTCCAGTCAAACGTCAAGTTGGTAAACGGCGTTTGCGTGCCCCAGCGCGAGGGCACGTTCAGGTTGTAGATCAGCTCTTGGATGCACTGGCGCACCTGCGCGTAGTCCATGCCATCTTTGCGGATAAACGGGGCCATATAGGTGTCGAACGAGGAAAAGGCCTGCGCCCCGGCCCACTCGTTTTGCAGCGTGCCCAAAAAGTTCACCACCTGCCCCACCGCTGAGCTCATGTGCTTGGCCGGCCCGGCCTCAACCTTGCCGGGCACACCGTTCAGCCCCTCGTGCAGCAGCGTGCGCAGCGACCAGCCGGCGCAGTAGCCGCTGAGCATGTCCAGATCGTGGATATGGATGTCGCCATGGCGGTGGGCCTCGCCCACTTGCGGCGCATACACGTGCGAGAGCCAGTAATTGGCCGTCACCTTGCCCGCCACATTCAAGATCAGACCGCCCAGGGAATAGCCCTGGTTGGCGTTGGCGTTCACCCGCCAGTCGGCACGGGTGAGGTATTCGTTGATAGCGCTTTGCACCTCTACCTGGATGGGGCTGTCGGCCGGCGCTGCGATCGGGTTCATAAACACTCCAAAACAACAAAAACACTAGATGTAGCGTTTATCGTATTTTCAAAACACTAGATGTAGGTTTGAACCAGATCAAACAATGCCCCTTCATCGGCACTGCCAGCAGGGGTATTCGCCGCTTTTCACGCCCGCTTGGGGGCACCTGCAAACCGGCTTAAGAAGATGTTTTTATTCAAATCTTGAGTAAATTTATCAACCATAAGTCGGCAAAATTTGACAAAGATCAGTCCATGAAAAAAACAAAAAACTACAGTCCAAAGCATTTTTCATGTTGCCCTTATTGTTTATGTCCGCCTCCTCCAGCCCCACCCTCGCCCTGGCTCCCGCCCCGGAACTGGTCTGCCCCGCAGGCAGCCTGCCCGCCCTGAAAGCGGCCATCGACGGCGGGGCCGATTGCGTTTACCTGGGCCTGCGCGATGCCACCAACGCGCGCAACTTTGCCGGCCTGAACTTTGACGAAAAAGCCATCCAGGAAGGCATCGCCTACGCCCACAACCGGGGCCGCAAGGTGCTGATGGCGCTGAACACTTATCCGCAAGCCAGCAACCCCGCACCCTGGCGCTCGGCGCTGGACCGCGCGGCCGCCTGGGGGATTGATGCCGTCATCCTGGCCGACCCCGGCCTGATGCGCTACGCCACCGACCGGCACCCGCAGCTGCGCCTGCACCTGTCGGTACAAGGCTCGGCCACCAACCACGACGCGATCAACCTGTACCAGCAGCAGTTCAACATCCAGCGCGCCGTGCTGCCGCGCGTGCTGTCGCTGGAGCAGGTCAAACAGGTCACCCAACGCACCAATGTCGAGATCGAGGTCTTTGGCTTTGGCAGCCTGTGCGTGATGGTGGAGGGGCGCTGCGCCCTGTCGTCGTATGCCACGGGCGAGTCGCCCAACACGCATGGCGTGTGCTCACCAGCCAAATTTGTGCGCTGGAAAGACACGTCCACCGGCGTGGAATCGCGCCTGAACGGCGTGCTGATCGACAAATACGCCCAGGGCGAAAACGCCGGCTACCCCACGCTGTGCAAGGGCCGCTTCGATGTGGGCGCTGAAAGCAACTACTACGCCCTGGAAGAGCCCACCAGCCTGAACACCCTGGAGCTGCTGCCCCAGCTGGTGAAGATGGGCGTGCGGGCCTTCAAGATCGAAGGCCGCCAACGCAGCCCCGCCTACGTGGCGCAGGTGACCAAGGTGTGGCGCGAGGCCATCGACCACTGCATGGCCCAGGGCCACCTCTACGCCCCCAAAACGGCCTGGATGGCCAGCCTTGACCAGGTGGCCGAGGGCCAGCAGCACACCCTGGGCGCTTACCACCGGCCTTGGAAATAACCAAGCAATAAACCATAGCTGCTTGCGCTTACTCTGCAAGCGTTAAAGCCTTATTGAATACAAATTTTTGACATTGCCATGATGAAGTTATCCCTCGGCCCGGTGCAGTACTACTGGCACCGCGAAACCATTTTTGAGTTCTACCAAGCCATGGCCGAAACCCCGGTGGACATCGTGTACCTGGGCGAAGTGGTGTGCTCACGCCGCCGTGAACTGCGCCACAGCGATTGGCTGGACATTGCCCACATGCTGCGCGATGCGGGCAAAGAGGTGGTGCTGTCCACCATGGTGCTGCTGGAATCGACCAGCGACGTGGCCGACATGCACAAAATCGTGCGCGAAACCGAGTTTTTGATCGAAGCGGGCGACATGGGCGCGGTGCACAACCTGGCGCTCCAACGCCCCTTTGTCGCCGGGGCACAGCTCAACCTGTTCAACCCCGATGCCCTGGCCTGGATGGCCAGCCTGGGGGCCACGCGCTGGGTGATGCCGCTGGAGATGCGTGCCAGCGACCTGGCCGTATTGCAAGAGAGCCGCCCGGCCGGGCTGCAAACCGAGGTGTTTGCCTATGGCCGCATGCCGCTGGCCTTCTCGGCGCGCTGCTTTACCGCCCGACACTACAACCTGCCCAAGGACGACTGCGGCTTTCGCTGCATCGAACACGCCGACGGCCAACTGCTCAAAAGCCGCGAGGGCGAGGCCTTCCTCACCTTGAACGGCATCCAAACCCAATCGGCCAAGGTGCACAACCTGATTGCCGATGTGCCGCAACTGGCCAGCCTGGGGGTGGACATCCTGCGCATCTCGCCCCAAGGGCTGCACACGGCCGATATCGTGGCCGCCTTTGATGCCGCCCGCAAAACCAACACCCCGCAGGCCAATGCGGTCGCCGCCCTGCGCCCCTTTATGCCTGCCGATGCCTGCAATGGCTACTGGCATGGCCGCCCCGGCATGGAGCTGGTCGAACCCACCCTGACCGCCGCCTGAACCTCTGCACCCCCAAGGACTTGCCATGACTGCCACCCCGCCCGCCCCCTTTACCCTGCCCGCCCCGGTGGGCGCTGTGCTGGCCCGCCTGCCGGCCTACCCCGGCTCGCTGCTGCTGGTCACCGCCATCAACCTGGCCCTGGCCAAGCAGTTACCGGACGATGTCAAAGCCATCTTGCACGGCAAGCGCATCAGCATCCGCGTGCGCGATGCCCGGCTGGGCTTTGATTTCACCTGGAACGGCCAGCGCTTTGCCCCCAGCCAGCCCTACGCCGAGGCCGACCTGACCATTAGCGCCAACGCGCAAGACTTTTTGCTGCTGGCCCAGCGCCGCCAAGACCCGGACACCCTGTTCTTCAACCGCCGCCTGGTCATGGAGGGCGACACCGAGCTGGGCCTGGTGGTGAAAAACGCCCTGGATGCACTGGAGCTGCCCGTGCTTGACCCCAGCCACTGGAGCCCGCGTGCCGTGCTGCAGCGCAAAGCCCCCCATCTGGCCCGGCAACTGCCTGCCCTGCCTTCTTTGAGCACCTTGTTCGGAAACCGCCCATGACCGACACCGCCCCCTCTGCCGATACCACCGGTGCAACCGCTGCCACCAATCCCACCGATCCCGCCAGCGCTGCCTTGCCGCTGGTCTATTCCTGCTCCGGCTGCTCCAGCGCCGCGCAGTTGGCCAACCACGTTGCCGTGCGCATGGACCGCACCGGCATGGCAGAAATGTCTTGCATCGCCGGTGTCGGGGGCGACGTGCCCAAGCTGGTGAAACTGGCCACCTCGGGCCGCCCCATCCTCGCGCTGGATGGCTGCCCGCTTGAATGCGTGCGCAACAGCCTGCAGCGCCACGCCATCACCCCCACACGCCACTACCAGCTGCACAAATACGGCGTGAAAAAGCGCAACCACCAAGACTTTGACCCCGAACAGGCCGCTGCCGTGCTGGCGCACATCCAGGCCGACCTGCACGCCCATCCCCTGCCTGAGCAGCCCCCGCTGGCCACCGCCCATGTCTGAACCGCGCCAACGCATCATCGTCGGCATTTCCGGGGCCAGCGGCGCCATCTACGGCGTGCGCCTGCTGCAGGCACTGCGCACACTGCCAGGCATAGAAACCCACGCGGTCATCTCTGACGCAGGCTGGCTCAACATCACCCACGAACTGGGCCTAGAGCGCACGCACGCACCCGCCCTGGCCGACGTGGTGCACAGCATCGACCACATCGGTGCCAGCATCGCCAGCGGCTCGTTTCGCGCCAGTGGCATGGTGGTGGCCCCCTGTTCCATGCGCACGCTGGCAGCCATCGCCCACGGCCTGGCCGACAACCTGCTCACCCGCGCGGCCGACGTAATACTCAAAGAGCGCCGCCGCCTGATCCTGCTGGCGCGCGAAACCCCGCTGCACCTGGTGCACCTGCGCAACATGACCACCGTGACGGAAATGGGTGCCATCGTCTGCCCGCCGGTGCCCGCCTTCTACCAAAAGCCGCAAACGGTGGACGACATCGTGCAGCACAGCATTGCCCGCGTGCTCGATTTGCTGGGGCTGGAGCAAACGCTGGCTGCGCCGTGGATGGGGTTGCATTCGGGGTAGCAGGTATTAGAATTCTGCAATACAGAATCTTTATTACGGAACAAAACCCGCATGATCCGCTCATTTTCCTGCGCAGATACCGAGGCGCTTTTTCACAGCCGAGCGACTCCTGCATTCAGGAATATCGAGCGCATGGCCCGGCGCAAACTGCTGCAACTGCACGCAGCCACCGAGTTGGCCAGCCTGCGCATCCCACCAGGCAACCAGCTTGAAGCTTTAAAAGGTGATCGCCGTGGGCAGCACAGCATCCGCATCAACGACCAGTGGCGCATCTGTTTTGTCTGGCACGACGATGGCCCTTATCGGGTTGAAATTGTGGACTACCACTAAGAGGAGCCTCCCATGACCGAACTACTCGACGAAATCCACCCCGGTGAAATCCTGCTGGAGGACTTCATGAAGCCGCTGGGCATCACCGCCCGCCTGCTGGCCACGGATATTGACGTGCCGCCCAGCCGCATCAGTGAACTGGTTCACGGCAAACGCCCCATCACCGCGGATACCGCTTTGCGGCTAGGCCTGTTCTTTGGAATGGAGCCACGCTTTTGGATGAACCTACAAACCGAATACGACATGCGTGTAGCCACCCGCACCTTGGCCGACAAAATCGCTCCCAGAGTACGGGCCTTTCACCCCCCGACTGCCGCTGCTTCATAGATTCAAATACATAGCTACTTGCGCTTATCCCATAAGCGATAAAACCACTTTTTATTCACAATGCACTACCGCGACCTGCGTGACTTTATCGCGCAACTGCAAAGCCAGGGCGAGCTGCGCCGCATCAGCGCCCCGGTTTCGCCCCACCTGGAAATGACCGCCCTGGCCGACCGCGTGCTGCGCTCGGGCGGCCCGGCGCTGTTGTTTGAAAACCCCACCGGCCACACCCTGCCCGTGTTGGCCAATTTGTTTGGCACGCCGCAGCGCGTGGCCCGCGCCCTGGGCGTGGCGGGCTTGCCAGAGATCCGCGCCTTTGGCGAAGTGCTGGCCGCGCTGAAAGAGCCCGAGCCGCCGCGCGGCATGAAAGACCTGTGGGGCCGGCGCGACCTGATCAAAACCCTGTGGAGCATGGCCCCCAGCAGCGTGCGCCGCCCGCCCTGCCAGGAGGTGGTGTGGACCGGTGCAGAGGTCGATTTAACGCGGCTGCCCATCCAGCACTGCTGGCCCGGCGACGTGGCCCCGCTCATCACCTGGGGGCTGACCATCACGCGCGGGCCGCATAAAAAGCGACAAAACCTGGGCATCTACCGCCAGCAGGTGATCGGCCACAACCAGCTCATCATGCGCTGGCTGGCGCACCGGGGCGGAGCGCTGGACTTTGCCGAGCACGCCCGCCAGCACCCCGGCCAGCCCTACCCCGTGGCGGTGGCCATCGGGGCCGATCCGGCGACCATCTTGGGGGCGGTCACGCCCGTGCCCGATACGCTGTCCGAGTACCAGTTTGCCGGCCTGCTGCGCGGTGCCCGCACCGAAGTGGCCGATGCCATGACCGTGCCGCTGCAAGTGCCCGCCAGCGCCGAAATCGTGCTGGAAGGCCACATCCACCCTGACCCCCACCACAAAAGCGGCTACCAGCACGCGCTGGAAGGGCCGTATGGCGACCACACCGGCTACTACAACGAGTGCGCCGAGTTTCCCGTCTTCACCGTCGAGCGCATCACCCAGCGCAGCGATGCCATTTACCACAGCACCTACACCGGCAAGCCGCCGGACGAACCGGCCATGCTCGGGCTGGCGCTCAACGAGTTGTTTGTGCCGCTGTTGCAACGCGCCTTCCCGGAGATCATTGATTTTTACCTGCCCCCCGAAGCCTGCAGCTACCGCATGGCCGTAGTCAGTATCAACAAGGCCTACGCGGGCCACGCGCGGCGCGTAATGATGGGGGTGTGGAGCCACCTGCGCCAGTTTCTCTACACCAAGTTCGTCGTCGTGGTCGATGAGGACATCGACGTGCGCTCCTGGCCCGAGGTCATCTGGGCCATGACCACGCGCATGGATCCCGTGCGCGACACCATGCTGCTGGAAAACACACCAATTGATTACCTGGACTTTGCCTCGCCCGTGAGCGGCCTGGGCGGCAAGATGGGACTGGACGCCACGAACAAATGGCCGGGCGAAACCCAGCGTGAATGGGGCCGCACCATGGCCATGGATGCCCAGGTGACGCAAAAAATGGCCGCGCTGGCCGAGCAACTGGGGCTATAAACTCCTGCCCCATGCTCTCTCCCTCCCCCCCCTCTGATTGGATACTGCGCTGGCAACATCTGCTGGCCCCACACTGCACAGTGCTGGACTTGGCGTGCGGAGCCGGTCGCCATCTGCGCCATTTTGCGCAGCGGGGGCACCGGGTCACCGGGGTTGATCGCAACGCCGAGGCCCTGGCCCCCCTGGCCCACCTGGGCGAAGTGCTGCCCGCCGATTTGGAAAACGGCCTCTGGCCCTTGGCGCAGCGCCAGTTTGCTGCCGTCATCGTGACCAACTACCTCTGGCGGCCCCGCTGGCCCCAATTGCGTGACTGCCTGGCCCCAGGTGGGGTGCTGCTGTACGAAACCTTTGCCCATGGCCACGCCGCCTATGGACACCCCAGGCGGGCAGAATTTTTATTGCAGCCGGGGGAGTTGCTCAGCCTGTGTGCTGGCTGGCACATCGTGGCGTACGAGCATGGCGTGCTAACCAGCCCAGGTTCTGCACGGGTGGTACAGCGCATTGCCGCCGTGCGTCCCGCATCCGATGCAGCGGACACCCTACTGCCACTGCAAGCCGAATAACGATTTGACCAAATGTTTCGTCAGATTAATCATTGTTTTGCCATAAATGGCAAAAATCGACGAAAAAATACCCCCATTCAGATCACTAAAATGGCGGTTTTCTTCTCCCCTCGGCTTTTTTTAGAATCGCAGAAATTTTTATGAGCACTCCCACCGTCGGCCTGCAAGGCAGCATCGTCGCCCTGATTACCCCCATGCTTGAAGACGGCAGCGTCGATTACCCCGCCCTGCGCAAGCTCATCGACTGGCACATTGCCGAAGGCACCGATTGCATTGGCGTGGTGGGCACCACCGGCGAATCGCCCACCGTGAACGTAGAAGAACATTGCGAAATCATTCGCGTGGCCGTCGAGCAAGCCGCCGGGCGCGTGCCCATCATGGCCGGTTGCGGTGGCAACAGCACGCGCGAAGCCATTGCCCTGGCGCAGTACGCCAAGCAAGTGGGGGCCGACAGCCAGCTGCAGGTGGTGCCCTACTACAACAAGCCCACCCAAGAAGGCATCTACCAGCACTACAAAGCCATTGCCGAGGCCGTAGGCGACCTGCCCATCGTGCTGTACAACGTGCCCGGGCGCACCGTCGCCGATATGCAAACTGAAACCGTGCTGCGCCTGGCACAGATCGACAGCATCATTGGCGTGAAAGAAGCCACCGGCAACATTGAACGCGCCCAGTGGCTGATTCGTGAAGTGCCCGCCGGCTTTGGCGTGTACTCGGGCGACGACCCCACCGCCGTGGCCCTGATGCTGTGCGGCGGCCACGGCAACATCTCCGTGACGGCCAACGTGGCCCCCCGCCTGATGAGCCAGCTGTGCAAAGCCGCCATCGCCGGTGACCGCGACACCGCGATGGCCATTCAGCGCCGCCTGCTGCCCGTACACCGCAGCCTGTTTGTCGAATCCAACCCCATCCCCGTGAAATGGGCCGTGGCCCGCCTGGGCCACTGCGGTGCCACCATGCGCCTGCCGCTGACCCCGTTCACGGAGCAAAATCACGCGGTGGTGGAATCGGCTTTGCAAGGTGCTGGCTTGCTCTAAACTCGCGGTTTGCCATTTTTTCGCAAAAATGGCTGCCCATTGAAATCCCCTAGGACCTTACCCAAGGAAACTCGCGTGAAAGTGCAACACCCCCTTGCCCGTGCTGGCGTAATTGGCTTGGCGCTTGCCGTGTCGGCCTGCTCCGTCATTCAAGAAGACAAGATCGACTACAAAAGCGCTCAAAAAGCCAGCACCCTGGAAGTGCCGCCGGATTTGACCCAGCTGTCCAAAGACACGCGCTACACCACCACGCAAGACAAGTCGGTATCGGCCCTGGCGCTGCAAGCCGGACAAGCGCAGGTGCCCACGGTTGAGCGCTCGGCCCCCTTGCAAGTGGGTGATGTGCAAATTCTGCGTGAAGGCGACAAGCGCTGGCTGCTGGTGAATCGCCCCGTCGAGCAACTGTGGGAGCCCGCCCGCGAGTTCTGGATTGACCATGGCTTTAACCTCGAACAGGAAAAGCCCGACCTGGGCATCCTGGAAACCGATTGGGCAGAAAACCGCGCCAAGCTGCCCCAGGACGTGATCCGCAAAACCCTGGGCAAGGTGTTCGACTCGTTGTACTCGACCAGCGAGCGCGATAAATTTCGCACCCGCTTAGAGCGCCGCGCCGACGGTAAGACCGAAATCTTCATCACCCACCGGGGCATGGAAGAGGTGTACAGCTCCAGCCAGAAAGACTCCACCGTCTGGCAACCGCGCGGTGCTGACCCGGAGCTGGAAACCGAATTTCTGCGCCGCCTGATGATCAAACTGGGCACCAGCGAAGAGCAATCCAAAGCCTTGGTCGCTTCGGCAGCAGCCCAAGGTGGCAACACAACCAGCAGCGTCAAAATCATCACCGTCGCAGATGCCCCGGCCCTGGCGATGCAAGAGCCATTTGACCGCGCTTGGCGCATTGTGGGCGTGGCCTTGGATCGCACGGGCTTCACCGTGGAAGACCGCGACCGCAGCAAAGGGCTGTACTACGTGCGCTATGTGCAAGCCAACAAGGCCGAAACCACCAAGGAAAAACAAGGCTGGTTTGCCCGCAAGTTCAGCAGCAAGAAGCAAGCCGAGAACACCCCCCACCAATACCAAATTGCCGTGCGCAGCGAAGGCGCAAGCAGCCAAGTGCTGGTCTTGAATGCCCAGGGTCAGCCCGAAACCACCAAAGCGGCACAAAACATTGTGCGGGTGCTGGCCGAAGACCTGAAGTAGTCCTCCAACCAACGACGGCCACCACCGCTGGTGCCATCCCCAAACCAAAACCAAGACAAAACCGCTGCCTAGGCAGCGGTTTTTTTATTGGCCAGCGCCCACCACGCTGCCGGGCAGCACCAATAAAAAAACCTGCTTAAGCAAGCAGGCTTTTTTGTGGTGAGCGCGAATTACTTGGCGGCTTCGGTAGCGGCTTTGGCAGCAGCGTCAGCAGCTTCTTTGGCAGCATCTGTAGCGTTGTCCAGGGCTTCTTTGGCAGCGTCAGCAGCAGCTTCTACTTTTTCGCCAGCCTCAGCAGCGGTGTCTTTGGCAGCATCGGCGGCATCCGTAGCAGCGGCTTGCGCTTTGTCGCCAGCTTCTTCAACAGCGGCAGTGGCAGCGGTTGCGGCCTGGCCAGCAGCTTCTTTGGCGGCATCAGTGGCTTCAACAGCAGCGTCTTTGGCAGCTTCAACGGCTTGCTCAACCGCAGGTGCGGGAGCGGGCGCAGCAGCTTCTTCTTTTTGACCGCAAGCGGTCAAGGCGAAAGCGGCAAGCAAGGAGGCCAGCAGGACGGATTTTTTCATGAAAAACACCTCTCAAAAGGATTGTTGTCAATAGAGCAAAACGCTAGTTCAGTGAGAAACCGGGTGCTACTGTAGCTGAATTTGATTTAACACAACCGAACCTATCGCCATTAACGAGGCACTTGCCCATTCGGTTTACCCAAATTTAAAAATATTTTGCGTTTTGCCTGCTGCGCAGCACCAGCCTGTGCAGCGGGTGTGAAAGAACCGAAGACCGTCCATGGCAAGAAAAAAGCCCGTTTCTATTGGGGGAAACGGGCTTTTAGAGGATTCGCTGAGATTCAGCGGTTTTTGTTAGTGGTGCGCGGGGGGGGACTCGAACCCCCACACCATTGCTGGCGTCAGGACCTAAACCTGGTGCGTCTACCAATTTCGCCACCCGCGCTTGGGCAGAATAAAAGCGGGCACAAGAATCCGCCTTTATCAGCTGCCAAGCCGACTATTGTAGTGGCGAAATACAAACCACCAGGGCTTAGTCTGCTCTTTTTTACTCCCCTGCGGCCGGTTGTGGGCGTTGCACACGAAACCAGGCTGCGTACATGGCCGGCAACGTCAAGAGCGTGAGCACCGTTGCCAACATCAATCCGCCCATGATCGCCACGGCCATCGGCCCCCAAAACACGCTGCGCGACAAAGGCACCATTGCCAACACCGCCGCCGCTGCCGTCAAGGCAATGGGGCGCAGGCGGCGCACGGCAGCTTCGACAATCGCATCCCAAGCGGGCACGCCCCGGGCGCGGTCGGTTTCGATCTGGTCGATCAGGATCACCGAGTTG
>JAANMY010001667.1_pt1 | contig 23797 bp, 16 predicted proteins | sample 7279691 | NCBI WGS metagenome assembly JAANMY01 (sample SAMN14094543, study PRJNA606508) | bioreactor metagenome | isolation source: A lab-scale SPAN reactor treating ammonium-rich wastewater day 388 | place: Ireland: Galway | collected 2018-02-07
CTTTATTTTGGCTCCCCGACCTGGGCTCGAACCAGGGACCTGCGGATTAACAGTCCGTCGCTCTACCGACTGAGCTATCAGGGAATATTCGGTAACTATCTATTTAAATTTTGGCTCCCCGACCTGGGCTCGAACCAGGGACCTGCGGATTAACAGTCCGTCGCTCTACCGACTGAGCTATCAGGGAAGAGCCGCGATTATAGGCATGGAATTTTGGCTTTCGCAACAAAGTGGGGAAATTTTTTAATTTTTTGCGGTTGCTGTGGGTGGTTCGGGTCTGCGCCACAGCCACAGCAGCACGCCGGCCATGCAGCTGCTGGCCAGCATGGGGGCCCACCAGGGCTGGGCCAGCCACCACAAGATGGCGGCGCTCAACGCCATGGTGATGGCCGCGCTGTATTTGGCGCGGCGGCTGACGTAGCCGCCGGCCTCCCAGTTGCGCAGCATGGGGCCAAACAGTTTGTGGCGGTGCAGCCAGGCATGGATGCGTGGGCTGCTGCGGGCGGCGGCCCAGCTGGCCATCAAGATAAAGACGGTGGTGGGCAGGCCCGGCAGAAAGACACCGACAATGCCCAGGCCCAGGCACAGCAGTGCAAAAAAACGTAGCACCCACCGCATGATGGGGCTAGGGTGGCTGGTGCTAGCCGGTACAGATTGTTGTGGGGCTTGCGGTAAGCGCACTGTTTTTTTGGGGCGCGGCGGTTTGCTGGGGGGCAGCGGGGGCTGCTGCGCCTGCCAGGCGGGCAAGGCGGCGTGGATGAGCGCGGGGGCGTGGGCATCGTTGGCGGCGTAGCGCACTTGCGCCGGGCTGAGTGTTGGCGCGGCCCAGTTGCTGGTGCTGGTGCGTTTGGATTTGCTAAAGCTGCGCTGCAATACGATGGCCATGGCAGCGCGCACGCCGGTATTGTGGCCAAAGCCGTGGTGGCGAAAGACTTTGTCCAGGTCCAGCACGTTGGCCGGTTGTACGCCCAGGCGCTGGGGCAGGGTGCGCAAATCGTTGTCCAGGCCGAAGCCGACTTTGGTGATGTGGGGCGCTGCCAGTACCTCGCGGGCCAGCGCCAGGGCCTGGGGGTGGCGCAGTTGCAGCACCCAGGCCGCGCGGGGTGTGGCCAGTTGCACGATGTGGGGGCCGTCGTCGTGCTGGCCGGCGCGGAAGATGGGCTTGCTCTCGGTATCAAAGCCCAGGGCGCTGGCCGCGAGCAAGGCGGCGCGGGCTTGCGCCCATTCTGCGGCCGTGGCCGGCACCTGGATGGCGCTGTCTGGCAGGGGGGTCCAGGGCGGGAGCAGGGCGCTGTCGGCCTTGTTGGGGGCGGTGCGGCGCGGCATGGGTTTCTTTGATTCGATAGCTTTTGGCGCTTTTATTTATTGGATTTATTGGGCTTTTTGCCTTTTTTCTATTTAAATATCAGCGGATTATGCTACTTTATTCTTAGCAGGCCGGGTGCGGTAGAACTGCAGGGGCTGCTCGTGCATTTGGCGCTCGTGCTGGTGCAGGACGGATTTTTTCATCTTGCCCACGACGTGCATTTCGCAGGGTTTGCAGTCGAAGACGAGTTTGAGCTTTTCCTTGCCGTTGATCAGCTGCAGCGGCTCGGCCTTGATGGTGCCTTTCACGCCGACCACGCCTTTGGCCTGTTTGGGGCACAGGCTCATGGAAAAGCGCACGCAGTGCTTGGTGATCATCAGGCTGACTTCGCCTTCTTCCTCTTTGCTTTCGTAGGCCGCGTCGATCACTTTGACGCCGTGCTTGACGTAGAAGTCGTGCGCCTGGTGGTTGAAGACGTTGGCCAGGTAGGTCAGCGTGTCTTCGGGGAAGGGCACGGGCGGCTGCACGGGCGTGGCGCGGGGCAGGCGGGCCAGCCCCTGGGCGCGGGCGCTCTCCAGGGCCGCCACGGCATCGCGGCGCAGCTGGTTGAGGGCCGATGCGGGCACAAACCAGGGCTGGCTCAGTTGCAGGGCGATGTCGTGCGCTGCAAAAATAGTTGCGCCAAAGCGGCCCAGTTGCTCGCGCAGCGTGGCCTCGGCCTGGGCGGCGTCGGTGGCGGCTTGGTGGGGCTGGGCGATGTGGGCGTGGCCGGTAAAGCCGTCCTCGTCGGTCAGCGTCAGCGCGAAGCCGTCCGGGGTTTCGCTGAAGCTGGCCCACAGGCCGATGCGCCGGTCGCTGGATTTTTTCTCGAGGGTGCGGTTCCAGGCCATGTCGCGGTTGCGGTTGATTTCCAGGCCCTTGCGCAAGTCTTTGAAGCTGGTCAGCGCATCTTTGGGGAAGATGCGCCAGATGCCTTTTTTGGCATGGACGCATTCGGCGCGATTGACGTGGATGCCCACCAGTTCTTTTTGCAGGTCGTAGTAGCACAGGCCGTCGCCGTTGTGCAGTTGGGTGGTTTTGTCGCTGACTTCCAGCTCAAACCACTTATCGCCTGCGGGCCCGATCTGCGTCACCCAGCCGATGGCGCGGCCCGGCGTTTTGGGCGTATCAAAGGCACCGATGTCGATCTGGCGGCCCTGCACGAAGTAGTCGGTAAATTCGCGGTTGAAGTTTTGGTCCGGGTCGGGCGTGAAGCTGAAGGTGGTGCGCCCCGAGGCGGCGCGGGTGAATTCGCCTTCTTCGACGATTTCGTCCAGCAGCTTGCGGTAATGGGCGGTGATGTTTTTCACATAGCCCATGTCTTTGTAGCGCCCTTCGATTTTGAAGCTGCGCACGCCCGCACTGATTAATGCGCGCAGGTTGTTGCTTTGGTTGTTGTCTTTCATCGACAGCACGTGCTTTTCGTGCGCAAGGATGCGGCCCTGGGCATCGAGCACTTCGTAGGGCAGGCGGCAGGCCTGGTTGCAGTCGCCCCGGTTGGCGCTGCGCCCGGTGTGCGCGTGGCTGATGAAGCACTGGCCCGAGTAGGCCACGCACAGCGCCCCATGCACGAAAAACTCGATCGTCGTGCTGGGCTGGAGCGCGTCGCGGATGGCGGCAATCTGCGCCAGGTCCAGCTCGCGCGCCGGGACGATTTGCGAGAAGCCCACGTCTTGCAAAAACCGGGCTTTTTCGGGCGTGCGGATGTCGGTTTGCGTGCTGGCGTGCAGCTGGATGGGGGGTAAATCCAGCTGCAGCAGGCCCATGTCCTGCACGATCAGGGCATCGGCCCCGGCCTCGTACACCTGCCAGGCCATGCGCCGGGCCTCTTCCAGCTCATCGTCGCGCAGGATGGTGTTCAGGGTGATGAAGATGCGGCTGTGAAAGCGGTGCGCGTGGGCGATCAGGCGCTCTAAATCGGCCAGGGCATTGCCCGCTGTGGCACGGGCACCAAAGGCGGGGCCGCCGATATAGACGGCATCGGCACCGTGGTTGATGGCCTCAATACCGATATCGGCGTTGCGGGCGGGGGCAAGCAGTTCAAGCTGGTGGGGCAGGAGAGACATAGGGCGCGAATTATCCCTGCGGGCGCGATCAGGCGTGCAGGGCGGGGGCTTGTGGTAGGGGCTGGGCCTGTCGCGGCGGATAATGCGCCGCCTATGTCCGAGCCTTTTTTTTCCGATCCTGCCGCAGTGTCTGAAGGCGCTGAAACCGACCAGCACTGGATGCGCCACGCCCTGCGCTTGGCCCGGCAAGCGGCGGCGGCCGGTGAGGTGCCCGTGGGGGCCGTGGTGGTCAAAGGCGGGCAGGTGCTGGGCGAGGGCTTTAACGCTCCCATTGGCCAGCATGACCCCACCGCCCATGCCGAGGTGCAGGCGCTGCGCCAGGCGGCCCAGCGGCTGGGCAACTACCGGCTGGACGGCTGCACTCTGTATGTCACGTTGGAGCCGTGCACCATGTGCAGCGGGGCGCTGCTCAACGCCCGCATCGCCCGGGTGGTGTATGGGGCGCGGGAGCCTAAAACCGGGGCGGCGGGGTCGGTGCTGGATGTGTTTGCGCTGCCGCAGCTCAATGCCCACACCACCATGGAGGGCGGCGTTTTGGCCGAGGAGTGTGCGGCGGTGCTGGCTGAATTTTTTCAGCAACGCCGCCAGCAGCAGCGCCAGCAGGCCCAGCCGCTGCGCCCGGATGCTGTGCGCACGCCCGAGCGCTGTTTTGCCCCCGATCCGGCGTGGCTCTGGGCGGCGCGGTATGTGGCCGATCTGCCCGGCCTGGCCGGATTGCGGCTGCACTATGTGGACGAAGGCCCCCCCACGGCCCCCGCCTGGGTGCTGCTGCACGATGGGGTGGGCAGCAGCTATGGCCTGCGCTATCTGGTGGCCGCGCTGTTGCAAGCGGGGCAACGGGTGGTGGCGGTGGATTTGCCCGGCTTTGGGCGCAGTGACAAGCCCAAAAAAACGCAATGGCATTTACCGCAAAAACATACGCAGATAGTGCGTGAGCTGCTCTTGTTTTTAAAAATTGATCAGCCCCGCTGGGTGGTGCAGGAGGGGGCGGCCGCCGTCTTGCCCGCCCTTGCCGGCCCAGCGTGGGACTGGTGCCTGCAAGGCCCGGCCCCGCTGGGTGCCGCAGCGCAGGCCCCGTTCCCTGATGCTGGGCACCGCGCTGGCCCCCGGGCCTGGGCGCAGTGGCCGGTGCAGGCCACGGTGGCGCGTTGGCATGGCACGGTGCCGCACGATGCCGCCACTGCGCAGGTGCAGGTCAGGGCGGCTATGGAATACTTCGGCACTTAGTTTTTCAATGGCCTTTGGGCCTGCCCTCTACCGTGTCTTCTCACCATCCTGCCCACGATTCCCAGCATGGCCATGACCATGCACACTCCCACCACCACCCCCAAGCGTGTGACTGCCCCCACCACCACCCCACGGGCGCACGGCATATTTATGTCTATGCCCCGTCTGGGGTGATTCGCGACAAGGCCGCGTTTCGGCGCGGGGTGCGCCGCCTGGAGGCCATGGGCCACTGCGTTGAGGTGGATGCCGATGCCCTGGCCCGCGACCAACGCTTTGCCGGTGACGATGCCACGCGCCTGGCCGCCTTGCACCGTGCCGCCGCCAGTGGGGCCGACGTGGCGCTGATGGCCCGGGGCGGTTATGGCCTGACGCGCCTGTTGCCCGCCATTGATTACGCCGCCGTGGCCAAGGCTGTCAGCCAAGGTACGCAGTTTGTGGGCATGAGTGATTTCACCGCCTTGCAAAACGCCTTGCTGGGACAGACCGGGGCGGTCAGCTGGGCCGGACCGCTGCTGTGCGCCGACTTTGGTGCCAAAGATGGGGTGGATGAGATCTGCCAGGCCTTTTTTGAAGACCTGCTGTGCGGCCAGGGCGAGGGCGCAGGCTGGCGGCTGCCCAAAGAGCGCGGCGCGGCCACGGCGCAGCCCGAGGGGGTGGACATTCCTGGTGCGGCGATTTTGTGGGGCAGCAATTTGGCGGTGCTGGTGTCCTTGCTGGGCACGCCTTACTTTCCGCAGATTGACGGCGGGATTTTGTTCTTAGAAGACGTGGGCGAACACCCCTACCGCATCGAGCGCATGCTCACCCAGCTGCTGCACGCCGGGGTGCTGGCGCGGCAAAAGGCGATTGTGTTGGGCCAGTTCACCGACTACAGCCTGAGCCGTCACGATGCCGGTTTCAAGCTGCAAACCGTGGTGGACCGGCTGCGCGGACAAGTGGCCTGCCCGGTGCTGACTGGCCTGCCGTTTGGCCATGTGCCCACCAAGGTGCTGCTGCCGGTCGGGGCCACGGTGTCGCTGTCGGTTCAGGGGCGGGAGGCGCTGCTCTACTGGGGGCATGTGTAAGATCATGAACACGTTCTAGGAACGTGAATACGTTCTAGGCGGGTTTGCTGAAGGCAGAAGCATGCGTGGCCACGGTAAATTCATCATAGTTAATATTTAATAGGCTTCCATTTTTAAAAAAAATTAACAATCTATCGACGCTTGCCAATGTTAGAGTTTTGTTACTGGCTGAAATGCAATGAAGTGGGCTTGGTGGTGTGCCCTTTCAGCGGTACAGAACAATGCATATAAAGCAAAAATGGCTATGAAACAAAGAGATAGTTTGTGGGGGCTGCGCTTAGGTGTGGGGGCTGTGCTTGGCGCGTTATCGCTACAGGCAGTGTCGCAAGAGGCCGTGCTGGTGTCCGACGTTGGCGCTGCGCGGGTTCAACAGGCGGCGCAGGGGCAGCCGCCGCTGCCCGTCTCGCACTGGCGGCCACGGTTGCAGGATTTGGGGCTGGGCGGTGTGGTGCGCTTGCGCGGTACGCAAAGCGAGGTCAGCGTAGGTCTTGGCATTCGCCGCGATGAGCAGGTGGAGCTGGCCCGTTTGCGTTTGCAATTTACCCTCTCCCCGGCGCTGCTGGCCGATTTGTCGCACCTGAAGGTGTCGTTCAACGACCAGCTGATCCAGACCATTGTGTTGCCCAAAGAGCGCTTGGGCCTGATGCACCAGGTGGAGCTGGACATTCCCCCGGCCTATTTTGCCGATTACAACCGTTTGCAGTTTCAGTTCATCGGGCACTACACCCTGGAATGTGAGGACCAGGAGCATTCCAGCCTGTGGGCCGAAATCAGTGGCCAAAGTCGGCTGGATCTGACGCTGCGCCGCCTGCCCTTGAAAACGGACTTGGCCTTACTGCCAGCACCGTTTTTTGATCCCCGTGATAGCCGCCCGGTGCAGGTGCCAATTGTGTATGCGGCCCGCCCCAACCAGGGCGAGCTCAAAGCCGCTGGCACCGTGGCGGGTTGGTTGGGGGCGTTGGCTGCGTACCGGGGCACCGAGCTGTCGGTGCTGGAAAATGAGTTGCCCCTGCGCTCGGCGATTGTGATTGCCACCAATGCCCACCGCCCTGACTTTTTGCACGACCTCCCACCTGTAGAGCAGCCTACCTTGAGCATGGTGGATCACCCCCTGGTACCGGGGACGCAACTGCTGCTGGTTTTGGGCAAGGATGAGGCGCAGGTGGAGCAAGCGGCCCAGGTGTTGGCGCTGGGCAAGGCCGCTTTGTCCGGGCGCAGTTTGCAGGTGACGCAATTTGAATTTCCTGCGCTGCGAGCGGCCTACGATGCCCCGCGCTGGATTTCCTCAAAGCGTGTGGTGCCGCTGGGGGAGTTGGTGGAGCGCCCTGAAGAGCTGCAATTGCGTGGCACCACCCTGTACGACACGATTCGCATTAACGCCCGCATGGCCCCGGATTTATTTACCTGGAATGCCAAAGGCGTGCCCCTTCAGTTGCAGTACCGGTACACGCCGACCCCGCTGTCCGATCGGGGGGCGTTGAATGTGGCACTCAATGACCAGTTTTTGCGCTCTTACCGCCTGTACGCCAGTGGGGACAGCCAGGGCAAGGTCAGCGCCCTGCTGCCCTTGGTGGAGGATTCCCCAGGCCAGACCCGCTCGACGATGAAGATTCCGGCCTTCATGGTGGGTGGCGACAACCAAATGCAATTTACCTTTGCCATCCCGCCAGCGGACTTGGGGCGCTGCCGCGCCACCCAGCCGGTGGAATTGCGGGCGGCGCTGGATCCGCAATCGACCATCGACCTCACTGGGTTTGACCACTACATCGCCATGCCCAATTTGGCCGCTTTTGCCAATACCGGCTTTCCGTTTACCAAATACGCCGATCTGGCCCAGACCGCAATTGTGCTACCCAGCCAACCCACGGTGGCCGATGTGCAAACCTACTTGGCCGCCGTGGCCCGCATGGCCGCCTCGACGGGCTATGCGGGAACGCGCTTTGCCTTGCTCTCCAGCGACAGCATTGACCAGGCCAAAGACCGCGATATTTTGCTGATCACCCATGGGGAGCAGGACAGCGTGTTGCAGCAATGGCAGGCCGATCTGCCTGCGCTGCTGGCAGCGGGTCAGCGCTCGGTGCAACCCCTGGCGCGGGGCTTGAACCGGTTTAACGAGCTGTTCCGCCTGGGGGAAGGCGCTCCCACAACAGTGACTGCTGGTATGACCACCCTTGAAGGCGATGGGCCATTGGCGGCGGTGGTTGGGCTGCAATCGCCGTTTACCAAAGGGCGCAGCGTGGTGGCCTTGACCGCGACGAATGCCCAGGCCATGGATTGGATCGGCAAAGGGCTGACCGAGCGCGGCCGGTTGGAGCAGTTGCATGGTGATTTGAGCCTGCTGCGCGGCGACGTGGTCGAGAGTTTTCGCATCAACCCGGTGTATTACGTGGGGGATTTGCCTTGGTACAAATGGGCGTGGTTCCATCTGCACAGCCACCCCTTCTTATTGGCGGCGCTGGGTATTTTTTCCGGCTTGATCGTCACCTTGATGGCCTACGGCAGCTTGCGGGCCATGGCCCGTCGCCGTCTGGAGCGTGATGATGCTTAAGACCGGGGGCCGCAGCCATCCATCGCGCCGTGTGCTGTTGCAACACACGCTGTTGCTCAGTGCGCTGGGCTGGCCCGCCCTGGCTGGGGCCAATCCCAAGCCAAACCCCAAGCCATCCGCACAGCGGGCGGGGGCCTGGGCGGATTGGGACACCTTTGCCCAACGCTTTTTGCAGCCCGATGGCCGGGTGCTGGCCAATGCGCAAGGGCAAACCCACTCTGAGGCGCAAAGCTACGCCTTGATGTTTGCCCTGATTGCCAATGACCACCCCCGGTTCAAAACCATCCTGCGCTGGACAGAAGACAATCTGTGCGCCGGGGATGTGACCACCCGCCTGCCCGCCTGGCTCTGGGGCCAACAAGACGATGGCCAGTGGGGGGTGCTGGACAGCAATGCCGCCTCGGATGCCGATGTCTGGATTGCTTACGCCTTGATTGAGGCTGGGCGGCTGTGGAATGTGCGCCGCTACCGCGCGCTGGGCCGCAGCTTGGCGCAGCGAATTTTGGCCGAAGAAACCGCAGACCTGCCGGGCCTGGGCCACACCCTGTTGCCCGGGCCGGTGGGTTTTGTGGTGGAGGCCGGGCAACGCTGGCGGCTCAACCCCAGCTACTTGCCGCTGCAGGCGCTGCGCCGCTTGGCCGCGGTGGCCCCGGCGCAGACGGCGGCGCAGTGGCAATCCTTGCTGCACAGCAGCCAGCGGGTGCTTATCGAATCCGCCCCCCGAGGGTTTGCACCCGATTGGGTGCTGTACGCTGCAGATCAGGGCTTTGTGCCCGACCACCAAGGCGAGCAGCAAGCCCTGGGCGCGTACAACGCCATCCGGGTGTATTTATGGGCCGGCATGCTGGCCCCGCAAGACCCGGCCCATGCGCCGCTGCTGCAAGCCTTGGCCCCCATGGTTGAGCGGGTCGCTGCCTTGGGCTACCCGCCAGAGATGGTCGATAGCGTCACCGGCGTGGTGCAAGGCGCTGGCGGTGGGGGCTTTGCCGCTGCTTTGCTGCCCTTGCTGCAGGCCGCGCAAGCGACGCAGGCGCTGGCGGTGCAGCAACAGTATGTGGCAGACCACCCGCCCCAACCCGATGCCTATTACGGCGGCTGCCTCATGCTGTGGGGCCAAGGCTGGATGCAGGGCCGCTACCGCTTTGCTGCGGATGGCCAGCTGCTGGTGCCCTGGGGAGACGCCGCATGAAACCGCCGCGTTTGCGCTGGACCCCCTTGGCCGTGTGCCTGGGGGCCTGGGGCCTGGGCGCGGTACAGGCCCAGGCCCAGGCCCAGGCCCAGGCCCAGCCCCCGCTGCCAGCGGTCAGCCCGGCCCCGCCGCTGCGCTTGGCCTCGGGCCTGGCCTTTAGCCTTGCGCTGGGCGAAGCCGCCGCCCCCAAGCGCCCGGGCCGCGCAGCGGCCGTGGCGCAGCAGGTGCGCCTGGCACCGTCGCCTGAGCTGGAGCAAACCCCGAGCAGTGCCGCTGCGGGCGTGGAGGATTTATTGCGCAATGCCCGCCGCTGGCTGGTTCAGGGGCGTGTGGATTTGGCCCGGCAGAACATTGAAAAACTCCTCTTGGCCAACCCCCAATCGCCTGCCGGTTGGGCCGAGCTGGGCAATATCGCACTGCTGGAGCAGCAACCCGAGGAAGCGCAAACAATCCTCGATCGCCTGCGCCAGCAACACCCGCAAGCGTCGGCAACCCACGACCTGGCCGCCCTGGTGCGCGTGTACGGGGCCGAGCAAGAGGAATTGGCCCGCATGCGCCTGCTGGCGCGCGCCGGCCGGGAAAAAGAAGCGGCGGAAATTGCCCGCGCCCTGTTCCCGGATGGCCCGCCGCAAACGGGCACCTTGGGCATGGAGTACTACCGCATCGTTGCGCGCACCGATCTGGGGCCCCAAGCCAGCAGTGCCACGCGCCAGGCGGCGCAAAGCATGTACGAGCAGACGGGGGAGCTGGAATACCGCCTGATCGCCTTGGAGATTGACCAAGCCCAAGGCGCACCGGCGCTGCCCTTGGCGCAGGCCGTGGAACAACTGGCGGGCCAGCCCGGCATCGACCCCTACCGGCTGCGCGATGTATGGCGGCGCATTCTGGAGCGCCTGCCTGCCAGCGTGGCCGCCCAGCAGCGGCTCAAAGCCTACCTGCGGCGCTACCCCGACGATACGGCCGTGGCCGAGCTGCTCCAACAAGCCCAAGACCCCATCAACCTGAGCTTGGCTGCGGCCGAGCAAGCCTTGGAGGCAGACCAGACGGCCCAGGCCGAAGCCTATCTGCACACCGTGCTCAAGCAGCGCCCCCAAGCGCCGCAGGCCCTGGGAATGCTGGGGCAAATCCGTTTTCGCCAATCGCGCTATGCCGAGGCCCAGCAATTGCTGGGCTTGGCAGCGCAGCACTCCGACGAAGAAAAATGGCGCGATCTGTTGGCATCGGCCCGGTTCTGGGGGCTGCTGCAGCAAGCCGATAGCGCCCAAGCCGCCGGGCAGTTGGAGCAGGCCGCGGCCTGGGCTACCCAGGCGCTGCGCCTGCAGCCGAGCAATCCCGAAGCGCTTGCCACCCTGGGCCAAATCCGCGCCGCGCAAGGCCAGGCCGAGGTGGCACGGCAGTTATTCCGCCAAGCCCTGGTGGCCCAGCCTGGGCACAGTGCTGCGCTGCGCGGCATGGTCGGTGTGCTGATTCGTGCCGGGCGCTTGGAGGCGGCCCAGGCGGCTTTGGACGAATATGGCCACCAGGCCAACACCAGCGCGGACGGCCGCGCCCTGCGCAACGAGCTGCGGGCAACGGTGCTCAGTGCCCAGGCCGATCTGTTGGTGGCCAAAGCACAACCGGGGGCCGCTTTGCGCCTGCTGGAAGAAGCCGCCGATTTCACCCCCGCCGACCCGTGGCTGCGCCACCGCATCGCCCGCATTTACCTGGAGCTTGCCCAGCCGCACGAGGCGCTGCAAGTCATGGACGAAGGCATGGCCCACGATGACCGCTCGGTTGAAATGCGCTTTGCCCGGGCCTTGATCCGCAATGCCGCCAATGATTACGCTGGGGCGGTTCAAGATTTAGAGCATGTACCGCTTGCACAGCGTACAGATGCTATGCAATCACTCCTTAAATCATCGACAGTGCAAGCGCAAATAGCTTCAATAAATAAAGCAGGGGCCAATGCAGCAGCCCTGCTGGCCGAGGCTGAAAACACCGCTGGCGATGATGACCGCCTGCTTTGGGCCGTGGCCAATGCCTGGTTTGACCAGGGCGAAGCGGCCCAGGCGGTGGCGGTGTTTGACCGCCTGGCCCAGCGCCTGGGCGGCCCAGACAAGCTGCCCCCCGCCGTGCGTTTAGACCATGCGGCCTTGCTCGCGCGGGCGCGGCAGGCGGCGATGGATGAGCGCCTGGCCACGCTGTTGCCCGCCTTGCACGCCCTGCCGGGCTGGGAGCCCCCCGAAGCCCAACGCTTGGCCGAACTGACGCTGACCCAGCGCGAGCGGGCCGTGGAGGCCTTGGCCGCCGCAGGGCAACTGCCCCAGGCGCGTGCGCTGGCCAGCGCCCCCCTGTGGGGGCTGCAGCACCTGCCCCCTGGCCAGGCCGATTTGGGCCAAGGCCGCCTGCACTTGGCCGCCAACGATTGGGCGCAGGCCGAGCACGCCTTGCGCCAAGCCCAAGCCGCCTTGCCCGACAACCCCGAGGTGCGCCTGGCCCTGGGCGATGCCTATGCCCGCCAAGGCCAGCGCCAGGCCGCGTATGCGCAAGCCCAGTGGCTGCAGGCGCATTTGCCCCAAAGCGCCACCACCGATCAATTGGCCTTGCTGCGCCTGCTGCAGCGCATTCCTGCGCTGGAGGCGGCCAACGCCCTGGCGCAAAAGCTGCTGGCCACCGCGCCCCAAGACATCCCCGTGCTGCTGCACGCCGCCCGCCTGGAGCGGGCGCAAGACCGCTACGCCCAGGCGCTGGGCCACTTCCAGACCGCGCAAAAACAAGAGCGCCAAACGCAGGAAGACAGTGCGTATATCGCCGAAAACATTGCTGCCATTGAAGCGCGTCGCCAAGCCTGGATCGAGACCGGCGTGGTGCGGGTGGGCAAGTCTTCGACCGAGGGCATCTCTTCTTTGCACGGCCACGAAATCCCCACCGTGGCCTGGTGGCCCAAAGGTTATGCGGGGCACTACTTTTTGCATGCCGACCGGGTGCAGCTCCATGCCGGGCGCTTGCCCTTGGCCCAAAGCGATGCCTTGGAATATGGCCAGGTGGCAGCCTGGCCCAGCAGCGCCTACCCCACCTCGCCTGGCACGCCGCGCGGCCATGGGATGAACCTGGGCTTTGGCTACCGGGGCACGGGCCTGGAGTGGGATGTGGGCGTGATTGGCGCGGGCATGCCGGTGACCAACCTGGTGGGCGGTGTCTCGTACGGGGAATGGAATGAGGATTTCAACTACCGCGTTGAGCTATCGCGCCGCCCCATCACCGGCAGCTTGCTGTCCTACGCCGGGGCGCACGACCCGATCACCGGCAACACCTGGGGCGGGGTGGTCGCCACCGGCCTCAGTGGCCGCGTGGGCCGGCCGATGGGGCCGGTGAGCACCTCGCTGTCGGCCAGCTTTGCCGTGCTGCAAGGCAAAAACGTGCAAAACAACACCCGCTTGCAATTGCGGGCGGCCGCAGACCGCGATGTGTGGCAGGGAAAGTACAGCACGGTGAATGCCGGGCTGGCCCTGTCGTACTGGAGCTATGGCAAAGACCTGTCGGAGTACACCTGGGGCCATGGGGGCTACTACAGCCCGAAAAACTACCTTTCCCTGAGCCTGCCCATCGAGTGGGGCGGTCGGCGCAACAAACTCACTTGGCTGGTGCGCGGGGCGCTGTCGTTTTCCAGCAGCTCCAGCCAGGCCAGCCCTTACTACCCCGGCAGTGCCGCACTGCAAGGGCAGGCCCAGGCGCAAGGCGTTTCCCCTTTCTTTGACGGGGGGCGCAGCAGTGGCCTGGGGCGCTCCTTGCGCAGCGTGGTGGAGTACCAGGTCACCCGCAATCTGGCCCTGGGGGCGCAGCTGTCGCTGGACCGCTCGGCGTACTACGCCCCCACCAATGCCCTGCTGTACATGCGCTGGCTCATTGACCCGGTGCGCGCGCCCTTGGCGGACCGACCGCGCCCGGTGCAGCCCTATTCGGATTTTTGAGATGGCAAACACTATGACGGCAAGAAAAGACAGGCGCTCGTGGTGGCAGCGTTTTTGGCGGGTTGCGGCCCAGCCTGCCCAGCCGGTGTCGGTGGGCATGGATGGCCTGCCCGCTGGGGTGGGGGTGCTGCCTGTGGGGGCACCCGCTGTGCTATTGGCCGCCGATGAAGCCAGCAGCCAAGTGTGGGGGCCCTTGGTGCTGCAAAGCCTGCTGGCCGCTGGCCCGGTGCTGGTGCTGGCGGCCAGCGCCCAGCAGGCCGATGCCCTGTGGCAGCACGCCCCTTTGCGCCAAGCCTATGCGGCGGGCCAGTTGCAGGTGATGCTGTTCCCGGCCAAGCAACAAGCTGTGCTGCGCCAAGAAAATTTGGGAGCCTGGGCCAACGAAGTGCGCCGCGCAGGCTTGGCCGCTGGGGCGAGTCTGTGCATTTTGGATGCCCGGGCCATGTTCTCGGGCGCATCGCAAGCGCAACTGCGCAGTTTGGGCGGGCAGCTGCGCCGCTTTGCCAAACGCCACGCCTGGCCCATCGTGCTGATGCTGCCCTTGGCCCCTCCAGCCGGTGAGGGGGGCGCTGCCCTGCAGGCCTCTGTGGCCGAGGCGGAGCAGCTGGCCAGCGCGGCCCGTTCGGCCAGCCTGGGCCTGGGCCATGTGGCCACGCTGGAGCACACCGGCGACCATCCAGTGTTGGCCCTGCACAGTTGGGATGGCCCCCAGGGTATGGTGTTTCATATGCGCTATGACCTGCACATGCAGGCCGGGCGGTTGTGCTATGCGGGCAGCTACTCGCATGGCGAGGTGCCGGTGCTGGTGCAAGCGCCCGATCTGGAGGTGGTGTACACCACCACCGCCTGTGTGCCCCCGCCCATTGAGGTGCCCGCGCACTGGGTGGTGCTGCCCGACTGGGCCGCCTTAGAACACGCCGCCCAGCAGGCCAAGGGGGCCACGGTGCTGCTGGATGTGGGCGAACCGCAGGCCTTTGATGCCTTGTGCGCTCTGGTGTACCGCCTGCGCAGCCGCCTGGCCCCCAGCGTCAAAATCATTGTGCGCGAGACCTCGGGCAAATTGCGCGCGCACAGCGAGCAGGCTTTGCTGCACTTGGGGGTCACGGCGGTGGCCTACCGCGAGCTGGGTTTTGCCCGCCTGCTGCGCATGATTGCCTCGGCACGCACCTTGGTCCACACCCAGCCAGTGCAAGGCACGATGGAGCAGGTGCTGGGGGCCTTTGCCCCCGCCCATGTGCGCGGCTACCAAGCCCCGGCGGCGTTTGAACAAGCAGCCCGCCAGATGCTGCAGCGCAGCCGGGCGGTGGGGTTGGTCCACTCCCTGGTGCATTTGCAGCTGTTGCCCCGAATTGCCCATGTGGACGCACTCAAAGCCTGTCGCGTTTTGCGCAATGGCGATTTGGTCACCGCCGATGCCCAGGGGTTGCAGCTCTTTTTATTCGCCTGTACGCCTTCGGATGTGCCCTACGCCCTGAACAATATGTTTGCCCTGCCGCTGGAGCAATTGTTTGCGGCGCAAACGGTCGATAGTTCCGAGGTCGGCATTGCCCACGCCTTGCAGCAATTGCGCACCCAGGCCGCACGCTTGCCGGATTACACAGTGGCCTTGCAGGCGGCAGCCGCTGCGGTGGTTGATCTTGCTGTTGAGCCTGCTGCAGCCCCTGTGGTGGCGGCAGCACCGGCGGCGATGACGCTGCTGCCGCCGATGGCCCCCCCGCCGCCCCAGACAGAGCCTGCCGCACAGTCTTGGCGTGCCCACCCGATTGGGCGGCGCAGCACAAAAATTTTGGAGTCCAGTGTATGAGCGGTTGGTATTTGGCCCTGGGTGTGACCCTGGGGGCCGCGTTGGGCACCATCGTCTGGCGCCACAGTGGTTTGTCGGCCTTGTCCCGCAGGCCCCGGTATTTGCAACCCTACCGCATGCCTGCCGAGCGTGCGCCTGGGCAGCCGGAGTAAGCCATGCGTACGGTGGCTTTTGTTTCGGCCCTGGGGGGCGTTGGGTGTACCACCTTGGTGGCGCACAGTGCGGCGTTGCTGGCCGAGCGCGGGCACCCCGTGGTAGCGCTGGAGTTGAGTGCGCAAAACACCCTGGGCCTGTACCTGGGCATGCGCGAGCAACCCCCAACGGGGTGGCACAGCGCCGTGCAAGCCGGTGGCTGGTTGGGCGATGCGGCACTGGAAAATGCCGATGGCGTGCGCTTGCTAGCGCATGGGCCGTGCGCTGCCCCGCTGCCCCTGGCCGCCCCTTGGCTGGCGCAGCAATTGCAGGCTTTGGATGTGCCTAACTCCACGGTGGTTCTGCTGGACGCCCCGCCCCTGCCTGCCCCCTTGGCACAGCAAGCGCTGGCCTGCGCCGATGTGGTGCTGGTGGTGCTGGACGCGGCTTGGCGTGCCGTGTACTTGCACGCGTCGTTGCAGGCCTTGCTGGCCGGTTTGCAACCACACCAGCGCGTGGGAATGGTGGTCACCGGGGTGGACCCGCGCAGCCCCAGCCGCCGCGATGCCTTGGCCCAGTTGCGCTTGCAGTGGCCTGGGCAGCTGTTGCCCTACGTCCTGCACCAGGACGAACACCTGCCCCAGGCCCAGGCGCAGGGCCTGTGCGTACACCAGATGGCCCCCTACGCCCAAGCCGCCCACGACTTGCAAGGCATTGCCAACTGGCTGGAGCAGACCTTGGCCCAGCTGCCGCTGGTGCGGCCCCAAGGAGGTGTTTGATGGGGCCACAGTACGCTCTTGCATGGCTGCGCCAGGTGCTGGGGGTGCCCCAGGCCGCCCCGTGGTGGCAGTGGGTGTGGCGGGCCTTGGTACTGCCCCCAGAGCAGCGCCCCCAGGGGTGGCCGTTGTTGGCCTGGTTGGGGCAGCATATTGCTACAGTATTAAAAGCTGTTTCCGTTGTGTTTAAATTGATTTTGGAGCCGTTACGCATCACTTTACGCGGATTGGATGCGCTAGCAGCTCTTATAAATAAGCCAAAAACCACGGCGCGGATCGAGCACTCCGTGCAGCTGCTGATGCGGTATCCCAGCCTGCGCTGGCTGTCTTTGGGCCTGGCCATGGTGGCGGCGGTGCTGGTGATGACGACACCGTTCAACTGGTTTGGCCAGCTGTTGTTTTTTATTTTTGCCTGGGCCTTGTCCTTGGTGGTGCGGCGTTTGCCGGGGCGCTTTCCCTCGCTGGCCCTGGCGGCCATCAGTTTGCTGGCCACCGGCCGCTATGCCTGGTGGCGGGTGACGACGACGCTGGAGTTCGATACCTTGGCGCAAGCCTTTTTGGGCTATGGCTTGCTGGCGGCCGAGGCCTACACCTGGTTGATCGTGGTGTTGGGTTTTATTCAGACGGCGTGGCCGCTCAAGCGTGCGCCGGCCCCTTTGCAAGGCGCGCCCCAGTCCTGGCCCACCGTGGATGTGTTCATTCCCACCTACAACGAGCCGCTGTCCGTCGTGCGCCCGACGGTGCTGGCGGCCATGGCGCTGGATTGGCCGGCCGATCGCTTTAAGGTCTATCTCCTGGACGATGGTCGGCGCGATGAATTTCGAGCGTTTGCGGCCGAAGTGGGGGTGCAGTACATCATCCGTCCGGACAACCACCATGCCAAGGCGGGCAACCTGAACCATGCCTTGCAGAAAACCGATGGGGAGCTGGTCGCCATTTTTGACTGCGACCACCTGCCCACGCGCTCGTTCTTGAAAACCGCCGTGGGCTGGTTTCAGCGCGATCCAAAGTGCGCCATGCTGCAAACGCCGCACCATTTCTTCTCGCCCGACCCGTTTGAGCGCAACCTGGGCACCTTTCGGCGCGTGCCCAATGAAGGGGCCTTGTTTTACGGCCTGATTCAAGATGGCAACGATTTTTGGAATGCCACGTTTTTCTGCGGCTCGTGTGCCGTGATTCGCCGCGAGCCATTGATGGAAGTGGGCGGCATTGCCGTTGAAACCGTGACCGAAGATGCGCACACCGCCCTCAAGCTGCACCGCCGGGGCTACACCACGGCCTATATCAACGAAGCCCAGGCGGCGGGACTGGCCACGGAAAGCCTCTCGGCCCACGTGGGCCAGCGCATTCGCTGGGCGCGGGGCATGGCACAGATTTTCCGCACCGACAACCCCCTGCTGGGCAAAGGGCTGACGCTGTGGCAACGCATTTGCTACAGCAATGCCATGCTGCACTTTTTCTTTGGGCTGCCGCGCTTGGTGTTTTTGACGGCCCCCATGGCGTATTTGTTTTTCCACATTTACATCATCCACGCGCATGCGTTTTTGCTGGCGCTGTATGTGCTGCCTTACATCGTGCAAGCCGGGGTGGCCAACGCCCACGTACAAGGCAAATACCGCCACACCTTCTGGGCCGAGGTGTACGAGACGGTGCTGGCCTGGTACGTGGCCCTGCCCACCACCTTGGCCATCATCAACCCCAAGCTGGGCAAGTTCAACGTCACGGCCAAGGGCGGGCTGGTGGAGCGCTCCTACTTTGACTGGACCACCTCTTTGCCCTACACCATTTTGATGGTGCTGAACATCGCCGCCTTTGGCGTGGGCCTGGTGCGCCTGTTTTGGTGGAACACCGACGAGACTTCCACGGTGGTGATGAACTTGATTTGGACCGCCTACAGCCTGTTCATGCTGGGGGCCGCCGTTGGCGTGGCTGCTGAATCGCGCCAGGTGCGCAAAATGCACCGGGTCGCTGCCACCTTGCCCGCCACCTTGTACCTGCCCGATGGCCGCGCCCTGCACGCCACGTGCACGGACTATTCCCTCAGTGGCCTGGGGCTGCAGCTGCAACAAGTGCCGTCGGCACAGTGGCAGGCCTTGCCGGTGGGCACCGAGGTGCATGTCGGCCTGTGGTGGGACGATTGCGAACACGCCTTCCCCGCCAAGGTCATGCTCGACCCGGGCCAGGGCACGCTGGGCGTGGAGTTTGAAAACCTCTCGAAAGAGCAGCAAATCGCCCTGGTGCAGTGCACCTTTGCCCGCCCCGATTCCTGGACGCACTGGAATGACAACCAAGAACCAGACCGCCCGCTGCTGGGGCTGCAGGAAATTACCCACCTGGGTGCCCAGGGCTACCACACCATGTGGACGGCCCTGAAAAACCAGCTGCGCGATCGCTTCGTGAAAAATCGCCCCGCCTCTGTGCCGACCTGACCCCAACCCACCCCCACTATGCACCACTGGAGTTTTTATTTTTTGGCCAAGCTGGGCTTGTTTTATGCCGGGCGCATGAACTTTCATTGGCCAGCCAACCTGCTACTGGCCCTGGGCTTGCTGTGGCCGCTGGCCCCCGGGCGGGTGCGCACCGTGCGCGCCTGGGTGGCCTGGCCCCTGGCCTTGGGCTTGCTGTATTACGACTCTTACCTACCGGCGATGGGCCGGGTGCTGTCGCAAGTGACCGCCTTGGCGCAGTTTCGGCTGGATTATTTGGCCGAGCTGCTGCAGCGGGCGGTGGAGGTGCGCACCCTGGTGGCAGCCCTGGCGCTGGTGGCGGTGTATTTGCTGTTGGCGCGGCGCATTCGGTTTGCCACGGTGGTTTTTTTGGGGATTTTCAGCGTGCCTGTGGCCGCACTGTGGAGCGCCGCCCCTGCGCCTGCCACCATCACCTTGGTGCAGGCCGATGGGCAAACCCTGGTGCAAACCCCCGATGCGCAGTTACAAGCCTTTTATGCCAGCCAAGCCCAGCGCCAGCTCACCCCGGCCCCCCAGGCCGCCCCGCCTTTTGACATTGTGGTGCTGCAGGTGTGCTCCTTGTCGTGGGACGACATGGAGTTTGTCGGCCTGCGGGACCACCCTTTGCTGCAGCGTTTTGATGTGGTGTTCACCCAATTCAACAGTGCGGCCAGCTACAGCGGCCCGGCGGCCTTGCGCCTGACGCGGGGGGCGTGCGGCCAAACTTCGCACCATGACCTGTACGAAGGCGGGGATGCCGCCTGTTACCTCTTCCCCAGCCTGGAGGCCTTGGGCTACACCGCCCAGGGCCTGCTCAACCACGATGGGGTGTTTGACGACTTTGCCAAGACGCTGCAAGCGCGCGGTGGCCTGGCGGGGCGGCTGCAGAACCCGCAGGGCGTGCCCATTGCCATGCGCAATTTTGATGGTTCACCGATTTATGCCGACGGAGCCTTGCTCAGCCGCTGGTGGCAGCAACGCCAAACCCAAGGGCCGCAGCCGGTGGCGCTGTACTACAACACCGTGAGCCTGCATGACGGCAATCGCATCGAGGGGGTGGCCTCGCGCTCCAGCCTGGACACTTACAAACCCCGCCTGAGCAAATTGCTGGCCGACTTTGACCAGTTTCTGACCGAATTGGAACGCACCGGCCGCCCCGTGGCGGTGCTGCTCATGCCCGAGCATGGCGCTGCCTTGCGCGGCGATAAATACCAAATCTCGGGGATGCGCGAAATTCCGAACCCGCGCATCACCCTGGTGCCCGCCGCTTTAAAGCTGATTGGCCTGCCCACTGCGAATGCACCCAATGCATCCGATGCACCCAATGGACACCCCCCGGCACCGCTGACCGTGGAGGCCCCCGTCAGCTACTACGATGTCAATCGACTGGTGTTCGATCTGATTGAGCGCAGTCCGTTTGCGGCGGATGCCCCGCCCTGGGCCGAGCGCCTGCAAACGCTGACATCGACCGCGTTTGTCGCCGAAAACGACGATGTGGTGATGATGCGAGCGCCCGATGGGGGCGGGTACCTGATGCGCTCGGGCAAAAGTTCTGCCTGGGTGAACTATGCCCCGTGAGGGGGCTTGCCCGCTGGCTCCGGGCGCAGGTAGCCGATGAATTTCGGGAAGTGCTCGGCCACGGCCGGGCCATCGAATCTCCAGCCTTGGCATTCGCCTAAGAACAAGGGGGGGGTGTCGCCCCCGGTGCTAAAGGCCGCGCCAATGCTCTGAAACGCGGCGGTGGCCATGTTCATCAGCAGCTCGCGCATATGGGTGCAACCGGCCACTTTTCCCAGATTGGCCTCAATCGCTTTGCGCCAGCCCTTGGCCATGCAGCAGCCGACCATGCGCTGCATGGCATCCAGGGCAGCGGGGCAGCCTTGGATGGGGTGGGCATCCATGGCCGCTTCAATGGCGTGGACGACCAAGCGCGTATCCACGGTCACGCGGATGTGCATGTGGTGAATGGGCTCACCGGCACGGAAGATGCCGCTGCCCAATCGGGGGACATCCATGGCCTTGGTGTCGATCAGCTCCCCTTCTACATCCCACAGGCCATCGCTGCGCTCAAAGCTTTGGTAGCGCACGCTGCGGATGTGGCGGGGTTGGCGGTCAATCGTCGGGGCAGATAAAGGCATGGCAAGAAAATTCAGCAAAAAAACCGGCCGATTGTGCAAACCCTTGCCATGGTGTGCAGTCACTCTGGTATTGGCATTTTTAGGATTAAATAGCGCTTTTGCCTTTTATTTATAAGCGCTTGCAGCTATTGAATTTAATTATTTTTAATGCAATCAGCGCCGCATTGCAAGCCTTGTGCAAGACAGCTGGGCCTAAAATGCGCGGTTTTCGTGCGGCATCCAGAGGCAGCAAGTCTTTCGGAAGCCGTGATTTTTCACTTCTCTTGTGTGATCAGCATGTCTTTCGAAAAAGTCACCCCCGGCAAAAATGCCCCTGAAACCTTTAACGTGGTGATTGAAATTGCCGCCAATTCCGACCCCGTCAAGTACGAAGTCGATAAAGAAACCGGCTGCGTGTTTGTCGATCGCTTCATGGGCACCGCCATGCACTACCCCTGCAACTACGGGTACGTGCCCCAAACCCTGGCCGGTGACGGCGATCCGGTGGACGTGCTGGTGCTGACCCCCTTCCCCCTGCCCAGCGGCGTGGTCGTGCCCTGCCGCGCCATCGGCATCCTGGAGATGGAAGACGAGTCCGGCGTGGACGGCAAAGTGCTGGCCGTGCCCACCAAAAAAATCCTGCCCGCTTACGACAAAATCGAAACCCTGGACGATGTGCACACGCTGACCTTGCAGCAAATTGCCCACTTCTTTGAGCACTACAAAGACTTGGAAAAAGGCAAATGGGTCAAAGTGCTGGGCTGGAAAGGCGTGGACGCAGCGCACAAAGAAATCGTCGATGGCATGGCCAACTACCAAGGCTAAGCCGCTGGCGCTGCGGGCTTAAAGCCCAACACCGCCCACCAACGCCCATCACCAGGCAGTCTGCGGACTGCCTTTTTTGTGGGCGGCGCTGGCGCTGGGGCGTGAGCGCCGATAATCGCCGGTTTTGGTTTTACAAAGGGGCAGCGGTGCACACAGCGGAGCAAACAGCCGTGCAAACGCAACTACGCGTACTGCAAAGCAATGGGGTGTTGGGCGATTGGGCGGCCAATGTGCAGCAATTAACCACGGCGGCCGAGCAAGCCCAGCGCGATGGCGTGGCCTGCCTGGTGCCCCCGGCCCTGGCCCTGTGTGGCAGCCCCGTGGCGGGCGACTATGTGCTGCGCCCCAGCTTTTTGGCAGCGGTGCAAACCGCCTTGCACCAGCTCATCAGCGCCAGCACCGCCTGGCCCGATGTGGCGCTGGTGCTGTCCTACCCCGCAGTGCAAGACGGCGTGCTGGTGCATGCCGTCAGCGTGGTGCGCAATGGGGCGCAGATTGCCCACGGCGGCCAGCAGCATCTGCAGGGCGATGCCGCCTTGCTGCGCCATTGCCAGCCCATGGTGGCCGCACCGTGCCAGTTCAGCATTGGCGCAACCCGGCTGGCCGTGCTGCTGGGCCAAGATGCACTCACCCCGGCCTGCGTCCACGCGGCGGCGGCCTGCGCGCAGGTGATTGTGGCCTTGCCCCTGCAAGCCTTTTATGCCGGCCAACCCCAGGCGCTGGAGGCCGCGCTGGCCGCGCAAGCCCAGGCGGTGCAGCGGCCCGTGGTCAGCAGCCAGTGGGCGGGCGGGTTTGACCACTGGGTGTTTGCCGGGGGCAGTGTGGCCAGCAATCGGCACGGGCACGTGGTGCAAAGACTAGAATATTTCATAGCTGCTTGCGCTGATATAACAATAAAAAATGACGATTTGTCAGAAAATTCCTTATATCCAGTGCCGGAGCCACTCTGTATTTTGTGGCAAGCGCTGGTGCAGGCGGTGCGCGATTACGTAGAAAAAAACCGCTTTCCCGGCGTGCTGCTGGGCCTGTCCGGCGGCATTGATTCGGCCCTGGTGCTGGCCATTGCCGTCGATGCCCTGGGCCCGCAGCGCGTGCGCACGGTGATGATGCCCTCGCCCTACACGGCCGACATCAGCTGGAAAGATGCCCAAGCCATGGCCGATGGCCTGGGCGTGCGCCACGATGTGATTGAAATTACCCCCCAGGTGCAAGCGTTTGAAACCGCTTTGGCCCCGCTGTTTGCGGGCACCCAGATGGACACCACCGAAGAAAACCTGCAGGCCCGCTGCCGGGGCACGCTGCTGATGGCGCTGTCGAACAAATTTGGCCACGTGGTGCTGACCACCAGCAACAAAAGCGAGGTGGCCATGGGCTACGGCACCTTGTACGGCGATATGGCCGGCGGCTTTGCCGTGCTGTGCGATGTCTGGAAAACCGAGGTGTTTGCCCTGGCCCGCTGGCGCAATGCGCACGACCCGTTGCATACGGGGTGGGTGGCACCGATCCCCGAGCGCATCATCACCCGCCCGCCCAGCGCCGAGCTGCGCCCCGATCAAAAAGACGAAGACAGCCTGCCGCCCTACGAGGTGCTCGATGCCCTGCTGCGCCAGTACCTGGAGCACAACGCCAGCCCGGCCCAGCTGGAGGCGGCGGGCTATGCCCCCGAGGTGGTGGCAAAAACTTTGCGCCTGCTGCGCCTGAGTGAGTACAAACGCCGCCAAGGCCCCGGCGGGCCGCGCCTGTCGGCCACGGCATTTACCCGCGACTGGCAGATTCCGATGACGCATCGTTTTACCGGTTAGCCCTTTATTTTTCTGTGCTACTAGCTATTGTTATTTTTCTGGAGTTGTTATGAAAATGATCACCGCCATCATCAAGCCCTTCAAGCTCGAAGACGTGCGCGAGGCTTTGGCCGAGTGCGGCACCGTCGGCTTGACGGTGACCGAGGTCAAAGGCTTTGGCCGCCAAAAAGGCCACACCGAGCTGTACCGGGGCGCGGAATACGTGGTGGATTTTTTGCCCAAGGTGAAGGTGGAGGTGGTGGTGAACGATGCCGACGTGGATCGCTGCCTGGATGCCATCGTCAGCGCCGCCCGCACCGGCAAAATTGGTGACGGCAAAATCTTTGTCACCTCGGTGGAGCGTGTGATCCGGGTGCGCACCGGCGAGCTGGACGAGGCAGCGATTTAAGAACGTGTTCACGTTCTCAGAACGTGTTCACGATCTCCTTATGGGTGTGCGGGCGCGGCTTCGGGCGGTCTGCGTCGTTGCAAATCCTCGCAATAGCCAAGCTATTGCTGTGGTTTG
>JAANMY010001668.1_pt1 | contig 23782 bp, 23 predicted proteins | sample 7279691 | NCBI WGS metagenome assembly JAANMY01 (sample SAMN14094543, study PRJNA606508) | bioreactor metagenome | isolation source: A lab-scale SPAN reactor treating ammonium-rich wastewater day 388 | place: Ireland: Galway | collected 2018-02-07
CTACGCCGGCTGGGCGATGTACGAGCCGGTCCATGGCCGCAACGTGCAGCAGCGCTATCTCGCACTCGAGCGTGCCACCCTCGCCGAGTAACGCCGCACCACGCTCGCCGAGTGACCCCGCGCCGTCACTCGCCTGCCCGTCGCTCATGGCGTCGGCACCCGGGCGATGAACTGGCCGAAGGCGCGCGGACCGTCGCCGGTGCGCGCCTCGGCGATCACCTTCAGGCTCGCGACGTCGATGCGCACCAGGCTGTTGTCGAACCAGTTCGCGACATACACGCTGGCACCGTCGGCGGAGCTGGCGATGCCTTCCGGATATTCCCCGGTGGGCAGGTCGGCGATCTTCTGCCAGTTGTCGAGGTCGATCACCGACACCGTGCCCACGTACTGGTTGGTGACGAAGGCGCGTCCGCCAGCGAAGGCCACGGCATAAGGTCGCTCGCCCACCGCGACCGTAGTGCGCACCGCGCGCCGGGCGACGTCGATCACCGTGACCGCGTCCGCGCCGACATCGGTGCTCAGCACATGGGCGCCATCCGGCGTGAAGCCGATGCCGAAGGGCCGCGCGCCGGTCGGCACGGTGGCGAGCAGCGTGTTGTCCGCGGTGGAAAACAGCGACACCTGGTCGCTGTCGCGATCGGCCGAGGCGAGCAGGCTGCCGTCGGGCGACACCGCCAGCCCCGAGGGCGAGGCGCCGGTCTTGAGCTCGGCCATTCGCGCGCCGGTGTCCGGGTCGACCACGAACACCCGCCCCGCATACCAGTCGGCGACGTACAGCGGCTTGCCTGCGGGATGCACGGCGATGCCCAGCGGCCCGCCCTCGAGCGCGATCTGCCGCAACACGGCCGGCGGGTCGGTGCCGAGCACGGTGACGAAGGCACCCTCCGGGCTGCTGACGTACACATGGCGGCCATCGGGCGCGGCCGCCACGCCGGCAGGCTTGCCCGCAACCGGCAGCGTGGCGAGCACCGCCATCTGCGGCAGCGCCACCACCGACACGGTCTGGGCCGACTGATTGGTGACGAAGGCGCGCTCATCTGCCGCCGCGGGCGTGGCACAAAGCACGGCAGCGAACAAGGCCGCAACCTGCTGGCGGGTTCCCATCGCACGCACCTGCACGCCTTGCTCCGCGCTCACGGCCGGCTCACCTCTCCCTCACTTGGCCCTCATCTTTCCATCTCCGCCTTCAGCGCATCGAGGCCGCCCCTGTACACCCCGGTCACCGCGTCGATCGCCGCCTGGTCGTTCAGTTCGGGCGGCGGATCGTTGTTCGGGAAGCCGCGGTAGAAGGCCCCGCGCCACTGCACCTTCGACTTGCCCTCGCCGTCCGCGGTGACGGTGAGGTGCGAGGTGTAGTTGCTCACCGGCAGCACCTTCACGTCCACCTCGGTGATCTTGTACGAGTAGGTCATGCCCTCGGCGTTGTAGCGCGTGAGTTGCTCGGCGATCGTCGGGTCGCCCGCGGCCTTCAGCACCAGCACGCGGTTGGCGCCGACCTCGTTGCCGCCTTGGCCTTCGGTGCGCGCCACCACCGGGAGCCAGGACATGTCGTGGAAGTTCGCCACCCGCGCCCACACCTTGGCGGCCGGTGCGGCGATGTCGACCGTCAGCTCGACCTTCTGCCGGCTCGGCCCGTGCGCCCACGCGCTGCCGGCGAATACCGCGGACAAGGCCACCACCAGTACATCCCTGCGAGTCAGTTTCATGTTGTCTCCACCATCGTTGTCGTCATGAGTCAGCCCGGTTTTCCGGTGCGCTTGAGCATGCCGCGCTGCGGGTCGTAGCCCCAGGCGGCAAGCAGGAAGAAGGCCACCAGGCAGCCGGCGACGATCGCGAGCGACGGCAGCGCCACCTGGCCGTGCAGCGCGAAGCGCGTCGCCTCGACCGCGTGGGTGAATGGGTTCCAGGTGGCCAGAAAATGGATCACGCGCGCGCCGGATTCCTCCAGCTTCCACAGCGGATAGAGCGCGGGCGAGATGAAGAACATCGGGAAGATGACGAAATTCATCGTGCCGGCGAAGTTCTCGAGCTGGCGCACATTGACCGACAGCAACAGCCCGAGCGCGCCGAGCATCATCCCCGACAGCACCAGCACCGGGAGCGCGTACAGCCAGCCGATGAACGGCACCTCGACCTCGAACAGCGCGGCGATGATCAGGAACACATAGGCCTGCAGCACCGACAGTAGCGTGCCGGCGAGCAGCTTGCAGAACAGCAGGTACCAGCGTGGCAGGGGCGCGGTGAGCAGCAGCCGCATCACGCCCATCTCGCGGTCGTACACCATGGCGAGCGAGGACTGCATGCCATTGAACAGCAGCACCATGCCGAGCAGCCCCGGCACGATGTAGGTCTGGTACGGGATGTAGGTGTTATACGGCGGAATGATCGACACCCCGAACACGTTCTGGAACCCGGCGGCGAACACCACCAGCCACAGCAGCGGCCGCACCAGCGCCGAGGCCAGCCGCCCGCCCTGGCGGAGGAACTTGGCCACCTCGCGGCTGGTGACGGCCTGCAGCGCAAGCCAGGCGTGGGCGAGCCTCATGCCCCGCCCTCCCCGGCCCCGAGGTACTCAGCGCCCATTGCGCACCCGATCATCCGCAATCTCATTGCCCACCTCGTCTGCCGTGCGCGATCAAGGCTTGCACTCGCTGTCACGCCGGTCGAAGCCGAGCGTGTCCATGTTGTTGGTCTGGTGCAGGAAGCCCTGGATCGGCGCGCGCTCGATCACCGCGTTGTGGGTGGCGATCAGCAGCGGCTGGCGCAGTTGGCGGTCCCAGTCACGGAAGTACAGGCGGTTGCCCTTGAAGCCGTCGATGGTGATGTCCTCGCCGCCGAGGTAGGCGACCAGCTTGGCGAAGGGCGCGTTCTCGGTGCGCACCACCGCCTCCACCACCGCCTTCACCGCGATCCACGCCGCCCAGTCGGCGCTGCCCATGTGGCGCCCGGCCTGCTTCTCGAAGCGGCTGGTGAGCTGCGGCGCACCGTGGCGCGGCCAGGCCCAGTGCCAGGCCTCGGCGACCAGGCCCTCGGCGCCCACCACCGGGCGCGGGCGCACGGTGTCGTAGCGCACGCTGCGCGCGAACTCGCCGTCGCTGTCGGCGACGAAGACGACGTCATAGTCTGCGCCCGCGGTCAGCAGGCCGACGTTGCCGAGCTCGCGCTGGCGCGGGTCGTTGCTGAGCAGGAAGTCCTTCTTCGCCACGATCTTCAGGCCCAGCCGGCGCGCGGAGTTCTCGAAGGCGGCGCCGATCAGCTTGTCGTTGTCGAGCGGGCCCTGCAGCAGCAGCACGTTGCGCCACTTCTTGAACACCAGGAACTGCGCGATCGCATCGGTCTGCATGCCGTGGTTGGGCAGCGTGTGGTAGAGGTGGGCCTGGCACTGCGCCTGGCGCAGCGCGTCGTCGGGCGCCGAGACGTTGAACAGCAGCAGCTCGCGCCCGCGGGTGGCGGCGGCGACCTCGGCCACCACCTTGCCGGGCGCGTCGATCAGGAAGTAGCGCACCCCCTCGGCGTGCAGCTTGTCGAGCTCGGTCACCAGCGCCGCGGCGTCGGCGCCGCGCGCGCGCGCGAGTTCGAAGCTCACCCCCAGCGCCTGGCCGACGAAACGCGCCTCGCGCAGCGCCACCTCGGCGCCGGCGAAAGGCGGACCGAAGGGACGCGACAGGGTGCGGTAGAAGGTCTTCTTCTCGTCGTAGCGCGCATCCTTGTTCAGCTCGAGGTAGCCGAAGCGGATCACCTCGGCCGCCCCCGCCGCCAGCGCGAAGAGCAGCATCGTTGCCGCAGTCAGGATGTGCATCAGCGCACGCAGGTTCATGTGGACATCTCCGGGGAGCGATTCAGGATGCGATCGGCCGCGGCCGTGGGAGCGGGCAAGCCCGCCCCCACGGCCATGCCGCCTCAGTCGTCGATCACCGCGGTGTGCGGCACGCGACCCACCGCCACCGAGCGCAGCACCTTGCTGGTCTTCGTATCGACGATGGAGACGTCGTCCGACAGGCCATTGACCACCACCAGCATCGATTCGTCGCGGTTGAGCGTCACCCCCCAGGCGCGGCTACCGACCAGCACGTAGTCCCTGACCTTGCGCGTGGCGACATCGACCACCGCGAAGTGGTTGGCGCGGCCGAGCGTCACGTAAGCGGTCTTGCCGTCGCGGGTCATGGTGATACCCACCGGGGTCACGTCGTCGCTGCGAAAGCCCTTGGGCTCGAAGCTGATGGTTTCCTTGATGGTGTTGTTCTTCGCGTCAAGCACGGTCACCGAGGCGCCGAGCTCGTTGGTCACCCACACCTCGCTGCCGTCGGGCGTGTCGGCGAAGCGGCGCGGGCGGTTGCCGACCACGACGTTGGCGAGGATCTGGTTGTTCGCGGTGTCGATGACATGGACCATGTTGGCCACTTCCGAGGTCACGTAGAGCCGGCTGCCGTCCTTGCTCACCAGCACGCCCTCGGGCTCCTCGCCGACCTCGATCTGGGCGATGACCTTGTTCCCGGCGACATCGACCACCGACACGGCGGCGTCCTCCTCGTTGGAGACGAAGATCTTGCTGCCGTCCTTGCTGAAGTCGAACATCTCCGGGTCTTCGCCGACGTCGATGCTGCGCACGACCTCGAGCCTGGCGATGTCGATCACGTCCACCCGCTCGCTGTTGCTGGCGATGACGAATATCTGCGCGCGGTCGGCGGAGAGCTTCATGTCGCGCGGACGCTCGCCGGTGGGGATGGCCTTGACGACCTGGAAGCTCTTGCCATCGAGCACGGTGACCGCGTTGTCGTTCTCGCTGCTGACGAAGATGTAGCCGGTGTCCTTGGCCAGCGCGGCGCCGGCGGGCAGGCCGAGCATCACGGTGGTGGCCACGGCGCAGCCCAGGGTCTTCAGTCGGGTCATTGTTGTCGTCTCCTCGTTGGTGTTGTTGAAGCAACGGCTGTCACTGCGTGAAACGCGGGCAAGCACCCGCAAGAAAAATCCATGCCAGATCGATGCGCCCTGGCTCATCCAGCCGGGTTCAGGCGGACTCCACCGCCTGCCCGCTGCGCGTCATCTTGAGGAAGGCCTCGGCCAGGGTGGCGCAACCGGAGGCCGCCACCAGCGCGGCCGGCGTGCCGTGGGCGAGTAGCTCGCCCTTGTGCAGTACCAGCACGCGGTCGGCGGCCTCGGCCTCGTCCACCAGGTGCGAGGCCCACAGCACGCCGACGCCGCCGGTGCGCAGCGCCAGCACCTCGTCGAGCAGGTGCCGGCGCGAGGCCGGGTCCAGGCCGACCGTGGCCTCGTCCATCAGCAGCACCGAGGGCTGGTGCACCAGCGCGCGCGCGAGTTCCACCTTGCGCCGGTTGCCCCCCGAAAGCTCGCGCACGCGATCGCCGCGGCGCTCGGCCAGGCCGAGGCGGGCGAGCGCATCGGCAATGCGGGCCTTCGCCTGCGCGCCGCCGATGCCGTGCAGGCGGGCGTGGAAGACGAGGTTGGCCTCCACGCTCAGGTCCAGGTCCAGCGTCATCTGCTGGAACACCACGCCGATGCGGCCGAGCGCGCGCACCGGTGCCACCCGCATGTTCTGCCCGCACACGTGCACCTCGCCGGCGTCGGCGTTGAACAAGCCCGTGAGCAACTGGAACAGCGTGCTCTTGCCCGCGCCGTTGGGGCCGAGCAGGGCGACGAACTCGCCGGCGCGCACCTCGAGGTCCACGCCCTTGAGCGCCGGGCGCGCGCCGTAGGACTTGCTCACCCCCCGCACCGACAGCAGGACCTCGCCCACCGCGGCCGCAAGCTGCTGCCCTGCCGTCGTCGTAGTTTCGCCGTTCGCCATGTTCGCGCTGTTCATTGCGCCGCTCTCCTTGCGCTCGCCGCCGCTTCGCCGGCAACGCGCTTCCGCTCGAAGCTTGCATCAGGGCTCGCCGCATGCCTCGGCGGCGCATCATCGCCCTTTTCGCCGTTCTCGCCGTTCTCGCCTTTCTCGCCGTTCGCCAGCCCGCCCAGCAGCTCAGGATGCCGCGCCAGCAGCGCCTGATAAAGGCGATCGACCGCCGGCGAGGCCGCATCGCGCGGACGCGGCAGGTCCACCGCCAGGTCCAGCACCACCCGCCCCGGCGCCGCCGACAGGAAGCACACCCGATCGGCGAGCGCGAGCGCCTCGCGCAGATCGTGGGTGACGAACAGCACGCTCGCGCCGCAGCGCTGCCACTGCTCGACCAGCATCTCGCGCAGCCGGTTGGCGGTGGGCGTGTCCAGCGACACGAAGGGCTCGTCCATCAGCAGCAGCTCGGGCTCGTTGATGAAGGCGCGCGCCAGCGCCACCCGCCGCATCATCCCGCCCGACAGCCGCGCGGGCCAGGCGTCGAGCACGTCGCCAAGCTCCATCGCGCGCAGCAGCGCGATCGCCCGCTCGCGCTGGCGCACCGCATCGCCCTCGCTCGCCGCCCCCTCGCTCGCCGCCCCCTCGCGCGCTACCAGCAGCACGTTGTCGAGCACGCTCATCCACGGCATCAGCCGCGGCTCCTGGAACATGAAGCCGACGTCCTCGGGGAAGGCGCCGTTCATCGCCACCCGCCCTTCCATGTCACGGTCGAGCCCGCCGACGATGTTGAGCAAGGTGCTCTTGCCGCAGCCCGACGGCCCCACCACGCACACGAACTCGCCGGGCTGCACCGTCAGGCGCAGCCCGGACAGCGCCAGGTGCGGACGACCACCGCGGTCGGGATAACACTTGCGATCAATCTGGATCTCGAGCATCGCTCAGGCCCTCCACCCGGTCAGCCGGCGCTCGAGCGGGCGCAGCACCCAGGCCTCGACGACCAGCACCACCGCGGCAAACGCGAGCGTGTAGGCGAGGATGCCGGTGATGTCGAAGAACTGGAAGAACACGTTCAACTGGAAGCCTACGCCTTCGCTGCGGCCGAGCAGTTCGACCACCAGCACGATCTTCCAGATCAGCGAAAGACCGGAGCGCGCCGCCGCCATCAGGTAGGGCACGAGCTGCGGCAGATACACGCGCAGGAAGGTGGTGCGCCGCGACAGCCGGTAGGCGCGGGCGACGTCGAGCAGCTTGGGATCAACCGCACGCGCCCCCTCGCGCACGGTGACGATGACGGTCGGGATCTTGTTGATCGCCACCGCCAGGATCGCCGCCCAGTCGTTGAGGCCGAACCACACGTAGCACAGGATGATGGTGACCAGCGCCGGAATGTTGAGCCCGAGCACCAGCCAGGCGTCGAAGAAGGCGTCGAGGTTGCGCCAGCGCCCCATCGCCATGCCGAGCAGCGCGCCGATCAGCATCGCCGCGGCGAAGGCCACCGCGACCCTGCCGAGCGTCACTGCGAGGTGGCCGGGCAGGCTCAGCGACACGGTCTCGTCGACGATACGTGCGAGCACCGTCAGCGGATCGGGCAGCGTGCGGCTGTCGGCGAACATCGATCCGACCTGCCACAGCAACACGAAGGCGCCCAGAGACGCGAGCCGCAGCCAGCTGTCGCGCCGGCGCGATGCCCTCGCGCTCTCGCCCGCGGGCGAACCTTCACGCTCGCCCACCGGCGATCTTGCGCCTTCGCCGGCCGCACGGCGTTCGCGAGCCATCATCGACACCGGGGGCTCGACCGCCGCCGATCGCTTGCCCGTCACTCGCCCCCACCTCCGCGCCAGAAGGTGCCGGGGGCGAGCGCGCGAGCCTTGCCGACCAGCGCCTCGCCGCCTTCCGCGGCCAGGATGTCGAAGACCCGCCTGGCGACGGCCTCGGCCTCCGCGGTGGTGGTGCGCGGGATGCCGGCGCGGAAGCCGTCGCGCAGGGCGACGAAGGTCTCCTCGTTCTCGGCGCGCATCAGCGGGCGCAGTTCCTCCCACACCGCGTCGGACTCCAGCATCAGCGCCTTGGCCGCGTCCGATGCGCGCAGGAAGCCCTCGATCGCCGCGGCGTTGTCGTTGGCCCAGCGCTCGCGGAACACCCAGCCCACCAGCGGCAGTTCGTCCTCGATGCCGAGGCCGGCGAGGATCTGCGGCATGGTGATCAGCTCCTTCACGCCCGCCGCGGAGAGGCGCGCCGTGTAGTGCCAGAAGTTCATCGCCGCCGGCAGCTCGCCGCGCATGACCAGCTCGTTGAGCAGCGGCGGCGCCGCGAACTGCGGGCGCAGGAAGGTCGCCGCGTCCTCGCCCACCGTGCGCCGGGCATAGGCGCGCAGCAGCAGCCAGCTCTTGTCGAGCGCGCCGCCGGCCACGCCGAGGCGCTTGTCCCTGAGGTCGGCGAACTGCGCAACGCCCGCATCCGGCCGCACGCTGATCCCGCCCACCGCCTGCGAGTACGGCGCGAACGCGTAGTCGCTGCCTTCCGAGCGCATGCGCGACACCCAGATCCAGTCGTTGGCGATGACGTCGACCTCGCCACCCTGGATCGCCACGTTGGCCGCGTCCTTCAGCGCCAGCGGAACGATGCGCAGGGCGATGCCCTCGCGCTCGGCCAGGCCGTGGCGCTGCATCACCTCGAGTTCCCAGCTCACGGTGCCGAACTGCAGGATGCCGACGCGCACGACCGCACGCTCGGCGGCCGGCGCAGCCGTCGCCCCGGTGCCCGACCGAGTCTGAGTCGCCCACGCGCCCGACATCGCAACCGCGGTCAGCAGCAAGAATCCCAGCAGGCGTCCGATCAGGGCCGGCATGTCGTCTCTCCTCGTCGTTTGCGCATGCCACGGAACGCGCGCGGCACGCAATTTCGAACTTCCGAACGCAGGATCCATGCCATGCGCTCGCCCGCTGCACGTCCCGCGGCGTGGAGCACCTGGCTTGCGGGCACCCGCCGCCGCCCGGGATGGACTGCTCCGAATGGGAACACCTGCTGTTCAATGACGACACAACGCCAGGGCCCGCGCAGGGGTGTGCAGGCCTCTGCCGCCGCACCGCAGCCGCGCGAACCGGCGCCCAGCGGTGAACGCGCACTCACACTCGCACTCACGCTCGCAGCCGGCGATCCGGCATGAATCCTGCAAAGTGGGATCACGCCCTGCTACCGCGCAACGTTTCCACGGAAAATGAACCCGATCACCGCCCCCGCCCATTCGAGCTTCGCCGGCACTGCCGTAAAAGCGGGGGAAGGCACGCCCATGGCGCTGCGCGGGCTCGACCTCGAGCGCCTCGTGATGCTGTCGGCGCCGGCCATGGAAGACCTCTACCACCAGCTCGACAGCCCGACCACCACCGTACTTCTCGCCGACAGCCAGGGCGGCGTGTTGCGTGCGATCGGCAGCGGGCACGACGCCGGCGCCTTGCCGTGCACATCGTCCGGCGGAGCGGACGCGCCAGCGCAAGCCGCCGCAGCCCGCGCACTGCCGGCGATAGTGGACGAGGACACCCCCCTGCCCCCGCGCCTCCCGACCCAGCGGGTGGGGATCGCGGTGCCGATCCTGCCGCCCGACGGCGGCCTGCTCGGCTTCGTGGACGCCGACGTCTCGCCGCTCGACTGGCTGAGCCACGCCAACGCGCTGCTGCAGACCGCCGCACGCATCATCGAGCACCGCCTGATCGAAACCGACCCGCAGGGCTTCCTGCTGTTGCGCTTTCACCGCTACCCGACCGTGCTCGGAACACCGCTGGAGGCGCTCGCGCTGCTCGACGCCGACGGTGGCGTGCTGCTCGCCAACCGCGTCGCCATCGACCTGCTCGCGCCCTGCCCGCTCGGCTTCGGTGTGCCGGTGGCGACCTGTTTTGCCACCCAGTGGTGCGGCATCGTCGGCTACGCCGCGCTCGGCCTGTGCCAGCCCTTCATGCTGCGCGACCACCGTGGCACCGACTTCTCTGCACGCGCCAGCCTGAGGAGGGCCGCCGCATGAACATCCTCCGTTCGCCCAGCCTGCACGGGCGCCTCAGCCTGGTGCTGACGACCCTGATCGCGGTGATGATGGCGATCGGCGCCGGAGTGTGGCTGCGCGAGACGCGACTGGCGATCCACGAGGAAGTCGAGGCCGCCACCCGCGTCGCCGAGCAATGGTTGCAGGTGCTGGTACCGGAAACCCTGGCCGACGGCCCGCGGGCCCACGAGCGCCTGATCGACCACCTCGGCGCGATCGGGCGCATCCGCGCCAACCGCCTCGAAGTCTTCGATACGCAGGGGCGCGCGCTGTACGTCTCGCCCGAATCGCCCTACAAGGCCGGACGCCATGCTCCCGAGTGGTTTGCCGGCTGGGTGGCGCCCGAGGTCGCCGCGCGCCGGCTCGAGGCCGATGGCCTGGTCGTCGTGCTCACCCCCGACACCTCGCGCGCCGTGCTCGACGCCTGGGACCACCTCGGCGCCGCGCTCGGCTGGGCCTGCGCGCTGCTGCTGGCGATCTGGCTCGCCACCCGGTTCGCAATCGACCGTGCGCTCGCCCCGATCAACGAGATCCACAGCGCGCTCGAACGTGGCGCCAGCGGCCAGTTCGACCGCCGACTGCCCGACTACGCCACGCGCGAGCTTGCGCTCCTCGCGCGCAGCTACAACCGCCTCGCCGACAGTCTCGACGAGAGCCTCGCCGAAAACGCCCGCCTCGAGCAGGACCAGGCCCTGGCGCGGGCGCTGCAGGCCCGCCTCGAGCAGGAACGGCGCGCGATCGCGCGCGAACTTCACGACGAGCTTGGCCAGGGCATCACCGCGGTGCGCGCCATCGCCGGCGCCATCATCCAGCGCACGACCGAACAACCCGGCATCAACGGCAGCGCGCAGGCCATCCTGGCGATGACGACGCAGATGCAGGACGGCGTTCACACCATCCTGCAACGCCTGCGCAGCCGCAGCGCGGACAGCCAGGTGCGCATCGAGGAAGCAATCGAGAGCTACTGCGCGCTGTGGGCCAGCCACCACGGCGACATCCGCGTCGAATGCGCGATCGAAGCGCTCGGCGAGCAGGTGACCGACGCGCTCGGGCTCACCATCCTGCGCATGGTGCAGGAGAGCCTGACCAACGTCGCCCGCCACGCCCACGCCACCCGCGTCGCGGTCCGGCTCGGTGTGCGCGACGACGAGATCGAGGTCGAGGTCATCGACAATGGCCGGGGCCTCGGCGAGAATCCGCCGCCCGGACGCCACGGCCTGGTGGGCATGCGCGAGCGCATCGCCGAAGTGCACGGCGAGCTCGAACTCTCCAGCCCGCCTGAGGGCGGACTCAATGTGCGGGCCCGCCTGCCGCTGCCGCCCGCCGTCCCCCACCACTGACCCGCGCAAGGACAACGAGAGGACGACCGTGCACTCGCTCGAAGGAATCCGCGTCCTGCTCGCAGACGACCATGCCACCGTGCGCATGGGTTTTCGCCTGCTGCTCGAAGGCGCGGGCGCGAACGTGGTGGGCGAGGTCGACTCGGGCGAAGCCGCGGTGAGCGCCTACACCCAGCATCGGCCCGACGTGCTGATGATGGACGTGTCCATGCCCGGCATTGGCGGCCTCGGTGCGCTCGAGCGCGTGCGCGCCCATCATCCGGACGCGCGCGTGCTGATCCTGTCCGCGCACGACGACGCGCAGATTCCCGCCCGTGCGCTGCGTGCGGGCGCCACCGGCTACCTGAGCAAGCGCGCCCATCCCCAGGAGCTGCTGCGCGCCATGGCCAGCGTCGCGCGCGGTCAACGCTACATCGACCCCGAGATCGCGCCTGCGCTGGCGCTCGCCCAGTTCTCCGGGTCACAGGATCCGATTGCCGCACTCACCGAAAAGGAGTTCGCAGTCTTCCTGCAACTCGCCAAGGGCCGCAGCGTGGCCGAGATCGCGGACAGCCACAAGCTCAGCCCGAGCACCGTCGGCACCCACCTGTATCACATCAAGCAGAAGCTCAATGTCTCGAACGCCGCCGAACTGGCGCTGATCGCGATTCGCAGCGGGCTGATCGAGGTCTAACGCTCGTTCGGGCGATTCAGTGCGCGCAAGCCGCGGCGGCAAGGGCTGCACCGGGAGGCTGACGCCACCGCCGTCGCTTTGATATAAACCCGGCATGCCGTCAGCCCCCCGCGATCCCGGTTTCGTGCCCGATCCCTCGCCATACCCGAACGAAGCCCTCCCGCTGGTGCTCGCCGGCCCCATGCTGCGCCGTGTGGAAGCACGGCGGATCGTGCTGTGGCTCGCGACCAGCATGCCGGTGCGCGCGCGCATCGATGTCGACCTCGGCGACGCGCAGCCGCTGCGCCTCGAGCCCACACCGGGCACGCCAACCTGCCGCGTGCTCACGGCCGGCACACATCTGCATTACCTGCTGCTCGACCTTGCACTCGACACCGAACTCCCTGCCGGGCGCTGGATCGGTTACCGGCTGGCGCTCGCCGCGCGCGACGAGGCCGCGCCGCAATGGGTAGAAGCCGCGAACTGGACGCCGGAGCTGTGCTACCCGGGGCGCGCGACCCCGGGCTTCGTGTTCGCACCGCAGGTGGCGTCGCTGCTCCATGGTTCCTGCCGCAAGCCGCACTACCACGGCGGCGACGGCCTGGTGCGGGCCGACGCCCTGCTCGCCGAGCTGGTCGCACGCAACGCGCTCGACGCCGATCCCGCCCTGGAAGCCGACGGCCTGCCCGCCTGGCCGTCCGCGCTGGTGATGACCGGCGACCAGATCTACGCCGACGACGTCGCCGGCCCGATGCTGCGTGCGATCCACCGCCTGATCGCCCGCCTCGGCCTGCCGCCCGAGCGCCTCGAAGGCATCGACGAAGCTGGCGTGCGCAACGCCGACGACCTCTACCGCCACCCCGACTGCTACTACCGCCGCGACGAACTGCTGCCCCGGCACAAACGCAACTACGCGCTGATCGAGGTCTTCTTCGGTGGCGTGGAAAAGCCGGTGTTCACCTCGGCCAGCGCCCACAACCACCTGATCACGCTCGCCGAAGTGCTGGCGATGTACTTGCTGGCATGGTCGCCCACCGCCTGGCGCGGGCTCGAACTCGACCCACCGCCCGGCCTGAGCGCCGAGGACGCCGAACGCTACGCCGCCGAGCGCCGGGCGCTCGAGGCCTTCATCGCCGACCTGCCGGCGGTGCGGCGCGTGCTGGCGCACATCCCGGTGGCGATGATCTTCGACGATCACGACATCACCGACGACTGGAACCTGAGCCGTGAATGGGAGGAGATCGCCTACGGCCATGACTTCTCGCGCCGCATCATCGGCAACGCGCTGCTCGCCTATGCCATCAACCAGGCCTGGGGCAACCGGCCGGAAGCGCTCGACGACGACACGCTCGACCACCTGCAGCGCAGCCTCGCCGCGCCCGGCGCCACACCGCACAAGGAATGCATCGAGCACCTGCGCCAGTTCGAAGGCTGGCACTACACCTGGCCCACCACCCCGCCGCTGGTCGTCATCGACACCCGCACCCAGCGCTGGCGCTCGGAGCGCACCGCGCGCCGGCCCTCGGGGCTGATGGACTGGGAGTCGCTCACCGACCTGCAGCACACCCTGCGCGGGCTGCCGGCGGTGCTGCTGGTGTCGCCGGCGCCGATCTTCGGCGTCAAGCTGATCGAGACCATCCAGCGCGTGTTCACCTGGTTCGGCCACCCGCTGATGGTCGACGCCGAGAACTGGATGGCGCACCCCGGCTCGGCACAGGCCATCCTCAACATCTTCCGCCACCGCAAGACGCCGCAGCACTTCGTGGTGCTGTCGGGCGACGTGCATTACTCCTTCGTCTATGACGTGGAGTTGCGCGGCCGGGTGCGCGGGCCGGACATCTGGCAGATCTGCAGCAGCGGCGTGCGCAACGAGTTTCCGCCGCGCCTGCTCGGCGTGCTCGACCGACTGAACCGCTGGCTGTATTCACCGCGCTCGCCGCTCAACTGGTTCACCCGCCGCCGCCACATGCGTGTGACGCCGCGGCGTTACGAGGGCGCCTCGCAGGGGCGGCGGCTCCTCAACGGCAGCGGCATCGGGCTGGTCGAACTGGACGCCGAGGGCGTGCCATGGCGGATTCGCGAACTGCTCGCCGACGGGCGCACGATCGGCTTCGAGCGCGATGAGGATGCCTCGCGCTGGGACTGAGGGTGCACCCCGCCCGCATGGGAAGGCGCGGAGGGGGTCTCGATCAGGCGCGCGAGGAAGGGACCGACGAAGGAGCCCGGCGACAGGCTCAGCACCAAGCTCAGCGCGCCGCCTGCAGTTCCCAGATTCCCGCCGGCGGCGTGTTGCGCCACACCACCGCGCGCCGGTGCCAGCGCAGTCCGCGCGGCGCCGCAAAGGGCGCACGGGGCTGGTAGGTGAACTGCACCAGCTTGCGATCACCGCAGTGAGCGAGGAAACGGCAGATGCTGTCGACGGTTTCCGCCCCGACATCCTTGGGCAGGGAGCGGAACGGCAGGCTGGAGACCAGCACCAGACGGCCGGGCCGGTCGATCAGGCTGTCGACCACCTGCTTCGCCGGGGCCTGGCGCACATCGACCGTCGGGAAACGCGCCTGCAGCCGCCGCGCCATGGACGCCTGGAGCTCGACCGCGATCAGCGGCACGTCGGGCAGCTTTCGCAGCAGCGCCTCGGTGACCGGACCGGTTCCGGCGCCGAGCTCGATGACGGCGTCTGCACCCACGGCAGCAGTCGCCATGGCATTTGCCAGGGTACGCGAGGACGGGAGGACCGCGCCGGTCGATGCAGGGTTGCGCAACAGGGCAAACAGCAACTCGACCGGCATGAGAGCCCGTCCCCAAATTTGGAAAGGTTTTCATGTTAGCGCCGCCACGGCCCCGCCGGCACGCGAAATTGCTTCTGGATACGCTTCACCGCCCGTGCGGCACGCCATCAGATGAAACAGCGGACGCGCCGTGCTGCAACGCGTCATCAATTTCTGTCACCATCACGCCTTCGCTTTCACTCCCCATCCATCATGGCCGGAACCACCCTGCTCGCACTGATCGACGACATCGCCACCATCATGGACGACGTCGCCACCATGACCAAAGTCGCCGCCAAGAAGACCGCCGGCGTGCTCGGCGACGACCTCGCCCTCAACGCCCAGCAGGTCACCGGCGTGCAGGCCAGCCGCGAGCTGCCGGTGGTGTGGGCGGTGGCCAAGGGCTCGATGGTGAACAAGGCCATCCTGGTGCCGGCCGCGCTGCTGATCAGCTGGCTGGCGCCGTGGCTGATCACCCCGCTGCTGATGCTGGGCGGCGCCTTCCTGTGCTTCGAGGGTTTCGAGAAGCTCGCGCACAAGTTCCTGCACTCGAAGCACGAGGAAGAGGCCGCGCACCGCGAGACGCTCGAGGCGGTGGCCGACCCGAACGTGGACCTGGTCGCCTTCGAGAAGGAGAAGATCAAGGGCGCGGTACGCACCGACTTCATCCTGTCGGCCGAGATCGTGGTGATCACCCTCGGCACCGTGGCCGCGGCCTCGCTCGGCCAGCGCGTGGCGGTGCTGGTCGGCATCTCGCTGCTGATGACGGTGGGCGTGTATGGGCTGGTGGCGGGCATCGTCAAGCTCGACGACCTCGGCCTGCACCTGCAGCGCAGCGCCTCGGCCTTCACTCGCCGCGTCGGCGGCGCCATCCTGGGCTTTGCGCCGTGGCTGATGAAGACGCTGTCGGTGGTCGGCACCGCGGCGATGTTCATGGTCGGCGGCGGCATCCTGCTGCACGGCTGGCCGACGGCAGCGCACGCGGTGGAGCATTTCGCCGAAGGCTTCGGTGGCGTGGGCGGCGCGCTGATCAACACCGGCGCGGGCGCGGGCGTGGGCATCGTCGCCGGCGCGATCGTGCTCGCCGCGGTGATCCTGGTACAGAAGCTGCGCGGCGCAGCCTGAGGCAGCCCTGACCCCGCTCGCGTCAGGCTCGCGCCTGCCTGCCGGCGGGGCCGCGGGTAATCGTGTCCGGTGGCCCGAAGCAACGCGACGGCGCCGTTCAAGCGCCCGAAGACACTGCGCCCGCCTTGCGCCGGCGCGATTCCTCCGGCCCGCGGAACACCAGCGGACGCTCCACCACCGCCGCTTCGCCGCGCTCGGCACGTTCGACCGCCTCGACCACCTTGCGATGCGCGGGCGACTTGTCGCACACCGGGTCGGCCGCGGCCGGATCGCCGGTGAGCATGAAGGCCTGGCAGCGGCAGCCGCCGAGGTCCTTCTCCTTCTCCGGGCAGCTGCGGCAGGGCTCCTTCATCCAGCCGTCGCCGCGGTAGCGGTTGAAGCCTTCCGACTCATACCAGATGCGGCGCACGTCCAAGTCGCGCACATTGGGGAAGGCCAGCCCGGGCAGCATGCGCGCGGTGTGGCAGGGCAAGGCGGTGCCGTCGGGAGTGACGGTGAGGAAGACGTTGCCCCAGCCGTTCATGCACTTCTTCGGGCGGGTCTCGTGGTAGTCGGGCACGACGAAGAAGATGCGGATGCGGTCGCCGTAGCGCTGGCGGCGTTCATGGGTGATGCGCTCGGCACGCTCGATCTGCGCGCGCGAGGGCAGCAGCTGGTCGCGGTTCAACATCGCCCACGAGTAGTACTGGCTGTTGGCGAGCTCCAGGTATTCGGCGCCGAGCTCGACCGCCATGTCGATGATGCGGTCGATATAGTCGATGTTCAGGCGATGGATCACGCAGTTCATCACCATCGGCCAGCCATTGTCCTTGATCGTGGCCGCCACCTTCTGCTTGAGCTCGAAGGTGCGGGTGTGGGACAGGAAGTCGTTGAGTTCCCTGGTGGAATCCTGGAAGGAGAGCTGGATGTGGTCGAGGCCGGCCTCCTTCAGCGCCCGCGCCCGCGCGTCCGTCAGGCCGACGCCGGAGGTCAGCAGGTTGGTGTAGAAGCCGAGCCGGTGCGCCTCGGCGACCAGGACCTCGAGGTCGTCTCGCAGCAGCGGCTCGCCGCCGGAGAAACCGCATTGCACGCTGCCCGCCGCGCGCGCCTCGCGCAGCACGCGCAGCCAGTCCTCGGTGGCAAGCTCGTCCGGGGTGTGGGCGAAATCGACCGGGTTGTAGCAGAACACGCAGTGCAGCGGGCAGCGGTAGGTCAGTTCTGCGAGCAGCCACAGCGGTGGGCCGGGCTGGGCGGGAACGGGTGCAGTCATGATTGGCAGCCTCCGGCGAATGCCAGTGCGCTCGCAGCAGATGCGCTGGCGGCAGGTCCGCCCGGTGGGTGCGGCAGGCGTTGGCGGGGCGTGCCGGTGTTCATCTCACACCTCCACCCACTGCTGCTTGCGCGCCAGCTCGAGGAAGGCGAGCACATCGGCCTCGAGCCCGTTGGTGGCGAAGGCCTGCTCCAGGTCGGCGACCACCTCGGCCACGCTGCGCGCGCCGTCGCAGCGGCGCAGGATCTCTCCCGCGCTCTGGTTGAGCTTGACCATGCCTTCCGGGTAGAGCAGCACCCAGGCCTGCTGCGCCTCCTCCCACTGCAGGCGGAAGCGCTTCGACACGCGCGGGGTGGTGGCCGCGTCGATGATCGTGGCGGCGTTGCTCATCGCGCCGTCCCCTTGCGCGGGCCGACGATCGCCACCTCGCACTGGCTCAGCATGATCGCGTCGGCCATCGCCCACAGCACGTCGAGCTTGAACTGCAGGATGTCGAGCGCGCGCTGCTGCATCGCCCGGCTCTGGCTGAAGTACTCGAGCGTGAAGCGCAGGCCGTGCTCGACGTCGCGCCGCGCCTGGGTGAGGCGGTTGCGGAAGTACTGCAGGCCGGCGGTGTCCACCCAGGGGTAGTGCGTCGGCCAGGTGTCCAGGCGCTGCTGGTGGATGTGCGGCGCGAAGAGCTCGGTGAGGCTGGAGGCCACCGCCTCCTGCCACGGGCGCTGGCGGGCGAAGTTGATGTAGGCGTCGACCGCGAAGCGCGTGGCCGGCGCCACGAAGCGCAGCGAGGTGACGTCGTCGCGGGTGAGGCCGGTCGCCTCGCCCAGCCGGATCCAGGCCTCGATGCCGCCGGGGTCCTTGACGTCGCCGATCTCGAAGCCGTCGTGGTCGAGGATGCGCTGGATCCACTCGCGGCGGATCGCGCGCTCCGGGCAGTTGGACAGGATCGCGGCGTCCTTCACCGGGATCGAGATCTGGTAGTAGAAGCGGTTCGCCACCCAGCCCTGGAGCTGTTCGCGGGTGAGCTTGCCCTCGGCCATCATCACGTGGAAGGGGTGGTATATGTGGTAGCTCGTGCCCTTCTCGCGCAGCAGGGCCTCGAACTCGGCCGGGCTCCACGGCGGCAGGTCGTCGGCGCGGGCCACCAGCGCTGCGCTGTGCTCGATGCTGGTCTGGTCGCCGGGGGTATAGCCAATTTCGCTCACAGCGCGATCTCCATGCCGTCGAAGGCGACCTCGATGCCGTGCGCAGCCAGCTCGGCACGCTCGCGGCTGTCCTCGTCGAGGATCGGGTTGGTGTTGTTGATGTGGATCAGCACCTTGCGCGTGGTCGCCGGCAGCTTGTCCAGCCACTCGAGCATGCCGCCGGGGCCGGACTGCGGCAGGTGGCCCATGGCGCGCGAGGTCTTCGCCGAGGCGCCGAGGCGGATCATCTCGTCGTCGGTCCACAAGGTGCCATCGACCAGCACGCAGTCGGCGGCCTGCATGGCTTCCCACACGTGGGGCTCCATCTCGCCCAGGCCGGGGGCGTAGAACAGGCGCTTGCCGCTGGCCGCATCGACCAGGGTGACGCCGATGTTGTCACCCGGCTGCGGACGGTCGCGGTGCGGCGAGTACGGCGGCGCGTTGCTGGTCAGCGCCAAGGCCTCGAAGCCGAGACCGGGCGCGCCGTCGATGGCGAAGCGCGCCTGCAACTGCAGCTCGCGCCAGGCGATGCCGCTGTAGTGGCCGAGCACGCCGAACACCGGGTTGCCCACCGACAGGTCCTCGCGCACGCAGGCGGTGCACCATACCGGCCACGGCTTGCGGTGCTCGCGCAGCATGTAGAGGCCGGTGGTGTGGTCGATCTGGGCGTCGATCAGCACGATCGCCGCGATGCCAGTGTCGCGCAACGCGCGCGCCGGTTGCAGCGCCGGAAAGCTGCGGATCTGCTGCAGCACGTCGGGCGAGGCGTTGAACAGCACCCAGTTCTCGTCGTCACCGCTGGCGGCAATCGAGGACTGGGTGCGGGCCTGGGCGCGGATGCGTCCCTTGCGCAGGCCGTCGCAGTTGGGGCAGTTGCAGTTCCACTGCGGAAAGCCGCCACCGGCGGCGGAACCGAGTACGCGAATCTTCATCGGTTCTCCTGATGCAGGCGCAGGACGCGCATGCAAGAAGGGCGGTGCGGCGCGGGGACGCGCGCCGCACCGCCCCGGGATCACGCCTTAGCGGTTGGCGATGTACATGGTGATTTCAAAGCCGAAGCGCATGTCGCTGGCTGCGGGGGTTTCCCATTTCATGATCGTCTCCTGTCTTGTCTCTGGGTGGGATCGGCGCCGCTTGCAGGCACCGCCGACCGGTTTGCCGGCCGTGCAGGTGAGATTGCCTGGAAGAGGAATAATTCGCATCGCGAAAGTCCGGAATCGGGCCTCATGAAAATCTTGAGGCCCGCCCGGCGCGCAGGCGGGCTCCGATGATGTGGGCCGGGTCGTCGGGCAACGAGGCCAGGCTGACCGCAACCACAAGCCTGCTTGTTCCCGGCAGGTGGCACCGGGCACCCAGGCGCTGTGGCTTGCACGCGCATCAAGGCAGTCACATGGACGTCGGCTGGCGCACGGGTAGCCAACCTTCCGGTAACGACTGCGAATGTCATGTACGCCGCCTTACAAACCCTCGCACTTCGGGTAGTGAGCGGGCAGTCGGCGAGCGATAGCATCTTTCCGATCCTTCATAGCGCGAGTTCCGTCATGCCTTCGAAAACTGCTCTGATCCGTCTCATGCTTGCTGCGCTGCTTGTCGCACCAGGCACGAGCTCAGCCGACGACCGCCGCTCGCCAGGCGACAGACGCTGGTGGCAAGGTGAGTGGAAGGAAGAGTACTGGGATGGGCCTTGCCAGGTGAAGTCGGAGTCGAAGCGCGGTGAGTTCAAGCGTGAAATCAAGTGCAAGGACGGCATCGGTGCCGATTGGCGTGGCGAGTGGAAAGATGAGTATTGGGATGGACCATGCCTCGTGAAGCAGGACGTCAAGCACGACGAGTTCAAGGAGGAGGTGAAGTGCGAGCGGCGCCATCGGTAGTCATCGATGCGGTTCCGGGGAATTCCCGTAGCCAAGCGCGAACGGTCTCGCCCTCCACGCTCTCCGCGTATCGCGACCCGGCCCCGGGAAGGCGCGAATGTCGACAATGATCGTCTGCTACCTGCCGATCGATTTCGTCCGCGGAACGGTGATCACGCCCGATCCGAACGGCTCGTCATGAACGACCGGAAGCCTCGCGCTCGCTGGTCTAAGATTCGACGGGGACACCCTCGCCCCGCCATGATTCCGTCCTTGCCCAGCCGCCGCCCGCCGCCATGCCGCCCGACGCCCTGCTCTTCCCCGCCACACCTCCGCTCGACCACAGCATGCTCGACGTCGGCGACGGTCACCGCCTGTACTACGAGCGCTGCGGCACTCCCGGCGGCCTGCCGGTCCTCTTCCTGCACGGCGGCCCCGGCAGTGGCTGCAACGCTCGCCAGCGCCAGCTCTTCGACCCGGCCCGCTTCCACGTCGTGCTGTTCGACCAGCGTGGCTGCGGACGCAGCACGCCGCGCGGCGACTGTCACGCCAACACCACGCGCGAGCTGGTCGAGGACATCGAACGCCTGCGCCTGCACCTGGGCATCGAGCGCTGGCTGGTGTTCGGCGGATCGTGGGGCGCCGCACTCGCCGTGGCCTGGTGCAGTGCGCATCCGCAACACTGCCTTGGAGCCATCCTGCGCGGCAGCTTCCTGACCGGACAGGCCGACCTCGACTGGTTCTTCGGCCCCGAGGGCGCGGGCGCGGTCTGCGCCGAGGCCTGGTCCGCGCTGTGCGCAGCCGTGCCGGGAGCAGCGGAGGGGCGGGCGCTCGCCGCCTTGTGCGCCGCGCTCGGCGGCACCGACGCGCACGCCGCCGCCCGCGCCGCGCAGGCCTGGGCGGCCTGGGAGGACGCGGTGATCGCGCCCGCTCAGCCGGCGCCGCCACCGTCCACCCGCGACGCCCGAACCCTCGCGGCGCTGATTGACAAGTACCGCGTGCAGGCGCACTACCTGGCCCACCACTGCTTCCTCGACGAGGACGGCGTGCTCGCGGCGGCGCGCCGCATGGCCGGCATTCCCGCCGCCCTCGTCCACGGCCGGCTCGACCTGGTCTGCCGCGCGCGCAATGCGCTGCGCCTGCACGAGGCGCTGCCGGGCAGCCGTCTGCGTCTGGTCGACGGCGCAGGCCACAGCCCCTTCGAGCCGGCGATGGCGCGTGCGCTGATCGGGGCCCTCGAGCACTTCGCCGTCCATGGCGATTTCAGCCACTGGGCCGGCGACTGAGTGATTGCCGTCGCGCGTGCGCGCTGAACGCAGTCACGGGCGAAGGACTCATGATTTTCTGTAGGCGGGGCTCGGGTTTGCGCTGAGGCGGGCGCAGCCGGCGATCGGCGAGAATGGACGGCGAGCCACGACCTGCCGAGGAGTCCCAACCGTGAAGCCCAAGCATTGCGCAGTCCCCGCCGCTCCCGCCCGCCCTGTCGCCGGCCGCATGAAGACGCTCGCGCACCTGCTTCGCCTCGGCGTCCCGGGCGCGCTGGCCGGCTTCGCCTGCCTCGCCGGGGCGCAGGATGCCGCGACGACGGACACGGGCACGGTGGCGCTCAATCCGGTCGTGGTCACCGGCAGCCCGGTGGCGACCGTGTTCCCGGATTCAAAGTCACTGGCGCAATCCATTGACGCGATTGTCACAAATCGTATGGCGCAAGGCCACGTCCCGGGAGCAGTTGTCACCTTGGTCCAGGACGGCAAGGTTGTGTTCAACAAAGGATACGGACTTGCAGATTTAGAAAACCAAAAAGCAGTTGACTCGGATAAAACTCTGTTTCGCATAGCCTCGGTGTCGAAAGTGTTTACGGCAACGGCGGTAATGCGGCTCGCGCAAAAAGGAACAATTCATCCTGATGATGATATTCGCCCTCATCTGCGCTTCGCAGAATTTCCTTTCGACGAAACAGTGGCGGGACCGATTACATGGACCGATTTGTTGACGCACACCGGAGGCATTCGCGAGAGATTTGTTCCGGACCTGACCGTCACGACCAATGCCGCAAAAATTATTCCCTTGGGAGAATACCTGCGGCAGTGCCTACCGTTGCGATGGCAAAGAACTCGCGAAATCCTCCTGTATTCGGACCATGGCATCGCGTTGGCCGGATACCTTATGGAAATTGTCTCCAAGAAGCCTTTCGCGAAAGTCATAAGTGACACGGTTTTTCAGCCGTTAAAGATGAACAATACCGGCTATGCCCCTCCCAAGAAAAAGGGCACTGCCGTCGCCGTTGCTTACCAATTCAAAAATGCACGGTACGAGCCCATGGACTATGCGTTTTCGAACATCGATCCCGCGCTCGGAGCGGTAACCACTGGAAGTGATATGGCGCGTTTCATGATCGCACATTTGAACGCGCGGTCGAAGTTCCTGAACGAAAGAAGTCGGAAATACATGCACCAAGTTCAATTCACTGACGAGCCGCGTCTGAAATGCGGCGTCACCTCCGGACTGTTTGAGTCCGCGAACGGTTCGCAAAAATACCTGTTCAGTCTTGGGCATGCGCTGGGCTTCGTCAGCATGCTTTACCTTGTGCCAGAAGAAGGTATTGGCCTATTCGTCAGCCAAAACCGCACCGGCGATTTGGTCCTTACGTTGCAAGACCTGCAGCGGTTCACTACCGATGCACAAATGAGCCCACTGCAAAAGACAACCAACTCGATGAAACTCGTAAGCGGGGCGAAAGATGTCGCAGGAAAGTATGCGTTGAGCCGCACACTGTCGTCAGGAGACGGCGAACGAGACTATGTCCAAATCGAGTGTCTCTCCGACAGCGGGGAAATTCAGCTCGTAGATTGGAGGAAGCCCGATTCCCCCACTCGATGGTCGGAAATTGAACCATTACTCTTTCGTGCGACGACAAGTGATGACTTGATAGCCTTTCGGCGGAGTCCGGATGGTTCAATCTCTTATATGTTCGGGCTGTTCCCGCCTTTTGGCGTGTTCAAGAGGGTCGCAACCACAGAACCGGGAAGCAGCGCAGTGTCGAAGTAAACACCTGCCCGTGAATTGGTGCATCCGGCAGGAGTCCTACCTGCAAACTCTCCGTTCGAAGCGGAGCATGATTGTAGTTTCACCACGGATGCGACTCTCGAAACGAAGATCGAAGCTGCAGAATGGAAAATGGCAAAACAGCCATCCTAAATTCTCTATCCTCCATCCTCACCGCAAAGCGTGGGTTGCCTCGGATTCGCACCGAGTTCTCGCCGGTTAAGAGCCGGGACTTCACTCTCAAAGTTTGCAACCCTGGTGGCCGTCTGCAAAGACCGCGACACGAAGGGGGATCCCGCGACTGCGGGACGCCGCGGCGAAGTCTGTGCGGCTTCGCTGACACCGGGATTTCGCGTCGCGGAAAGTTTGGAGCGCCGATCTCCGAATCGGCGTGTTGATGTCGCGGCAACCTTCGAGCCGAATCGGAGTTCGGTGTTCCAGAAAACTGGACGGGCATGAGGGTAGCGCGCCCTCTACTCCGGTTTGGAGGACCGGCGTGTGTCTCTCAACACCTATGCCCGGTAAAATGAAATCCCGTGCTGGAATCGCACCAGCCTTTGCGGCTTTGCAGGCCGCCGTCTGAACTGCTCGGCCAACGGGATGTGAAATTGAAAGCGCGAGCGAAAGCTTTCGCCTCCGCCCGCGTTGATTAACTGTTACGGACAAAGTCCGCGATCACGGCGGGGGCCGTCGTGTCGAAACCGACCACGTCCAGCATGCCCCGGTCGTCTGGGTCAGCGATCGT